>Ga0105163_1000538_pt1 | contig 22251 bp, 19 predicted proteins | sample JNZ110809AmetaG_FD_81531 | JGI IMG/M metagenome (GOLD analysis project Ga0105163, IMG submission 81531) | Hot spring microbial communities from Jinze hot spring, China to study Microbial Dark Matter (Phase II) - JNZ 110809A | ecosystem: Environmental > Aquatic > Thermal springs > Hot (42-90C) >... | reverse complement strand
CCGTTCTTTTTGGGAACGCCTGGAACGGGCGCCTCGCTACTTGCCTGTTATAAACGGGAGTCTCTTGTTCATCATCACGAGGCCCTGGCCAGGAACCTCCTGCTGGATTCTCCGGACCGCCGATGAAGCCACGACGCTAGCTATTTGTTTCGGTGCCACTCTGGGGGCATCTGGATTACGGGGGCTATCTGGAGCTGGCGGTCGCCCTGGCCCGGCGAGGCCATCGCGTGCTATGGGCCAGCGGCCCCATGGTCCAGGAGACGGTGGTCCGTCGTGGTCTGCCCTTCGTGCCGCTGCCCTCCGTGGGCTGGCGGTGGCTGCCGCCGCTGCGCCCTGAGCTTCCTCCCGCGGAGCGCCAGCGCCAGCGGCGAGCGCGCGCCCTGGATGTCTGGCTTCATCCGGAGGAACACGCTCGGGCGCTGCGCGCTCTGGGATCCTGGATCGAGGCGTGGCGGCCCGACGGGATCGTCGCGGAGCCCTTCGCCGGCGCGGCGGCCTGGGCGGCGGAGCGCCATGACCTTCCCCTCATCGTCGTGGGTTTCCCGGCGGGCCGCTGGCCTGCCCCTCAGACCCCGGAAGCGCGAGAGGATCTCCGGCGGGCTCAGGATCGGCTGGCGGATGTCGCGGCCAGGCTGGGCCTGACCGGGCGTTACTGGCGGGCGGATCCCTTTCCCCAAATCGTCTCCCCGTTCGCCCACATCGTCTTTTTCCCGGCCGCCTGGTTCTCGGAGTTCGAGGCCCTGGATCCCCAGAACCGGTTCTTCGGCGGCCGCCCGAAAGGCCGTGCGCGGGACCTCCCTCGAGGCTCTCGTCCTCGTGTCCTGATTACCCTGGGCAGCACCTTCACGGAGGATCCGGCCTTCTTTATCGGGGCGGCCCGCGCTGTACAGCGCCTGGGCAGGGAGCCCATCCTGGTCCTCGGGCGCAGCCCCTTCGCGCTGGAGCTCCATGAAGCGGTGCGCCGTGCGTTGCCCGATGTCCCCCTGCACGATTGGGTGGATTATAGCGGGGTCTTCCCCACGCTGGATCTGGTGATCCATCACGGGGGGATGGGGACCACCCATGCGGCCCTTGTCCACGGGGTCCCCCAGCTGGTCGTCCCCCATGCGGGGGAACAGCACCTGCAAGCCCGGCGGGTGGAGGCGGCCGGCGTGGGGCGGGCACTGCGGCCCTCCGAGGCCACGCCGGATCGATGGCGGGAGGCCATCGCCGGTTTGTTAGGGGAAAGCGGCTTCCGCGAACAGGCCCAACGCTGGGCAGCGCGTATGCGCATCGCAGGGGGACCGGAGGAAGCGGCTGATATCTTCGAAGGATGGCTGGGCATCTAACGCCCCGCCAGGAACACCCCGGTCAGGATCAGCGCCATACCGCCTATGATCCATCCTGAGAGCGGTTCCCCAAGCCACAGAGCGCCCCAGATCACCGCGAAGATCGGGTTCAGATATGTCACCAGCGAGATGCCCACCACCCCCACTCGTTGCAGCAAGCGGTAATACATCACATACGCAATCGCGGTTCCCAGGACGGCCAGCGCCAGCAGGGCGGCGATCGAGGCGGGGGCTGGGGAAAGCGCCCATGGGCGGTCCAGGATCAGGCTCATGGGCAACACCATCAATCCCCCGCTCAGCAACTGCCCGATGGCCGCCTCCAGCGGCGGAATGCCTCGCAGAGCCCGCCGGGCGAACACCGTGGCCCCCGCGTAAGAGATCGCGGCCATCAGCACTGCCGCTTCCCCGAGCAGATGGGAGCGAGAGGCCCGACGGAGATCCGGAAAGAGCAGAACGATGATCCCCAGGAACCCGATGAGCAGGCCGGCGAGCTGACGCCGGGAGGGTCGTTCTTCCCGTAGCATCCAGCTGGTCATGCCAGCGGCCCACAGGGGCATGGTGGCGATCAGCACCCCCGCGAGCCCGCTGGCGATGGTTTGCTCGCTCCAGGCGATCAACGTGTGAGGGAGCACCCCGTTGAAAAAGCCCATCACCAGGAACACCCCCGGGGGCGGATCCCCGATGGGCTCCCGCCGCCGACGGCTGTGGAACAACATCAGCAAGGCCGCGCCGATCAGCAACCGGCCTGCTACAAACGTGAGGGGCGGGATGGTTCTCACCCCCACCGCGAAAAACAGATACGAACCGCCCCAGATCGCGCCCAGCGCGAAAAGAAGGAGAAGATCACTACCTGTCATCGGACCTCACAGGGGAAAGCAATTTGGGGGCTGGAGGGGTTCGCTTCCCTCCTCCTCTCGCTCACATCGCAAAGCGGTGGGAAGAAAAGTGGAAGCAGGCCGTCGAAGGCGACCCGTCCCCTCGTAAACCTCCCCAACGGAGATCGGAACCTCTCTCATACCTGTCCCATCCACCGCAGGGCGGCTTCGGCGTTGAAAAGGGCGGCGCCGGCGGCGCCCCGGATGGTGTTGTGGGTGAGGGCCACGAACTTCAGCGTGAAGACCGGGCACCGCTGAACTCGCCCCACGACCACGCTCATCCCCCCTCCCACCATGCGATCCAGGCGAGGCTGAGGCCGATCCGGCTCCGTCCGCACCACGATGGGCTGGGCCACCGCGCACGGGAGATCCGATACCTCCTCCGGTGGGCGATAATCCGCCATAGCCTTCACCGCTTCCTCAGGGCCAATGGGTTCCCTCAGCTCCACCGACAGGCAAACCAGATGCCCATCCAGGGTGGGCACCCGGTTCGTCTGCGCGCTGAGGCGCACCGGGGCCTCCTCCACTTTACTATCCCGTAACTGCCCCAGCAGCTTGCGGGGCTCTGTCTCCAGTTTCTCTTCTTCCCCGGGAATGTATGGAAGGACGTTGTCCGCGATCTCGACAGCCGGGACGCCGGGGTAGCCGGCGCCGGAGAGGGCCTGTAAGCTCACGAGATGCACCCGCTGAACTCCATAGGGCATCAGGGCTTTGAGCGGAAGGACCGCCGCCGTGGTGGTGCAATTGGGGTTTGTCACCAGAGCGCCGGACCAGCCCCGGGATTCCCGCTGGCGTTGTAGCAGCCCCAGGTGATCGAAATTGACATCCGGCATCACCAGCGGCACATCCGCCGCCATTCGGTAAGCGGAGGCATTGCTGGCCACCAGATAGCCCGCGGCGGCGAACCGGGGCTCGACCTCACGAGCGATGTCCGATGGGAGGGCGGAGATCACGATCTCCGCGTCGAACCCCGGCTCGGTCGGCTGCACGATCATCCGGGCGGCCCATTCCGGCATCGGGGCGCTCAGCAGCCAGCGGCATGCCTCTCCATACGGGCGGCCTATTGAGCGATCAGACCCCGTCAGCGCGACCACGCGGAACCATGGATGACGGTCCAGCAGGTGCACCAGCCACTGACCGACCATACCCGTGGCTCCCAGTACCGCAACCCGGAAGGAGGGCTTCAGGCTCATCTTCGCCTCCGCTTCCCGTTCAATGAGATGGATGGACCCTTTGTTTCAGAGGGCGTAATCCCGTTATGCCTCGCATACCGCCCCCCGAGCTGCAGAGGAGACCAGGCGGGCATATTTAGCGAAGAGCCCCCGCGGATACTTCGGCGGCGGGGGGGTCCAGACTGCCCGGCGGCGGGCCAGCTCCTCTTCGGAGAGCTCCACGTTCACCACCCGACGGTCCACGTCGATCACGATGATATCGCCATCCTGAAGCATTGCCAGCGGCCCTCCCACGGCGGCCTCAGGGGAGATGTGGCCGATCATCAGCCCATGGGTGGCTCCCGAGAACCGTCCGTCGGTCAGGAGGGCGACCTCATCCTTCAAGCCCTGGCCTACCAGGGCAGCGGTGACCACCAGCATCTCCCGCATCCCCGGCCCCCCCTTCGGGCCTTCATAGCGCACCACCACGACATCGCCCGGCCGGATCTGGCCGCTGTTGATCGCCTGAAAGGCATCCTCCTCCCGATCGAAGACGCGCGCCGGGCCACGGTGATAGCGTTTGGTGGTCCCTGTGATCTTCAGAACGCCGCCCTCCGGGGCAAGGTTGCCTCGCAGGATGACGTAGCCGCCGGTCGGATGCAGCGGACGGCTCACCGGTCGAACCACGTCCTGATCCTCCGGGAAGACCACGCTGGCCAGGCGCTCGGCGATGGTCTCGCCGGTGACGGTGCGGCATTCCCCGTGCAGCAACCCGGCGTCCAGCAGCGCCCTCATCACCACGGGCACTCCGCCGATACGATCCACATCGGCCATCACATAGCGGCCCGCGGGCTTCAGATCCGCCAGATAAGGCGTCCGTTCGCTGACCCGCTCGAAGTCCTCCAGGGCGAGGGGAACCCCTGCCTCGTGGGCGATGGCCAGCAGGTGCAGGATGAGGTTTGTGGATCCGCCCATCGCGGCCGCTACGGCGATGGCGTTCTCAAAGGCCTCCCGGGTCATCACGTCCCGGGGCCGAATGCCGGCTTCCAGGATGCGGACGATCGCCCGGCCTGTCTCATAGGCCAGCTCCTCCCGGGCCCGGCTGGGGGCGACCGGGGCGGCCCCGTTGGGAAGCGTCAGCCCCATCGCCTCGAAGGCGGAGGCCATGGTGTTGGCGGTGAACATCCCACCGCATGCGCCATAGGTGGGCACGGCTACTTCCTCCAGCTCTTGCAGCTCCTCAACGCTCATCCGTCCGCGGCTCACCGCGCCCACCGCTTCGAAGACATCCTGGATGGTCACCGCGTGCCCGCGCCAGTTTCCCGGGGGGACGCTTCCCCCGTACAGGTAGATCGAGGGCAGGTTCAGGCGGGCCATCGCCATCACGCAGGCGGGCTGGGTTTTATCACAGCCCCCGATGGTCACCAGGGCGTCCAGCTGATAGGCCACGGCGGCCAGCTCGATGGAGTCGGCGATCAGCTCCCGGCTGACCAGCGAGGCCTTCATTCCTTCATGACCCATCCCGATGGCGTCGTTGGCCGGGACGGCGTTGAACTCGATGGGCGTCCCACCGGCGTCCCGGATCCCCTGTTTGACGAGCTCGGCAAGACGATGGAGATGGTGATTGCAGGGCTGGGCTTCGAACCATGTGTTGGCGACGCCGATGAAGGGCCGGCGGAAGTCCTCATCCCGGAATCCGACGGCCCGAAGCATCGCCCGATGCGGAGCCCGCTCCGGGCCCTCCGTCACCCGCGCGCTGCGATGCTTGCGCCCGTTCAAAGGAACGCTCATGGGGGAACCTCCTGATCCAGTTTGGTTCCGACTTACGCCGCTGGTCCCTGATTGGAGGGTGAAGGACCTTTCCTTATTGCGCCCCTGGTGGGGGAGAGAAGCTTCAGGGGCGCGCCTTTGGCGCGCCCCTGAAATACCTTGCCTTTATGATACAGGAGCCGCCACGCTGCTTTGAAGCGGAGGTTGCTCCATTGCGATCCTGGCGGTGCTGCTCGGGTTCAGCGTTTGCCCGGAGCTTTTCAGCCCTCATCCCATTCGGGTCCAGCGGATGGCCCCACCTCCCTTCATCCCCCTCCCCATGCCGTTTCGCGGCGTGGGGAGGGGAGTCAATAAAGCCCCCCGTTTGCAACAGAGCAGGGGGAGGTCAGCTCCGGCCGCCCCAACAGCTTCAGAAGGCCCCTTTGCAGGAGGACGGCTGGTGGGACCATCGGTTATGCATCGCGCAGGATATGCCGGGCGATGGCCTCGCCCATTTCGCGTGTTCCGACGATGCAGGTCTCGCCATCCGCGATATCCCGGGTACGGTAGCCTGCCTCGAGGGTTTCCTCCACGGCCTGTTCGATGGCCCGGGCTTCCGCCTCCAGGCCGAAGCCATAGCGCAGCATCAAGGCGCCGCTCAGGATCGCGCCGATCGGGTTGGCCAGGTTGCGCCCGGCGATGTCCGGCGCGGAGCCATGCACGGGCTCGAAAAGACCGGGCGGCGCTTCCCCCAGCGAGGCGGAGGGGAGCATCCCCATCGACCCCGCCAGCACAGCCGCCTCATCGGTCAGGATGTCCCCGAACATATTTTCCGTCACCACCACATCGAAGACCGCCGGGCGCCGGATCAGGTGCATGGCGAAGGCGTCCACCAGCATGTGCTCCAGGGCGAGATGCGGGAATTCCCGCCGGACCACAGCTTCGGTCACCCGGCGCCAGAGACGGGAGGAGGCCAGCACATTGGCTTTGTCGACCGAGGTCAGCTTGTTGCGGCGGCTCTGAGCGAAGCGGGCCGCCAGCCGGACCACCCGTTCGATCTCCGGGCGAGTATAGCGCATGGTATCGTAAGCCTCCTCGCCATCCGACCCAGCTTCCTGGCGGGGGCCGAAATACAACCCTCCCGTCAGCTCCCGAACGAATAGAATATCCACCCCCCGCACGATCCCCTCTTTCAGCGGGGTTGCGTGGACCAGGGCCGGGAACACGCGAACCGGGCGGAGGTTGGCAAACAGGTCAAAGGCCTTGCGCAGGCCCAGGAGCCCCTGCTCCGGGCGCACCGGCGCGGTGGGGTCATCCCACTTCGGTCCGCCGACAGCCCCCAGGAGGATCGCATCCGAACGCCGACAACGCTCCAGAGTTTCTGGGGGAAGAGGGGAGCCGGTCGCATCGATCGCGGCTCCCCCGATGAGGGCCTCGTGGAACTCGAAGCGATGCCCGAATCGGTGTCCCACGGCTTCCAGGACCCGCAGGGCCTCGGCCATCACTTCCGGCCCGATCCCATCCCCCGGTAGCACAGCGATCACGAAGCGTCCCATGATGTGTGCCTCTTTCCCATGAAGGTTCTGGCTTTTTGGGGATAGGGATTACGCATCCGGTTATCCGATTCCGAACTCCAGGCTGTCCTGCAGGGCCAGCCGACTGGCCTCCAGGATGTTGGTGGAAGCCCCGACGGTCCGCCACACCCGCTGGCCATCGGTGCTCTCGATCCATACCCGCACCCGTGCCGCCGTGCCGGCGTCCCCGTTCAGGATGTGGACCCGATAGTTGGTCAGGTGCACGCGGCCGAGGATTGGGTAGCGAGGGAGGAGCGCCTTGCGCAGGGCGAGGTCGAGGGCGTTAACCGGGCCGTTGCCCTCCGCAGCGGTGTGCACGGTCTCTCCGTCCACCCGAACCTTCACCGCGGCCTCCGCCACTGGCTCCCGACCATCTCGCCGCTCCACCATCACGACGTAATCAAGGACCTCGAAGGGTGGGGTGTAATCCGGCTGCGCGCGCCGCAGCATCAGGATCACCGAGGCCTCGGCGTCCTCGAAGTAGAAACCTTCGTTTTCCAGGGCCTTGATGCGGCGCACGGCTGCCTGCACCGCCGGATCATCAGGATCCAGCTGTAGCCCGAACTCCATGGCCTTGGCGACGATGTTCCCTCGTCCGGAAAGCTCGGAGACCAGGACCCGCTTAACATTGCCCACACGGGTCGGATCGATATGCTGGTAGCTTTCCTCGATCTTGAGGATGGCGGCGACATGGATGCCGCCTTTATGGGCGAAGGCGCTGGCCCCCACATAGGGCTGATGGGAATCGTGGGGGAGGTTGGCCACTTCCGCCACGAAGCGGGAGATCTTGGTGAGGCGGGCCAGCTGTTCGTCGCTCACGCAATCGATGCCCATCTTCAGCTTGAGATTGGCGATGATGGAGATCAGGTTGGCGTTGCCCACTCGTTCCCCATAGCCGTTTATGGTGCCCTGGACCTGGCGCACGCCCCGACGGACCGCCGCCAGGGAGTTGGCCACCGCCAGCTCGCAATCGTTGTGGGCGTGGATGCCCAGCGGGACGGAAACCGACCCTTTCGCCGCCTCCACCCCCGCTTCGATCTCCCAGGGCATGGAGCCGCCGTTGGTGTCACAGAGGACGATCCAGTCCGCCCCGCCCTCCTGAGCAGCCCGCAGAGTGGCCAGGGCGTAATCCGGGCTCCGTTTCCAGCCATCGAAGAAGTGTTCGGCGTCGTAGACCACCTCCCGTCCATGGGCCTTCAGAAAGGCCACGCTCTCCCGGATCATGGCGAGGTTCTCCTCAAGCGTGGTCTCCAGCACCCGATGGACGTGGAGATCCCACGACTTACCGACCACGGTCACCACCGGGGTCTCCGCCTCCAGCAATGCCCGCAGGTTCTCATCCTCCTCAGCCCGACGGCCTGGACGCCGGGTCATGCCGAAGGCGGCAACGCGGGCATGGCGAAGGGGCAGATGGCGGACCCGGCGGAAGTATTCCGCATCCTTCGGGTTGGAGCCGGGCCAGCCGCCCTCAATGTAATGGACGCCCAGCTCATCCAGCTTCTCGGTGATCCGGAGCTTGTCCTCAACGGTGAACGAGATCCCTTCCCGCTGGCTGCCGTCGCGTAGCGTGGTATCGTAAAGCAAAACGGGTTCCATCGCGCACCTCCTCGACCGGTATGGGATGGGAAGCAGGGGAGATCATCCGGCCGAAAACGGCGGCGATGGCGCGGGCGACCCCGCTCAGGACCTCCACCCAGCGGTCCCATCGCGGGGCAACCCGGGTCCACCTCCTCTTCGGACGATGCATCGGAACCTCCCTTCGGATAGGGTTCACATCGCGGGCTTGACTGCCGTGACGATCATCCGGCGGGTGGCCAGGGTATAAGGCTCCCCCCGCTCATCGAAGCCTCGGACTTCCCGGAAGCCGGCTTCCTCGAGCCAGTCACGGAGCTCCGGGAAGGTGAACAGCCGAACGGAGAACCGGAAACGCCGGATCCGTCCCTCGCGGATCACCGTGCGCTCCGTCTCGAGACGTCCGCTCAGGGGATCATATCGGTGATGATCCACCATCAGGTGGCCCTCCCGTTCCGTTACGAGGAAGGGAAGGAACTCTTTCAGGAGGCGATCCCGGTTCATCATCTCGACGATCACCCCGCCTCCCGGCTTCAGGATGCGGAATAGTTCCCGCAACACTTGATGGTTCTCCGGATCATCGAAGTAACCAAAAGATGTGAACCAGCTGATCGCCGCGTCGAAGATCCCGGTCATGGGCAGGCGGCGCATATCGCCCTGCACATAGTGGGCGGCCAGCCCATGGGCCTGCGCTTCCTGGCGGGCGAGGTTCAGGAAACGGAGGGAACGGTCCAGCCCCACAACCCGACACCCTCGTCGAGCCAGCCGGTTCGCGATCCGCCCGTGGCCGCAACCCACATCCAGGATGCGCATCCCCGGCGTCAGATTGAGGATTTTGACGATGGCTTCCGTCTCCTGGTCGCTGCGCTCAGCGGTCAGGAAGGTTTCATAAAAGAACAGATAGTCCTCGTCGAAAACCTGGTCGAACTCAAAGACAGAGGACATCGCTTCAGCCTCCCGGAGCGCCCGGCTGGGGTTTCGCCAGGCGGGCCCGGGTATAGGGGATCAACCCGCCGGCGCGGATCAGCTCGAGCATGAAGGGCGGATAAGGCCTGGCGCGGAAGACCTGGCCCGTTCGCAGGTTATGGATCTCCCCGGTGTCCAGGCGGACCTCCAGCTCATCCCCCGGGGCGATGGCCTCCACGGCCTCCGGACACTCCAGCACCGGGAGGCCGATGTTGATGGCGTTACGGAAGAAGATACGGGCGAAGGATCTGGCGATCACACAGGAAACCCCCGCCGCCTTCAGGCTGATCGGTGCGTGCTCCCGGGAGGAGCCGCTTCCGAAGTTCCGGCCGGCCACCACAATATCGCCCGGTTGCACCTTGCGGGGGAACTCCGGATCGACCCCCTCCATACAGTGGGCCGCCAGCTCTTTGGGATCCGTCGTGTTCAGATACCGGCCCGGGATGATCACGTCGGTATCGATGTTGTCTCCGAAAACCCAGGCGCGCCCCTGGAAGCGCATAGGCTCCCTCCTTATTCCTCTTCCTCGCGAAGATCCGTGAAGTTGTAGCATCCCATCATGCAATCCACCACCCAATCGGTTGGGCGGCGGGCGCTGTCGGGACGGTCCTCATCCTCTGCCTCTGAGGAGGCAAGGGCTTCCTCCAGAAGTTCCTCCCAGGTCCAGCGGCGGGCGTTCATAGCTCCTCCTTTGAATGAATGTTTGGAAAGAAGGGGCACTCACGTGCCTTACTACGAACGAAAAGACCCCTATTTGTAGTAGGGGACGAAGCGAAGCGGAGTGCCCGTCATAAGCGTTCGCACGAAGAGAACGTCCCTACACGGGAACGGCTTCCAGCCGAATCTCCTCCGGGCTGGCGATGCGGCCCAGGATCGCGCTGGCCGCGGCCACTGCCGGGTTCGCCAGATACACCTCGCTGCTCGGATGGCCCATGCGGCCGATGAAGTTGCGGTTGGTGGTGGAAACACAACGCTCCCCGGGCCCCAGCACCCCGGAGTATCCTCCCATGCAGGGGCCGCACGATGGCAGACCCACCACGGCGCCGGCCTCCACGAAGATATCGATCAGGCCCTCCGCCAGCGCCTGCCGGTAAGTTGGCCCGCTGCCCGGGATGATGATGCAGCGAACCTCCGGATGCACCCGCTGTCCCTGGAGGATCCGGGCCGCCAGCCGCAGGTCCTCTATACGCCCGTTCGTGCAGGAGCCGATGAACACCTGGTCGATCCGAACGTCAGCGAGCTCGCTCACCGGCCGCACGTTCGAGGGTAGATGGGGCACGGCCACCACTGGCTCCCAATCGCTCACGTTGAAATCCAGGTCGATCTCATATCGAGCGTCGGGATCATCCTGATAAACTACAAAGGGGCGTTTCGCCCGCGGGCGGACATACTCCAGGGTCTTCTCGTCCACCTCCATCAGTCCGGCCTTCGCCCCCGCCTCAATTGCCATGTTCGCGATGGTGAATCGTCCGTCCATGCTGAGGGCCCGGATCACCGGCCCGGTGAAGAACATCGCCCTATAGAGCGCTCCATCGACTCCGATGTGGCCGATGGTGTGCAGGACAAGATCTTTCGCCGTTACCCAGGGCCGGAGCGTCCCGTGGTAGAACAGGCGCATGGTGGGAGGCACCTTCAGCCAGAGCCGGCCGGTGGCCATGGCCACGGCGGCATCTGTGGAGCCAACGCCAGTTGAGAAAGCGCCCAGCGCCCCATAGGTGCAGGTGTGGGAGTCCGCCCCGATGATGATCTCCCCGGGCAGCACCAGGCCCTGTTCCGGCAACACGACGTGCTCGATGCCGCCATCCCGCCCCCCTTCGAAGTAGAGGATCCCTTTTCGACGGGCCCAGGTGCGGACGGCCATGCACTGCTCCGCGGCCTTAATGTTAGGGGGTGGGACGAAGTGGTCGGCCACGAAGGCCACGCGCTCTCGATCGAAAACCCCTTCGACTTCCAGCTTCTCGAATTCCCGGATGGCCAGGGCGGCGGTGATGTCATTGGCCATCACGAAATCAACCCGCACCTCCACCAGCTCCCCCGGCTCCACGTGTTCCAGTCCTGCGTGGGCAGCAATGATCTTCTCGGCCATGGTCATGCCCATCGCTCGACCTCCGGAAAGAAATATGGAGAGCTCACTCAACGAAGAGCCGAACAGGTGGGGCGCTATGACCCCAGCCCCTCCACCGCTCTCGGCTTTAAGGCACGGGGACGGAAACCTCCACCCGAGCGTTCTGGGACGCGCGGCTCAACCGCAAGAGCGCGTGAAGATAGGCCTTGGCCGCCGCCACCACAATATCGGTGTCCGTGCCGAATCCGCCAGCCAGATCGCCGGTGTGCGGATCTTCCGCCTGAACAAAGACCCGACCCATCGCGTCCCGCCCCGGGGTGACCGCATGGACGTTGAACTCTAACAGGCGGGCCTGGATCCCCAGGGCGGTCTCGATGGCCCGATAGGCTGCATCCACCGGACCGTTCCCTGTCCCGGTGCCGAGGCGAACCTCCCCATCCGGCCCGATCAGGCGGACGGTAGCGGTGGCGATCAGAGGCGTGCCGCAGGTCACCTGCAGGGTGTCCAGCCGCCAGGACTGACCGCTGCTCTGGGTGAAGTCCACCATCAGCGCTTCCAGATCGAAATCCGTCACATACTTCTTACGATCGCACAGGGCCTTGAACCGGCGGAACGCCTCCTCGAAGGCATCCGGGGGAAGGTGATATCCCATCTGCTCCAGACGGACCCGGAAGGCGTGCCGTCCGGAGTGCTTCCCCAGGACCAGGCGGGATTCCGGCACCCCCACGGTTTCGGGCCGCATGATCTCGTAAGTCAACGGGTTTTTCAGCATTCCGTCCTGGTGGATGCCTGCTTCGTGGGCGAAGGCGTTGGCCCCCACGATGGCCTTGTTGGGCTGGACCGGGATGCCGGTGAGGGCGCTCACCAGCCGGCTCGTGCGGTAGATCTGCGTGGTGTCGATATGCGTGCGCACCCCGAAGACATCCCGGCGGGTGTGGAGGGCCATGACCACCTCTTCCAGGGCGGTGTTGCCCGCCCGCTCCCCGATGCCGTTGATCGTGACCTCCACCTGGCGGGCGCCGTTGCGGATGGCCGCCAGGGTGTTGGCTGTGGCCAGGCCCAGATCGTTATGGCAGTGGGCGGAGAGGATCACCCGCTCCGCCCCCGGGACCCGATGGCGGATCTCCGCGAAGAGGCTTCCGAATTCCTCCGGTGTGGTATAGCCCACGGTATCCGGGATATTCAGGGTGGTCGCCCCGGCTTCCACCGCCACCGTCAGGGCCTGCATCAGGAAATCCCGATCGGTGCGCCCCGCATCCTCCGGGGAGAACTCCACGTCGTCGCACAGGCGGCGGGCGTAGGCGACCATTTCCCGGATCCGGGCGAGGCACTCCTCGCGGGTCATGCGCAGTTTGTATTGGAGGTGGATATCCGAGGTGGCCAGGAAGACATGGATCCGATGGCGGGGGGCCTCCCGCACCGCCTCATAGCAGGCGTCGATGTCCTCTTTGTTCGCCCGGGCCAGCCCGGCGATCACCGGCGGGCCGTTGGGGCGATCCTTCCCCAGCGGTCCGATCTCCCGGGCGATCCGTCGCACGGCCTCGAAATCCCCTGGCGAGGCGATGGGGAAGCCCGCCTCGATGATGTCCACCCCCAGGCGGACCAGCTGCCGGGCGATCTCCAGTTTCTCCTCCACCGTAAGAGTTGCGCCCGGCGATTGCTCCCCATCCCGAAGGGTGGTGTCGAAAATGCGAACCACATCTTCCTCCATGGAGCCCTCCTTTCACACTTCCTTGGGATTGATCCAGGGCATCATCGCCCGCAGCCGGCGGCCCACTTCCTCGATCGGATGCCTGCGCTCCTCCTCCCGTTTGGCGTTGAACCATGGGCGTCCCTTCGCGTTTTCCTCGATCCAGGATTCGGCATAAGAGCCGTTGCGGATCTCCGCGAGGATCTGCTTCATCGTGTTCCGCACATGCTCATCGATCACCCGCGGCCCGCTCACATAGTCCCCGTGCTCAGCGGTGTCGCTGACCGAGTAACGCATATAGGAAAGCCCGCCCTGATAGATCAGATCCACAATCAGCTTGAGCTCGTGCAGACATTCGAAGTAGGCCACCTCCGGCTGATAGCCGGCCTCCACCAGGGTCTCGAAGGCGGCCTTGATCAGGTGGCTGACTCCACCACACAGGACCACCTGCTCACCGAAGAGGTCGGTCTCCGTCTCCTCAGCAAAGGTGGTTTCGATCACCCCCGCTCGCGTGCAGCCAATGCCTTTGGCGTAAGCCAGGGCTGTGGCCAGGGCCTTCCCCGTGGCGTCCTGATGCACGGCCACCAGGGCAGGGACCCCGCCGCCCTCCTGGAAAACCTCCCGCATGCGGTGGCCGGGGGACTTGGGCGCCACCATACTGACATCGACATCCGGTGGCGGGATGATCTGGCCGAACCGGATGTTGAAGCCGTGGGCGAACATCAGGGTCTTGCCTGGGGCCAGGTTCGGCGCTATCGCCTCCCGGTAGAGGGCCGGCTGAGCGGGATCCGGCACCAGCATCACGATGATGTCTGACTGCCGCACCGCCTCCGCGACCTCGTAAACGGGCAATCCGTCGGCCCGGGCCTTCTCCCAGGACTTGCTGCCCCGGTAAAGGCCCACGCACACATCGCAGCCGCTGTCTTTGAGGTTCAGGGCGTGGGCGTGGCCCTGACTGCCGTAGCCCAGAACAGCGATCCGGCGGCCGTTCAGGAGGCTGAGATCCGCATCGGCATCGTAGTAAATCCGCGCCATTGGAAGACCTCCAGTTGAGGGATCTGGCAGCAGAAGGGTTCAACATCTTCCCTGTGCAGGGCGGGATGGGTCATGCAGCGGCTTCCGCCACCCGGTCAGCCGGCGCGGCCTCGGCCTGACCCCGGACCATCGCCATAGGTCCGGAGCGGGTGATCTCCACCACGCCGAACCGCTGCAGGCGGGCGATGCAGGAATCCACCTTTTCCGCCGAGCCCGTGACCTCCACGATCAGGGTCTCCGGGCCGACGTCCACGATGCGGGCCCGATAGAACTCCGCCAGCTGGGCGATCTCTACCCAGGCCTCTGAGGGAGCCCGGACCTTCACCAGCGCCATATCGCGGACCACCAGTGGGCGTTCCCCCCAGTCCTCCACAGCCTTCACGCAGAGCAGCTTCTCCAGGTTGGCCCGGACCCGTTGCGGATCCACCCGGGCCGGATCCACCGGGATCAGCAGGCGGAGATCCTGAGGATCCTCCGTCCGGCACATCGAGATGGGGCCCACCGGGAGGTGGCGTTGGCGCAGCAAATGGAACACCCGATTCAGGCTCTCCACCGAGTTCTCAATCGTCACCGCCAGCCAGTGAGGCATTTTCACCTCCTTATCGATGAGGGCGGATTCGCCAGCCGCCTCCCTGATGAAAACCTCGCGCGGATTACGGGACAGCCTTCACGCCAGGGGCGATCATCGTGTCGAACACGGTCATCCCGGAGGGGATCATCGGGAAGCAGTTCTCCTCCGGATCCACGTGGATATCGACCACCACCGGACGATCCGTGATGGCCAGAGCCTGCCGGACGGCCGGCTCCACCTGATCGGGCCGTTCCACCCGGATCCCGGCGGCGCCCACCGCCTCCGCCATACGGGCGAAATCCGGGTTGGCCAGATAAACCGCGGAGTAGCGCCGGTTGTAGAACAGCTCCTGCCACTGGCGGACCATACCCAGATACTGGTTGTTGATGATGAACACCTTGATGGGCAGCTGCCATTCCACGGCGGTGATCAGGGCCTGGAAGGTCATCTGGAAAGATCCATCGCCATTGATGTTGATCACCAGACGGTCCGGTCGGCCGAACTGGGCCCCGACCGCCGCTGGCAGGCCGAAGCCCATCGTTCCCAGCCCCCCGGAGGTAATGCAGGTCCGCGGCTCGGTCCAGGTGAAGAACTGGGCGGCCCACATCTGATGCTGGCCCACATCGAGGGTCACAATGGGCCGGTAATCCTTCGTCAGCTCGTAGATCATCTGGATGGCGAACTGGGGTTTGATGACGTCCTCTCCCTGCCGGTAGCGCAGTGGATAACGCGCCCTCCAGTCCTCGATCTGACGCCACCAGGCCTCGGTATCCGGAGGACGGACCAGGGGAAGCAACGCTCGCAGAATCGATTTGGCGTCCCCGATGAGGGCCACGTCGGCCCTGCGGTTCTTGTTGATTTCCGCCGGGTCGATGTCGATGTGGATGACCTTCGCATGGGGGGCGAAGGCGGAGAGCTTGCCGGTCACCCGGTCATCGAAACGGGCGCCGACGGCGATGATTAAATCCGAGAAGTTGATTGCAAAGTTTGCATACACGGTCCCATGCATCCCCAGCATTTTGAGGGCGTAGGGATGATCCTCGGGGAAGGCCCCCAGGCCCATCAGCGTGGTGGCTACCGGGATGCGGGCCTTCTCCGCCAGCGCCCGGATCTCCGGGGCCGCGCCGGAATGGATGACCCCGCCGCCAACGTAAAGGATTGGACGCTGGGATTGAGCGATGAGATCGGCCGCTTGTCGGAGAGCCCTCTCATTCGGGAAAGGCGGGCGTGGCCGGGAGGGCCGGAAGGCCTCGGGGTCCTCGAGGATGAAGTCCGCTTCGGCGAGCAGCACATCGCGGGGGAGGTCCACCAGGGTCGGACCGGGCCGTCCGTCGGTGGCCAGGCGGAAGGCCATATGAACGGCCTCGGGGGCTTGCGCGGGCGTTCTCACCAGCCAGTTGTGCTTGGTGATCGACATGGTAACGCCGATCACATCCGCTTCCTGGAAGGCATCGCCGCCCATGAAAAATGTGGGGACCTGGCCGGTGATCGCCACCAGCGGGGTGGAATCCATCATGGCGTCTGTGAGGCCCGTGACCAGGTTTGTCGCGCCGGGGCCGGAGGTGGTAAAGCATACTCCGGGTTTCCCGGTCGCCCGGGCGTAGCCTTCGGCCATATGGATGGCGCACTGTTCGTGGCGGACGAGGACGTGGCGAATCTGGGGGTAATCGTAGAGCGCGTCATAAAGGGGCAGGGAAGCGCCGCCGGGGACGCCGAAAATCACCTCCACGCCCTCGCGGACCAGAGCCTCCATCACGGCCCATGCGGTCTTCATCCGACGGCGCTCCCGTCGGATCGTGCGAGGGGCTACCTGGGTCTGGGCCATCGTCGCCGCATCCATCGGATCCCTCCTTTCGGCGGGTGGGGATAAAAGAGAGGGGGCCTCCCGTTTGGGAGGCCCCCTCTCGATTCACTGATGTTCAGAATGTGGAATACGGTCCGGGCTAACCGGGGGTGGTTCCCTCCCAAACGGGTATCGCCTCTCCGAGGCGAAGGATGCCCCGAAGAATGAGGACGGTAAGGATGAGGGAGAGAACCACCAGACCGAATGCCATGGGCGGCTGTTCCTGCCGGTTCAAGGTTTGAACTCGTTTATAGCATAAACCCGAAATTTTGTCAAGACCCTGGATAAAACGTGCAGGGCTTTTCCATCAGCATCCCGTGCGGGTCCAGTGGATGGCCTCACTCCTCTGGATCCTCCTTCCCCACAGCCCGAAGGGCGGTGGGAAAGGAGATGAAGATGAAAAGGATGTGGGCGGCGAGCCGGGCGCCAACCCTCGTGGACGCCCTTCTCAGGAGGTCGGCGAAGACCTTAAGCGGTCGCCTTGAATCGGCTCCCGAAGCGGCGATCCTATCCGCACAGGCCCCGGGTTAACACCTGTGGGGGTTCCGGGAGGGGACAAAAGGTGAGCGTAAGGGGCCGAATAAAAGTCACTGACGAAAGTGGGACACGCCTGTCACCGCCTGGAAATCATGGGGCGGAGGGAAAAGAGGTTGAAGCATCCAGGGGATGGGCGACCCTGCGAAGCCCTTCCCGAAGGAACAGGGAAAGACCGAGCAGCGTGATCGGCAGCCAGAGCACCAGATGGAGGGTCAGGGTATACGCGACGGCCATGCTGGAGGGGATCCCGAAGGCCTGGAGCACGGCCACGCCCGGGGCCTCAAAGGTGCCCACATAGCCTGGGGCCGAGGGAAGCGCGGTGGCCAGGTTCACCACCGCGGTCATCACCAGCAGGGAGAAAAACGAGGTGCGAAAGGGGAACGCCATCAGGACCAGCCAATACGTCCCGGCCTCCACCAGCCAGATCAGAGCCGTAAGGCTCCCCACGGCCAGCGCCAGGATCGGTCGTTGCAGGACGGTTAATCCGTCCAGGAACTGCATGAGAAATCGGAGCGGTCGTTCGACCCTCGAGCCAGATCGCTGTTGCAGGATCCGCTCCAGCAAGCCATGGAGTTTGCTGGCGTTGCGGGCCATCCCCAGAAGCATCAGCAATGCTCCGCCAAACACCAGCCCTCCGGCGATCACCGCGGGCCGCAACAAAACGGGCAGGGGGAAGAACATGAGGGCCAGCAGGGCCAGGAACACCACCATCAGCCCATCCAGGACCCGTTCAACCACGATGGTCCCCAGGGATGCGCTCAGGCTGAGTCCGCATCGACGCTGAAGGACATATGCCCGCAACAGCTCTCCGGCTCGGGCTGGATAGAGATTATTCCCCATATATCCGATGGTGAGCGCCACAAAGCGCTCCCGAAATCCGGTAGGCTGCAGGCCATGGAGCAGAATCCCCCACCGCCACGTCCGCAGGATCACCGCGACGAAATAAAATATGGCTCCCGTCAGAAGCCACAGGATCTCCACCTCCCGGAGGATACGGCCCCATTCCTCCAGATGCATGCCCCGCAGCGTCCAGGCCAGCAGGGCCGTGCTAAGCGCCACGCCGAGCAACAGGAATCCCCGCCGCCTCATCGGTGTCCCTCCAGGCCTGGGAAGGGAAGGGAAACCTGTGAGGGTCCGGACGCAGGGGCGAAGTCCTCCACGAAGAGCGTCAGGCGAGGTTCCCCATTCCACCGTTCCGCTCGCACTTCGAAGACCACATCCAGCCGCATCCCCGCCTGCACCTCCCCTGCCCGATCTCCCTGGCGGAAAGCGATGGCATCCCAGACGGGACCGCCCTCCGGCGTCGTCAGCACCATGCGGAGATGCTGGCCATCGTTGCCAACCGTCCGGGCATTACGGACCACCACGCCGCGGCTCAGGAAGCGCGGGGCCGGGTTCCCGTAGCCGTAAGGCTCCAGCCGGGCGATCCATTCGTGAAGACGCCAGGTTACCTCACGGAGCGGCAACACCGCTTCCACCACGATGGTGGGTTGAAGCTCCTGCGCACGGAGCGCCTGGGCCGCCAGCTCCTGCAGGCGTTCCCGCAGCCGCTCGAGATTCTCCCGCCGCACGACGAATCCTGCGGCGGCCGCGTGCCCCCCGTGACGCACCAGGAGATCGGCGCAGGCATCCAGGGCCTGGGTGATATGGAACTCCGGGATGCTGCGAGCGGACCCCCGTCCCTCCTCGCCCATCAAACTGATCACCACCGCCGGACGGTGGAACGCCTCCGCCAGCCGTCCGGCCGCCAGTCCCACCACGCCGGGGCGGAAATCCTCGGAGGCGGCGAAGATCAACCATGGGATCTGATCATCCGGGATCGCCATCGCGCGCGCGGCCTCCTCCGTCGCCTGGGTCAGGGCCTGGCGCTCCCGGTTCTGGCGATCCAGCTCTTCCGCCAGCGTGATCGCCTTCGCCGGATCTGCCGTCATCAGGAGGTGGTAAGCCGCCAGGGCATGCTCCAGGCGTCCCGCTGCGTTCAGGCGCGGAGCCAGAATGAAGGAGATCGCCCACGGGTCCACCCGCGAGGCTTCCAGGCCGGCGACCTGATAGAGAGCCTGTAAACCGACGCGCGCCGGCGTCCGCAGCCGCTCCAGCCCGCGGGCCACCAGCGCTCGATTTTCCCCCAGCAACGGCACGATATCGGCGACGGTCCCCAGCGCCACCAGATCCAGGAAATCCTCCGGTTCGAAGGGAGCGTGCGGATAAAGGACCTTCAGCGCCTGCACCAGCTTATAGGCTACCCCCACCCCCGCCAGTTCTTTAAACGGATAAGGGCAATCCGGCTGTTTCGGGTTGATGAGCACCGCCTTGGGGAGAACCTCGCCGGGCAGGTGATGGTCCGTCAGGATCAGGTCGAGGCCGATGGAGCGAGCCAGCGCCGCCTCCGTCACCGCCCGTGCCCCGCAGTCCACGGTGATGACCACCCGGATCCCCGCTTCCGCCAGACCTCTCAGGGCCTCGCTGTTGAGGCCGTATCCCTCAGTTTCCCGGTGGGGAATGTAGGGGCGAACGTGGGCGCCAAGGGCCTGGAGGACCTGGACCAGCATCGCGGTTGCCGTGACGCCATCCACATCGTAGTCGCCGTAGACCGCGATCGGCTCCCCCCTTGCGATCGCTCGCTCCAGGCGTTCCAGCGCCTGCTCCATTCCCTTCAGCTGGAACGGATCCCCGGCGGACCAGGCGCGGGCCAGGAATTCATCCGCCGCCTCCGCCGAGGTGATCCCCCGATGGTAGAGGAGGTCCTGAAGCAAAGGGGGCCATCGCCCCAGGGCCGCCCGAACGATCTCCGGGGCCGGAGGGGCCAGCCACCAGACCCGACGTCCTCGTCCCACCATCCGGTGATCGGGATGTCGCATGGGGTGAAACGTTCCCCAGAGGATTTCGACGCCCATTGTAGAAAACCCGGAACACGCCGTCAACCCGGATCTCGGGAAAGCCCCCGCCCTCAAAATCGCCGGCAGGCCGCGGGGATGGCTTCCGGGATTCAGGCGCTTCCGGGGGCAGACCCACCGGCCTCCCACGTCAGGAGATGCGCCCTCCGAGGAACAGCAGCGAGCGCGGCCACAGCCTGAAAGCCTGGCCTGCCGGATCCGGCTTCCATCGATTGTCGCATCGCTCAACCTGTGGCATGATAGTCCCTAGGCACAGGGTCTCCATCCGAAACCCCGTCCGGCCGTCAGGCTAAGTGATCGAGCACAGGGTCCCATGGGCTTGTTGCGGAATCGCTTCACCCCCTCTATCGTGATCACGCAGGAAATCTGAAGAAATCATCCCAATCGGAGGACGACATGGACGAGCCGACTGCCCTTCCTCCCTCAGCGTCTGAGCCCCCCACCGGGGAGCAACTTCCTCCCGCGGGCCCTTCCGCAGAGGAACGACAGTGGGCGATGCTGGCCCATTTGAGCGTGCTGCTCAATCTGGTCACGGCGCTGGGGGGCCCCATTGCTGCTTTCCTGATCTACATGTTCTATCGGGAAAGGTCGCGATATATTGGCTTTCATGCGATGCAATCCCTGGTGTTTCAGCTTGTTGCATGGGTGGGCGGCGGCTTGCTGGCGGCCATCACCTGGGTGATATCGGGGCTCTTAACTGCTGTGATCGTGGGATTTTGCCTGATGCCGATCGCCTGTTTGTTTACCCTGATCCCGCTGGGAGCCGTTGTGTATGGCGTCGTGGGCGGGATCGCCTGCAGCCGGGGGGAGGATTTCCGCTACTGGCTGATTGGGGATTGGGTGGCCCACGCTTTTCGTTAGAAAAGCAAGCCGTCCGCCCTGAGCATCAGGGGAGAGTTCGCCACGTGACTTCGAGGCCCTCCCCGGGAGCGAAGCGGCCAGTTGCGCTATAATTACTGTAGAAGGGCGATGCCCCCGTAGCTCAACAGGATAGAGCAAGGGCGTCCTAAGTCCTGTGTTGCGGGTTCGAATCCCGCCGGGGGCGCTGAAGGGGTCGGCCGGGCGCGGGAAAGGCCCGGCCTTTTCATTTAAAGAACAAACCATCTTTCTCATCCCCAATCGCGATGACGCTGAAGCTAAGAGCGCTACGAAAGCCTCAGGGAGGTCGCCTATGGACATAAACCCCGGTGGGGCGGAATCCCCCCGAATCCATGCGCTTCGGGCCACCCCCATGCCGGATGGGCGACGGGTAGTGGTTGAGCTGGAGCTCGCCCCCTCGCCTCAGCCCCCGGAGCTCGAGCTGATTCTTTATAATGAACGGGGAGAGGAAGTGCATTCGATGGCCGTGATGGGGGTGATGGATTTCCACCCGACCTATGTGCTTCACCTCCGCCAGCCGGACCCCGGCGCGCGCTATCGGGTGGAAGCCCGTCTTCTGGGAAAGGATGCCCTCCTGGACCGCCAGCAGGTGGAGGTGATCATCCCGGAGCCGATCACGGTTCAGGATGATGCCACGCTGCGCCGTATCCTGAGCGAAGCCCGCACCATCGCCGTGGTCGGCCTCTCGGCGGACCCCGAACGGCCCAGCCATCAGGTGGCTTCCTATCTTCAACGTCAGGGATACCGGATTATCCCGGTGAACCCGACGATCCAGGAGGTCCTGGGAGAGCCTTCCTATCCGGATCTCCTCTCGGTCCCCGAACCGGTGGATGTGGTGGATATCTTTCGGCCTGCCCGCTATGTTCCGGAGATCGTGGAACAGGCCATCGCCAAAGGCGCGAAGGTGATCTGGATGCAGCTGGGGGTGATCCATTTCGAGGCGGCCCAGCGCGCCCGCGAGGCCGGCCTGCTGGTCGTGATGGACCGGTGTATGAAGATTGAGCATCAACGGCTCCTGCGCTCTGGAGGTTGAGACGTTGAACCGATGGATTCGCTGGGCGCTGGCGATCGCCCTGGCGGTGGGGCTTCTCCCGCTCCCGCCGGCCATGGCACAGGGGGGTGAAGATGAATTCATCGCTCGCCTGCTGGCCCAGATGCCGCCGGAGGCCAAGGTGGGGCAGCTGTTCCTGGTGACGCTGCCCGGCTCGATCGTCCGTTCAGATCATCCGCTCCGTTTGCTGCTCACCGAACAGCGGGTTGGCGGCGTGGTCCTCAGCCCGGAACAGGGGAATTTCACCAATCTGGGCGATACTCCCTCCGAATTGCTTTCCATCACGCTCTCGCTCCAGCAACAGGCCGCCACGCTCACTCCCTTCATCCCTCTGTTCATTGGGCTACGGCAGCAGGGCGATGGCCCTCCTTTTTCCGCGTGGACCAGCGGAGCGATGCCACTGCCCTCCCCTCTGGCCCTGGGCGCCAGCTGGGATCCTGAGCGTGTTCAGGCGGTCGGACAGGCGCTGGG
>Ga0105163_1000536_pt1 | contig 22274 bp, 26 predicted proteins | sample JNZ110809AmetaG_FD_81531 | JGI IMG/M metagenome (GOLD analysis project Ga0105163, IMG submission 81531) | Hot spring microbial communities from Jinze hot spring, China to study Microbial Dark Matter (Phase II) - JNZ 110809A | ecosystem: Environmental > Aquatic > Thermal springs > Hot (42-90C) >... | reverse complement strand
GTTGAGGAAGTGAAGGGCTTCTGTGGATGGGAGTTTCTACTCTCCCTCATTAAAGCCTTTAGCTTTCCCCCTTATCAGGGGCTTGTGGCTGCACTTTTTGAAACGGGCGGCAGGATAAGTGAGGTTCTTAAGCTTAGGAGAAGCCACTTTAATTTTGAAGCCCACCCAGACGTTATTGTAGTTGAAGGTATGCCTGTTCTTAAGCGTTATGAGGTGGTTGACAAGGTTTCAGATCCAAGTAGGAAGAGGGGGTTTAAGCTGGTTACAAGCAGGTTGCAGGATGTCAGGTACTTTCCAATTAAGAAGAGTGAGCCCCTGGTCCCATACTTGGTTAGCTGGATTAAGAAGTGTGATGATGAACTGTTCACCTTCGATAGGTTTCAAGCTTTGGAAATGATTAGAAGCGCTGGAAGAAAAATAAACAGGCCTATACCGGCAACTAGGCATAGATATGAAAACCGCCCACTACACAGTTCAGAGATTTTCCTCCACTTGTTCCGAGCTGAGAGAGCCTGCCAGCTGGTTTCAGAATACAGTTTCGACTCCTTCGCTTTGAGACAGTTCTTCGGGTGGAAAACTAGAAAAGAGGATATGGCTGAAAGGTATGCAAGCCTAGACTGGAAAGGCTTAGCTAGAAGAATGGGGGTTAAACTATAATGGCTGAAGGGGCTCCCAGGCTTAGAGGGTGGAGTCTACCATGGATATACCCAACTGGGCTTTTCATAAGAGACTACCTTCTGAAGCATAAAACAGCTTATCCACAGGAGATTTGGAAGGCTCTTAAAGCTGCGAGGAAATCTGTAAGTGAAGAGTTAGGCGAGAGCACTTCAAGATACGAAAACTTTTGGAGAAACTACATTTACGTCTTGAAGAAGCTTGGCCTCATAGAACCGGTCAGAAGGGTGGCTAACCCTAAACAGCCCATGTGGTTTCCAAGAACATATTACAGGATAGTTCCGGGACGGGAAAATGATCCGAGATGGGTGCATCCGCAAATAGCCTTAGATCCAAGAAGGGGTAAATCAGAATATAGACGGCGTTACGCCAAAGCGAAGAAGGTAAAGATTCCTTTACCTCCACCATTAACTCCCGAGGAGATTGACAGGATTTGGGCTGCGGCTGAAGCTTTCTTAAGAGAGCGCCGCTACATCCTTACAAGGGAACAGTTTGAGGCGGTAAAGCCTGAATGGCCAAGTGAAGCTGGACTTTACCCAACCTTCGAGGAGAGAGTTGGATACGTCATAAGGTATGCAAGCGCCATATACTACGTCAGCCGTATGGCTCGCAGGCTAATAAGTGTTGAAGAGGCTCCTGAACCAATAGCAAGTGAAGCCCTTAGGCTTGGTAAAACACTTGAAAGGGAATGGCTTAGGAGACGCTAGTTCTCCACCTATTTTTAATGTCGGTTAATATGACTTCCGCTTTGCTTCTGACTGTTGGGAATAGGCTGCCCAGCCAAGTGACAACTGGGAAACTCCATATTCCAAGTGGACCCGTTAAGACTGTAGGAGGCATAAATCCTATTGAATAAATCTTCATGTTCCAGTCTCCAGGATACTCTGGTGTTCCTTCGATATTTGTGAAGGTTTTTGTGGATGTGACTTTAATAGTTTGGTCTTCAACAACCTCTACAGTTCCATCGGGAAGCCTGTGGTTGCGAACAAACCTCACTATTATCCCGGGTTTCAAAGTTACATAGTCATTATTGTGCCACATTTCAATCCTATAGGGTTCAAGACTATCCACATGATTCTTGTCCGCCACATAATTCAGTAAGTTCGGCATAGGCACAACCCAGCTTTTGCGAACCAGATTACTGTTGTAAACTTTCAGCGGGAAAAAGTCTAAGTATTCTTCTATTGGCGTATGCCCTAACCAGAGATTCCATCCGATAACTTGCTCTTCACAGCGCCAGATTTGCTGTTCAGTTAAGCTCCACTCTGGATTGCTATAATCAAATGGATGGTAGGCACCAAACTCGCCCAACCAGAAGGGGATGTTGAGCCTCCCTCTATATTCGACCATAGGCGCTACAGATACATACGAAAGTTGCTCTACACTCCAAACCTTGAATTCAAAGTCTGTTCTATGCCACCAACGGTGAAGAGTGAAAACCAAATTTGGCCTAAATAGGTCGGCAATCTCAGTTAAAGGCGGAACATAAGGCTGGGACTCCCAAATGACAATGTGGTCTGGGTCAATCTCCCGAATTGCATCTGTAAGATTTGCATAAAAAACCGCAACATCCCTTTTTGACTTAATCGAAGGCGCCCAAGTAGCGCTGAAAGGTTCATTAAAAAGTTCATAAGCAGCCACACGATGGTCGCCGCGGTAATGCTCAGCTACTCTTCGCCAATCATTAACCAGTTTTTCTGAGCCGAAGTCTCCATACATGTCTTTGTAATTGTGTAAATCCAAAATTCCTTTTATCCCATTCTGAGCTAAAAAATCGAGAACCCAATCCATCTTATCAAAATCCAAGATGTCCGCTGAGGGACGACCAGTTTCAGGGTTAGGTGAACTGTCCTCGAAGGCAAACGCTAACCTAAAAGTGTTTAAACCCATAGCTTTAATTGTTGGCAAACGTTGTTCCCAAGCTTCCTTATAACCTTCTCCTGCATGGAAAAGATAGCTTCCGCCGGCTCCCCGCCAAATTACCTCTTTCTTAGTTTCACCATCAAAGATTTTATCGTTGACTGTGAAGTGCATTTTTCAGCCTTTTCCCTGAATACTTGCTTTCCATCTCTCTTTTATGTTTGTAAGGATTATTTCAGCTCTATGACGTATAGTTGGAAATAGAGTTCCAAGCCATGTAACTATTGGGAAACTCCATATTTCAAGAGGTCCAGTTAATGGCGGATATGTTGTTGGCGGTGGATGGGGAGGAGGGCACTCCATACTTAAGGTTATGAAGAATGGTAGCCACTGCTGAAGGACGCTTGGAACCTCGCTATATGGTGGATTTGCGCCTACCTGTGGATAAAGTTCACAGCTCCACCCATATATTCCAAGCTGGTGATATGGTGTTGAGTTGAAGTTTCCTGTTCCGCCGTCCTCGGATATTGGGTATACAGGCTGCCCCATCTGCTGTGCTAAAGCCTTATATTTGTCGTAGACTCCTAAAACATACTCTTTATCCTTTTGGGTTGGCCACCTGACATACCATATTTGCTGAGGGGCGCCTGTATGCATGTTCAGGTAGTGTTTCGGCATATATTTACGCCATAACTCTTTATACGCTCTTGTTTCAGGCTCGCTTAGCGGGTATGGTCCCCGATAAACAGGGCTGTTAGGATCGTCTGAAACTCCACCTCCAGTTGTAGCTTCGCCATCCCAGTTCCAGTCAAAGTTTCTGTTTAGGTCGACTCCATTAGCGTTTTTCCTAACGGTTGGAAACCCGTCCATGTTAACTATTGGGACAATAATTGTCCAGTTTCTTTTCAATATGTCCTTAGCCGCTGGCTCCGAGCTTGTTAGAAGCCATTCAGCATAAAAATACAAGACCTCAGATGTTAACCTCTCATTTCCATGGCACGCTCCATCAAACATCACTTTTCCCCCATTTGGGTTTCCAATTCTGAAAACGTATAGGTCGCGTCCCTGAACGGATTTCCCGAAAACTTCGTGGGAAACAAGGCTTGGATAAAGGGCTTCTAGGCTGAGAAAGTCTGAAATAAGCTGCTCTCGGCTTCTATAAGACACTCTTCCACCTTTCCTTTAAATCCTGTAAGAGGACACCCATTATGCTACGGACCTCCGGGAAGAAGAGTGAGGTCCAACTTATAACGGGGAAAGTCCATATTCCTAAAGGTCCAGTTAACGGAGGTAACTTAAAATTGAAGGAAACCTCGCTTACAGTATTCTCCATTATTGAAACCTTTTTCTCAGACACCTGCCCTTCATAGGTTGCTTTTAAATTGTATGTTCCAGGGGGAAGTTCAATTGTGAAGGGCGTTTTGAACGTTCCTATATCCGTAATCTCAACTGGAACGGATACGGGGAGGGAGTCGGCGAACCCGGAGCATTTTAAGGCTCCTAATATCCACGATTTCCTACACATCGCTATTGCCACACAGAGAAACTGTGGATAGGCAACATCCTCAATTAGGCTGAAGGGCGGGTTAACGTAGCCTCCACAGTCATCCTTGCTTAAGCCTTCTAAAATGAACGATGTTGCTCCTCCAGTAGCATACCCATCATCCACTAATGATCCACAAATCCCAGCTGCATAGTAAACTGGATATGGCTCAGGGACACCTCTATTCTTCATTAACGCGATTATATCGTTATACGTTTCCGTGTGGAAGGCTTTGTCAGCTTCAGTTATGCCGCTTCTCCAGCTTGGCCTTATAAGCTCACGGTTAGGGTCCCACGTGTGATAATCAACCAGAAAACGGGGTTTCCATTTTTTTAATGCTTCAAGCATAGCTTGAGTTTCAGGCTCACTTGCCGGAGCCACACCTCTATAGTCTCCAGCTCCTGGAGTGTCACTCCAGCCGCATCTACAGTCCATCGTATAACAGTAATTTCCAATTTTAACTTGGCCTTCTGGACAAAGCCCAGTTGTTGGATCTGGGGTTCCAAGAATTGTGCAGTCTGTCCTCCAACTTTTAGGAAAGTTTCTGTTTAAGTTTACGGTCCCATTTGGATTTCTATTGTTGCGCGATTTCCTATCGTATCCATCCACGTTTAGAGATGGAACAATCAATATATAGTTACGTTGGAGAATTTTATCGCTTATTCCGGGCTCATGATTTTCTAGAAGCCAGTGGCTGAATAGGCAGTACACTTCAGTTCCAGTCCATTCGCCGCCATGTGTTGTTCCAATAAACATTATACGGCTTCCATTCGGGTTTCCAATCCTGAAGAGGTAGATGTTTCTCCCTTCCCATGACTTACCGATAATTTCATGGCTAACCTTGGCTGGATACTTTGTTTCAAGGTCTAGAAAATCCTGTAGGATAGCTTCTAGGCTGGCGTGATAGCCCATCTACTTCACTCTGGGCCTTCAGCTGCAGGTTTTCCCTCTTCTAGTTCCGGACGCTTTTCTTCCTTCCTAGCCTTCTTTTTTACAGCCTTCTCTTCCTCTTCTATAGGTATTCCCTCATGCTCCTCCTCAGCTTCGCTACAGCAGGACAATTATCTCCTCCACCTTTTTTTAATATCTTCAATGATGGTTCTGGCTGATTCAGCAACCCTTGGGAAAAGTGTACCTATCCACGTTACGACTGGGAAAGTCCATATTCCAAGCGGTCCAACAAGCGGAGCCTTTACAAATCTGAACTCAACTGTAGCGGTTTCTCCTGCAACTATTGTAACGGTTTTCTCTAGTGTTTGTCCGGCATATGTTGCTGTAAGCTTATAGTCGCCTGGGGCCAGTTGAACCGTGAAGGGTGTAGTGTATGTTCCAACCCCCTCCACCTTAACGCTTGCTGAAACCTCCACTTCATCCATGAATGCATGGCATTCAAGTGTTCCTAAAGCAGCGGCTGTGAAGTAGGCTGTTAACGTGTGGTCCTTATCCATCAGCACGGTTATCGGGTTCTCTGTCCTTGTCGCCCCGTCGAGAACCCAGTGGCTGAAAACGAATCCAGCTGCCGGAACGGCTGTTACGGTGACGCTTGTCCCCTCCGAGAAAGTGTAGACTCCCGGCTTGGGGTTGGTGTCACCTCCTGTTGTGGTTGCAACTGTTAAAGTGTATGTGACTGCCGGTAATGGGCCAATATAGCCGTCTGCCACCACAAACTCGTCAACGTATACTCCGTGGGCGGGTGAACCGGCTGAAGCCCACCTTTCACCTGTCTGAACGTAATTCACTGGGCCGCCAAGATATGGGGGTTCTGTACGCGCAGTAAGGTTGTCAACTCCCTCAATTGAGAAAACTTTTGTTCCGTCAATCCAAAATTCATAGGCTCCATCGCCAGCGCCGACCTTAACGTGAACCTCAATACAGTACCACCTGTTAAGCTGAACAGGCACGTCTGTCAGGGAGTAGTGGGCTCCAGCTTGGTCAACCCAGTATAATCCAAACTTAGGTGTTGCCCCTCCGGAAACATAGACGTATGCTAGGGCGTATCCACTTGCAAGGGCTGACCGTAAGTTCAGAGGTACGTAGGATTTTCCAGAAGGCGGTAACGCTTTTGTGAACAAAATATACTGGCGAACATAGCAGTCGGTTAAGCTTGGCACGGACACCTGCGCATAGCTCATTTCACCAGCTGTTCCAGGCAGCCCATCGCATTCGAAGTCTGCATGGAACCTCCCCTTAAAGGGAGCGATAGAGGTAACGCTTGCAGTTTCCCCCTCCGTCTTAGTTAGGCTCCACTCTGGCTTAAAAGCTCCAGTTTCAAAGTCGTCTTCAAAATATATTGTTGGTGGAGATATTGGACCTATGTAGGTGTCTGAGATGGCGCAGCTGTCCGTTGAGACTGAGAGTCCAGTGTGACCCGGAGTAACCGTTATACCCATTCCGAATCTTACATCGTCTACAGCTCTATCCCGCATTCCCTCGGCAGCTAGGCACTCGGCAACTTTTTGACCGTCAATATATAGTTCTGTCCTATCTCCCCTTCTCCACACGAGCTCAACACAGTAGGTTCTTCCAATTTCAGGCTTGATTCCTGTATTTTTAACTATCCATGTTGGGGTCCCCGTCACGTTGGAAACCCTAAGCTGAAACTGGTCGACGCCTCCTGATTTCCCGATGGCAACGTTGGAGCACCAGTAGAAAATGATTAGGTTTATCCTATCCCCTTCGTTGGGTAACGGTAGCCCACCGTTAACTCTGAAGTATCCCCTTGCATAACAAACATTCATTGGCGAAACAATTTTCTTAACCATGGCATACTCGTCTGGCCCCGCATTTTCGCTTGTGCTTAATAGAGAGTACGCGCCATGTATTGGGCTGACACTATCCACCGTCACATGTTCCCCGGAGGTTACGACGACAGCATCCCATTTCGTTGTGTCGCCCGTTTCAAAACCGTCTTCGAAGACTATGGGCAATAAATTCACCAAAATATTATATCCCTAGAGAACTCATAAACCTTTTTGAACAACAATTTGCTGTTATGGGACAAAACCGCCTGGCTTGTTAGGTAAACCTGTTATGACCAGTAAGGCAAGGCGTGCTGTTGCACCAGAGGTACCGCTTGGAGTTGTAATGGCTATTTTACACGTAACGTTGGTGGAGTCTGTGCTGACAACTTTCAGTAAGCCATAACGCCAGTCATCCACGGCTGTTTCCTCCACCACTGTAAGATGGCAGTCTTGCTTAGCGGGTGTAACATTTAATCCGTGAGGTATCGTTACGGTAACGACTCCAGCAGCATCCACAGCAAAAGGGCTGCTTAAAACGATGTTCTCGGTTTTCCATCCCCTGTTGTGATAAACGTAAATGTTGTTTCCCGCTGTCAAGTGATTTACTACCACTATGGGAGCTGACCACCAATTATCGAAAATCCACACGTAATCCGTGTTTTCATCCAAACTGACTCCGTAAAGTGTGCCTGATGGTGTGATTGCACGGTTTCTAGCACATACATGATAGGTGCCTCCATTGAAGATTCCGGCGTTACAGGTGTCTGTATGGTATAGGAAGTTGTCCGTCCAGCTGGTGAAGTTGGGATAGTCATTATTTAAAACTGCCTGTCTGAAACTGTAAACTGAAAAGTAGCAGAAGTTTCCTTTAAGCTCCGTAAAGTCTGAGTCTCCTAAAAGTAGGATTGGCGCGTATGCCGAAACATCGGTTCCACAGTTGTAGATTATGTTTCCCTTTACCACGCAGCGGTGACTGTGCTCAATTTTAATGGCGTTTTCACCTGCAACATTTGCTCCCTTATAGATGTTGTTTAAAATGTATGTGTCATCTACGCCTGCATGAGCCGTGTCAGGTTCACTATCAATAAATATGCCTATCAAATGGCCAGCTATTTTGTTTCCATCAATAACGTTTCTTGGATGTTGAGCAGCGCTTTGCCCACGAAGTTTTATTCCGGGACCAGCGCCTCCAGACGCGTTGAAAATGTTGTTTCTAGTTATGATATTGTTGCTTGTGTCTCCGTTTCCACAGTAAACTATTATGCCATATAAGTTGGCGTTTCTGCATTCGTTGCCTATGAGGATGTTGTGGTTGGAGCCGTGGATTTTAAGGCAGTCGGTGTAAGGGAGGTTTGAAACGTTAATCGTGTTGTGGGCAGCTATGTTGTAGCCTCCACCTATGCAGAATTGAACCCCGCAAGTTTCACAGCTGTAGGAAACCGTGGTGTAAAAGGTGCAGTAGCAAACTATGTTTTCATAGCAGTCTGTTTCACATTGCACGCCGTCCTTCATCATCTGCTCTATTCTACAAGCGTATATAACGCAGTATGAACTTGTGATAAGCTGTATTCCACAACCTCCATATGTTACTCCTGGAATGTTTGCGGTTGTAACTCGCTTGCTACATATAATATGTAGTCTATAAAAACAGCATTGACTAACATTCTTGAAGTGTATTACGTTCACGTCCCCGGTTTGATTCACTTGATTACCGTCAAGTTTTCCACCACAAATTTCGATGAAAGTATTTCCACCCGTGGGGTTGCTGTTAAGTATCCAGTGAGTGTTAAGGTTGTCCTTACACTTCCATGAACCCTGAATCACTAGAGTCGTATAACTATGAATAGTGATTACTCCTAAACCCGTGTAGTTTCCAACTACAATAACAGTTTCCTTCCATGTTCGACCAGCGGTAAGGCTGGCAAGCGCTGTGTTTATAACCGTAGTGGCGTTATCCCCCGTCAAAGGCAAATATGAAATGGGTATCCAGCCTCTTTCACTTTGTCTTGCAGCACAAACGTAAACTGTCCCTCCGAAAGAGGCTTGATACACTATGATGCTTGCTGGAATTAAAAATGCTCCTGTATCGTGAGGTGCACCCATACCTCGAAAGTCGACTAACGCTGCTTCCTGCGTCATCCTTTTTCCCCCAGAAAAGTTGGGCTTCTCTCCTTTCCAATAACCTTAACGCGAGGTAACCTTCTTGCTTTCTTAAGCTTGCTTTCATGAACTAGAGGTACATTACACCTTATACACCAAGGCTTTTTATTAACTCTGTTCCCTTGATCTTCAGAGCCGCATTCTGGGCAAATAAGTCCAGCTTTCTGCGGTTTAAGATTCACCATGTGCTTAGCCATATACTTAGCATAAATTTCCATTAAGGGACTTTCGGGTATCTCGAAAAATCCCCTGTTCGGCTCCAATTCATCAGCCTTCAACCTTGCCTCCATCGCTTCAAGCTTAACCCTATTTACATCAGCTTCTAAGTCCAAAAAACCTGGAGTGCGGACATTTGTTGGTAACTGTTTAATTAAGGCTTTCTCTAACTCCTCTCTGCTCATTCCTCCACCCCGCTTGCGGAAACATATGTACTTCCACCAGTCACATCGCTTGACTGAACCGCGGGTTGCTCTCCTTCATTAAATATTCTTCCGTCTTGGCTGCTCCAGACACGGGTTGACTGGGCTGGCACGTCGATTGATAATTTAGTTGCCCCACCAGCTACGAGTAAAGTTACAACCGTATTATTAGTTCCAGTGTGACGGACAGTTATTTCTTTAATGCGACGTATCTTCCCAGTTGGCACGGCTGTGCCGAGGTTTTTTTGTCCCTCAGCTCCTGCTACCGTTATGTTCACTTCGCCTGACTCCCAGTGGTGCCTGTGAAGCCATTTCTCTTCAACCCGCGGGTCAAGAGGTTCGCTTCTTCCACAGATCATGGGTATGGCCTCTTCAACTTGAACCTTTAAAATCCTTCCAGGAGAGGATCTTACACAAACGTACAGGTATAAGCCTGATGCCACCATCCCGTGGAGCCCTACTGGAGCATCTGCTGAAACGTCTAGAACCATGTAATTGGGCCATTCATCAAGTTTAACCCGTACAATTCTGCTGGGCGTACTCCACGTTGTAAAGTATAAACTTCCAAAATAATGAATTATCCTCCAACTTTCATAGGATGCATCCATTGGTATGGTTTCAGCCGTTAAAGTTTCTAAGTTAAGCCTTGTAATTCCTGTTTCATACACGCCATCTAGACTGTACCAACGTAACACGTAGAGATAGTTGCCAACGACTTGACAGTCGTGGGGTTCGTAAAGATGTTGACTTAAATCATGCACAGCTACCTGAGTGAAGGTTGCAAGATCAACCTTTACAACGCGGCCTAGATACCCAGGATAGGAACATACATATAAAATGTTCCCTGAAATGGACATGCCAACATTATTATACTCAGTTAACCATAAAATTCCTGTTTCCTGAAGGGTTTTGAGGTCGATGCGGGCCACTCCAGCCCTAAAATCACTTGAGATTCGTGTAACTCCGATATATAAGTGGGTTCCATCCTCTGAAAGCACCATAATTTTTCCAATCATATACGAGTATATTTCTTCCCCCGATCCCAGAGTTAACGTATCTATTATGCTGAGGGTGTCAACTGATATTTTATAAATCTTAGCTGGCGCCCCCTCAAGGTGGCATAATACATAGATGTATCCGCCGTGGCATATGAGGCTGTAGCCCCAACCAGCTTCAGTTGGAAGCGTGACAGCGCGGGTTCTGCGGAAGGGCTTCAGACTAACCTCTACAACTCTAGGGGGAACCGTTGTTCCTCCACACAAGACATACATGTATGAACCGTATATTGCGATGTCGAGGGCCAAGTCCTCTCCAGTTTCAAGTATGAGTTTATCCACAAGTTTAAAAACGGTCATAGCTACCACTCACACACGTCGCTTGTGTGGGTTTCCGTGTCCCTTATTTCTACAGCATCGAAGAGTTTAACTTCATCCAACTTTGACCGTATCCTGTAAATTGTTAAAGATCCGTATGTTGGTGGAGTCGAACATCTCGCTGTACAGTAAATATAGGGAAGCCATCCTGCTGCGGGATCAAGGGTTTTTGCTTCAGCCATATATGGACCAACCGTAAACTCCTCCACCACCCTCAGCCCTCCATTAGCGGTTTTCGTCCTATTCGCATAAATCTGCACTTGGACAGGCTTGTCAAGGCCGTTTTCTACAAAGATGCTGATAACCCTGTGTACTTCCGACTGGGCTGAGAAAAGGGATAATTGTGAGACACTAGCCTCCGGCATTACCCTTCCGCCCACACCCTTAACGTTCCGTTAGCCGTATGTCTAACAACGTAGATTTTAGTGCACCTTCTATGGAAGGTGAAGTAGACTCCGGCTGGGATAAAATGTTGTACGCGATTTGCATCGTTAAACCTTACCCAACAATCTTGGTCGCTATAGAGTAGTAAATTTTTTGCCTCGAAAGATTCGGGCAGCGCCCTGTCAGCTTCGTGGGCAGCACTACCAATAATGTAACACGTCTCTTCTTCCGTGAATTTTATCTCTTTGTAGTCATCGTATACGTAGGCTTCTGTAACGGGGAGGGGATGTGTTTCCCGTACTCGCTCCCAAGTCTTCCTAGTGGTTTCGTATTTAAGTTCTTCAGGAGCGTACTCTACAGCTCCGTTATGTTCATCCACGATAATTATGCTTCTGTACTTTCGGATGTCCTCTAATGCGTGGACGTTTTCTCTAAGGTTTAAATTGGGAAAATAGGCTGGACCCCACTTGTCAACACTAATGTTCTCTAGGGCAATGCCTGAAGTGCCGATCTTAACTTTGACACTCAATTTATTCTATCTCTGCCTCCCAGAACGATATTGTAATGTTGATGGTTGCTCCGCCTGTTCTTATGTTTATGGGTTCTTCTCCTCCAAAGGTTAGTATGGGGGCTCTTGGATGTGAGCGAATATCGTGGACGTCGCCTTTTACGATGTATACTGGTGGAAGCTTAACGGTTGCGCCGCTTAGAATGCAATATGTGGCATCCGTATCGGTGGTTTCGTTGGAAACTAGAAGCCCGTAGACAAAGCATTTTTTAGCGTAGCCCACGGTGTGGATGGTTTTCGTTGTTGCTCCTACACATGTTGCACATGCATCTGAAGCCACCATGACAGGGTCGTACTCTGGAATCCATTCACCCTTCTCCGGATGTAGAAGATGTTTCAGCTCGTTCCTCGACATTTGAGTTTGACTCATCACTGTACCCCTCCAACGGTGATTGTTATGAATTCAGCCGGCTTCTCCTTAAGCTCCTCCCACTTGTATCTGAAGCCGTAAACGTAAAGCTTCGGCGTCACGGTTATCCCGCTGTATTTGTTTTCCACCTTAAAGTAGGGGGGCTTATTGTTTACAACGTAGAAGTTGAATAGGGGGCGCGGGTTATCTATGGGGCTTATTATGCCGTTCAATTCGCCGACGGCTTGGTAGCTTGTGCCCAATCGATCCACGCCTGAAGGCTGCTTGATGAATAAATATAGTTTCCTAGCGTTTAATCCTATGCCAGTTATCCTGTGAAACTCGTCTGTTGGAGGGTTAAGCTCATCCACCTTACGGTAGTCTGTGTTAGCCCCAGGAGCCAAAGGGTCGGAGGCATCCTTCTCAAACGTCATCTCTTCACTATCCCAGCCTAAAATCTTGTAAATGGTGTCAACGCCAGTCACTTGGAAATACTTCTGTAACGCTGGAACATAAACAGCTTGACCTATCTTGAAGGGAAGCAACTCAGCAACAGCCATACGCACTCACCCAAATAGAATATAACTGAAACAAAATTTAAACTATGCTCTTTTAGGCGTATCCAATTGCCAGCCACCATAAGGTTTGGCCTGCCGCGCCTGGTGTAACGCTTATTGTTCCGCCGCTTGTTGCAGTGACTAAAGCTTGAGTTGCTGCGGCCGTGGCTACAGGTTGAACCCAAGCCTTCGCAACGCTTTTCAACCCAGTGTAAACGGAGGCTGCAGCTGCAATTGAGATGACGCCATGTTTAATGCACGTTAAAGCGTCAATCTTGCTGATGAAGGCTCCAGCAGCTCCACCGCTGTGGTCGTGGCCCGTCGGCTTAAAGAGGATTTTATCTTCATCCCATTTCCCTATTCTAACCATTTCACCACCGACAATTTTAAAAACCCATCACCTTTAAAACTATTCACTAGGTTGTAACAGAAATGTATCAATATAAAAGGTGTAGATTGGGGAAAAGCACCATTTCAAATGAACACATCCACATACCGAGACAGGTGATTAGAAACTACGCACTTAAGAACGGCGACCAACTAGAGTTTTACCCCCATGACACAGTGTTTCCAGACAGGGAAGCGCCAAACCTGATAGCAGTCCTAATTGTTAGGGCAACCACAGGCTTAAATCCAAACGAGTTAAGGGGGGTTTAAGTGCCGAAATACGTTCTAATAACAACTGATGGCTCCCACTTCCCCGACCTAATCGAGGAGAAGGTTTCCCGTCCGGGCTGTTAGGAACAGCATAGGCTGTTCCCAGCAAACCAGTGGTTTCGAGCCTTCAACACGGGAAACTGGTCGGGTGAGGTTCGCCACATTAAAACTGTAGCTGAGGCAGACCTTCAAAAGTGGGACATCATACACGTCAATTTATGCGGCGTCACAGCTCCAATAATTCCAAAAATTAAAGAGGCAATAAAGAACTCGTCAACAATCCTCATAATTAACCAAGACTACGCTGCAGAAAACTTTGAAGCTGGATTCCAGAAGCCAAGAGACTTCTACGAAGCCATAAAAGCTGCAGACTTCATATTCAACCAGGAACCCGTTTCAGTCAACTTCATGAACTTTATGTTGAAACACCATTTTAAAATGTCGAAGAAGGCGGTTTTAATTCCTCATCCATGTGATATGACCCTTAAAAAGTATAGGATAGACTACGAGAAACGCTTAGATATGTTAGCCGTCATGTACCACCGCTATAAAGGTGAACTTCTAATTCCAAGCATGCTCAGTTGGGGTTTAAAGTGTCCAACAACACTTTTCGGGCTTGTAGCTGGAAACATTCCAGTAGGACTCTTTGACTTCACAAGCCCATACATGGACTGGTCCAGATATTTCTATGTGCTAGCTCACTGTTCAATCGGCCTCGACTATATTTCAGGGTATCATTGTATGGGACGCTTCGAAATGGAAACAAGCTGCCTCTCAATACCAACCGTGTGCACAAACAACATTTACATGGGGGTGAAGCTTTTCCCCCAGGTTACCCATGACCCCACGGACTTTGAAGGCATCCGAGGCAGCCTCCAGAAGCTAATTGATGATGAGGAATTCTACCATTCAGTCGCCGAGTACGCCTATGAACAGGTGGAAAACTATAATTGGGAAAACAGCAGGAAAAGGCTTCTAACAGCTTTACAGGAGGCAGGCTTTAGGATTGGTTGAAAAAGTTCTAATTACTGGAGGGGCAGGCTTCATAGGGAGCCATCTGCTTCAACACCTATCCAAAAAAGGCTACGATGTTGTTGGGGTTGACAACTTCCAGAATCCAGTAAGGGACTGGACTAAGCTTAAGAATGTAACCCAGATGGACGTAACAAGCCTTTACAAGATAACGGCTGGAGGGAGGGAACTTATCGCCCTCCCCTTCAAGGAGAAGTTTGACGCTGTAATACATTTAGCTGCAACAATATCTGTTGATTACAGCCTGGAAGAGCCTTGGAGCAGCCTATACAACAACATCGTTGGAACATTGAACATGCTTGAATACTGCCGTCTGACAGACGCAAAGATGATTTATGCAAGTTCATGTGAGGTTTACGGCTCCTCCCAGTATGGAGATAAGCCTATGGATGAAAGGCATCCCATTAACCCTGCAAGCCCCTATGGATATTCAAAATATGTTGGAGAGCTGCTTTGCAGGTCATATCATCAAACCTACGGTTTAAAGGTTAACATAATGCGCTGCTTCAACGTTTACGGCGAGGGGCAGCGTGAAACAGACTACGGAGGGGCCATAGCCAAGTTTACCGCACGTGCGTTAAGCAACCTCCCCCCAGAAATTTACGGTTCAGGAGAACAGACTAGGGACTACACTTATGTTGCCGACATCGTTAGGGCTTATGAGCTTTCTTTAGAAGCCGACTTTAAAGGTGAACCAGTAAACTTTGGAAGCGGGAGAGAAGTTAAAATCAAAGATTTGGCGGAGCTGATTATAAGTTTATGCGGTAAAAAGGGACTTAAACCTGTCCACGTTAAGCCTAGACCATTCGAGGTTATGAGAAGCTGGTGTGACCCACGTAAAGCCTATGAGCTTCTAGGATGGAAGGCTGAGGTTCCACTTGAAAAGGGACTTAAAAAATATGTTAGGTGGAGAAGGAAGCATGGTTAAAATCCCCTTTTTTAAGCCTCCACCATTAGAGTTCGACGAGATCCAATATATTGAGGGCTTGTTGGAGGTCATACTGGACTCAGGTCAACTTACAAACGGCCAATTCTGCAGAGAGCTTGAAGACATGGTTAAATCCATATATAACGTGAAACACGTTATAACCGTTTCAAGCGGAACTGCCGGTCTATGGCTTGTCCTAAAAGCTTTAAAATCTAAACACGTTATAATGCCAAGCTTCACTTGGAAAAGCCTCTTAGAAATTATTCCGGAGAGGGTTACTTGGCTTGACATAGACCCTGACAGCTGGCTTCCACAGGTTACAGGCAGGGAGGAAGGCGACACATACATCATTAACCTCACCTTTGGAAACGTGGACGACTATTCGGAGGTTGTTCCGGAAGACAAGTTTCTAGTATATGACGGGGCACACGCCTTCGGAAGTGCAATTCCAGATATTGGCAACGCAACAGTCTTCTCCCTTGCAGCCACTAAACCATTCACCACATGCGAGGGAGGCTTAATACTCACAGACGACGACCAAATTGCAGAGAAACTGGTTAAACTGAGAGATTCATGTGCTCGAATGAGTGAAATTCACGCTGTCATAGGTCAAGTTTTCCTTGGAAAGCTCGGCAACATTCTATCACAGAGGGCTAGAATATGGGACTACTATAGGCGCTATATACCATACAAGCATCAGAAAATACTGCGGTCCACAAGCTACAGCGTCTACGGATTCCTAGCCGACAACAGAGAGGAAATTATTGAAAGGGTGAAGGATAAAATGGAGGTTAAAACGTATTATGAGCCGCTATACAGGGGACTGCCCAACACGGAGTACGTGGCGAACAGAATTATATGTATCCCATCATACGTCGGCGTAGACATGGTTGAGGTTGTTAAGTTATGTCGGGGCAGGTGAAAAGCGTTTTAATAATAGGCTTAGGAGAGGTTGGCAAACCCCTCTTCGAGGTTGTGAGAGGCGTCTACCCTGAAACAGAAGCCTACGACCTTCAAATGGAAGAAAAGGTTTTGCCTCGAAAAGTGGATGTTCTACACATCTGTTACCCCTACGACAAAAAGTTCATCCACGAGACAGTAAAATACGTGGCGAAAACAAACCCAAAGCTGCTTCTAATAGAGTCCACGGTGGCTCCGGGAACCACGGAGGCTTTAGGGCTGGCACTTAAAGAACGCAACATTAAGGTTGCACACAGCCCAGTTAATGGAAGAGTTGGAGATGGAATGAAGTACTGCCTCTACAACTACACCAAATTTATTGGACCCGTCACTCCGGAGGCAGGTGAAATGGCTGAAGCCTACTATAGGTCTTTAGGCTTTAAGACTAAGGTTTTCTCCAGCCCCTTTGAAACAGAGTTCGCAAAACTCGTTGACTTAGCGTTCTTCGCGGTTATTTTAGGCTGGAACCAAGAGATGAGGCGTATAGCTGAAAGGTACAACATCAACTTCTCAGAGGTGGCTGAGTTCCTAAACGACGTAACTGTTAAAAGCGGGTTTAGGTTTCCAAGGCCGGTTTATGATGGAAAGCCTATAGGTGGACACTGCGTTATCCCAGCTGTGAAAATGCTGAATTCAGTGTATCCCTCCAAGTTTCTAGAAGCCGTTTTAGAGTCGAACGAGAAGAGGCGTATGGAATGCTTGGGAAAGGAGTAGTTTTAGGAAGAAGCGTTTCAATAGGCAGGGACGTTAAAATCTGGAACTACGTTGTTATTGGAGATGAAACCGTAATCGGCGATGGAACCGTTGTAGGAAGCTTCTGCGATATTGGAAAAAGGGTGGTTATAGGGAGAAACTGTGTAATACAGGCTCACGTTACAATTTCCAACGAGTGTAGGATAGGAAACAACGTGTTTATCGGACCCAACACAAGCATATTAAACGACAAGTTTCCATTCAGCAGACACTTAACGCCGGCCGTTGTTGAAGATAACGTTATAATAGGCGGATGCGTCACAGTACTTCCAGCCGTCAAAATCTGTGAAGGCTCAGTTGTGGCTGCAGGCGCTGTGGTGACTAAGGATGTCCCGCCGAAAACCGTTGTAAAGGGCATCCCTGCACGTCCAGTTATGACGAGAAGCGAATACGAGGAGAAGAGGAGAAGCTTCCTAAAGGAAAGACTTCATGTCTGAAGTTCAGAAAATAGTCTTCGTTCAACCCTTAACAGGCTTCAAAGGAGCCTCATACTGGGACTGCTTGGGAGTTGGCTACATAATATCCTACATTAAGGCTTCAGGCTTTCCGGGGGAAATAGAATTTTACAGTGGAGCCTTCGACTCTGATGAAACCATAGTGGAAGCTTGCTCAGATGCGGATATGGTTGGGTTCAGCTGCACATCCCCGCAAATGAAACATGCATTAAAGCTTGCAGGAGAAATCAAAGGGCTTAACCCGAAATGCAGGGTTGTCATAGGGGGCTGGCATGCAACAGCCCTTCCAGTTGAAACAGCCCTACACCCAAACGTAGACCACGTGGTTGTAGGCGAAGGGGAAGAAGGCATGCTTAGGCTTGTTAACGGGGAAACCAACGACAACATAATTTACAGCGAGCCTGTAAAAAATCTGGACATGCTTCCATGGCCTGACAGGGAAACCATAAAGGTTGAGAGACACATTGAAACAGCCTACAGGGAGAATGGAGAGAGAATAACAAGTGTTGAGGCTTCAAGAGGCTGTGCCTTCCGCTGCTCCTTCTGTTCCGAACACCTTAAGACTCATGGTAAAGTGAGGAGGAGGACGCCTAAGCTTGTAGTTGACGAAATAGAATATCTAGCGAACAAGTATAATTTGGATTTAATAAAATTCGTTGACGCAGAAATTAACTCTTCAATCGCTTGGCTGAACAACCTATGCGATGAATTAATTGAGAGGCGAATACCAGTAGAGCTTGGCGCAAACTTCCACGCAGCTTTTGCAACACGCGAACTATTTCAGAAGATGAAGAAAGCAGGATTCAGGGAGATTTGGATCGGATGTGAAAGCGGCTCGCCTAGAATACTGAAGGAAGTTAGGAAGGGAGTAACCGTTGAGCAGATAAAGAACGTTTTTAAATGGAGCGGGGAAGCAGGGTTAATTAGAAGAGCATATTTTATGTGTGGTTTTCCAACAGAAACAAAAGAGGATGTGGAGCAAACCTTCAAGCTTGCAGAAGAAATCAAAGCGGACGTTTATGGCATGACAATCCTTATGCCCTTTCCAGGAACAGAAATTTACAACCAGTTTAAGGACGAATTAAACATAATGAACTGGGACTTCTCCGTCTGCGACGAGTACTCAAACCCCTACTGGTTTACGGTGAACTTCAGCAATCAGGATTTAAAGGAAATCCAGCAAAAATTTACAGAAAAGTTCAAGGATAAGCTGTGTTACAGGCTAGACCGAAAAAGATTTTACTAGATGCGACAATTAACCTTTAGGGAAGAAGTTGGCTTATCAACCGTTCCGCGGCATTCTAGGCTTATGGCCTTGGCCGATAGTCAACTTGATACTCTCCATTATATATGGACGTGTACAAATGGCGCCTCAGCAGACTTCAACCTCCAAGGGCTTCCATAACATTGAGAAATTCATAATAAAATATAATGAGGCTGGAGACCCCATCGAAGTAATAGTCCACAGAAAGGTTGAACCCAACCAGTAGAGGGCTTAAAATGGCAAGGGAGGAGGAGCTTAAACTAACCGCGGTAACCCCAATTCTGGACGTTGTATTCTTGAGAAGGATAGCTACGAGCCTAGAAAAGGTTGTCAAGCAGCTGGAGGAGCTTACAAGAATAGGAGTTAAACTTGACTCCGTTACAAGGAGGCTTGAGGAGCTGAATAAGCTTATAGCCCCACCTCTCCACCGCTTCCCAGCAAACCAAAGATACCAGTATAAGCTTGTTAAAGCAGGAGAAAGCGATATAGTCTTCAAGCTGGACATACCTCCAGATAAGGTTGGAGTCATAACCGAAGTGGCAAACTCATGGTATCCTAACACTTACTACATGTGGTCTGTGGATGGGGCTGGGAGGGCTGAAAGGGTGGAGCGTCAAATAGCCCCGATAGAAAGTCCCAAACAGTATGATAAGGGAATCGTAGCCTTCGTTGGAATAGAATGGGAAGCCTACAATAATGATACGAGGGATCACGTATTCGAAGTCCTTGTGGACGGCTATTTTATAGATAAGGCCTTATACAGGAGGATTGTCGGAATTTAGCTCTAAACCCGTAACCATAGGAGTTTTAGGCTTAGGGGTTCCCATACATGCCTACATCCTTGCAAAAAACATGCGTGAACTTTTAGGTTCAAATTATCGTGTCGGCTTCTTCCATTTCGACAAGGATTTCCATGTAAGGATACCTTTCAAGGAGTTAGATGTACTCTGGAACATGGGGTTATTCTTTAACGTTGACTGCCTCTTTGACATTGCTAAGGAAGAAAACCCCAAAATAAAAATAGTGAACATGTGGGTGGGCTCAGACATCCTTTGGGCTCAATCTTTCACCTCAGGAAGGCGGAAATGTAGAGACTGTATAGTAAGGAATATAGACGTCCACGTTGCAGATGATGAGGAGCTAGGTGAAGAGGTTGAGAAACTATTCGGAGTTAAAACCTATTATGTTCCAACAGTTCCCGAGCAGCCGTTTCAGCCTTCACCCTTACCGCCTGAGTTTGCCGTAGCCGTCTATATGCACCCTTCAAGGAAAGAGTTCTGCAACTATGATGCAATAGTTGAGGTTGCAAAGGAGAACCCAGATGTGCCATTCTATTTCTTCGCACTATGTAGGCCTGAAGATTGGGGTGAACCGCCGCTTCCAAACATACACTTCATAGGATGGGTTTCAGGCGAAACAAAAGAATACTGGTGGAGGAAATGTTCAGCCCTAATATACACTCCAAAACATTCTGGAGGAAGTGTAACTGCAATAGAGTTTATGCAGATGGGAAGGTACGCCTTAATAACTAAAAATATGCCCTACGCATTTCATATCAAAACGAGGGAGGACCTGTCAAACGCCATTAAGCATCTAAAGGATAAAAGAGAGCTTAACTTGGAGGCAAGCAGATATTATCTGGAAAGGTATAATGCAAAAGTTCAAGTTGAACACGTACTAAAAATTCTTGAAAAAATCGGCTGCTAAGGGCTAGGTATGAAAGCTTCATTAAACATCCCTTTAAGAGAGAAAGACCACGTATACATCCTAAGCCTAATTTTCGAAAGCCCTGAAGAGTTTGAAAGGTTGAAAAAGTATCTTTTAATAAAAAACCAAAGGGTTTCCATCCTTCTTTCATACTTTACATCAGGAGAGGCTGAGGAATCCATTATTGGCAAGGCTCTTGAGAAAATACCTGAACAAAAAGAGGGAGATGTGACTTCTACAGGTCAAAAAGCCGATGCCAGTTCAGGGTGAAAGGGTTGACTCCAGATATTGACCAACACTTACAACTTTAACCTTTTTAATCTGCTCTTGAATTAACCGTAAGGTCTCCTCGCTTGCTATCTCTTCACCCCTTTCAGGAACTTCTCTGCTTGACAGGGTTCTCGAAGGATGACTCCATATTTGGCTTGGAGTGGCGCCTTCCCATGAGCCTGAACCGTGGGCTTGGTTAAGCTGATCCATGGTTGGGACTTCTGGAAGGGTTGGAGGAATATAGCTTACTTGTGATTTAACGTAGTTTATATCCTCTTGAGTCCATTCAGCCAATAGTGATGCCGCTGTAGACTGTGTAATAGTTACTGTAACGTTTGCTGATGGCGCTATTGGATAGACGAAGTTTCCATACTCGTCTGTGGCGAGAAGGTTTCCCCCTCTAACTATGCATGCGGTTGGCTCTGTTCTGTCTTCAAATTTAAGCTTCCAGCCTCTGAGGATTAGGGTAATGGCCGTGTATAAGCCTGCTCCAAGCGGGTCTTTCCCCGTTGCGTCGCATACTTTTGCTTCGCTCATGTTTTCAGGGTCGTCTTCCCAGTCCCTGATGGCGTTGTAGAGCTCTTGAATGGTTATTTCTGTGTCTGGTGCCAGAACCGTGATAACCTTGTTTATTCTGTCGAAGTGTAATGTTGGCATTATAGGCTAAGCCTCTTAGCCAGTTCCGGGTTCATTTTTATGAATTCGTTTAGCGGCATGTATTCGGTCCATTCGCCTCGAACTCTTCCAACAACTATGATTTCAACCCAAGGCTCGTCGAAGGTTGTTTCGTTTATAGCGTCCCTTATGGAATGCTTTATTAGAGTTATGCTTCTAGCAGTTTTAGTTCTTCCATTTGCGTCCTTAAAGGTTATCAGGTTATGTGACAATTGTATCCACCGTTCTAATGGCTGAAACTGTTAACCCAACACTTGGGACTGTTGTGTAAACTTCGAATGGCAAGTAGCCTTTAAGCCTCACCCTAACTATTACGGGGATGTCTGCAGAGTAGACTAGCGTGTTGTATATGCTTGTCTGTCCAGCCGGGATTGTTGCGTCAATTATTGGCACATAAACGTATTGACCTACCGTGTAGTTCTGCGTTAATGTAACTCCAGCTTCAAGTATGAACTTGTCGCCTTTCCATGAGGCGTACCTATACACGTGTTCCGAGCCGTCTGGAAACGTTATTCTAACGGTGCTTGAGAAGGGCTCGTCTGAGGCGATGGGTGTTGAAACCCCCACAACGCCGCTTCCCTGGAAGTTAAACCAGTGCCAGCCCTGAGCGCCAAGCGGTGCAGTTGTGATGGATGGTGATGCGCCGAAAGTCGCTCTAGCCCTAATCCAGTAAGCCGTCTTGCCTTGAACGGTTGTTTTAGCCCAGTCTGTTGGGGGTGTGAAGCTGACGTTGTTTGTGCCTGAGTTTCTGAAGCCGTTTGTTCCATCAGTTACTGATAGTGTTGTCCATGATGTTCCGTTCCAGTATTCCCAAACAATTGTTATGTCTGAGTAGTTTCCTGCCGTTGAAACGTTTATCCTGACGATGTTGAACTTGTAGTCTGAGCCGAAGTATATTGCGTCGCCTGCTGTGGTTGCCTGTTGTGGCGGCAGGTAAACGTCGT
>Ga0105163_1000533_pt1 | contig 22501 bp, 24 predicted proteins | sample JNZ110809AmetaG_FD_81531 | JGI IMG/M metagenome (GOLD analysis project Ga0105163, IMG submission 81531) | Hot spring microbial communities from Jinze hot spring, China to study Microbial Dark Matter (Phase II) - JNZ 110809A | ecosystem: Environmental > Aquatic > Thermal springs > Hot (42-90C) >... | reverse complement strand
TCGCTGTCCTGCTCTTCGGCACCTTCGTCGCCATCTCCCTCGTCATAAGCCAAGGCATATCCTTCCTCTCCGAACCAATAGCCTCGGCGATAACCAGGCTGTTCCGCTGAGCCCCGAATCGACGGCAGAGGTCACTCAGGATTTCTTCAGAACTTCGGCATTTTTTCCTGCACCTCCTTCGAGTTAACGTTCTCCATCCATTTGTCGACGGTCGTTATCGAGTCTGTTAGGTTCCGGGTTTGGAACGATGAAGAGAACTGGACTCGTTCGCCATAGAACGCGCTTAAATACCGAGTAGATCCGCGAAATTCCGGTGTTGCACGTGAAACAGGTCGACATCTCCCACAAGCCGTTTGTGCTTAGGGAGGCCGTCGCCGAGGGGTATCTGCGCCTGAGGCCGGAGACGATCGAGCGGATCAGAAAGGGGGAGGTCGAGAAGGGCGATCCCCTGCAGCTGGCTCAGCTCGGCGGGATCATCGCCGCGAAGGAGACGCCGCGGATCCTACCCCTGTGTCACCCCATCAGGCTGGAGTCGGTCGACATCGAGGTCGCGATCGACGAGGAGAGGTCCGCGGTCCGCGCCAGGGCCACGGTGAGGGCGCTTGAGCAGACGGGCGTCGAGATGGAGGCGCTCGCGGCCGTCGTTGGAGCGCTGCTGAACATCTGGGACGCGGTGAAGCAGTACGAGAAGGACGAATCAGGGCAGTATCCCGTCACAGAACTAGTGAACGTCAGGGTGGTGAGGAAGGTGAAGAGCGGGGTGGGGTGAGCGCGTGCCCGATCGCCTTCTGATGTTGGGTACTGGTACGCTGAAACCCGGCCCTGGAAGGTACGGCGCAGGGGTCCTCCTCGAGGTCCGAGGGAGGAGATTGCTCCTCGACTGCGGCCCGTCCGTGGTCCAGAAGCTCTACAACGCTGGAATAGACGCGACGGAGCTCGACGCAATTTTCCTCTCGCACTTCCACGTCGACCACACCTCCGACCTTCCGGACCTCATCTCGTCGCTCGCCGCCGACGCCCGAGGTTACCCGAGGAGACCGGAGAGCCCTGTGAAGCTAATCGGTCCTCCAGGACTCGTGAGGTTCCTGGGAGCGTTGCTGGAGTCTAACCCGTTCTACAGCTACGTCGCCGAGTGGAACCGGATGCTGCGCCTTGTGGAACCGGTCGAGGTGGATGAGGGCTCCGAGGTGAGGCTGGGGGAGCTGGTCCTCCGCTTCGCTCCGGTCGACCACCCCAACGGCTTCGCGGTGCGGGTTGATGCAGGCAATATCTCGGTCGTCTACTCCGGCGACACGGCCCCGACCCCTTCGGTCGTAAGGCTGGCCGCAGGCTCCGATTTTCTGGTCCACGAGTGCACCTTCCCCTCGGAGAGGCTGATGGGCCAGCACACATCTGAGCAAGGGCTTGCGGAGGTTGCGTCCCGGTCATCCCCTCGTGCCTTGGTGGTGACGCATCTCTCACCAGCGTGGTCCGGTAGGGAGCACGAGCTCGTCGATGCCGTGAGGGCGTCCTTCAGGGGCAGAGTGGTGGTGGCCCGGGACATGCTGGAGATCCCGTTGACCTGACGCCTCGGTGTTCTGCTTTCTCCCAACGCCTCACGATCCCTTCACGAGCTCCGGCAGCCTCACCCCCCTCTGACCCTGGTACCTGCCCTGATAGGGGCGCTCGACCTCCGAGGTCAGCTTCGCGAAGACCACGTGAAGGAAACGCTGTCCGGCGTAGAGCCTCACCGGGAACTCTCCTCCCACCATCTCGATCGTGAGCTGCCCCTCGAAGTTGGCGTCGATTATCGTGGGCGGTATCGAGAGGCCCAGCCTCGCGAAGGTGCTCCTGAGGTTGACGAACCCCATCAGGTCCCTCGGCATCGAGATGTACTCGATGGTGTGGAGGAGGACGTGCTCCCTCGGCCCCACGACGAAGGAATCGCCCCTCTCTATCCGGTAGAAGCCCGAAACGTCGCCGTCCCTCGTGTCGAGGACGGTATCCGTGCTCTTCAGCCGGGCGATCTCGCCGCCTATCCTCAGGTCCAGGCCGTTCTCCCTGACCGTGTCCTCGAATATCGGCTCGACCCTGAGCCTCCCGCTCCTGATGTAGTTCCACAGGTCGAAGTCCGACAGTATCATCCTTTCAGGTGAAATGAAGGGCAGAACGTAAAAAATCGGCTGGCAGAGCTGGTTTAGCCCCGTTTCCCGGTGATACCTCGTCCTTTATCGGCGTATTCTTCCCCCGGGCGCCAAGCAGCGGTCGTCACCGAGGACCTGTCGGCGTAGTGCTGAACCACCCACTCCGGCTTAAGAGATCTGACTATGTGCTCGAATGCGGCTTTGGGGTCGCTGTGGTCGCCGCATGTGAAGACGTCGACTGTGGCGTACCTGTACTCCGGCCAAGTGTGGATGGCGATGTGGCTCTCGGTGATCAGCGCCAGCACCGACACCCCTCCCTTCACCCCCTCTACCTTCCAGGTCTTGACCTCCATCAGCGTGGCCCTCGCGATGCCAACCGCCTCCCTCACCAGCCTCTCGATTAGCCGCTCGTCCGCAAGCGCCTTCGGGTCGCAGCCGTACAGGTTACCGTAGACGTGTTTTCCTATGATGGGTTGCATATCGGCTTTGAGGACCTGCTGCCGTCCGACCGAACCAGTCCCGTCCAACTTCTTCCTTGTCATCGGACGTCGTTTGCGTTTTCTAATAAATCGTGCGTCCAGGGCTTTCGCCTGAAGGTCGAATCGTCTCCAATTCGGTCAGCCCAGCCCCACCTACCCCAGCCATCCACCAGCCTGCTGGACTCAGATCCTCGCAGACAGGCGAGTGGGGCTTTGAAGTTGTTTACCATAAACCGTTGATCGTTTATGTTCAAAGTTTTACCTTAACCGAGAGATTGGGAGACCAGCGTTGCAGATCGTGTTCAGGCAGGAGATCCGGAGAGATTACAGCTAATTCCATCTAACTTGAATTAGGATGAAAATGTTCGCAGCTTTTAAGGATGCTTTTGGGATTTGTTCCTAATGGACTGCGCAAACCATCTTCATAGGCAGGGGGCGCGGAACTTGACACCTTCCAATTGATAAGGGTGACCCGAAACACAACGTCCTCCGTCGGGCCAGCCAAACGGATCGGTTGGGGGAATGTAGTCTGGATCCTCATCTCAATCTTTTTTGAATTGGTAAAACTTCGTGGTTGGCTGGTTTTACCTTACACGTAAAACGTTTAACCTTAAAACTCAACAACTATCACTACCACCATGCCCGAGAGGGGCGGGAAGGGGGGCAAGCTGAGCAACAAGGGAAGGCAGGAGCGGAGATCGGGCGAGGTGACTAAACCCCAGATCGACAAGAAGGCGTTGCAGGTGAGCGTCTCGCAGGCGGTTTCCCAGCCGAGATTGGCCTTTTACTCGCCGGTGGCTGCGGCGGTGCTGAACTACCTGAAGAACACCCAGCCGAGGTTCAGCATCAGCAGCGAGCTGGCGAGGCTCGTCGAGGCGGACCTCGCAAGGAGGTACCCATTGCTGGTCTCACACGTTAAAAGGGCGTTGGAGGTGAAGGGGCTCAGGAGGAGGGCGAAGGGCAGTGGAGCCGGGTGAGCTGATCAGGTCGGCGCTGACCAGAGCGATGGAGGTTTACCGGGACCTCGCCAGGAAGGGCACCGCCAGCCAGCGGGTCAGGAGGGGGAGCTTCGGAGACATGGCGATGGTGGCAGACCTGATGTGCGAGGAGGCGATAATGAGGGAGCTGGCCAGGTCACTCGACCTGAGGAGGTGCACGGTCGTCGCAGAGGAGTCGGGGATCATCAACGCCGAGTCCGAGCAGGAGCTGGTTGTTTTGATAGACCCGGTGGACGGCAGCACCAACATGCGTCGGGGCATGAGGCACTTCGGAGCTGGTATAGCCATCGCGTCATCGTCCAAGTTCAGGGACGTCTTCGCCGCCGGCGTGCTGGACTTCGTCAGCGGGGAGCTGGTGCTGGCCACAGAGGACAACGTCGTTCTGCCCGAAGGTTCGAAGGGACCATCGAACGTTGAGGACCTGCGCGAGTCCGTAGTGACGCTCGACTTCAGGGCTGCCAAGAGGGGACCGAGGGACGTGGAGAGGTACCTGAGGCTCGTGCGGGCGCTGAAGCACGTGAGGAACCTCGGGTCGTCGCTGGTGGAGCTGGAGCAGATAGCGCTGGGCGTCCTGGACGCCTACGTCTGCATCACCCCGGAGATGAGGGTGTTCGACATCGTACCAGGGATGTACGTCCTCAAGAAACTCGGGTGTCCCCTCTGGACGGGCGACGGTGACCCCGAGGAGCTCGAGCTGGTGACTCGCAACCGCTATCCGCTGATCGCCGCAAGCAACAGAACTCTGCTGCAGCGTATCCTCGAGGAGATCAGTTGAGCGCTGATAGCCGGTTTTCAGCTCTGGCGAAGTCAAAAACGCTTAATACAAATCGTGAGGGTTGAAGTGTTAAGGAGATGTCCACAGTAGACGAGCTCATCATCAACAGGTTCTGGGTGAAATCGTATCCGCCCGACATCAGGCCGGACATAGAGATCCCGGCGAAGACCTACCACGAGCTCTTCCTCGAGTCGGCTGAGCGTGGGTCTAACAAGGTCGCGGTGATATTCGCGGGCTCGGAGTTCACCTACGGCCAGGTCCTCGACGCTGCCCTCAGGGTCGCAGGTTACCTCAGGTCGATCGGCGTGAAAATGGGTGACAGAGTATCACTTGTCCTTCCCAACTCGCCCCAGTTCATCGCATCGTACTTCGGGACCCTCATGACGGGTGCCGCTGTCGTCCCGATCAACCCGCTGTACAAGGCCGGGGAGATAGGGTACATGCTCGCGAAGAGCAGGGCTAAGGCGGTCTTCACGCTCGACCTGTTCCACGAGGAGGTCCTGAAGGCAGTTGAGGGCACCTCCGTGGAGAAGGTGATCGTCTCGAACATCGCCGATCATCTGCCACCGGTCAAGCGGGTCCTCGGAAAGCTGCTGAGGAAGGTGCCATCGAAGCCGGTGAAGAAGGACGCCATGGTCGTCGGCTACAACAGGGTCCTCTCGAGCAGGCCTCTCCCGAAGGAGGAGATCGCACGACCTGACCCGGCATCGACCCCTGCGGCGATATGCTTCACCAGCGGCACCACTGGCCTCCCGAAGGCGGCTGTCCTCACCCACAGGAACCTCGTCTCGAACATACACCAGAGCTACGAGGTGGCGAAGACCGCGCTCAGCGAGGACGAGACCGTGCTGGCGGTCCTCCCGTTCTTCCACATCTACGGCCAGACGGCTATCATGGGCATAGGCGTCACCTTCGGCTTCAGGCTCGTGGTGGTTCCGAGGCCTAACGTCGACGAGATCCTAGAACTGATCGAGCGGTACCGGGTAACCGTCGTCTTCGGGGTTCCGGCCCTCTACAACGCGATGATCTCTTCCCCCAAGTTCAGGAGGGAGATCTTCTCCCACGTCAAGCTCTGCGTCTCGGGTGCCGACAAGCTGCACGAGGAGATAGCGAAGAGGTTCGAGCAGGCGACGGGCATCCGCATAGTGGAGGGATACGGCCTCACCGAGACCAGCCCCGTAACCCACCTGAACCCGCCTGCGAGGACGAAGATCGGTTCGATCGGTCTGCCGGTCCCGAACACGCTCGCATGGGTCTTCAAGCTGGAATCGAACGTGCCTTTGGGGGTGGGGCAGGAGGGCGAGCTGGCGATCTCGGGGCCGCAGGTCATGGAAGGTTACCTCGAGGACCCTGAGGCGAACAGAACGGCCTTCTTCACCCTCTTCGGGAGGAAGTGGTTCAGGACCGGAGACATCGCCAAGGTCGACGAGGAGGGATACTTCTACATCATCGAGCGGAAGAAGGACCTGATCAAGTACAAGGGATGGTCGATCTACCCGGCCCAGGTGGAGAACCTGGTGCTGAAGCACGAGGCGGTCCAGGCGGTGGGCGTGGTTGGCGTGCCGGACGTTGAGGTCGGTGAGAGGGTCGTGATGTTCGTGGTGTTGAAGCCCGAGTACAGGGGGAAGGTCAAGGAGGAGGACCTGATGGAGTGGTGCAGGAAGAACTTGGCTCCGTTCCAGGTGCCCTACAGGATCTTCTTCAAGGAGGAGCTGCCGGTGAGCATGACCGGCAAGGTGCTGAGGAGGGTGCTGAGGGAGGAGGCGGCGACGCTGCTGAAGTCCTGATCGGTCCCGTCCTCTTCGGATCCCGACGTCATTTGGATCCGGTCTGCCTCAGATTCCAAAACCTCACTCTCCCTTGAACTCCGGTTTCCTCTTCGAGAAGAAAGCGGATATGCCCTCCATCAGGTCCTTCGTCGCGAACAGGTGGGCGAACAGGCTCGACTCGTGCCGGAGCCCCTCGTCGATCGGGACCTCGAGGGCCGCGTTGATGGCGTCCTTCGCAGCGGCGAGGGCGATTGGAGGCATCTCCGCCAGCCTCATCGCGAACTCCCTCACCTCACGCTCGAAGCCCTCCGGGGGGACCACCTTGTCGATGATTCCCAACCTGAGGGCCTCCTCCGCATTGATCCGGTCGCCGAGGAAGATCACGAGCTTCGCCTTGGACGGCCCTATCAAGCGGGTCAACCGCTGGGTAGCACCCCCTCCCGGAATGAGACCAAGCCTGATCTCGGGCTGACCGACCTCCGACCTCTCGGTGGCGATCCTGAAGTCGCACGCGAGTGCCAGCTCCAGACCTCCGCCGAGGGCGAAACCGTCGATCGCGGCTATCACCGGCTTGGGAGACCTCTCTATCCTACGGAGGAGATCGTTGAACCTCAGCGAGAAGCGGTGGGCCATGGGCACCTTGCTCTCGGTGGCGAGGATCTCGGAGAAGGCCGTTATGTCCGCACCTGCGGAGAAGGCCCTACCTCCTGCACCGGTCAGAACTATCACCCTCACCGAGCGGTCCTCGGAGAGGTCCTTGAGGGCCACCTCCAGCTCCTCAATCATCTTGGGCGAAATGGCGTTGAGCCTGTGAGGACGGTTCAGCACGATCCAGCCTATCGGCGGCTCCCTCCTTACCTCGATCTCCTCGAACGACGCAGCAGCTGGTCTCGGCTGGGATACGAGCGAGAGGAGGTACGACGACGGAGCGTAGCCCTCACCCAGCTCGGCCCTGAGCTCGCTCAACACGGAGTTCACCTTCTCCGGTGTCAGCTCCGAAGCGTAGCCGAAAACGCCTCGGGGCAGATTGAGTCCCAGCTTCATGGCCGTCTCCACGTCCTCGTGACTGGCGATTCCCTGCTCAACAAGCCTCGCGGCCTCGTTCATCCCAGGCACGATCATGTACCAGATGTCCACGTCCCTGCCGGCGTCCTGGGGTATGCTCGGCCTCGCGCCTGCAGGCCACTCGTAGAAACCCTTCCCGGTCTTCGCACCCAGCTCCCCCCTCTCCACGTACCTCCTCAGGAGCTCGATCGGCCTGAAGGTCCTGTCGCGCTCGGCGATCACCTTCGAGACGTTGTAAGCGACGTCGATGCCCACGTAGTCCGCGAGCTCGAAGGCGCCCATCGGGAAGCCCGCCCTGTACTTCAAAGCCGAGTCGATCTGGACCGGTGTGTACCTCCCCTTCTCCACGAGGTGGCATGCGACCTCGAAGAACCTCGTGAGCACCCTGTTGACGATGAACCCCGGAACGTCCCTGTTAACCGTCACGACGGTCTTGCCGAGCGACCTGGCGAACTCGGTCGCGAGCCTCTTCGTCTCCCCGCTCGTCCTGCTTCCGATGATGACCTCCACCAGCTGCATCAGTTGTGGAGGGTTGAAGAAGTGGATGCCGAGGAACCTCTCAGGCCCCTCCACCGCGGCCTGCAGCTCATCGATCGGGATGGAGCTGGTGTTGGTACCGAGGAGCCTGGCCCTCCTTGCGGCCCTGCTGGCCCTCCGCCATGTGTCGAGCTTCACCTGGAGGTCCTCGAAGACCGCCTCGATCACCACGTCCGCATCCGCACATGCGGACTCGAGCGATGTGGTGGTCCTGATCCTGCCCATAACCTTCTCGACTTCCTCGGGCCTGATTCTCCCCCGCTCCGCGAACTTCCCAAGGCTCCACCTGATCTTCTCCAGTGCCCTTCCCAGGATCTCCTCAGAGACGTCCACCACGGTGACGCTGTACCCCGACATCGCAGCGACCTGCGCGATCCCGTGCCCCATCGTTCCCGCTCCGATGACGACAATCCTTTCCAGACCCGATGACATGCCCCTCGCTCAGAGAGGCCTCTAGTTGCATTTAAGTGGGTGGGGTTGTGGGGGCTGGCCGAAAACCGAAATTCGGTCCGGCTCAGGGACGATGCTGAAGCACCTCCGCCAGCTCTTTCAGGTCCCTCACCTCGATCCTCGCCTCTACGCCCAACTCCTCCATTGGCAGGTTGTACCTGTTGAGGTAGACGGTGAAGAGGCCCGCAGCGCCTGCACCGGCCAGGTCCCAGGGATTCGAGGAGACGAAGCCCACCTCGCTTCTCGCCACACCGAACCTGTCCACGAGGCCGTAAACCCTCGGGCTGGGCTTGTAGACGCGCACCATCTCCGCCGATAGCAGCTCAGTGAAGTGCTTCCTCAGACCCGTGTTCCTGAGCAACTCGTCGACCATACCCCTGTCGCCGTTGGTCAGCGCGACAAGCCTGAAACGCCTTGCCAGCTCCGGAAGCGCCTCCACCGCGTCCTCGTGCGGCCTGAGGTTGAGCCACGCCTCCATCAGCCTCCTCTCCTGTTGCCTGTCGAGTGAGACGCCGAACCTCCGTGCGGTGTATCGCAATGCCCACTCGGTGACGACCCAGAAGTTCTCGTACCGCTCCATCAGCGACAGCAGGTGGGTGTACTCCAGCTGCTTGGCCCTCCAGACCCTCAGGAACTCTTGCGGCTCTGGGACCACCTCCTTCAGGGCAGAGGCGAGGCTGTTGAGGTCGTAGAGCGTGCCGTAAACGTCGAACGCGAGGAGCTCGATCACTCCGCACCCCTTCCGCAGCTGGATAAATCTCTTCCGGGAGCACCAGGCCTTCGATCGCCGCCACCGGTTTCTTCCTTGCGATTTTATAGCTCGATGAACGGCCAGCCCTGCGGAGGGAGACGGTTGGTGGCGCAGGGAGAACGGCTTGTAGGTCTGCTGAAGAAATTCGGGCTCTCGGGATACGAGGTCAGGGCGTACCTCGCGCTGCTGGAGTTGGGCGAGGGAACCGCACAGGCGGTCTCCGAGGCCGCCAACGTTCCCAGATCGAGGGTCTACGAGGTGATGAACTCGCTGATAGAGAAGGGCTGGGCGATCGCGGTCAAGTCCAGGCCGACGAAATACAGGCCTCAGGACCCGGAGGTTGCCCTGAGGAGGAGCCTGATGAGGGTGGAGCGCGAGATGGAGGAGCTGGCGAAGGCCCTCGCGGACGAGCTGATGCCCCTTTACCGCGGCGGCGTGGGCGAGGAGGTGCCGGAGCTGGTGATCGTCAGGGGCGAGCAGGACCTCTGGAAACGGGTCAAGTCGACCATCGCCAAGGCCAGAAGGAGCCTCGCGGTCGCGCTGCCGCTGATACCCGAGGAGGTCGAGGAGACCCTGATTCCCGTCGCATCAATAATGAGGGAGCGGGGTGGATCGGTGAGGGTCCTGTTGGGGAACGAGGTCGACGACAGGGACGCGAGGAAGTTAGCGGAGCACGCGGAGGTCCGAAGGAGGGAGCTGAGCTTCGGAGGGGGAGTGATAGCCGACGCCTCGGAGGTGGTCTTGGTCCTGATGGAGCCGGAGCGGCAGGTGCCCAGGTTGGGCATCCACTCTGCCCACTCGATGCTCACCATGTTAGCCCAGACCTACTTCGACATGCTCTGGTCTACTTCCCAGCCGGCCTCCTGAAGGAGGTGCAGGAACCGGTAGGCGTCGTCGAACATGGTGACATTGTTGAACATCACGTATGCCCTCCTGAACTCGATCCTCCGCAGGTATCGCTCCAGTTTCCGTAGGTCCTCGTCGGTGTAGGTGTAGCTGTACATTTTCTTTCCCGGCGGAGAACCGTGCAGCCTGAGATAGAGCACCCTCTTGCTGGAGAGGTGAACGGGCTCCGAGGCGAATGGGTCAACAACGTGCACCACATCTGCCTCCTCGCAGACCTTCTTGACCCACGGCTCGCTCCAACCCCGCGGCTCGAACCCGATGGTCAACCCGTCCCGATCGATCTCCCTGAAGAAGCGGAGGGCGTTCTCGACGTTCGAGGGCGTATCCGTGAAGGAGGCGGGGGTCTGGACGACGCAGAACTCGGCACGGAGCGCCCTGCAGGCCTCCAGCGTGACCTCCCAGCTCTCCATCACCTCCCTGCTCATGCGGAGGAACCCGTGACCAGGCTTAGGTCTGACGTTCGACCTCTTCCAAGTGGGGCTGTTGCTCGGGTGCGTCACTCCCTGGAAAGCCTTGACCGCGAAAACGAAACCCTCCGGAACCGATTTCCTCCACCGCTCGAGGGTTTTGCGCTCGTGGACCCTGTAGAAGGTCGACTGGACCTCGACCGCGTTGAAGCGCTGGACGTACCTCCTCATCGAGACCGGAAAGCCGCAGCAACCCACCAGGACGCCGCCCATGGCTCACCGCACCAGCGACCTGAGCGACTTGATCATGGACTCCACCGAGTCGGCCGTCGAGAGGATTAGCGGGATCCGCTCGATCTCGCTGAGCCTCTTCGCCAGCTCGTCGACCGAGTCGGGCGTCTTGGGCCCGTGAAGCACCACAACCTTAGGCTTGAGGGGGAAGACGCGTATCGCGACCATGGGTGACCTGCCGGTGGAGACGTTGGTGAAGACCATCGCCCTCATCGAGTTCCGTCCGAAGAGGTTGACGAAGTCGTACGGCCCCAGCTCCGTTATCGCGGAGAGGCTGTCGATCACCGTGTAACCGTAGACGTGCCCCGATATCTCCTCCGGGACCGTGAGCGGGATCCCGAGGACCGCGGAGACAACCTTCTCTGTCTCTACCGGCGCGGGGAACTCCACCATGTCGATGACCGAGTGCTGGAGCCTCAGCGTTCCCTCGAACATCTTGTGGACCACTTTCCCACCGCGTTTGATGTCCAGCTCGATCAGGCTCCTGACGTATCGCCCGACGAAGTTGATCCCCGGAGACCTCCTCTTCCCCTTCTCGTAGTCGCTCAGGACCGGTGAGGATATGCCCATCGCTGCAGCCACGTCCTTCTGCGTCAGCCCGAAGATCAGCCTCCACTTCCTCATGGTCTTGCCAGGATCGGTCGAGAAGACGATCTCGGCCGCTATCTTGTAGGCGACCTGGTTCACCAGCCAGTCGTCCGCCACCCTCCGCATAGCCACGCCCCCGAATTTAGCCCAATGGTTAATAAGGGATGCGCTGAAGATAGCCGGATGAATTACGGGAGCGGTCTGGGGATGGCTGTTTTCGCGAGCCACAGCGCGCTCCAGCTCGTCCTCGGCGGCGAGGCGCAGGGCGTTCGGGTCGCTCTCTTCGGCCCCCAGCAGAGCCTGAGGCTGTACCGGTGCTTTCCGGGGATCGGGTGCGAGCTGATCGAGTACTCCGGGCCCGAAACGCTGGAGCGTCTCGCCGAGCGCGGCTACGTCCTGGTCCCTAACGGGTCGGTGGTGGAGTACGTCGGGCCGGAAACGCTTGCCAGGTCGAGCGTCAGGGTCTTCGGGTCGAGGGAGCTGCTGAGGGCCGAGGCGAGCCAGAGCCGGAAGATGGAGCTCCTGAGAAGCGCGGGCATCCCGACTCCGAGGACTTACTCTTCTCCGGACGAGATCGATGGTCCGGTCATCGTCAAGTTCCCCGGAGCCAAGGGCGGCAAGGGATACGAGGTCACCGAGGACCCCGAGAAGGTGAGGGAGCTGCTCCATTGGGCCGTCGAGAAAAGGCTCGCAGGGAGTCCGGATGAGGTGATGGTTCAGGAGTACCTGATCGGCACCACCCTCTACGCGCACTACTTCCACTCGCCGATCCACGACAGGACCGAGATCACCGGCTTCGACATCAGGTACGAGTCCGACGTCGACGGGCTGAGGCGTGCGCCTGTTGACGTGGCCTCGCGTTACTCGCCGACCTTCACCGTCGTCGGTAACCTTCCGGTCTTCCCGAGGGAGAGGCTGCTGGAGACGTTCCTCGAATACGGGGAGCGCTTCGTCAGCGCGGTGAAGCGAGAGCTCGGAGGGAAGTTCGCGGGGCCCTTCTGCCTCGAGTGCGTCGTGGACAGGGACCTGAACGTCCTCGCGTTCGAGTTCTCCGGCCGGATCGTCGCGGGCACCAACGTCTACCTCGTCCACGGAAGCCCGTACCTCGCCCTCTACTTCGGGAGGCCCATGACCGTCGGCGAGAGGGTTGCGCTCGAGCTGAGGGAGGCCCAGGAACGGGGGGCCCTCGAGGAGGTGCTGACCTGAGGTTACCGCTTTACCCCAGCGCTGCCGGACTGGACTGCGATGAGGGCGGACTCGGTGGCGTGCGTCGCATCCCATTCGGCCCTCGACGTCTTCGACGGGGCGAAGGACGAGGGCTTCGCGACAGTTGCCCTATGCAGGCTGGGCAGGGACTCGATCTACAGGGCTCTGCCCGAACTCATAGACCACTACATCGACCTGAAGGATTACCGCGAGATGCTCGACCAACGGGTTCAGGGGAGGCTCCGAGAGCTGGGGAGCGTGGTGGTCCCCAACAGGAGCATGGCAGTATACGTGGGGTACGAGGGGATAGAGAGGGGCCTCTCGGTTCCGGTCTTCGGGAACAGGATGATGCTCAGGTGGGAGGAGAGGACCGGCGAGAAGAACTACTACAGGCTCCTCGATGAGGCGGGCGTCAGGAGGCCCAGGACCTTCCGGGACGTGGACGAGGTCGACAGGCCGGTTATGCTGAAGGTGCAGGAAGCCGAGCGGACCCAGGAGCGTGCCTTCATCATAGCGACCGATGCGGAGGACCTGAAGCGCAAGGTCCGGAGGGCCCTCGAAACGGGCACCATCAGCGAGGGGACGCTGAAAGCTGCGGTGATCGAGGAGCTGCTCCTCGGAGCGCACTTCAACGTCAACTTCTTCGCGAGCAGGGTACGGAGGAGGCTCGAGATCGTCAGCGTCGACAGGAGGATACAGAGCGACCTCGACGGTTTCCTGAGGCTCACCGCCAGGGAGCAGCTCGAGATCGCAAGGACGCCCTCGATGATCGAGGTAGGTCACGAGCCCGCAACGCTGAGGGAGAGCCTGCTGAACCAGATCTACGAGATGGGTCAGAGGGTCGTCGAGGCTGCCTCGAGGTTAGAACCGCCGGGGCTGATCGGGCCCTTCACGCTCCAGCTGATGGTGATGCCGGACCTCTCCGCGGTCGTCTACGACTTCGCACCGAGGATAGGTGGAGGAACCAACGCCCACATGGGAACCGGCGGGAACTACTCGAAGCTGTTCCTGAGAAGGGCCGTCTCGATGGGGAGGAGGATCTGCATCGAGCTGAGGGAGGCGAGGGAGCAGGGGATGCTCGACGAGGTATTGACGTAGCGGCCCTCAGAGGAGGGGAAGGGAACCGGTAACCCTGTCAACCATCTCGGACGGCGCTGGTCCTATCCCGAGGGCGGTCACCGTCCCGGGTTCGAGCTCCGTCAGGCCGGCGTCGGAGACCAGCTCGCACGGGAGCCCGAGGGCCTCGGCCTTTTTCCGCAGTTCCTCAAGCTCCTCCAGGGACCTCGCCTTCACCACCACCTTCTTCTGGCCCTCGCTGAGCCATCTCTCGACCCAGGCTTGGTGGTAGCGCATGGCCCTGAGCAGCGCCGAGACGGAGGCGTGGGCCACCTGGACTGCGGTCTTACCGACGCTCATGCGGAGGTCAACCCTGACAACTATCACCTGCTTGAACCCACGCTCGCCCGTCAAAGGGAAACCCTCCTGCTGCCGAACGTCGCGGGCTGGTTGTTGACCTTCACCACCCTAGTTTCACCGTAGGATCCCAGCGCCTCCCTCACCTCATCGACATTCTCCTCGTAGCAGAGCGCCGCGATCGCAGGTCCGGTCCCCGAGATGGAGCATGCCAGGGCCCCCTTCTTCAGAGCAGCGACGGTGACGTCCGTTCCGTAACCCAGCGCCGCCGAGTGAACGAGACCGTTGAGCGTCATAGCCCTGATGTAATCTCCCCTCATCGCCAGCTCGAAGGCCACCTCGACGAGACCCCTGATGGGGAGCAGGTCCTCGCGCCTGAAGGAGGAGGTGAAGGTCCTCCTGCCCTCGGGGACCGAGATCACCGCCATGAGCCTCTCCTCCAGCTCTGACCTCATCAGGAGGGCCCTCCTCCGGTTGTCGGTCACCACGAAACCCCCGAGCATGCACGCGGAGGCGTCATCGGCAGCTCCCGTGATTGACGTGCCAGAGCGTATCGAGACCTCCGAGACCAGGTCGAGCAGCTCCCAGTATCGCGGGACCTCGCCGATGGCGTCGAAGAGGGCCAGCGTGACCGCTGAGGCCGCAGCGCTGGAGCTTTTCAGCCCCACCGCCACCGGTATCTCCGACTCAACCTCGACCCTGCACCCCTTCCCGGAGAGGGCCTTCCTCTCGGCCACCAACTTGAACGCGGTCCTAGCAACGGAGTCGTCCGCCTCCTGACCCCTGCACCTGAACGAGAAGACGCCGTCGTCGGTGAGCTCCACGGTCGCCGCCATCCTCAGATCGATCCCTATGGCCGCGCCCTTCCCGATCGAGATCGCGTTAACCACCGTCACCGCCCCTTTGACCTCCGCCCTTCCTCTCATCCGCGGGTACCGCTGCGGGGCAAGATAGGAGCTTTATCCCGATGGGCCTATTCGACGTGAAAGCGGGAGTTTGAGGGCTGACGCGTCGTCTCCTCATAGCACTAGGCGAGCCGCCGTCGTGAGCCATCGAGAGGAACAGGAAAAAATAGGGCGTTCGCCGGAACCCGAACCGGGCCGGGGTCCCATAGCGGCCATTGGGGCGGCCTGGAGAGCTTGCCTGAAAGCCGCTGCCCCGTTGAGGGGCGCGCGGGTTCGAGTCCCGCCCCCGGCGCTTAAACGGTTTCTGACCTCGAGACGCGGTTTCAGTTACAATCATAAATTGAGAGGGAGGAGTCCGGAACGCGGTTGAGCGGCTCAGCGCAGGCCCCATCCACATCGCTGGTCACCGCGGTTAGGACCTACTTCGTCCTCACGAAGCCCAACGTCTGGTGGCTCCTCGTCTTCACGGGTATCGGCGGTTACTTCGCCGGATCCTCGGGCACCTTCGACCCGATTACGTTCGCCCTGACCGCTGCATCCCTCAGCGCGGCCTGCGCAGGTGCCGAGACGGTCGCGAACTACCTCGAGCGGGACATCGACGCGGTCATGACCAGAACACGTAAGAGGCCCCTGCCCTCGGGGAAGATCACTCCACCGGAGAGGGCCCTGTACTTCGGCCTCCTGCTCACGGCTACGGGCATCGCCCTCTCGTCCCTGATCAACCTCTACGCCCTGGCATTCACGGTCTTCGGGGTTCTCGACTACGTGGTGGTCTACGTCATGCTGACAAAGAGGAGGACGCCGCTCAACGTGATCCTCGGCAGCTTCTCGGGCGGCGCGCCTGCGCTGATCGGCTACACCGCCGCCACCGGCTTCCCGGACTTCTACGGCTGGCTTCTGGCAGCGCTGGTCGTGCTCTGGATACCCTCACACGTCTGGAGCCTAGCGATGAAGTACCGCGAGGACTACAGGAGGGCCGGTGTTCCCATGTTGCCCGTCGTGATAGAGGAGCGGAAGGCCATACGGTGCATCGTCTCGACCGTCGTCCTGCTCGTCGCCTTCTCCCTCGCCCTGCCCATCGCGAAGCCCTCCCTCGGGCCCCTGTACCTCTCCGTCGCCGCACTGCTGGGAGGAGCTCTGCTCTTCCTCAGCATCAAAACAGCTCTCAGGCCGACCTTCGAGAACTTCTGGAGGCTCTTCAAGTTCACGAGCCCGTACCTTGCTGTGCTGTTTGCGGCGATAGTCCTGGAGGCCCTTCTGTGACGCGGTCCGGTGTGCATAGGGTTTTGAGTTTGGAGGAACACCGTGAAGCGGGCGAGGTGCTCCTGCTGAAGCCGGAGGCTCTGGACGCGTTGATCGAGGCAGGTCTCCTGAGGAGGGAGGACGCGGTGAGGAGCATCGGTCTGAGCGTTAACGGCGACGGCTCGGTCGATGCCCAGGTCCTCGAGGCCGACGGCGAGGCATTCCGTGTTGCCGACAGGGTCAGGTCGGGTCTCGAGCTGCCCTTCAGGCCCTCATCGTTCAGGCTCCTATCGGTGACCTACGACGGACGCGAGGTCAAGAAGCTGAGATCGCTCATGCTCGAGTCCAACCGCATCCTCGTCGAGGGAGGGCTGCTGCTCCTGAAATCCGGGCTCCAGAGGGACGAGGTTCCCCGCTTGCTGCTGACCACCGGTTTCGCGTCCACCGATCCGCAGACCGTCGCAGGGTACCACGTGGGCGTCAAGGTCTGGAAGAGCTACGTGAGGAACCGGTGCCCGAGGTGCGGCAGCGAGCTCACGATCCCCCTGATCCCGGAGGACAGCACCTCCATCAGGATATGGTCCTTTTACTGCAGCAGCTGCGGTTACGTCTGGAACTCGGAGGAACCGGTGCTCAGGTACTCGTTCTGAAGCTCGGCTTACCCACTCCAGACGCGAACGCCTCGGTCGAGGGCATCACTATCGTCCCCTCCTCGGGATTCCCCAGCTCGACGGTCAGCCCGATGTCGTGGAGGTAGGCGATGAGCGCGCAGGTCATCGCGTCGACCTCGTCAACGGTCAGACTACGCTCCACGCGGAGCCCCAGCCGGGACGCAACGAGATCCGCGACTTTCTTGTCGGGCCTCCGGCCTCTTCCGACCAGACCCATCGTCCTCTGCGCCCCACGAGGGTAGACCTCGATGACCCTCAGGCCCTTCTCCCTGAGGGCTGACGCGATCCGGGACCCCCTCTCGGTCAGCAGCCTCATCGGCCCCATCGTCGGCGGCAATATTGGGACGCCGAGCCTCCTCACCTCCAGGTCGCACCGCCTCAGGCCCCTCCCGGACCTCGGTGACGTCAGCGGCGCGTCGATCGCAACAGCTTCCGGAGCAGATCGAAGTACCAGATCCACGAGCTCTTCGTCTGTCAGCACGCTGTGGAACTCGAGGGAGACACCTACCCTCGCAACGCACACCGCGGTGGGCCGCCTCTCGGTGCCGCTGAGGTCGATGCCGACGTAGACTCTCACCTGCGCTCCCCGGTTCCAGCTTCTCCCGGAGGTCTCCTCGAGAGCTGGATCAGCTCCTCGACGTGCTCGGGCCTCTTCGCGCCGACCAGCGTGCAGTCCGAGGCCGACCTGGCGAACTGGATCAGGTGCTGCGCGAGCGTCATGCCCGGTGGCGGCTTGAGGTTGACGCGCCTCAGCAGACGGCCCTCCAGCAGGGGGGCGCTGGTAACCACGACGAGCGATAGCTTCCTCGCGGCCTCGACGGGTGTGAGGAGCTCGCCTTCGACCTCCTGGTTCCTCAGGGTCACTGCCTCCGGCATCGCGACGTTCAGCGGCAGCTGGACGAACCTCAGCCCGTGATTCTTACCGCCGACCGAGAGGGCGCACTCGACGGCCCTCTGCAGGTCGAGGTGCTCCTCCGCGTCCCTCTCAACCCTGAGGGAGCTCCAGGTCGCGAGCCCGTACCACCCGATCAACCCCTCGGACCTCAGATCCTCCAGCTTCGCGAATGCCTCGGTCAATCTGGCGTACGTCGCCTCCCTCCCGAAGACCGGGACCTGATGCTCCATGACGTTGTGGAGGTAAACCACGTCCAGCACCTCGAGGTCTGTGTTGGCCCTGCTCTTCCGGACGCTCCACTCCACGTACCTCGGAGAGATGGAGTGGATGCCGCCCGCGATCTCAGAGGGGCTGACGACGCCGGCCCTGAAGAGCCTCTCCTCGACGTAGTCGATGAAGGACCTCCTCTCCCGCGAGTCGTGCGTCAGGTAACCCGCCTTCGTGCAGATCAAAATTGCTCTCCTCTCTGCGATATTGGATTCCACGAGCCTTCGGATAGCCCTCCCGACCGCGGCCTCCGCCCGCATGAACCTGTAGTTGATGGCTGTGTCGATCACGTTCACCGCACCCGACGAGACGAGCCTGAAGACCGCCTCCTCCACGAGCGAGTCCGTCGCGTCGTCCGGCTCCCCGAGGTAAGTGCCGATTCCGAGGCTGCTGATAGACCCGATAGGCGTCTCCCTGTAGTGCCCCTCAGCGACACCCATCCCCCTCGCGAGCTCCGCGAAGGCCCTGGAGGACGAGGCCGTGAAAGCGCCAGGGATCATGCAGGTCGGCTGCGCCTCGATCTCTTTGGGTTTTCGGCCATGAACCCGAGGCTCCTCCGCGAGCCCTCACGGACCACGTGATTCCTCATAGTAGGGCGTACTCCTCCCTCGTCCAGGGGTCGAGGATCCGGAGCCTGCCGTACTTGGGCCTCACCGCGAGCAGCACCTTGGCGCCGGAGACGCGGGATACCTCGCTGAGCTTCTCGAGCTCCTCGTGCGAGGGCCTGTCGTTGTACTTGCACTCGACCAGAACAGCCTGACCGCCCTTGATGCAGACCAGGTCAACCGGCTTGCTCCCCGCGGCCCTCACCACCAGCCAACCCCTCGAGGCGAAGAGGTCCCTCACCTCGTACTCTAACCTCCTACCCCTTTTGTAGCTCATCCGAGGACCGTTTTCGCCCGGCGGATATCACGTTTTCCCGAAAACTGTTACAGCTGGATCGGCAGGATGCGGTGATCGCGCGGAACGTAAATTGATCGGAGGCTCCGAACGCTCTGGGATGCGGTTAGAGGACCTCGTCCTGAGGGCGATCGTCTTCATCGCTGGTGCGGTGGTCATGGTCGTGGAGCTGGCGGGTGGCAGGGCGATAACCGCGCTCTACGGGAGCTCCGCGGTCGTCTGGGGCGGGGTGATCGGCGTTGTTTTGACCGCGCTCTCCTCGGGCTACTGGATCGGCGGCCGCCTCTCGGACAGGTTCGACCCGAGGAAGGTGGTGATCGCGATGGCCCTGGTTGGTGGGATCTACGTGACGGCCCTCCCGACCGTGACAGCGCTCGCCTCATCCGTATTCAGGTTCGAGCTGCTGGAGGAAAGGATCGGATCGGTCCTGAGCGCTTCGATCGTGACCGGAGTTCCGTCGCTGCTGTTGGGAGCTGTCGTCCCGGCGGCGGTCAAGCAGATCGGTCAGGGAAGGCAGGAGCTCGGAACGGTCTCTGGTAACGTCTACGCCCTCTCGACGCTCGGCAGCATCGCGGGCACCTTCGGAACCACGTTCTTCCTGTTGCAGTACCTCGAGGTGAACTCGATCTTCCTGCTCTCGGGCCTGACCCTCTCCGCGATCGGTCTTGTGGGAGCCGTCCGCCACCCGGGGATGCTGAAGGCCGGGGCAATCGCGGTGGTTCTCTCGGTGCTGGTCACCTCCCCTTCCTTCCTGGTCTGCACCTCCGCGTACATCGGTGACGTGAAGTACGTCGGCGACTCGGCCTACTCCAGGATCGTCGTGGTCGAGAGGGCTGGCACGAGGCTGCTCTACATCAACGGCCTCCTCCACAGCGGCATGGTCATCGGCGTCCCCGATTCGCTGCCCTTCGCGTACACCAGGTTGTTCGTTCTGGGTCCCCTCATCAACGGGAAGACCAGGAACGCCACGGCGCTCTTCATCGGCGGCGGGGGCTTCTCGGGCCCCAAGTTCTTCGCGAGCCATTACCCAGGAATGAGGATAGTGGCGGTTGAGGTCGACGAGAAGGTGGTGGAGGTGGCCCGCAGGTTCTTCCACCTCGACGAGTTCAGCGACAGGATAGAGGTCGTCGTCATGGACGGGAGGAGGTATCTGATGGTGACCGATGCGGTTTTCGACGTGGTGGTGCTCGACGCCTACTCCAAGAACTACATACCGTTCCACCTCGCGACGTCCGAGTTCTTCGGCCTGCTCAGATCGCGGGTCAGGGAGGGTGGCGTGGTCGTCTCGAACGTAATCGCCTCGCTCGCAGGGCCCACATCGGCCATCCTCTGGGCCTACGTCAGGACCCTCACCCAGCACTTCCCCCACGTCCTGATCGTTCCCGTCTCGAGCGGTGACCCGTATGACGTTCAGAACGTGATCGTGGTCGCGAGCGATGCCCCACTTCCAGACACAAGGACCCTGCTCGACCGCGCATCGACCGATCCCGTTGCGTCCCAGCTGGGGCTCGAGGGGCCCATCTCCAGGGCCTTCGTCCCCTCACACGACCTATCTCAGTTTCCGCTGCTCACCGACGGCTACTCACCCATCGAGAACCTGATGAACCCGGTGACGATGTCCCGCTTCGGGGAGCGTTACACGACCGGCCTCGGATCGCCCTCCCTCTGCGCCTGAACCCACTTCCCGTTACCGACAGGAGAGCCTATATTGACCTCGACAGTTCCGGTTTTGAGGGCCGGTCTGTTGTCCGCCTTGGGATCGCTGGTCGAGCGCCTCCTCGCGGCCCACGGCATAGTTTACGAGGTCACCAGGAAGGATGGTCTCACCGAGATCAGGTCAGAGAGGGTAGTCGCCAGGTTCTCGGCCGACGGAGGGTTCTCGGTCTCGTTCCGTGACGGCACCGAGCTGCGCGGAGCCGGCCTTGTGGTGGAGGAGGGTGTGGCGACGGTGAAGGTCTCCGAGGGCGGCCTGAGCTTCGACTATGCCCACTTCCTGCCGCACATAGAGAAGTGCTCGACGCTGCACGGCCACACGGCCACGGTCTCCGTCGACGTCACAGGTCCCAAGAGGACCGAGGGGTACGTGATGGACTTCGGCGTCCTGAAGCGATTGGTGAAGTCGGTGATAGACGAGCTGGACCACAGGATTGTCATCTCGCCGAAGTACGTCAGGGACGTCCGGGACGGCAGGTACCTGATCTCCTTCGATGGACTGGGCGGGAGCTACGACCTCTGGGTCCCCCAGTCGAGGGTGGCCCTGATCGAGGGCGACTCGACGGTCGAGAACATATCGGCCCACATAGCCCGCAGGCTGATCGAGTCGATCCCTGTAAGGCCCGTGCTGGTCAGGGTGACCGTGAGCGAGGGCGTGGGGAAGTACGCGGTAGCGGAGCTTCTGCGATGAGCTCCGTCAGCAGGCTCGGATACCTAGTGCTGCTATCGGGTGGGATCGACTCGGCTACGGCTCTCTACCTCGTCAGAAGGAACGCCGCGAGGTGCTCGACCCTCTCGATCCTCTACCACCGGAGGAACAGGCGCGAGGCTGAGGCTGCGAGGGCGATCGCCGAGGCGGCGGGCGTCGAGGAGCACGTAGAGCTCGACCTGGGATTCCTTCGCGAGGCGGTGGACTTGGGCGCCCAGATCAGGGCAGAGGTCGAGAGCCACGGTGCACCGCTCACCCTCATCCCCTTCAGGAACCTCGTCTTCTACTCCGTCGGCTGCTACTGCGCCTGGATAAGGGGTCTTGACAGGGTCGTTGCGGGCCACAACGCCGAGGACTCGCAGCTCTTCCCCGACGTCGGCCGGAACCTCCTGAGCAGCTTCAACGAACTGGTCGGGTCGATGCTGCCGTGGCGCAGGGTTGAGGTCGAGGCCCCTCTGATGGGCTTGAGCAAGCTGGAGGTCGTTAGGCTGGCTCTGGAGCTCGGGGTGCCGCTCGAACTCACCTGGAGCTGCTGGAGGGAGGGCGAAGTCCACTGCGGCGTCTGCGAGGGATGCAGGAAGAGGAAGGAGGTCTTCAGGGAGCTGGGCATCAGGGACAGGACAGAGTACGCCGAGTGAGGTCGAGTCGTCAGGTGGGCCTCAGCAACCTCACCTTCCTGACCCTCACGGAGGGGCCTCCGAACCACACGGGTATCGCCTGCATGGGCTCACCCTTGCCGCAGTAGCCCGCGGTCATCTCCAGGTCCTTGCCTACTGCGTCGATGGAGGAGTAGAGGCCCTTCGTCGTTATCTCGAGGATCGGTTTGTAAACTGGCTCAGCGAGACGGCCGTTCCTGATCAGGTACGCCTCGACGCCCGTGTAGCGCTGGTTCCACCTCTTGTCGTCGATGTTCCACTCGGAGTAGGTCTTGATGTAGACGCCGAAGGAGATGCCCTCGATCAGCTCCTCAAGCGAGTGGTCGCCTGGCTTCATGTAGGTGTTCGCCATCCTCACGATGGGCTCCCGGTCGTAGGCGCTCGCCCTAGATGCGCCGTTGCTCTTGGTTCCGAGGACGGCCGCGGTCTCCCGGTTCTGGAGGAGCTCCCTCAGCACGCCCCGCTCGATCAGAACCCTCTCCCTCGCCTTGACGCCCTCCTCGTCGTAGAGGTAGAAGCCGTAGGAGCCCGGAAGCGTGGGGTCGTCGACGACCGTGACCGCATCGGATCCTATCCTGGTACCCAGGAGGTCCGGCTTGATGTAGGTCTCGCCGGCCTGAGCCGCCTCCCTTCCGAGCATCCTATCGGCCTCTCCGGGATGGCCCGCCGATTCGTGGCAGATCAACCCGACCACCTCTGGTCCGAGGACGACGTCCATCTCACCCTCAGGAGGCGCAATGCCCTTCCGGAGAACCAGGCCAACGGCCTCCGCGTCCTCCCTCAGG
>Ga0105163_1000531_pt1 | contig 22568 bp, 24 predicted proteins | sample JNZ110809AmetaG_FD_81531 | JGI IMG/M metagenome (GOLD analysis project Ga0105163, IMG submission 81531) | Hot spring microbial communities from Jinze hot spring, China to study Microbial Dark Matter (Phase II) - JNZ 110809A | ecosystem: Environmental > Aquatic > Thermal springs > Hot (42-90C) >... | reverse complement strand
GGAAGAGGTAGCGGCGGTCTCCTTTGACGGAGATGAAGTGGTAGTCCAAACGAAAAACAAAAAGCTGACCTTACCTTTTAAAGACCTAGTTTTCGACAAATGCATAGGCTGCCCTTACCCTACACCTCTCCTTTACGACTACCTTGTAGGAAAACCACTTCCCCCTCAAGGGACCCATGAAGGGCTCAATGAAAGGACCAAACGGATAGAAGCCCTCCCTCCCGAAGAAAGGCTTGAGTTTTGGAAGTCGGAGCTTGAAAGGTGCATAAGGTGTTACGCTTGTAGGAACTCTTGTCCCCTGTGCGTTTGCAAGGACTTTTGCTCCGCTGAGTCCCGTGAACCCCTCTGGATCTCTCATGCCCATGGGATAAAGGAAAAATGGCTATGGCAGGTGTTTCACGTATTGCATGTAGCCGGAAGGTGTACCGGCTGCGGCGAATGTGAAAGGGCTTGTCCAGTTGGTATACCCCTTTTGACCATAAGGCATATGGCCAATAACGTCATCAAGGACCTTTTCGATTACGAAGCTGGTATAAAGCTTGGGGAAAAACCTCCTCTTTTAACCTATTCTGTCCTTGAACCCAAGATAGAGGAGGAAAAATGGTAGGAGATGAGGCCAAATTCCTGCCCCATGAGGCTATATTTGAGGCCTTGACCGAATGGGCAAAGAGGTATTCGTTGTTTGTGCCTGCAGAGGAAGAAAAAGGGGTCTTTTGGCGCCTTTTCGAGCCGGGGATAAAAGTCGAGCTGGGCTTAAGGCCCCTTGAGCCACCTAAGAGGCTGTTTTTCCCTCCCACAGAGGTCCTTCTCCGTTTTTCTTATAAGGAAAGGCAAATTCTACCTGAGATCCCAAAAGACGACACCCCTCTTTTGGTCTTTGGGATAAGGCCTTGTGACCTTCACGGCCTGAAGGTCCTTGACCAAGTCTTAGGCCAACAAGACCCTTACTGGAAGAAAAGGTTCGTGAGGGCCGTGTTCGTATCTCAACCCTGCACAGGGGCATACGATACGTGTTTCTGTACCTGGGTAGGGATAAACCCAAAGGAAGCAAAGGGGGCGGATGTCTCCCTTGTAGAACTTAATGGGGGGTGGCTGCTACAACCTTTGACTGAAAGAGGAAGAAGCCTCCTAGAGGTAGGGATCCTTGAGAAGCCCAGTTTTTCGCACTTGGCGGAGGCCCAAGAACTCCTTTCGCGCATTGAGGTCCAGAAAGGAGAGGACCTCAATGGCCTTGCGGAAAATTTCTATAGGTCCTTTGACGACCTACCTTTTTGGAGGCACATGACCTTCAAGTGTAAAGCTTGTGCCATATGTACTTTCCTCTGTCCTACCTGCTTTTGCTTCAACATCACCGACGAAAAAGGCCATGAAGGGGTTTTGCGTCTTAGGACATGGGATTCCTGCATGTTCTTCCATTATACCCTTGAGGCCTCTGGCCATAACCCACGGCCTACAAAAGCGGAACGTTACCGTAACCGGATAGGGCATAAGTTTTGTTATCACCCCGAAAGGTACACGGATTATGGGTGTACGGGATGCGGACGGTGTATAAAGTACTGTCCCGTATCCCTTGATGTAAGAGAAGTACTTAGGAGGATAAAGAGGTACTGAGATGACAGGTTCAAATCCCTTCCTTCCCATCTTGGCTACGGTCCAAGAAGTAATAGAGGAAACGCCAAACATAAAGACCTTCAGGGTATCCCTGGATGATCCAGAAGTACGCGAGACCTTCGATTTTAAACCCGGACAGGTAGCACAGCTTTCCGTTTTCGGCGTAGGTGAAGCCACTTTCGTCATCAATTCCCCGCCTTCGGAACGTGATTACCTCCAATTTACAGTTATGAGGGTTGGAGAGGTTACGACTAAACTCCACGAGCTACGGACTGGGGATAAAGTGGGGGTAAGAGGCCCTCTGGGCAATTGGTTTCCTTACGAGGAGATGAAAGGGAAGGACGTACTTTTGATCGCTGGGGGGATCGGGATGGCCCCTTTAAGGACCTTGCTGCTTTTCATCTTGGAGAACAGGGCGGATTACGGGAGGGTGACGCTCCTTTATGGATGTAGGACGCCCCAGGACATGTGTTTTAAGGGAGATATCCCCCATTGGAGATCCCAAAGGGACGTGGAAGTAATCCTCACCGTTGACAGAAGGGCACCAGGGTGGACTGAGATGGTAGGCCTTGTACCCGAAGTCCTTAAGGAAATAGCCCCCTCTCCTAAGGGCACTGTGGCAGTAACGTGTGGCCCGCCTGTGATGATAAAGTACACCCTTGAGGCCTTGAAGGAATTGGGCTTTGGGGACGAACAGATCGTGACTACCTTGGAACGCAGGATGAAGTGTGGGGTAGGCCTTTGCGGTCGATGTAATATAGGAAGTCGTTACGTATGTAAAGATGGTCCGGTATTCACCTTAGCCCAGCTCAAGGCCTTACCGGCTGAGGTCTTTTAAGGTCTAGTAGTGCCAATAGCCAATCTAAAACAAAAAAGGGCGGCCAAGACCGATATGGCAGTAGAAAGCCATAGAGGAATGACGAAGGTACCGTAAAGGTCCTTCAGCAAACCGCCCACAAAGGGGCCAAAGGCTTGGCCTATGCCAAAAAAGAGGGTGATGAACCCAAGCCCTGCTGGGGCAAGGCGATCCCCTACTAAGTCACTTGCAGCTGCCGCCATGAGGGTAGGTACTGAAAAGGCGGAGATCCCATAAATGGCCAGGGAAAAGAGGTACCAAAGGCCCAGTCTTGGAAAAGTAAGGAGCATATAAGAGACGGCCAAGGCCAGATAAGCCATAGCCATCGCATTTCTTCTCCCAATCCTATCTGAGATCCATCCGTATACCACTCCACAGAAGATACTCAGGAACCCAAGGGCGCTGAAGTAAAACCCTGCCTTGCCGAACTCTACACCCCTTTCCTTTGTAAGGTAAGCGACAAAGAAGGTTAGGTATATGATGTAGGAAAAACCGTAACCGAAATAAGCAAGGCCTAGTTTCCAGACTTCCCTGTCGGAAGCCACTGTTCTGAAAGCCCCCAAAAGCCCTATAGGGGCCCGAGGTAAAGGAGCGTAATCCGACGAGGCACCATAAGGCAAAAGCCCTTTTTCCGAAGGACGATCCCTCAACAATAAATAACAAACAAAGGAACCCCCGAGGACTAACCCACCGAGCAAGAACCAAGCAAGCCTCCACCCCATTTCCCCATAGCCCTTTATCAGGGGTGGCAGCATAAAGCCAGAAAGCGAAAGACCCAGACCAATCCCTGCGGCCACAACACCTGTAGCCAATCCCTTCCTAGTGAGGAACCAGGCAGCCGGAAGTGCCATTATGGGGATATAACTGCCACCGTTTCCCATCCCGGTGATCAAACGCATGAAGAAGGCAAAGGGGAAGGATTTGGCAAGCCCCGTCAAGATCATACTCACCCCCATCACCAATAGCGACACAAAGACTGTCCTCCGAGCCCCAAACCTAGCTGCCAATAACCCACCTAAGAGGGCAAGGACCAGATAACCTATGAAGTTACCTGTGGCTATAGCCCCTGCCTGGGTATAGCTCAACCCAAGCCCTTCCTTCATGGCTGGCAAGATCACAGAATAGGACATGCGACCAAAACCATGGGCAAGAACGGTCACTAAGGTTCCCGTAAACGCTATCACCCACCCATAATGTAACTTCATCAATGTCCTCCAATCCTTGCCTTATTGGAAGAACATAACAATTAAAATGTTTTTTGTAAAGTTGAGGGAAAGGTGGGCCTTTAAAAGTTCCTTGACTCTTTATGAGGGGTTTGTCATATTTCTTAATGAGGCGGGGCGTGGCGCAGCCTGGGAGCGCACTGGCATGGGGTGCCAGTGGTCGGAGGTTCAAATCCTCTCGCCCCGACCATTTGCTGTATTTATGTTAAAGATACTCCTCACCAACGACGACGGGATAAATTCGAAGGGGATTCAGTTTTTAAGGTCCTTCCTTGAAAAGTTCGGCCTTGTGTGGGTTGTGGCCCCTGAAGGAGAAAGGACGGGGATTTCCCACGCTTTAAGCTTAAAGCATCCTTTAAGGGTCAAGAGGTTGGAGGATCGTGTCTGGGCTGTAGAGGGGACCCCTGTGGATTGTGTGCATCTGGCTGTCTTTCGCCTTTTGAAGGAACGACCAGACCTTGTGGTCTCGGGCCCTAATGACGGTCCAAATATAGGGGATGAAGTCTTTTATTCGGGAACGGTGGCTGCTGCCATTGAGGCCTCGATATTGGGCATTCAGGCCATAGCCATATCCATGGCCCCTCGTGATGGGCACAACTACGATACAGCGGCCTTCGTCTTGGAAAAGCTAATTCCGAAGTTGCTTGAAGACCCCCTACCTGCGCGGACGGCTTTGAACGTGAACGTGCCTAACATCCCCCCTACGGAATTAAAGGGTTTCAAGGTCACTAGACTTGCCAAAAGGGTCTTTGTGGACTGCATTAAGGAATGTCTGGACCCAAGGGGGGTACCTTATTATTGGCTTTCCGGAGGCGGTCGTTTTTCAGAGGAAGAAGGAACGGATCACGAGGCATTAAAGGCAGGCTTTGTCTCCGTTACCCCTTTGAAGGCCGATTTGACCGCATATGAAGAATTTGTGAGAATTTCTAAATGGGGTTTAGAAAAGGACCTTTAACAAAAACCAGATAGGAGGTGTTTTAATGAGGATAACGCTTAGTGTGATCAAAGCGGACATAGGCTCCATCGGTGGCCATATCAAACCCTCTCAAAGGCTTATAGAGCGCGTGAAGGAGTTTGTACAACAAGAGGGGAAGGACAAAGGACTTATAGAGGACTTTTACGTATCCCATACTGGTGATGACGTTGCCATATTGATGACCCATAAAAGGGGAGTTGGAAACGCCGATGTCCATAAACTGGCGTGGGATGCCTTTAAGGTTGGAACTGAAGTGGCAAAGGCCCAGGGACTTTACGGTGCAGGGCAAGACCTCTTGAAGGACGCCTTCAGTGGCAATGTGCGCGGCATGGGTCCTGCAGTTGCCGAAATGGAGTTCGAAGAACGTCCGAACGAGCCCTTCCTGTTCTTCGCAGCGGACAAAACGGAACCGGGGGCTTTTAACCTGCCTCTGTATTTAGCCTTCGCAGACCCCATGTATTGTTCTGGATTGATCCTGAGTCCATCTATGGCCAACGGGTTTAAGTTCACCATCATGGATGTGAACTACACCGAAGGAGATCGTGTAATAGAGCTCAATGCCCCTGAGGAGCTTTACGATATAGCGGCTCTGTTGAGGGACAACGAAAGGTTCGTGGTAGAAAAGATACACTCCCGTAGAACTGGCGAGATAGCAGTTGTAGCCAGCACCACCAGGCTTCACAACATTGCAGGAAAATATGTAGGTAAAGACGACCCTGTGATGTTAGTAAGGGTGCAAGGCGATTTTCCCGCCACAGGTGAAGTGCTCGCTGCTTTTAGCGTAGGCCACTATGTGGCGGGCTTCATGAGGGGGAGTCACAACGGACCTCTTATGCCTGTTAAGTTGAATTCCACCACCTCCTTCTTTGACGGTCCGCCTATAATTTCTTGTGCTGCCTTTTGTGTCCATGAAGGCAAGCTCACCGAACCAGTGGATTGTTTTGACCATCCCTTCTGGGATTACGTACGCATGAAGGTCGCTGAAAAGGCCTTGGAGATACGGAGGCAGGGATTCTCTGGTCCGGCGATGTTGCATTATTCTGAACTGGAGTACGGTGGCATCGTGGAAAGGATGAAAAAACTAGAAGAACGCTTCAAGGTGAGGAGTTGAAAGGGGTCTTTGCCTACACCTTCGGTTGTCAGATGAACGAAAGGGACACCGAGAGGGCTTTACGTCTCCTTCTGGACCATGGTTATCAGATGGTGGAGAAACCCGAAGAGGCCCATCTGGTAATCGTCAACACTTGTACAGTAAGGAAAAAGCCTGAAGAAAAAGTCTACAGCCTCCTCGGACGCCTTGAGCGCCTAAAAGAGAAGCACCCTTATGTGAAAGTGGTGGTGATGGGCTGTCTTGCCGAACAAGAAAAGGAAAGGCTCTTAGAGAAATTCGAGGGGGTGGACCTCGTACTTGGACCCGATAGGGTTCTCGAACTGCCCGAGGTCCTTATGCGCCTAGAAAGAGGAGAAAGGATCGCCCTGACGGGCTTCACCGATGAAGCACGTCAGGGGATCCTCCTCCCTCCAAAGGTGAAAGTAAAGGCCTATGTAAACATCATGCAAGGATGCGATAACTTCTGCACTTATTGTATCGTCCCTTACGTAAGGGGGCCCGAAAAAAGCCGGCCGAGTTGGGAGATCTTAGAAGAGATAAGGCTTTTGGCCGAAAGAGGTGTAAAGGAAGTCACGTTGCTTGGCCAAAACGTCAATAGCTATGGCAAAAAACAAAAAGGGGAACTTACCTTTGTACAGTTGCTTTATAAGGTAGCTGAAATTCCGGGGATCGAACGTATAAGGTTCACCACCTCTCATCCAAAGGATCTAACCGATGACCTCATCTTTGCCTTCAAAGAGATACCGCAACTCTGCGAGCACCTACACCTTCCCTTCCAGGCCGGTTCAAACCGTATTTTGGAAAGGATGAATAGGGGTTACACAAAGGAAGATTACCTCAGGAAGGTGGAACGCCTAAGGGAGGTGGTCCCTGAAATAGCAATTACGGCCGATGTTATGGTAGGATTCCCAGGGGAAACCGAAGAGGACTTCAGGGAAACGCTTGACCTTGTGGAACGTGTTCAATTCGATAACCTCTTCTCCTTTAAGTACAGCCCAAGGAAGGGGACAACGGCCTACCAGTGGCTTGACGATGTGCCTCCTTCGGTGAAGCAAAGGCGACTTGAAGAGCTCCAAGCCCTCCAAAGGGAGATAACCCTTAAGAAGAACAAAGCCCTGGAAGGTAAAGTCTGCGAAGTATTGGTCGAGGGTTTTGGTGAAAGGGAGGGGCAACTCCGTGGAAGGACGAGGTGCAATCGGGTGGTTAACTTTGGAGGACCTGAGGGTTTAATTGGGGAATTGGTATACGTTAAGATAAGGGAAGGACTCCAGAATTCGCTCCGAGGGGAACTTTGCCCCTTGGAGGAAAAGGAGGCGGTTTGCGCGTGAAGGTAGAAGGAAAGAAGTTCAGGGAAATGGTAGTAGGAGGGTTGACGGTAGATCCTTATACGAACACCCCAATCGTCTTGCTGAAGGACCCCGAAGGAGAAGACGTAGTGCCCATATGGATAGGGTTCTTTGAGGCCTCCGCTATCGCTACCCAGCTTGAGAAGATAAAACTCGCTCGTCCCATGACCCATGACCTTATGAAGAACATATTAGAAGCCCTAGGCGCTAAGGTCTTGCGGATTGAAGTCACTGACCTAAGGGAAAACACCTACTACGCCCTCATTCACATAGAGTTCGACGGGCAGTGTTATGAAATAGATTCGCGGCCATCTGATGCTATTGCCTTGGCCTTGAGGGTCGGTGCTCCCATTTATGTGAGCGAAGAGGTCATCCAAAAGTCCAAACGAGTGGAATCACCTCCTGAAGAAGAGAAGGCCTTGGACGAACTTCTCGAACAAGTTGACGAAGAAAGCTATAAGATGTAAATCTGCTGCCTGTCATGATAGACCTCCATGTGCATTCCCTGTTGAGCGACGGTGAACTTTTGCCCGAGGAGATCATAAGGCGATACGAACAAAAGGGTTATACTGCCATTGCCCTTACCGACCATGCCGGTCCTTCTAACTTAGAGAATCTGATAAAAGTCACCGTGTCTTTCTGCAATTGGCTAAGGGTAAAGGAGGTCACCAAGCTTTTGGTAATCCCTGGAGTAGAGCTCACTCACTGTCCCCCTCCCTTTATACCGGAACTGATAAAGGAAGCCAGGAAAATGGGGGCAAGGCTCGTATTGGTACATGGAGAGACCCTTGTCGAACCCGTCGCAGAGGGGACAAACTTAGCTGCCATCCAAGGAGGGACTGACATCTTAGCACATCCAGGCCTCATCACCTTGGAGGAAGTAAAGCTTGCGGCTAAAAAAGGGGTCTTACTTGAGATAAGTGCTAGGGTTGGACATTGTCTTGCTAATGGGCATGTTGCCAAGATGGCTTCTGAAGCAGGCGCTCTGTTGACCTATGGCTCAGATGCACATGGTCCCGACGATATCCTAGAGGTCAGGGAAGCCTTAAAGGTCCTAAGGGGCTCAGGTCTTGACGAAGAGGCCCTTAGGAGGACTTCCCTATCCATGGAGGAATTGGTGAAAAGATGTTTAAGGTACCCGACTACATAAGGGACATACCACCTTATCCACTGGGGAGGGATTATGAGGAAAGACAAATCAGGCTTTCTGCCAATGAAAACCCCCTAGGCCCCCCACCAAAGGCCATCAAAAGGATCCATGAGGCCCTCCAAAGCATTCATCGTTATCCTAACGGTTGGAGGCAGAAGTTACTTGAGACCTTGGCCCGTAAGTTAGGGATCGCGATGGAAAACCTCGTGCTGGGGAACGGTTCCAACGAAGTGGTCGAGATGGTTGTAAAGGCCTTCTTGAGGGAAGGAGACGAGGTGTTGGTATCAAGGCCGAGTTACGCCTATTACGGAATAGCAGCGCGCATGAGGGGGGCGGTGGTAAGGGAGGTGCCCCTTAAGGACTTTAAGGTAGACCTTAAGAGGATGGCAGAAGCCGTAACGGATGCCACAAGGGTCATATTTTTGGATAACCCTAACAACCCCACAGGTACCGTCTTTTTATGGGAGGAATTCTTCGAATTCGTACAAGACCTCCCCCAAGACCTCGTGGTCGTAATGGACCAGGCTTATGCGGAGTTCGTCAAGGAAAAGAGATATCCCTCAGTCCAAAACGTCCTCGAACTGAACAGGCCTGTTTTGCTCCTTAGGACCTTCTCCAAGTTCTATGGCCTTGCAGGACTAAGGATCGGATACGGCATAGGGCAAAGAGAACTGGTAGAGGTCCTCAACAGATGTCGCCAGCCCTTTAACGTAAGCTCTCTAGCTATGGCTGGTGCCCTCGGCGCCCTCGAAGACGAGGAGTTCCAACAGAGTACAAAACGGCTCATTGATGAAGGCAAGAGGATGCTCGAGGAAGGTTTTCAATCCTTGGGGATAGATTACATCCCTTCGGAGGCCAATTTTTACCTAATAAAGGTAAAGGAAGGAAAGGAAAACCTCCTTAAGCTCCTTGAAGTCAATAAGATAGTCCTCAGGGATATGAGGGGGTATGGGCTTGAGGGATTCTTCAGGGTAACGGTAGGGACTCCGGAGGAAAACCGTAGGCTTCTGGAGGTACTGACGGAATGGAAAAAGGGCTTATCATAACCATCGATGGCCCAGCTGGAGCTGGCAAAAGCACTTTGGCAAAGGCCCTGGCAAAGGAGCTAGGCTATAAGTACCTAGATACTGGTGCTATGTACCGGGCTGTTGCCCTTTTAGCCCTAAGGGAAGGCATCTCGCCTGAGGATGACCAGGGTTTAAAGGAACTGGTAGATACGGTTCTCCTTGAGGTAGATGACGAGGGCAGGATCAAAGCAAACGGTCAAGACCTCACGGAAGACTTACGGGACGAAAAAATCGGTATGATGGCCTCTTTGATCTCCCAGAAAAAAGACGTAAGGGAAGCCTTATGGGCACTCCAGAGGCAAATAGGGGCAAAAGGGGGGATAGTAGCAGAGGGACGTGACACTGGTACCGTGGTATTCCCTCAGGCGGATGTGAAGTTCTATCTCGATGCCTCTCCGGAAGAAAGGGCAAGGAGGCGCTTTTTGGATTTGCTCCAGAGGGGAAAAGCCGTAAGTTTTGAGGAGGTGCTGGAGGACGTAAAACGCAGAGACCACCAAGATACAAACCGAAGTCTCGCCCCTCTGAAAGTCCCTGAGGGGGCTTTTTACGTGGATTCAACTGGTCTGAGCATAAGCGAGGTATTAGGGCTCATGTTGGAAAAGGTAAGGGAGAAGCTCAGATGCAGGTGATAATGGCAAAGGAGGTGGGGTTCTGCTTCGGAGTAAAGAGGGCCATAAAACTAGCAGAGAAGGCCTTAAGGGAATACGGACGGGTTTACAGTTTGGGCCCGATCATCCACAACACCCAAGTCATAGAGGCCTTGCGGGAAAAGGGCCTTGAACCGCTTACGGACATCACCCTTACTGATAAGAAACCCGTCGTTATCCCATCCCATGGCGTAAGTCCTGAGGTTTCAAAAAGGCTCGCGGGGATGGGAATGCCTTTAATAGACGCCACATGTCCTAACGTAAAACGGGTACAGCGCCTTGCCCGAACAGCGAATAAAAGGGGTTATTACGTCCTGGTGTTTGGAGAAAAGGACCACGCAGAAGTGAAAGGCATTTTAGGGTATATCGAGGGGAAAGGTTCTGTGTTTGGATCGGTTGAGGAGTTGAAAGGGATCCCTTTTGGGAAAAAGGTGGCCCTTTTGAGCCAAACCACCCAGGACCCTGCGCGTTTTCAGGAAGTTATACCCCTATTGTTGGAAAGGACAGAGGAACTTTTAGTACACAATACTTTTTGTAAGGTCGTCATAAGTAGGCAGAAAGAAGCATTGGGGCTTGCCTCACAGGTGGACTGTATGATCGTAGTAGGAAGCCACCACAGCGCAAACTCAAGGAAGTTAGCGGAGATATGCTTACGGGTTCAACCAAAGACCTTTCAAATAGAAACACCAAAGGAACTTAAGGGAGAGTGGTTTAAGGACGTAAACAAAGTGGGACTTACTGGAGGCACCTCTACCCCCCTTGAGGTGCTAAAAGAAGTTCACAAGGTTTTGCTCTCGGGGCATTATGTGATATAAATTGTCAAGAGGGTCCAAGGCAGTTTTCACTTAGGGGGCAAGGAAATGGATGTAAAGATGGAGGACCTTACCAGTCTTTACGATCAAGCCTTTTCACAGGTAGCTGAAGGGAAAGTGGTAACGGGTACTGTGGTCAGTGTAAACGGAGGGTACGTGACCATAGATGTAGGCCTTAAGAGCGAAGGAGTGGTGCCCCTTCAGGAGTTTTTCGATTTGGAAGGCAAGACCTCAGTTAAGCCAGGCGATAAAGTAGAGGTCCTCATCGAGAGGAAAGAGGACGACCGTGGCGAAATAGTCCTTTCCAAGGTTAAGGCAGATCGCATAAAGATATGGGAGAGGGTCTTGGAAGTGTGGCAGGCCGGACACGGCTTTGTGGAAGGGGTAGTTGAGGAGAAGGTAAAAGGTGGCTTTGCTGTGAACCTCGGAGCAGGTATTAAGGCCTTTCTACCCATGAGTCAGGTGGACCTTAAGCCCGTAAAGGATCCCGACCTTTATTTGGGCAAAAAGTTGAAGTTTAAGGTCCTCAAGGCCAATAAGAGGCAGAACAACATAGTCCTTTCGAGCAGGGCCTTTTTAGAGGAAGAAAAGGAACGGAAGCGTCAGGAGGTATTGGGCCGCATAAAGGAAGGGGCGATCCTTGAGGGCGAGGTAAAAAGGTTGACAGACTTCGGTGCCTTCATCGACCTAGGGGCTGAAATCGAAGGGTTGTTACACGTAAACGACATAAGCTGGGGTAAGGTCAAACACCCTTCCGAGACCTTGAAGGTTGGGCAAAAACTTAAGGTGAAGGTCCTCAAGTTCGACCCTGAAAAGATGAGGATCTCCCTTGGCCTCAAGCAGCTTGAGCCAGACCCATGGGAGAAGGTACCGGAAAAGTACCCTGAAGGGGCAAGGGTGCGCGGGAAGGTAGTAGGCATAGCAGACTACGGTGTGTTTGTAGAGCTTGAAAAAGGGGTTGAGGGCTTGATACACGTCAACGACATGACCTGGACCAAAAAGATCAAGCATCCATCCAAATATGTAAACATAGGCGACTGGGTAGAAGCGGTGGTTTTGAAGGTAGAGCCTGAAAAGCGCAGGCTTTCATTGGGGCTTAAGCAGCTCGAACCTAACCCTTGGGACACCATAGAACAACGGTACCCCCCAGGTACAAGGATAATCGGACAGGTGAGGAACGTCACCGATTTCGGCATCTTCATCGGCATCGAAGAAGGGATAGACGGTCTTGTGCACGTTTCGAATATCTCGTGGAGCAGGCGGCCAAAGAAACCCTCCGAGCTCTTCAAGAAAGGCCAAGAGGTGGAGGCAGTGGTCTTAAAGGTGGACAGGGAGAACGAGAGGATTTCCCTTGGCATAAAGCAGTTGAAACCAGATCCATGGCTTGAGGTGGACAAAAAATACAAGGTGGGTCAGATCGTCACCGGTACTGTCACAAGCCTTACGGATTTTGGGGCTTTTGTGGAGGTAGAAGAAGGGGTTGAAGGGCTCTTACACGTTTCGGAGATGGGCACTGGTGTAGAAAGGGTCCAGAAGCCTGAGGACCTTTACAAAGTAGGAGATGAAGTAACGGCTGTTATCATCCATCTGGACGCCAAGGCCAAACGCATGGGATTAAGTACCCGTGCCCTTTCCGAAAAAGGAGAGTATCGGGAAGAGGTAAGGCCTATAACATTAGGCGATATATTTAACAAATAGACGGCTTATTAAGCCTTCAAGGAACCATCCCAAACGCCATATTAGGCGTCTGAAAGGATGTAACTTTAAACGCTTACGCAGTTCGCGTTTATAGATGTGTCCCTTCCCCTTTTTGTATCCCAACCAAAAGGCCACCTTTTCCTTAAGGGAAAGGCCAATAAGACCTTTAGCTTCCGCTTTTTCCACAGACCTCATCAACCTTAAAAGGTTCTTAAACCTCATACTCATCGGGAGGGGTATCCTTTGTTTGGACTTATCGAGGTCTATGACGAAGACTTCCTCTCCCCGTACCAAGAGGTTCTTCAACTGTAGGTCGCCATGATACACACCTAAATCGTGCATTTTGGATACTACCTCTCCTGCCCGCTTTAGCACAGTAAGGCGTCTCTTCGCATCAGTGGTCGCCTGCAAGAAACTGAGCATATCGTCAGCTCCGTGTAAGTATTGCGTGATGAGGAACTGCTTCCAAAAAAGGCCCACCTTTTTACCTATCGAGGCTACAGGAACAAGTGTTGGCACTTCTGCCTTTTTCAAACGCCAAAGGAGAAGCAGCTCCCGATGGACCCTGCTTCCGTCAAGGAAAAGATCACCCAAAAGGAAACCAAGTATACCACCATGGCGGTTGCGCTTAATTACGAGGACTTCCTCGTCCACCAACAAGAGCTCCCCTCTCCCCTTAAAGGTGGGAGAAAGAAGCCCTTCGAAGAGATCCGATGGATCGAGCAGTCCTCTCTCACGGAGATAGGGGACCCAGTTTTCATCAACAAGGGCGTAAATATAAGGCTCCCTTATAACCGAAAATCCAGGAGGAGGCTTCATCTCCTTTTCATGGTCACCAACTTGACCCCTAGCCCCTTAAGTTGTCTAAAAGTGGCCCCCTGGATCACCGCTTGCCTTACCCTTTCGGGGTCTTCTACCATTGCCCCGGCCAATATGTCAAACCCCAGGTCAAAAAGCAAGGGAGAAAGAGGCGTAGAAGGACCGATCAATGCTTTGAAGCTCCGAGGCGGACATAACCTGAGCAATCCCTCAAGAGTCCGATTTATCAGTACGGTGCTTGTAATGGCTATCACTTCGGCCTGAGGGAGTACCTCCCCTGCCCTTTCAGCAGGTAGATCGCCCTGTTGTGGGTTTAACTCCAACACCCAAAGGGGCCTTGCCACTTGCTTGAGTTCCTCTACGAAGGGGAAATGTCCTATAAGGACAGTAGGTTTACCTTTTGCCCTCTGGAGCAATACCTCGGAAGCATTGGCCTCTATAAGCCAGCGTTCTTCGACCCTAAGAGAAGCATTGAGGGCAGCTAAACCGATGGAAGCCTCAAGAAGGCTACCCTCTATCAACAAAGACGCAAGCTCCTTTAAAGGTCTACCGGAAAGGGACCCCGCATCCCTTACAGGCGCCTCCTCATGAGGATGAGGTGGGGCAAAGGTAGAAGCAAGGCCCGGCCTTTGACCCAAAACCATGGTCCAAAAGACGCCGACCACCACTTCCTTTGCGGCAAACCCATCAGGTATAGAGCTTATAAGCTCCTTTAAAACCTTCATGAGAGGCCACCCCCATCTAAATGGAGGGCTTCCTTTACCCTTTTTGCTATTTCCAAAAAGGCCGAAGCCACATGTGAACTTGGTTCGGCCAAAACCACAGGGGGACCGCTGTCTCCCCTTTGGACGACCTGTGGGTCCAAGGGAATACTGCCTAAAAAGGGCGTACCTGTCTCTTCGGCCAAGCGTTTTCCTCCACCTGTCTTGAAGAGTTGTATCTCACCTCCACAGTGAGGGCACTTCAAGCCGCTCATGTTCTCCACTATACCCAAGATCCTTATCCCGAGGAGCTTGCTGAAAGACAAGGCCTTTCTGGCGTCAAGAAGGGAGACCTCTTGAGGTGTAGTTACCACTATGGCACCGTTGACTCTGTCCTTAAGGAGTTGGGCTACGCTGAGCGGTTCATCACCGGTACCAGGGGGCAGGTCCACTATCAGGAAATCCAATTCCCCCCAATTAACCTCTCCTAAAAGTTGTTTTAAGGCATTGTGTTTAACCGGACCTCTCCACACTACAGGTGAATTGTCTTCCGGCAATAGAAAGGCAAGGGACATGAGCTTTATACCACAGGCAGCAGTTACGGGTTCGATCCCCTCCTCACCTGCCACCAATGGACGCCATCCCAAACCGAACATCTTTGGCACATTTGGCCCATGGATATCTGCATCGAGTATCCCTACTCTGTTGCCTTCCCTAGCCCAAGCCGCAGCAAGGTTTACAGCCACTGTGGTTTTACCTACCCCACCCTTCCCGCTCATGACCATAATGGAACGCCTTATGTACTGGAGCCTCTTCTCAAGGCCTTCCCTTTGGCACCGGTGCTGGTCTTCTTCCTTACAGCTTGACCGTAGCTCACAAGTAGAACAGCTCTTGTCTTCTCCACATTTGGCCATGGGTAGTCCTCCTCCACAGCTTCTCGTATTTAAAAGGAAAGCACAGCTCAGGTTTTGATGGCAAGTGCATCTGCTATACGTTTCCATTGAGGGAAAAGTCTGGTATAAAATTAGACGTGTCACGTTTGCGTTGGCTCTTTGTAACAGGGGTTTTCCTTTTTATTTCCTTTGGCCATCTTAGGGCTGACATATATCTTTACAGGGGACCGGACGGCGTCATCCACTTCACCAATACGCCTACAGGGAATTTGCCTTGGAAGTTATATTTAAAGGAAACCGTCTCACAACCTCGAAGGCCCCTCGCTTACGAAAGGTTGATAGAGGAACTCTCCCTCCAACACGGACTTGATCCATCCTTGGTTAAGGCGGTGGTAGAAGTAGAGTCGAACTTCGATCCGCTGGCAGTTTCGCCAAAAGGGGCAATGGGACTGATGCAACTTATGCCGTCTACTGCTAGACTTCTAGGGGTCGCAAACCCTTTCGACCCCAGGGAGAACTTAGAAGCAGGTATACGCTATCTTAAGACCTTGCTTGAAAGGTTCAATTACGAGCTACACCTTGCCCTGGCGGCTTACAACGCCGGACCGGAAGTCGTGAGCACCATGGGGAACATCCCACCCTTTGAGGAAACGCGCCAATACGTAAAGAAGGTCTTGGAAAAATACCGACAACTTAAAGGAAGGCGCTAAAATTGGTAACTTTAGCGACAAAGCTCACCTTGTTGAGGGCAAGCTTCATCCCCTTGATCGTCTTCCTTGTCACCTCGAGCAGTAGCCTTTTGAACTTCATGGCTGCCGTGGCCTTTTGCCTTGCCGCCCTCACGGATCTGTTTGACGGCCTTTTGGCAAGAAGGACCAACTCAGTAACTAATCTAGGAAAACTCCTTGACCCCATGAGCGACAAGCTCCTCGTGTTAACGGTCTTGATATTCTTAGTGTCCATGGGCAGGGCCCCCGCATGGGCTGTAGCGGTCATAGTAGCGAGGGAAATCGCCGTGACGACCTTAAGGGGACTGGCTGCCTCAAAGGGGGTTATCATGGCTGCCTCGAGGTGGGGGAAATTGAAGAACTTGTTACAGCTTTCGGCAACAACCCTGTTGATCTTGCCTCCTTCGTGGTATATGGGAAGAATAAACCAACTTGGCTTATACCTCCTCTTTGTGGCCGTTTTCCTCACTGCGCTTTCAGGGATCAAATATGTCGTCGATTATTACCGTTTACAAAAAAGTCCCTATTAATAAGAGGGGATCCGATGGGCGAAATCCCTAAGGCGTTAAGGGAAAAAGTCCACAAAGGGTTAAAGCTCTTGGTCATAACAGGGGCAGGAATTTCGGCTGAAAGCGGGGTCCCCACTTTTAGGGGTGAAGATGGACTCTGGAAACGCTATAGGGCAGAAGACTTAGCAACACCTTGGGCTTTTGAACGTGATCCTAAACTCGTTTGGGAATGGTACAATTGGAGGCGCGAAATAATAGCCAAGGCCGAACCCAATGCTGGCCATAGGGCCATAGCCGAAATGGAAGCCCTTTTCCCTAACTTTTTCCTGATAACCCAAAATGTGGACGGCCTCCATAGGAGGGCTGGAAACCACAAACTTATGGAAATCCACGGTAACCTATGGCTCGTTAGGTGTACACGCGAAGGGGCTGTCTGGGAAAACCACGAAGTCCCTCTCAAGGAGATCCCACCTAGGTGTGGACGCTGTGGGGCACTTCTTAGGCCCCATGTGGTATGGTTTGGCGAAAGCCTGGATCCAGAAAACCTAAGGTTGGCTTACCAACTGCTGAAGGGGTGCGAAGTACTGTTGGTAGTGGGAACTTCAGGGGTGGTCCAACCTGTTGCCTCTTTCCCATGGGAGGCCAAAAGACACGGGGCATACGTGGTAGAGGTAAACATAGAGCCAACGCCTATAACTAGGATCAGCGACCTCTTTTTAAAAGGCAAAGCTTCGGAAATCCTTCCAGTTTTCCTCAACGAGCTAAAAGATTGCCTCTTAAGCAGATCAAATTAGGCCTTGTACCTTTTGGGGTCTAGCATTTCCCTTATTCCTTCGCCCAACATGTTGTAACCGAGTACGGCCAACAGGATGGCCATACCAGGAAATAAGGAAAGCCAATATGCAACTTCCAAGTAGTCCTTGCCAGAACTCAACATGTTTCCCCAACTCGGCACAGGTGGTTGTATCCCTATACCTAAAAAGCTAAGAGCTGATTCCACCAAAATGGCGTTTCCTGTCCCTAAGACCATCCATACGAGGACAGGCCCCATAGCGTTGGGCAATATGTGGGAGAAGATAATCCTTATGGAAGGAGCGCCTATTGCCCGTGCAGCCAAAACAAAGCCCCGTTCTTTAAGTGAGAGGAACTCAGCCCTCACAAGCCTAGCCACACCCATCCAGCTCGTAAGCCCTATCACTGCCATGATGTTGAAAATGCTCGGTTCAAGAAAGGCTATAACAGCCAGTATGAGGAAAAACGTTGGGAAACAAAGCATTATGTCCACAAGTCTCATGATGACCTCGTCGATCCACCCTCCATAGTAGCCTGCGAGAGCTCCTAGTAAGAGTCCTATCACCGTGGCTATACCTACTGCTATGAGTCCCACGGCAAGCGAAATCCGTCCACCCCATATGAGGCGTGACAAGACGTCTCGACCTAATTCGTCCGTACCAAAAGGGTGTTCTTTGCAGGGAGGCCAAAGGACCCTATCCACATGTACTTCAGTCGGATCATAGGGGGAAATCCAAGGAGCCAATAGGGACAAAGAGACAAGTAAAAGGACTATCCCCAATCCAAAGGACAGTTGTGGATTTGAACGCAATAGTTTTCCTGACATCACCGTGTCCTTATTCGTGGATCAGCTATAGCATAGGCTATATCTGCCAAGAAGTTTCCTAAAAGCGTAAGCACTGCCCCTATTACTACCATCCCCATCACTACGGGGTAATCCCTCGCCATCACACTGTAAAAGAACAACTGTCCCATTCCCGGTATAGAAAAGATGGTCTCGAAGATGACGCTGCCACCAATTAAACCAGGCACTGAGAGCCCAAGCAAGGTGATTACGGGCAGTAAGGCGTTTCGCAAAGCATGTTTGTAAAGGATAACCCTCTCCGGAATCCCTCTGGCCCGTGCGGCAGTTATGTAATCCTGCTTTAGGACCTCTATCAAGCTTGACCTCACATACCTAGAGAACCCCGCCAACCCCCCGAAAGCTGAAACCAAAACGGGCAATAACAAATGTCGACATACATCCAAGGCCTTTTCCCAAAACCCCATTTGGTCCCATCCTAGGATGGACCTTACCCCTGAAATGGGAAGCCATCCCAATTTGACGCCAAAGACAAACATCAGCAAAAGGGCTAACCAAAAACTCGGCATTGCATAGCCTACCAATACGAAGGCAGAGAGAAACTGGTCGCTTGTCCCTCCTTGATGTTTGGCACAATAAACACCTATCGGTATGGAGAAAGCAAGGATTAAACATAAAGAAGCCAAGTTTATGGCAACCGTGATAGGAATACGCTCAAGTATCTTCTCACTTACAGGTCTTTGATCTGGGGCAAAGGACCTACCGAAATCGAGGGTGATCACTTTCTTCAACCATAACAGGTATTGCACATGGAGAGGTTTATCCAGACCATAATAAGCCCTTAACCTCTCACGTGCCTCTTTGGTCATCTTAGGGTTGAATTCTGCAAAGGTCCCTGTTGGCTCTCCAGGTGCAAGGTGGATTACTAAAAAAGAGATAAGCGTTATCCCGAAAAACAAAGGGATTAGCCGTAGGGCCCTAAAGGCAAGATATTTCTTCATTGTCTCTTCATTGTATTTTAAGGATTAGACAGGTCAAGCGTTGACCTTGGGCTTTTCGGGGAGATAAACTGCAAAGGTAATTGGGATATCTCTATGGAGAAAGCAGCCTCTATCTTGGAAATAGACCTTACAGCCCTTGAAAATAACCTGTCGGTTATAAAGCAGGCCCTTCCACCATCCGTCACCGTTATAGCAATTGTCAAGTCCGATGCTTACGGCCATGGGGCTGTCCCTGTGGCCCAAAAACTCCAAACGTTAGGGGTAGAATGGTTTGGCGTGACTAACTTGTCAGAAGCTATACAGCTACGCGAAGCAGGTATAAAGGCCCATATACTTCTCCTTGGAGGGTTTAGGCCTGAGGAGATCAAAGAGGTAACCGCCTATCGATTAACGCCCTTTGTCGGCGATTTCGACTGCTTGAAGGAACTGAGCTCGTGGGCAAAAGGCCATGGCAAAAAGTTAAAGCTCCACTTAAAAGTTGACACGGGTATGGGCAGGCTTGGTTTTCTCCCTCAAGAAGCGAAGAAGGCCTTGGAGTTTGTCCAGGAATGTCCCTTTTTGGAAGTCGAGGGGATAGGGTCCCACTTCAGCACTGCAGATGAGGACTTAGGTTACGCCTTCGAACAATTGGAGAGGTTTCAAGTCTTCTTAAGGGAACTTCCTGAAGGGCTTTGCAATAGTCCCAAACGTCATATGGCCAACAGCGCGGCTATATTTGCCCTGCCTCAGTCCCACTTCGAAATGGTGCGGCCTGGTATAAGTCTTTACGGCCTTCATCCCTCCTTGGATTTCAAGCGACGTTTGTCTCTTCCCCTTGAGCCAGTGATGAGTTGGAAAACGTATGTGGCTGAGCTTAAGGATTTACCCCCCAATTGGGGGGTCAGTTATGGAAGGACCTTCGTTACAAAGAGGCGTACCCGTGTTGCCGTTTTGCCTGTGGGGTATGCAGATGGATATCTTAGGTCCTTGTCGAACAAGGCCCATGTGCTTATAAAGGGGAAAAAGGCTCCAGTCATAGGTCGGATAACTATGGACTGGACGATGGTAGATGTGACAGACCTTACTGATGTAAAAAAGGGCGATGAGGTCCTTCTGTTTGGCAAAGGGCTCGGTGTTGAAGAGCTTGCAGCCCAGGCGGGGACCATCCCTTATGAGATAACCTGTCTTGCCGGCAGAAGGGCAAAAAGGGTGTTTAAGGATGGGTGAATTCATCATATCCTTAGGAAGGTGGGCCATAGGGCAGATAGTGGATCTTGGTGGACTTGGGATATTGACCTTACGGACCTTCTCGCTAAGCTTACCGCTGAGGCTAGGACTTTTCTTCAAACAGGCAGAAAGGATCGGGGTACGTTCCCTACCGGTTGTAGCCTTAAGCAGTGCCTTTATAGGGATGGTCTTTGCCCTTGAGACCTTTTACGCCTTGAGGAAGTTCGGAGCTGAGACTATGGTGGGGGCAAGTTTAGCCCTGGCCTTGGCGAGGGAACTGGCGCCCGTGTTCACGGCGGTGATGCTTACGGCACGTGCGGGCGCCGCTATGGCTGCTGAGATCGGTACCATGCGGGTTACCGAACAGATCGATGCGCTTGAGGCGATGGCTGTCAACCCGATAAGTTACCTCATAGTACCTCGGGTATGGGCCTTCACCTTGATGACGCCAGTCCTTACAGTCTTTTCGAACTTAATAGGGATTGCAGGCGGTTATCTGGTTGGCGTGAAGCTTTTAGGCATCCATGAAGGGGCTTTCGTTTCCAACATAGAGCGCTATTTGGAAACAGAGGACATCTCCTTTGGGCTCATCAAGGCCACGGTCTTTGGCTTCTTGGCAGCAATGGTGTGCTGTTATGAAGGTTACACCACGCAAGGAGGAGCCGAAGGGGTAGGAAAGGCCACTACAAGGAGCGTTGTTAGGTCCCTGGTGATCATCCTGATTGCTGACTACATCTTAACGGCCTTTTTGCCCTAAAGGACCATGATCGAGATCCAAGGGCTTCATAAGAGCTTCAATGGACAGGAGGTACTAAAGGGGATAGACCTAGTTATACCAAAGGGCCAAATCACTGTGATCCTCGGACCAAGTGGAGTGGGTAAGAGCGTACTCCTTAAGCACTTGATAGGACTTATGAAACCAGACAAAGGGAGGATCTTGGTCGACGGAAGGGACATAAACCGAATGGGATCAAAAGACCTCAGGGAACTGAGGAAACGCTTTGGGATGCTTTTCCAAGAAGGGGCACTCTTCGACTCCATGACCGTGGCCGATAACGTGGCCTTTCCCCTCTTGGAACACACGCGTTTGAAACAGGATGAAATATGGGAAGTGGTGCAGGAGAAACTAAAACAGGTAGGCCTTCTGGACGCAGCCCATAAGTTCCCCTCCGAGTTAAGCGGGGGCATGAAGAAACGAGCAGCCCTTGCCAGGGCCTTGGCCTTAAACCCGGAATACGTGCTGTGTGATGAACCCACAGGGGGGCTTGATCCCGTCTCTGCTTCTTCCATAGAAAGGCTCATCTTGGAAACGCAAAGGACCTCCTCCAGCACCTTCGTCATAATAACCCATGACTTGGCCACAGCCATTGCTTTGGGCGATAAGTTGGCCCTCCTTGAGGACGGTAGGATCGCCTTTGAAGGAGGAGTAAAGGAGCTACTTTCAAGTAAGCACCCTTTAGTAGAGGCCTTTCTACAAAGGAGGGAAAGGACAAAGGAGGTTAGACCATGAAGGTAAAAAGGGAAGCCAATGAGTTAAAGGTAGGGATCCTTGTCCTTTTGGGCATTTTGGCACTTGTATACATGAGTTTGAGGGTAAGTAAAACCGAAAGGATAAAGGGAGACGTCTATTATGTACTTTTTGACAACGTCTCTGGCCTTGCCAAAGGAGCACCTGTAGAAGTGGCTGGGGTGATCATAGGCAAGGTGGATGGTATCTACCTTGAGGGCAATCGTGCCAAGGTAAAACTGGTGATCTCGAAGGACGTAAGGCTCTTTGCCAACGCCTCAGCCACCTTGAGGACACATGGGGCATTGGGAGATAAGTTCGTCCAATTGGACCCAGGGACACCGGACAACCCTACCTTGATTTCAGGTGCGATCATTAGCAACACCCAAGCTACCCCCGACCTGGACCAGCTTTTCCTTTCCTTGAAACAAACAGCAGAGGAGTTCGCTGGAATGGGAGGGGCTTTGAAGGAGTTAGTAGGTTCTGAAGAAACACGTAAGGCCTTAAAGGAGCTCGTGCTCAACCTGCGCGATTCAAGCAAGGACCTGAAATCCTTTATCACCCATAACCGTGAAAAAGCGGAAAAGGCCCTAGACAACATCTATGCCTTCAGCGAAAACCTAAATAGCATTGCCTCACAGGCTTCTACTGGCTTGGAGAAGTTCCAAAGTACCTTAAGTTCTATAGAGGAGGTGAGCCAGAAGGTGGCCTCCGAAAACAATACTATAGGCAAACTTTTAAGCGATAGGGAGCTTTACGACGAGCTTAACGAAACCCTCAAGCAATTCAGGTCAATGGCCGAAAAAGTGAACCAAGGGGACGGAACCTTTGGCAAGCTCATAGCTGACGATAGCCTCTACCGACAAGCAGAGCATACCTTGAAGCGGATCGAAAGGGCTGCCGAAGGTATTGAGGAACAGGCACCCCTTACCGTGTTGAGCACTTTGATGGGATTACTTTTCTGATGAAAAGGCCTTTTCTTCTTTTGTTGATATGTGTCGTCTTGTCTTTGGGGGATTTTGTCTATGGGTCTTTTTCCCTCTGGCCTTTATTGGACTACCAAGAGGAAGAGGACACAAAAAAACTGGAAATTTTAGGCCCTCTCCTTTTTTG
>Ga0105163_1000530_pt1 | contig 22584 bp, 20 predicted proteins | sample JNZ110809AmetaG_FD_81531 | JGI IMG/M metagenome (GOLD analysis project Ga0105163, IMG submission 81531) | Hot spring microbial communities from Jinze hot spring, China to study Microbial Dark Matter (Phase II) - JNZ 110809A | ecosystem: Environmental > Aquatic > Thermal springs > Hot (42-90C) >... | reverse complement strand
GATATGGCCACCAGCGCTGTCCCGAGAGGGAAGCTGGAAGTCTACGACCGGCTTGGGAAGAAAATGCCTCTGGGTTGGGCTACTGACGAAAAAGGCTTGCCTACCGATGATCCTGGCCTTGTCTTAAAGAATTTAGCCGAGCGACGGGGAGGTGGTCTCCTCCCCCTGGGAGGGGCTGGGGAAGAAATGGGAGGACACAAAGGGTATGGACTTGCCCTCGTTGTGGACATATTTTGCGGTGTCCTTTCCGGCGCAGCCTATGCTGATCTGGTTTACCCTAAGGATGAACAAGGACGACCCCTCCCTTCCAATATAGGCCATTTCTTCGGAGCCATGCGGATAGATGCCTTCAGGCCCCTGGAAGAGTTTAAGGAAGCCATGGATGACCTTATCCGAAGGCTTAAAGAATCACCCAAAGCAGAAGGCCAGACCCGCATTTACATCCATGGCGAAAAAGAGTTTGAAGCCGCCGAAAGGTTTGCCCGGGAAGGCATACCTTTAGATAAGAAAGTGGTGGCGGATCTCAAAGCCATAGCTCAGGAGTTCGGGGTAGAATTCCCGGCCTGAGCAATTTTCCCCCTAAAATATCCTAAAAGCGGTGGCGACCTATGAAGAGGCTTATTGGGCTTTGCGTGTTGGTAACATTTTTGTTTCCCGCAAACTACGGAACTTTCCTGCAAACTTATGCCGAAAGCCAGGCTGCTGTACCAAATCAAGCAGAATATTCCCACTTTGTCTTCCTCCCCCTTGTAGCTAAAAGCGAGCCCTGTAAGCCAATCCCCGGTGTTTCCTACGATGCAATCCCCACGCTGCCGCCTCATCCTCATATCCCTGCTTCTGAACACCCGGACCTGAACCTGGCTGTGAGGGGCTATATCCTTAATCCTAATGCTTACCTTGGGCTTGTGGACTATGGTGGAGATTCAGATCCAGGAGCTCCTCAGCTATACAGCCTTTTCCAGGACGATCGGGTCCCGGTTTTCGTGAACGGTTACCGGGTTTATGACTGGGATTGGAATAATAACCGGCGTGGGAATCCCATCACAACCTGGGATGTCACCCTTTTGGGTATGAAGACGACTCCTGGGGAATTAATCCATTTGCCCTCTTCCGGCTATGAGATCTATCCCGGTTACTCAGCATTAGTCCTTTACGCTGAGGAAACGCGGATTACCCTCGTTTATAGAAGAGAAGATACGGTTGCATATGGCTATGCTTTGCACCTGGAAGGAATATGCGTTGATCCCAACCTGTTGGCCCTTTACCGGAACCTGGATTCTCAGGGTAGGAGTTATCTTCCGGCTTTAAAGAAAAAGCAACCTTTTGCCACGGCCCAGAGCAATGAAATAAAAGTGGCGATAAGGGATACAGGCTCGTTCATGGATCCTCGCTCTCGCAAGGATTGGTGGCGGGGGAAATAAAGGGCTAAGGTAAGGGCAAACCGCCAGCATTTGCCGCTTCTTCACAAAGGCGGGAATATATTATCAACCCGGCATAGGGTAAAACTTGCCACATTTTCTTTTATTAAGGCCTTTGCACTAAACTTCTGAAACCTTTATAATTACCCATTGGAGGGGAAACCATGGAAGGAGACTTGAGCACCAGGAGGATCTCCTTACCTCCCGCATATTCGGTCCTGGAACCCGGTACCTTGCTCCAGGGGCGCTACGAAATCTTGGAGGTGCTGGGTATCGGAGGGATGGGGGCTGTATACAAAGCGAGGGACAGGCGTTTTGAGGGCGTTGAAAGAATTTGTGCCGTTAAAGAAATTTTCTCCGACCTTTCCCCTGCCATCCATCAAGAGAGCGTGGCCAATTTCAACCGGGAAGCTCAGATCTTGGTCAGCTTAAACCATCCCGCTATCCCTAAGGTTTACGATTACTTCACTGAAGGCCAGCGGAGTTACCTCGTAATGGAATTTGTGGAAGGAAAAGACCTGGAGACCATCCTCCACGAGGCTTCTTCTTTCCTCCCGGTGGATTTAGTGGTGGATTGGGCCCTTCAGCTTTGTGATGTTCTCCATTACCTCCACAACCATAAACCAAACCCCATAGTTTTCAGGGACCTTAAGCCTTCCAATATAATGCTTACTCATGATGGCCGAATAATGCTGGTGGATTTCGGGATTGCCAGGGTCTTTCAAAAAGGGCTGAGGGGAACCATGGTGGGAACCGAAGGGTATGCTCCTCCGGAGCAATACCGTGGGGTGGTTGACCCGCGAAGCGATATTTATTCCCTGGGAGCCACACTTCACCACTTGCTGACCAGGGTAGACCCCAGAACTGAACCCCCCTTTTCATTCCATGAGCGCCCCATAAGGGCCATAAACCCTGCTGTTCCCCCTGCCCTGGAAGCAGTGATAATGAAAGCCCTGGAATACGAGATGGACAAGCGTTTCTCGTCGGTGGAAGAAATGAAGGTGGCTATTTTGAAAGCTTTCGGCAGCAAACGCCCGCTTACAGCAGTGGTTTTACGTCGGGAAGAGGCTCAGGAGGTGAAGCCTCTCTGGGTTTTCCCCTGTGAGGATGAAGTCCGTTCATCTCCTGTGGTAGCTTCTGGTACCATATACATCGGCTCTTACGATTACAACCTTTATGCCCTGGACGCTTTAACGGGCAAGATGCTCTGGAAATACCCCACTAAAGGAGGGGTGGTTTCCACGCCTTTTGTGTGGAGGAGGATGGTAATCTTCGGTTCGGAAGATGGAAACTTATACGCTATTGACTCTTCCTCCAAGCGAACCCTGTGGGTTTTCACGACTGGAGGTAAGATCCGCTCTTCCCCTAAAATTTATGGGGAGTCTGTATTCTTTGGCTCCGATGACGGAAATTTCTATGCCCTGGATGCAATATCCGGCCAGTTGAAATGGCTTTTCACCACCGGAGCTCCAGTAAGGTCTTCCCCGGCCCTGTTTCAGGACAGGATAATTTTCGGTTCGGATGATGGTTTTATCTATGCCTTAAAGGCTTCCGATGGTTACCCTATCTGGCGTCACTATGCTGGCAGGAGAGTGGTCTCTTCTCCCTTCGTATGGGAGAACCTGTTCTTCATCGGCTGTTTTGATTTTTACGTTTATGCTTTCAATGTCCTGTCAGGGTGGGTAGTTTGGCGCTACAAAACCGGAAAACCGGTGGTTTCTTCCCCCTTTTTGGCCGACCGGATTGTTTACATTGGCTCCGCCGATGGCCACCTCTATGCTTTAAGGGCCGAAGACGGCAAACTCCTCTGGAAATATGCCACCGGGGACCAGGTGATTTCTTCTCCGAGGGTGGAGGAGGAAAGGGTGTATTTTGGCTCTGTGGATGGTTTTGTATACTGTGTGGATGCTTTAAAGGGAGAACTTCTCTGGAAGTTCCGAACCGGAGGGCCGGTGGTTTCTTCAGCGGCTTTAGCGGGTGGTGTGGTTTACATAGGCTCTTGCGATGGTAAACTTTACGCTTTACCTGCGATCCCTTCTTAGCCGGGAGAGAAAGCGGTGGAAGAGAATTTCAGGCCAGATTATTATCAGATATTAGAGGTCTCGCCCTTTGCTTCAACGGAGGAAATAGAAAAGTCTTACAGGCGCCTGGTAAAGGGTTACCATCCTGACGTTTACAGAGCTTTTAAGACCGCTTTTCTGTTCCGTCAGCTTCAGGAAGCTTATGAAGTTCTGAGGGACCCCGAACGCCGTAAAATTTATGACGATTGGCTCAGGGCTCGGGGCCTTTATCCTGAGAGAGCTTTCTGGGCCGATGTCCTGCCGAGCCATAGAGCCCTGCCTTCTCTGAACGAACCCCAGGCCTGGTATGTACTCTTTACCCTCCATGCTGAAAGCGATCATGCCATACCCCCAAGACCCCTTAACCTTTGCCTGGTCATAGACACAAGCACATCCATGAAAGGGCCAAAGCTGGAAAGTGCCATTAAAGCTTCTGAACTGATCCTCAGAAGTTTGAAGGAAGAGGATCTCTTTGCGATAGTGAGCTTCAATGATAGAGCCGCTGTCATTTTGCCCTCTTCTCGCTGGCAGGACTGCAAAAAAGCCCTGGGCCTTTTGCGGAGGATGAAAGCCGAGGGCGGGACGGAGATGTCCCATGGAATTTTCGCTGGCCTTTCAGAATTATCCAAGGCCGGAAACTTAAAAGATTACATAAACCATATGATTTTACTGACCGATGGCAACACTTACGGTGACGAAGAAGAGTGCATAAGGCTGGCCAAGGAGGCAAAAGCCAGGGGCATATCCATGACAGTTGCTGGCTTAGGGGCCACCTGGAACGAAGAGCTCTTAGAGGCTATAGCTCAGGCAAATGGTGGGATGAACATTTATATACCTGGCCCGAGGGAGCTTCCGAAGACTTTTCAGGAAATAGTGGAAACCTTGACCAGGTCTGTTTCTTCTTTCCATGGGAAAATTGAGACAATGGAAGGGGTAAAGCTTAAAGGTTTGTTCAGGCTGGATCCTCAGGTGGGGAGAATTGCAGTTGATGGAGGTACCTTTTTCCTCGGACCCCTCAATGGCTCAATCCGCCTTTTAGCGGAGCTTGTTGTTCCTCCCCTTACGGTTGGAGAATACTTCGCCATTAAGTGGGAATTTGGAGATATAAAAGGGGAATTTCTGGCCCGAGGAGAAATCTCTCTGGCTATTCTGGAGGGACCCGGCGAACAGCTCGTACCGCACGAAGTTGTCACCGCAGCCGAGCGAGTGGCTATTTTCAAATTAAGGGAAAAGGCCTGGGAGGATATAAACCAGGGGAAAACAGCTAAGGCCAGTGGCAGGCTTCTTCTTCTGGCCAGACATTTAGAAAAAATGGGTGAAAAGGAATTGGCGCTTTTAGCCCGGAAAGAAGCTATAATGCTTCCTGAAATGGGCAATCTTTCACCCGAGGGACGCAAGAGGCTTTATTATGGGACAAGGCTATTGGCCCTGAAGCCTCCGGAGGAAGGATGATTCGCTGTCCTGTTTGTGGAGTGGAAAATTTGCCCAACACCCTTTTCTGCGAAGAGTGCGGTGAACCCCTTCTGTGGGGAAACAGGGATAAGTTTACAGTCAGGTTAGTCTCTTTAACTGAGGGATGGGAGGTCAAATTGCTGGTGGAAAATGAAGCAATCATTGGCAGGGTAGATCCTATTTCTGGCTTCAAGCCTCACCTGGATTTGTCCGATAAGGGTGGGCTTGAGAAAGGAATATCCAGGAAACACCTTCGTCTGTTCTGCCAGGGTAACAAGCTCTATGCTGAGGATCTGGGCAGCTCTAACGGCTCTTTCATAAACAACAGGCGCCTTTTGCCTTTTGTTCCGGAACCCATCACTTCGGGGGATGAACTTCGTTTGGGAGGTGAAATTCTGAAAATTTTCCTGGAGGAGTAAGAGCCATGGCTTATACGGTGGTAATTCACCTGGTAGGCGAGGAGCCCATAGTGGCAGAAATGGAAAAGTTGCCCAGCCCATCGGATAACTGCGTCATCTGTACAGGGGTTCGCCGGAAGGATGGGAAACCTGTGGAATACGTTGATGCTAATGTGGATATAGTTATATTCCCGTGGCACAGGATAAGCGCTATAGAGGTTTTGCCATCGGCCGAGGAAGAGGTGGTGGAATTTTTCAGGGAATAAGGAGCCGGAAGCCGTGTCCCCTCACTGTCTCAACGAAGTTTACATTGGGTTCAAGGGAAGCAAGACGTTCCCTGAGTCTGTGGATGAGAGCATCTATGGCCTGATCAGTCACACCACCTTTGGCTTCTGGCCAGAGAGCCTGCGCTATTTCTTCCCTGGTGACTATATAGCCTGAAGCATCGTAGAGCAATTCCAGCAAGCGGAATTGAAGCGGGGAGAGAGGGGGAATAAGCTCTTTACCCTTAACCCATACTTTTCGGGAGGCTTTATCCAGCTTTAATAGTGGTTCACTTTCGGGGGCAACGGGAGCAGTGGCTTCAGTATCTACGAAAAGAAACTTAAAGGCAAAGGCAATAGCTATTTCATCGCCATCTTTCAGAGGGACAGGAGCGGATACGGAAATGCCGTTAACAAATGTGCCGTTTTTGCTTCCCAAGTCTTCCAGGACAAAATTTTTGCCCTGGCGGGTAATGCGGGCATGGAAGCGTGAGACCCGACGATCCAGAAGGACTATATCGCAGGAAGCGTGGCGCCCTATAGTTATTGTTTCCTGTTTAAGTTCCCAGCGCTTCCCTCGCTCTGGCCCTTCGGTTAAAATTAAAATTGGCCCTTCCCAATAGGAAGGAGGTTCATAATTTCCAGAGATGTTAGAGCTGGCCAAACCCCTTACCCCGGGAACCATATTACGCTCTCGCTACAAAATCCTTGAACTGGTTGGAAGGGGAGGGATGGGCTCGGTCTACAAGGCCGAAGACCTCCTCCTTAAAGGCCGTTTTTGTGCCATTAAAGAAATAATCCCTAACCTGGCTCAGGACCCGAAAGCTATAGAAGAATTGAGGAAGCAATTTTATCAGGAAGCCAGCGTTTTGGCCCGCCTTGACCACCCCAACCTCCCCAAAGTATCCGATTACTTCACTGAAGGTGAAAGGGAGTACCTCGTTATGGATTTCGTACCTGGCAAAGACCTTAGAACCATTGTAAACGAAGCGCGAGCGGCAGGCAAGTTTCTGGAAGAGGAAATAGTCCTCAAATGGGCGGAGCAACTTTGCTCCGCCGTAGAATACCTCCACAGCCAGAGCCCTCCAATCCTCCATCGGGATATAAAACCCTCCAACGTGAAGCTCACTCCTGCCGGTACAGTAAAGCTGGTGGATTTTGGCCTCGTTAAGCTCCTTTATTCCGATGAAGAAAGGACAGTAACAGTGCTGGAGGGCAGAGGAACTCTCCCCTATACTCCTCTTGAACAATATGCGGGGGAATCGGGCACTACGGATACGCGTTCGGACATTTACTCTCTGGGCGCAACCCTTTACCATTTGCTTACAGGCCAGGCACCTCCTGATGCTAAAACTCGCTTCCTTAAGCCGGGTTCTCTTATCCCTCCCCGCAAGATAAACCCTGAAATTTCCCCCCGAGTGGAAAAAGCTATCCTATGGGCTCTGGAACTCCATCCCGATAATCGCCCGCCTGATGTGCGGACTTTTGCTTCAGCGCTTCTGGGCCCCTATGAGGTGAAGCGCGAGGAAGGATTGGTCAAAGCTCTGATCGCCAACTGGCCTTTTATTCTTCTGGCTTTGCTTCTGGCCCTTGTGGCTTTCCTCTTGAGCCTTTCCCCCTGATTATTCCCCCTCCTATGGCCGCCAGCCCCAGCAGAAACATTGCCGTTTTTATCCCCAGAAGGTCAGCCATGCTGCCGCTGAAAAGGGTAATACCCACTGACGAGGCATTTACCACCAGATACTGAGTGGAGAAAACCCTCCCCCTCAGGCAAGCGGGCGGTCTCTCCTGTAAAAGAGTTTTAGCCGGTATGAACACCAGGGCCAGTCCTGCCCCACAGGCTGTGGCTGAAAGGCTCAGAAGACCCGGAAACTTTTTCCCAAACAGGGCTATGGCGGCAATAGAGGCGCCAAGACTTACAAAACCGTAACAAATCCAATCTTCATAAACCAGAAGCCTGGAGCAGTAGTTCAGAAGCAATAACCCTATCAGAAAACCTGCTCCGATTGGGATAACTATAAGGGGAAACCGTGATGCATCCCATTCCATCGTTCTATAGACAAAGCCGGGCAGGAGGGTGGAAAGGGAAAGCATTATGAGGGTGGCAAGGCTCAGCTGAAATACTGTGGTTCTGGTCAACCTGTCTTTAGCGATCCACTCCCACCCGTAACGTAATTCCTCCCAGAAATTTATTTCCTTAGCTACAGCGGTCCTCCAGGTTCTTCCGGGCAAGAAGAAGGCGTTAAGGGTGGCCATTAATGAGAACAGAAAGGCTATCAGGGGGATATTTTTAAGGCCGATAAATCTCACCAGGATTGGCCCTACAAGTAATGCTCCGACCCCCTGGGCCATTACGGAACTTATTTGGAAGACTGAGTTGGCCCGGATCAGGTGCTCCCGTCTGACAATGGAGGGGAGTATTGTCGCTTCTGTAGGGGAAGTAAACTGGTTTAAAACCGAAAGGAAAACGTTGGTAAGGTAAGCGGAAAGCAATAGGGGAAACCCCTCCAGAGAGCGCAGGGCCAGGAAAAATAAACCAGCTACAACCCCTTTGAACAAATAAGAAAGCATTAAAGTCGCCCGATGGTTAAACCTGTCCACCAGTGGGCCTGCCACCAGACTGGCCACTGTCCCGGGCACGGTTATTGTCAGGATGACCACTCCTGTCTGGAAGCTGGAGCGAGTTTCAAGCTCCACCAGGACCACCGTGCTCAGGTTGAGGGCATAGACAGATGATAGGGAGAGGAATTGAGCAAGCAAAAGTCGTATAAAAGAACGATTTTTGAGGAGAGAATAAGCTTCAATCATGCCTGGTTCTCCCGCCTAATAATACCACAGGTGAAAATACAGGGCAAAACTTCGCATCCTGGTGTACCATAGCCCGCAAGGCGGGCCTTTGCCTCCATTGCTTGCAATAAGGTATAATTTAACCCGGAGGCTAAAATATGGAAGAGAGGATTGTTTCACCCAAGGCCAGAGGTGATGAGACGAGAGTAGAGGTCTCTCTTCGGCCCCGAACCCTTGATGAGTATATAGGTCAGGAGCAGATTAAGGAGAGTCTCCGGATAGCTATTGAGGCGGCCAGGGAGCGTGGTGAGCCCCTGGACCATGTCCTTCTTTATGGCCCTCCAGGCCTTGGTAAAACCACTCTGGCCCATGTTATAGCCCATGAGATGGGGGCCGATATACACATAACGGCAGGTCCAGCCATTGAGCGCACTGGAGACCTGGCTTCTATCTTATCCAACCTCAAAAGGGGTGATGTTCTTTTCATAGATGAAGTTCATCGCCTGGCGAGGCCGGTAGAAGAACTGCTTTATCCGGCCATGGAGGAATTTTGCCTTGACATTGTAATAGGCAAAGGGCCTGCCGCCAGGACCATCCGCTTGCCTTTGCCTCGCTTTACCGTTATTGGGGCTACTACAAGGCTGGCTCTGATGACCTCACCCCTGCGTTCTCGCTTTGGCCTGGTCTACAGACTTGATTTTTACAGCCTGGAAGCCATGCGGCAGATAGTCCTTCGCTCGGCCAGGCTTCTGGGGGTGGAGATAGACGAAGGCGGAGTAGAAGAGATAGCGCGCCGATCAAGGGGAACACCGAGAGTAGCTAATAGGCTTCTGCGCCGTGTCCGGGATTATGCCCAGGTCAGAGCCGATGGGAAAATAACCAGGGAAGTGGCTAAGGAGGCTTTGAACCTGCTGGAAGTGGATGAGATAGGGCTTGATGCATTGGATCGGAAAATTCTCCTGACCATAATTGATAAATTTGATGGTGGGCCGGTGGGAGCTGAGGCTATTGCTGCTGCTGTAGGTGAAGAGCCTGATACAATTGCCGATGTGGTGGAGCCCTACCTTATGCGCATAGGGTTCCTGGAGAGAACCCCCCGTGGCCGAGTCGTAACCCGCAGAGCTTACGAACACCTGGGGATACCTTATCCCGGGGATGCTGCACAGCCACGGCTTTTCTGAATGGGCCTTCCAGAATTCATAAGCGAAGAAATTGAGGTTGAATTTTCCGATATGCCTGGCCTCCCCGCGAAGATTTTCTGGCGTGGGAAAGAATACAGAATTGTGGAAGTTGAAGGAGTTTATCGCTTTTTAGATTTGAAAAAACCCTGGTGGCGCCGTAGGCACAGGGATTTTATTTCCACCGTGGCCCCGGAAGGCAATACTGGGTCCTCTATAAAATCCACCGGGAAGAAATTTAGCCCATAAGGTTTGCCCTTATTTCCGGAAGCGATTATAATCCCCACAAAAAGTGGTGGGATAGAAGCCATGGCTCGTTACCTTATCGTAAATGCTGACGACTTTGGACGAAGCCAGGGGGTAAACAGAGGAATCCTCAAGGCCCATAAAGAAGGAATTGTCACAAGCACCTCTTTCATGGTGAATCAGCCCTTTGCCGAAGAGGGGGCTTCAATCCTTAGGGAGACTTCTTCCTTAGGAGCGGGAGTGCATCTGGTCTTCTCCGCGGGAAAACCTGTGCTCCCTCCGGAAAAAGTCCCAACCTTGGTGGATTCCAGGGGGTTTTTCTTCCCCCAGGAAGTCCTTCTAATGAAAGCCGAAGAAATTTCCCCTGATGAGCTCAAAGCGGAGTTCAAAGCCCAGATAGAGAGATTCCGGACCCTTGTGGGCCGGGAACCTGATCACCTGGATTGCCATCATTTCGTTCATGTTCATCCCCACTTCTTTGCCGTTTACGTGGAGGTGGCCAGAGAAACCGGGTTGCCCATTCGCAATCCACTTCCTCGTGATCCCCAGGAAACAGCCTTCATCCTCAAAACTTTGCCTTCTTCGCTGAAAGATTTGCCCCAGGAAATAGCTCTGGCCATCCTGGAGGCTGACCGTAAACTTGCCAGTTCTGTCCCCTCTCCCGATCGCTTCATTGGCTCTTTTTTCGGGGAAGAAGCAGTTACCCTGGAAAACCTCCTGAGCATCCTGGAAAGCGTTGGGGAAGGAGTTACGGAGCTCATGTGTCACCCCGCTTATGTGGATGAAGAGCTTCTTTCCTCCAGCGCTTATGCTTTCCCCAGGGAAAAAGAGCTTGAACTTTTATGCCACCCTTAGGTACGCCGCAAGGTTGAAGAGTTAGGGATTGAGTTAGTTACTTTTTCCATCCTCTGCGGGGGGAAATGAAGATGGACGTGGAATTTCATCCGGAGAAGATTGATCCTTCCGCTTTTATAGCCCCTGGCGCTTTCATAATAGGCGATGTGACCATAGGCCCTGAATCCAGCGTCTGGTTTGGAGCTGTGTTGCGAGGGGATATAGCTCCCATAGTGGTTGGGCGGGGAACCAACATCCAGGATGCGGCTGTAGTCCATGTGGACATAGGCCAGCCGACTTTCATTGGGGATGGGGTAACGGTAGGGCACGGGGCTATCCTGCACGGGTGCACAATTGGAAACAATGTGCTTGTAGGCATAAGGGCAGTTGTGCTTACGGGGGCAGTTATTGGGGAGAACTCTTTGATAGGGGCGGGAGCGGTGGTGCCCGAGGGCACTATCATCCCGCCTAATTCTTTAGTCCTGGGAGTTCCGGCCAAGGTGGTGAGGGAAATAACCCCAGAGCTCCTCCGACGCATTAAGGAGTCAGCAGAACATTATAAGAACTACGTTCAGGTTTACAGGGGAAGCCTTTGGGCCAAGAAATAAGTGGCGAGGGAGAGGAGGAAGGAGAGGGCAAACAGGGCCTCAAATCCTCCCAAGTCCACTACAATTCCCCCGAAACCTGAAGTAAATACTGCTATACCCATGATGGTGTTGTAAAGGCCGATGTAAAGGGGGCGCTCCTCTTCAGGGGAAAGCTTAATGGGATAACTGACTCCTATTATCGCCCCAGCGGGTAAAAAGGCTCCATTGAGGAAAAAGATTAGCACCATGAAATAAGGGTTTGGCCACAAAGTTAACCCCAGAGCGAGTGCCAGGGTAATAGCGTTCCCAAGGCTGTAAATGGTAAGGGTTAACCTCTCCCCCAATCTGTCGGTAATCAATCCCCAAGGGAGGTTGGAAACCAGTTGCGCAGCTATTCGCACACTTAAGTAAAGGCCCAGCATGCCTGGAGTAGCGTGCAGCACTTTCTCAGCGTAGACGGTGAAAAATGGTATGGAAGCGCCAGCCAGAGCCAGGGCAATCTGGGTTAAGATGAAGGTAAAGAAAGCTTTATCCTCTCGGAGGACAGCTCTCGCCCTTCGCCATTGCTCAGAGATTGTAACGGGGTGGGGGTTAGCTTTGCCAGGGGGTTCTCTTATTGCAATGAAAGCGGCCATAGCGGGGGCCGTTATCAAGCAATAGAGGCCAAAAAGGAGGGCAAAGTTTTTGGGAAAAGGAAAATTTGGGAGGTCTAGGATCTCCTTCACAATCCAGCCAGCACTTATGCCTAACATGCCTCCCAGAAACAACCTGAGGGAGAAAAGGCTTCCAAGACGCTGCGGGGAGATGGTCTTAGCTGTTACCTCAAAGAAGGCTATACCTGCAATCCCTGAAACAAGCCTTGCCAAAAGGTACAATAAGAAAAAAGCTGCCAAGAGCAGGGTAGGGTTATCAATCAAAAGCACTGCCAGAGCCAAAAGCAGCCAGGATGCCAGCCGGATGGCAGCCGTATAAGTATAGCTTGGCATCTTCCTCTCCATCCGCTGGACATATGCGGAAACGAAAATCTGAGGGAGATACCAACCGGCATCCCCTATTGGGGCCACCAGTCCAGCAAGGAAGTTGGAAGAACTCAACTGGCTTACAAACCAAGTGAGAACAAGTTGGGGATCAATAAGCCTCTCGGCGAAATTGAAGAGGGCACCATTTATGACGTTAAGGGAGAAGCTGCGCTTTTCTTCTCTTTCCATAGTCAAAGGTTACGTTTTGCGAGAGAGGGTAAAAGCCAGGAGGAAAAGGAGTGTGGAAACGAGGGCTATGGAAGCCCCCGAAGCCATGCCCAGGTAGTAAGAAAGGTAAAGCCCTATAACACCCGAGACTACCCCTATGGTGGCCGAAAGAGCCATCATGGTTATCAAGCGTTTAGCTAGGAAATAAGCTGTGGCGGCGGGGGTTATGAGCAAAGCCACAGCCAGAGCCACTCCTACTGCTTGCAGGGAAACCACTACTGTGACCGATATCATGACTAAAAAAATGTAATTGAGGAGCTCGGCTCTTATCCGCAGGGTAGAGGCCAGTATGGGATCAAAGGCTATCACCATGAATTCCTTGTAGAAAGCGGCTACCACAAGGAGAACAGCCGCGCCGAGGCCTCCCATTAGGGCCAGATCTCCCCAAGAAACAGCCAGGATATTCCCAAATAGGAAGTGGGCAAGGTCCACGGCGTAATTTCTTACCGAAGAGATTATAGCTACACCGAGGGCAAGCATTCCGGCAAAGATTATGCCTATAGAAGCATCCTCCCGGAGCTTGGTTTGCTTGCTCAAAGCCCCGATCCCCAGGGAAGCCAAGATGGCAGCGATAATAGCCCCCCAAAGGACAGGGCCTTTAGCCCCTTTCCCTAACAGGTAACCTATGGCTACACCCGGAAGGATTGAATGGGCCAGGGCATCTCCGAGGAAGGTCATTCCCCTTAACAGGACATAACTGCCCATCACGCCGCACACAATCCCCGCAATAGCTGAAGCCACCAGGGCTCTAACCATAAAGGGGTATGCGAGGGGTGCAAGGATTAAATCCATCATCGCTGCCCCTGACTGCAGCAGGTATCACCCACTATGCTGAAGCCTTCGGGGGTTTGGAGGAACTGGAGGTGGCCCCCGTAAGCTTGCTTGAGGAGCTGGGGGGTAAAAACAGCCTCCGGGCAACCAAAGCCCAGGAGACGGCGATTTATAAGCATCACTAAGTTGAAATGTTGGGCAGCCATTTCCAAATCATGGGTGGCGATGATGATGGTTACTCCACGGTCTTTGAGTTCTTTAAGCACCTGAAGTATCTCCTCCTGAGAGGGGGCATCCAGGCCGTTAAAGGGCTCATCTAAGAGCATAAGCTCAGCTTCCTGAGCCAGCGCTCTGGCAATGAAAGCTTTCTGTTGTTGCCCCCCTGATATCTCCCTTATCGGGTAGTGGGCTAACTCTGCAAGGCCCACCATCTCTAAGGCTTCATGGACCCTTTCCCAATCCTTCTTCCGGGGCCACATAAAAGGTCCAAGCCTCGCTATGCGTCCCATCATTACCACATCAGATACTGTGGCGGGGAAATTCCAGTTCACTTCGCTGCGCTGGGGGATGTAGGCTATGCAGATATGGCCTCTTGGCTCATAACCGTAAACTTTTACTTCCCCTTCCTGAGGCTTTATGAGCCCTGCCATCACTTTAAAAAGCGTGCTCTTGCCAGCGCCATTTGGCCCCACTAAGGCCACAAAATCCCCCTTTTCCAGGGAGAAGGAGATCCTTTCTAAAGCCGTAATTTCACCATAGCGAACAGTAACCCCTTTTAAATCCAGGACTGGGATCCCCGTTCTGTGTTCAAGACCCTTGCATGCAAAGGGCATCATTTCAGCGCCTCCACTATGGCTGAAACATTATAACGCATGAGTTCAAGGTAAGTTGGAGCAGGACCTCCCGGCTGAGAGAGGGACCCTACATAGAGGAACACCACTTTTATACCTGCATCCTTAGCCAACTGTTCAGCCAACTTGGGGTTAACGGAAGAGCTGACGAAGATAGCTGGCACTTTTTCCCTCCGGACTAAATCCAATAATTCGGCGATGTGCTGTGCTGATGGTTCAGCGAGCGTTGTAATACCAGGGATAATAGCCCCTACTTGCTGGAACCCATAACGCTTGGCAAAGTACCCCAAAGCCAAGTGATCCACGATCAGTTTGCGCCGTTCCGGCGGTATGCTCTTCACCATCTCCTTTATCCAAGCATCAAGCTCCAGAAGTTTCTTCTCGTAATCCTGGGCATTTTGTCGGTAAAAATCGGCATTTTGAGGGTCTGCTTCCCCCAAAGCTGAGGCAATATGATGGGTCCAAATGATGACATTTGTAGGATCAAGCCAAATATGAGGGTCAACCTCATGCTCGTGTTCCCCTTCCTCCTCGCCTTCATAGGGCAAGAGCTCTATCCCTTCCGAGAGGTCCACAATAATGGCTTCCGGCGATGCGCTTTCCACCAGGCGCTTAAAGAAAACCTCTTCCAATCCAGCTCCGTTGATGAAAATTATGCGGGCCTGGGATGCTTTGACCATATCTTGAGGTGAAGGCTCAAAGGAATGGGGGTCAGCCCCTGGCGGTAAGAGGATGGAAAGCTCAACAGATCCTTTCCCCACCTCTTTGACCACATCTCCTATTATGGAATTTGTGGCCAGAACCCGGACCCTTTCTTTATCCACCGACTTTGAAAAACAACTTGCCAGAAGTAAAATCAGAAAAACCACGATCCTGGGCATGTCCCACCTCTCAGTGAGGGGAGTATAGCACAACAACAAATAAAGGGCAAGGGAAAGACAGGAGCGCAAAATTTCGCTGGCTCCATTGCCTTCAAAAAGGTGTATAATTTTAAAGGCAAAAAGAGGGCGGAGGTGAGTCATGGTTTTTCCGGAAGCCATTGTGGAAGAAGCTCTCAGCAAGATAAAGAAGCATCTTGAGGAAGGGAACTGGGAAGCGGCCATTGGGGTTCTGGAATCCCTCCGTCCTCCAGACCAGGCCGAAGTCCTTTCGGAGCTGCCTCTGGAGCAACAGGAAACCATTCTTCCGAGGATGGATGCGGAAATTTCCGCTGACATACTGGAAGAGCTGGAGGAAGAAGAAGCCCTTGCCATTGCCTCCCGCTTGAGGACCGAAGACCTTGCCCGCATCCTGGACGAGATGGAACCTGATGATGCCGCTGACCTTATAGGGGATCTGCCTCCGAGCAAAGCTGCCGAAGCTCTGAGAGCTATGAAAGAAGCCGAGGAAGTAGCTCCGCTTCTCCGCTACCCCGATAACACCGCTGGCGGCAGGATGATCCCGGTTCCCATAACCCTCAGCTCCGAAATGACGGTTGAGGAGGCCCTGGAAAAGATACGCCTTTATGCTCCGGATTCAGACGTCATCTATTACCTTTTCGTGGTTGACAAGGACCTAAAACTGGTAGGGGTTGTAAGCCTGCGCAAACTCATAACCGCTGCCCTCCATGAACGCATTGAGAACCTGATGGACCGCAATGTTATTTACGTGGATCACTTTGCCGACCAGGAAGAGTGTGCCAGGCTCCTTTACCGCTACGAACTTCTGGCTCTGCCCGTGGTGGACGATGAGGGTCACCTCCTGGGAATGGTAACCGCCAACGAAGTGCTGGACGTTGTGGCTGAGGAAACCACGGAAGACATCCACCTTATGGGTGGTGCTGGACCTTTGAGGGAGCCATACCTTAACGCAAAGGTTTTCCCGATAATCCGCAGGAGGTTTGTCTGGCTTTTGCTTCTCTTTGTCGCTGAACTTTACACAGGCACCGTCCTCAGGTATTTCCAGGGAGAACTGGAAAAAGTGGTTGCTCTCACCTTCTTTATACCCCTGCTCATAGGCACAGGTGGTAACGCAGGTTCTCAAGCTGCTTCCACCATTATAAGAGCTATAGCCCTGGGCGATATAAAGTTCAAAGACCTGTTGAAAGTTCTTGTGAAAGAACTGTCCATCGGGGTTATCCTGGGGTTGGGGATTGGCCTGGCCGGATTCCTAAGGGGTATGACATGGGGATCCGGTTTGCTCCTCTCCATCACGGTAGGTGTTGCCCAGATGTGCATAATAATCTGGGCTAACCTTGTGGGCTCATTCTTTCCGATGGTGGCGGCCAGAATTGGCCTTGATCCGGCAGTCCTTTCAGCTCCTTTTGTCACCACCCTGGTAGACGGAACAGGCTTGCTTATATACCTGCTCATAGCTAAAATCATTATGGGGATTTGAAAAATCCGGAGGCTATTATGGAAAAACAGAAAGTAGCTCTGGCCTCCGTTATCGGGGGAGGTTTGTTAACGGGGCTCAAATTGATTGTGGGGCTAATTACCGGTAGTCTGGGCATTCTATCCGAAGCTCTCCACTCCGGCCTTGATTTAGCCGCAGCTTTGATGGCCTTTTTCGCCGTCCGGATAGCAGATAAACCCCCGGATGAAACCCACCACTATGGACATTACAAGGCTGAAAGTCTTTCAGCTCTGGCTGAGACTTTCCTGCTCCTCCTGACTTCCGCCTGGATCATTCAGGAAGCTATTGCTCGCCTTACGGGTAAGGAGGCGAACTTTAGGGTCACAAACTATTCCCTGGGGGTAATGATCCTGTCGGTGTTGGTGGCCTCTTCCCTTAGCTTTATCCTGACCCGAACTGCTAACAAATACCAGAGCCAGGCTCTCAAAGCCGACGCCCTGCACTATACGAGCGATATCTTCAGCTCCATGGTGGTCCTGCTGGGATTGGTTATAGCCAGGTTCGGAATGGAGTGGGCTGACCCTGTTGCTGCCCTGGTGGTAGCGGCTTTAGTGATGGTGGCGGGAATTCGCCTCAGCCGTGAGGCTATAAATACCCTTATGGATCGCACTCCGGAAGGTCTTGTGGAAAAAATTTCGCAGCGAGCCCTTTCGGTTCCGGGAGTGCTGGCTGTTAACAGGGTCCGGGCCAGGGGAGCCGGAAACAAGATCTTCCTTGACATTGAGATAGGGATAAAAAGGAGTTCTTCCCTTGAGGAAAGCCACGCCATCGCCCGGGAGGTAGAAGAGGCCATCCATTCCCTCTTACCGGAAGGGGATGTGGTAGTCCATACGGAGCCGGTAGCAAGGGAGGAAAGCTTATACGAGAAAGTTCAGGCTCTGGCTTCTCAAACGGGGCTGAGAGCCCACAGTCTCAGTTTCCACCAGAATGGAAACAATAAAATACTGGAAATGCACCTGGAAGTTCCTGCCGATTGGCCTCTTGACTTAGCCCATGAAGAGATAAGTAAGCTTGAAGAGAGATTGGCCTCAGAGATTGAGCCTGGCACTAACATTATAACCCACATAGAACCTTACCTGGAGAACGAAAATCCATCCCAACCTGTTGCCCCTTCTGGCCGTAAGTTTGTGGAAAAATTGATTAAGGAAATTGGAGGGCAAGGAGTCCACTCTATTCAAATCCACAGACACGGGCAAAATTACCATATCTCCCTGCACTTGACCGTTGATCGGTCAAAATCGGTGGAAGAGGCTCACCGCATAGCCGAGGAGTTGGAAAGGAAAATAAGGCAACAGCTTCCCTCAGCCAGCCGAATTTTAATTCACACTGAGCCGGATTTGAGGAAAAAAGAATGAGAGCCCTGGTAACTGGCGGCGCAGGCTTCATCGGGTCTCATCTGGTAGATGGGCTTCTGGCTCAAGGTTATGAAGTAGTGGTTCTGGATGACTTTTCGCAGGGCAAAGAGGAAAACATAGCCCATAACCTTTCAAACCCCTCTTTCCGCCTGGTCAAAGGCGATGTAACTGATGCTTCCCTGGTGGAAAGCCTGGTAAAGGAAAGCGATGTAATTTACCACCTGGCGGCCGTTGTAGGAGTTTACTATGTGCTCCGGGACCCTCTGAGGACGATAAGGGTTAACTTGTTGGGGACAGAGTTGGTGCTGGAGTTTGCCCACCGCTACCGCAGGAGGGTTCTGGTAGCTTCATCCTCCGAAGTTTACGGGAAAAATCGGAAGGCCCGGCTCAGGGAAAAGGATAACGGTGTCTTTGGCCCGCCGGAGGCTTCCCGCTGGTGCTATGCTCTTTCCAAAAGCCTGGATGAACACATGGCCCTGGCCTACTACCGCCTGGGCCTGGAAGTGTCCATTGTCCGATATTTCAACGCTTACGGTCCACGCCTTGACCCCAGAGGATATGGGAGCGTGATTGCCCGTTTTATCTCCCAGGCCCTTGAAGGCAAACCAATAACCGTTTACGGAGATGGTTCCCAGACCCGTTCCTTCACCTACGTCAGCGATACTGTGCGGGGGACCATTTTAGCTGCCACCCTGCCCCAGGCTGTGGGGGGAATCTTTAACATTGGCAATGGGAGAGAGGTTTCCATCCTGGAACTGGCTCGCATCATAAAGGAGAAAACAGGCTCCCAGTCGCCCATCACCTTTATCCCTTACGATGAAGCCTATGGCCCTGGCTTTGAAGAAGCGCGGAAGCGCCGTCCCGATACTTCGCGGGCTGAAAAAATCCTGGGCTTCAAAGCCGAAGTATCACTGGAAGAGGGTTTAGACAGGACAATCAAATGGTTTAAGGAGAAGGTAAGGTGAGAAGAAGCAAAGTTGGGGTTTTGTGCGAGAAACTCCTTGAAGCTGGATGGCTCATAGCCGCAATTGTTGTGCCCTTGTTCTTCAACATTTACTCCCAGCGGGTCTTTGAGCCTGATAAACTCAGTATCCTGCGGTCTATCTCCCTGGCGATGGTGGCCATATGGCTGATAAAGCTGGCCGATGAGGGTTTGCACCTGGATAAACCTTTTGTTCAGTGGCTCAGAGAAACACCGCTGGTCATACCCACATTGCTCCTGGCAGGGGTTTACCTTCTATCTACCGCAACTTCCATTTGCCCCAGGATAAGCTTCTGGGGTTCATATCAGCGTCTCCAGGGGACTTACACCACCCTCTCATACATCGTTATTTTCTTCATCACCCTGATGCACCTTAAACGTCGGGAACAGCTGGAGCGGCTCATCAGCGTGATCATAATCACCAGCATACCCATCTCCATTTACGGGATAATTCAGCACATGGGGAAAGATCCGCTGCCCTGGGGTGGAGATGTGACAAGGCGTGTGGCCTCTAACATGGGGAACGCTATCTTTGTTGCTGCTTACCTCATAATGGTTTTCTTCCTGACCCTGGAGAGGGTGATAAAGTCCATGGGCCTTTTGCTGAGGGAAGAAGGAACTAAGGGCACAATAGAATCTATAGCGGGGGGAGTGTACCTTTTTGCCCTCATTGTTCAGGTCATGTGCGTATTTTTCAGCCAGAGCCGTGGCCCATGGGTAGGGCTTCTTGGAGGCCTCTATGCTTTTATGCTTATCATCCTTGTGGCAATGCGGAACCAGGCTGAACCGGGGCCCGTTAAAAAGGAGGAACTGGGAAAGGCTGCGCTCTTCTCAATTGCCAGCATCCCGGTGGGCATATTGCCTGCTTATGGGGTTATGGCTTTCTTAAGAAAGGGGTTCCGCTGGCTCTGGCTCAGCTGGGTCTTCCATACAATTCTTGGCATTTTGTTCCTCATAGTCTTTAACCTGCCTCATACTCCCCTTGAGCCGCTAAAACAATTGCCATACATAGGCCGACTGGGGCAGGTATTTGAGATAGGGGGAGGGACAGGTAAAGTGAGGGTTCTTATCTGGGAAGGTGCTGTCAGGCTTATCCTCCCCCACCAGCCCATCTGGTCACCTACGGGGGGGTATGACCCCCTGAATTTACTGCGTCCTCTTATAGGCTATGGCCCCGAAACGATGCATATGGCTTACACCCCCTTTTATCCTCCAGACCTTGCCCATTACGAATCCCGCACTGCCTCCCCCGACCGTTCCCACAATGAGACTTTTGATGCTCTTGTAAACACAGGCCTTATAGGTTTCTTTGTCTACATAACCCTATTCGGAGGCATCTTCTATTACGGTCTCCGGTGGCTTGGCTTCATCCCGGACGAGAGGAGGAAAGCCCTGTTCCTGGGCTTTATGGCAGGCGGGGGATTCCTGGGGCTCATAATCCCTTACCTTGTGGAAAGGAGCTGGCGGTTCGCGGGAGTAGGTATTCCTACGGGGATAATAGCAGGCCTTACTCTCTACACCATGTATTTTGCCATGACCGCTTACGAGGAAAAGCAAAGAGCTCTGGACTCCAGGGCCATGCTCCTGGTAGCTTTACTGGCCACATTTATCGCCCATTTCATTGAAATTCACTTCGGCATAGCCATAGCAGCCACTCGCACCTATTTCTGGCTTCTCTTGGCGGTCATGGTAACTCTGGGCACAGGACAGCTGGCTGTTGAGAGGCCCACGCTTATCCCTCAGCATAAAGGCAAGAAATCCCGCCTCCAGCTTACGCCGCATATTGAGGAATCATCTCCCTGGGCCTTCGCTTTATCCTTATCCATCCTTGTGGCCTTCGTCATTTGCACCATGCTCTTTGATTACACCACAAACCAGCTGGGCAAAACCGATCCCGTATCCATCCTTATAACTTCCCTGACTTACAGGCTGAGCCAGGGGCGCCCGGTGGTTTCTTTAGCTATGTTCTGGCTCTTCTTCTTCACCTGGCTTGTAAGCGGTATACTGGTAGCCTCAAGGACAGCTTTGGGGAGAGAGAAGCCGGACTATGGTTCAATGTTGATGGCTTTCCTCATTTACTTCGGCGTAACTTCAACCCTTCCCCTTATTTTCGGCCTTTACCATGCTTCCAACCTGATCCTTGGGAAAAATGTGGTCAATACCATAAGCTATTTCTATGTCACGGTCTTTGCCTTTATCCTGCTGGAAGGATTTTCCCTGCTGGGGGAATACCCATTGCCTTCGCCTTTAGCTAACCGCCCCCTTGCAGCGGTTCCAGTTGCCCTGATCAGCCTCGTAATCGTGCCTGTGCTCATCTATGCCACCAACCTGAGCATCATAAAGGCTGACATTGTCTACAAGCAGGGCTTTTCCCTTGACAATATAGGGCGGTGGGGTGAGAGCGTGCGCTTCCACTCCCAGGCGGTAAAACTTGCCCCTTCGGAGGATTACTTCTACCTTTTCCTGGGCCGCGCGCTTTTGGAGCAAGCCAAGACCATCCAGGATCCTATTCAAAGGGAGGCGAAACTTGAAGAGGCCGAAGAGGTTCTGATCCAGGCCCGCAACCTCAACCCTTACAACCAGGACCACACCGCTAACCTGGCTCGCCTTTACCGCAACTGGGCTGACCTTTCTGCTGATCCCCAGAGGAGGCAAGAGTTCTTGCAGAAATCTCTGGATTATTACAACCAAGTTACTCGCCTGAGTCCAAACACTGCTCATCTCCATAACGAGAAAGCTCTGGTGTATATGTTGTTAGGGCAGATGGACAAGGCCTTAGAAACCGTTCAGCACTCGTTGGCCCTTGATAGCTTATACGATCAGACCTGGCTCTTACTTGGGGACTGTTATCGGATGATGGGGCAATGGGAGAAGGCGGCAGAGGCTTACGAGAAGGCCTTGGAAATTTCGCCCAATCTTCCCCAGGCTTACAGTGCATTGGGGTTTGTATATGCTCAAATGGGGCAGCTGGAAAAGGCAGTGGAAGTCAACAAAAGGGTTTTGGAGTTAGCTCCCAACGATTACATAACCCACAGGAACCTTGCCCTCCTTTACTACCAGATGGGCCTTATTGAGCAAGCCATAGATGAGGCTAAAGAGGCCTTGAGACTTGCCCCTCCTGCTGACAGGCCTATTCTTGAGAGCTTCATAAATCAGCTTGAACAGAGAAAAGGGGAGGGAGGAAAGTGATAAAGGACAGAGTTTCTGATCATGTTTACGCTTTCATCAGTGACCTCTATTACGAAGTCACGGCGGGCTTTGTGGTCACACCGGAAGGGGCAGTGGTCATAGATACTATGCCGTTCCCTTCCGAGACTCTGGAACTAAAGAAGGAGGTCCTCAAGGAGTGCCCGGAAGGGATAAAGTACCTCATTTTAACCCATTACCATGCCGATCATACCCTTGGGAGCTACTTGCTGGAGAGTGCTGAAGTTATTGCTCACAGGAAAACCAGGAGCATGCTTTTAAAGGAGGGTGCCAGGAAACTGGCAGAAGCCAAAAGCCTCTATTCCGAGCTTGAAGGGGCCTCCATTATCTTGCCCTCAATTACTTTTTCAGGTCGTATGAGCATAAAGATTGGTGGTTTCAACCTCCACCTTTTTGAACTCTTCGGCCACTCTTACGATTCCATAGCTGTTTACATTCAGGAAGAAAGAACCCTCTTTGCTGGCGATCTCCTTATGCCGATCCCCTTGGTGACGGAAGGGGATGTGGATCTCAGCATTGCCTCGCTGGAGGCTTTGAAGCACCTTAATTTGGAT
>Ga0105163_1000521_pt1 | contig 22728 bp, 22 predicted proteins | sample JNZ110809AmetaG_FD_81531 | JGI IMG/M metagenome (GOLD analysis project Ga0105163, IMG submission 81531) | Hot spring microbial communities from Jinze hot spring, China to study Microbial Dark Matter (Phase II) - JNZ 110809A | ecosystem: Environmental > Aquatic > Thermal springs > Hot (42-90C) >... | reverse complement strand
CTCGTTTACAAGGCTGCGTGGCTAATCGATCAAGGAGCTCCGAATCCAGCGATAAGCTCGGCGGCGAAGCTTTATGCGAGCGAAGTTGCTGTAAAGGTTTGCTACGACGCTGTTCAGATCTTTGGCGGTTACGGATATAGCAAAGAGAGCGATGTAGAGCGGTTTTTTAGGGATGCAAGGGCGGGGACGATCTATGAAGGGACGAGCGAGATTCAAAGGCTGATAATCGCAAGGGTTCTCTCGGGTAAGATCAAACTCTAAGCACGACTTTTTGGGTAAAAGATAAATATTGCCCCAAGACTTAGTGCGATGAGTTTGCCGAGTAAGAAAGAGTTCTCAGAATGGTTTCACGAGCTAATTCAGTCCGCAGAAATAATGGACATTCGCTACCCAGTAAAAGGGCTATACGTTTGGTTCCCGTTTGGGTTCAAGCTGAGACAGCTTGTGTATGGTAAGCTTAGGGAGATAATGGACAGAGATCACAGCGAAGTATACTTCCCAGCTTTGATTCCAGAGCACGAGCTGAGAAAAGAGGGTGAGCACATAAAGGGATTTGAGGATGAGGTCTATTGGATAACGCATGGCGGTTCGAGCCCATTGGACGTGAAGTTAGCTTTGAGACCGACGAGCGAAACTGCAATGTATCCGATGTTCAAGCTTTGGATAAGAAATCACGCTGATTTGCCTTTGAAGGTTTACCAGATCGTCAACACGTTCAGATATGAAACGAAGCATACTCGCCCGCTTATAAGGTTGAGGGAGATAACTTCATTTAAAGAAGCGCACACTGCACACAAAAATTTTGAGGAAGCCGAAGAACAAGTGAGGAGGGCCATAGGTTATTACAAGGAGTTCTACGACTTCTTGGCGATTCCATACTTTGTTGTCCGTCGCCCTGATTGGGACAAGTTCCCAGGAGCGGTTTACACGATTGCCTTCGATACAATAATGCCCGATGGGCGAACTTTGCAGATCGGAACCGTACACCACTTGGGCGACAATTTCGCGAAAACATTCGACATAAAATACGAAGCCATTGACGGAAACCATTACTACGTGCATCAAACTTGCTATGGGATTTCGGAAAGATGCATTGCATCGCTTATAAGCATCCATGGCGACGATCTCGGCTTAGTTCTGCCCTTCGAAGTAGCTCCGGTACAAATCGTTATTATCCCGATACTCTACAAGGGTAAAGAGAAATACGTGCTGGAACTCTGCAACGAGCTTCTTGGCAAGCTCAAAAACTTTAGAGTTGTGTTCGACAACAGCGAGGATAGACCGGGTGCAAAGTATTACAAGTGGGAGCTGAAAGGTGTTCCCCTGAGATTCGAGATCGGTCCCAAGGAAGCAGAGAAAAGAGAAGTGATCGTGTCCTTTAGAGACGAGAGGAAGAAGTTCTCCGTTGCGATTAATGAGATAAACGAAGAGAAGATAAGGCAGTGGGCCGAGGAAATGAGGAAAAGGCTGAGAGAGAAGGCGGTCAGCTCTATGCTCCAAAAAATTAAGTTCTGCAAGGACCTCGAAGAGGTTTCAGAGATCGTTAAGGGCTCGGTTGCGTTGGTCTATTTGTGCAAAGAAAAATCTTGCGGAGAAAAGATCGAAGCCAAGGGAGGTAAACTCCTCGGATGGATTGAGGAGAAGCCGTGGTTCATTGAACAGAACAACGAAGGCAGTTGCATTGTTTGTGAAAAGAGCGGAAAACTTGCATTGACAGCGAGAAGCTATTAGATTTATTTTAACTAAAAATAATATTTATTTACTCGAGCGAACTAGAAAGGAGGCTAAAAATCAGATTTTGCCAGAAATTGCAAAATAAATTCTGAACTCTGCGAGTTCGACATTTTTTGGAGTTTTTAGTTCCAAATCGGAACACAATTCTCTGTTTAAACTCAGCGAAAAATTTAAAAATCAAGCGGAATTAGAATTCCATCAACAAGGTCTGGTAAATCCTAACGTTGTTTGATGGCCTGCGATAGTTAGGCTGAGGAAAGTAGAGTTTGGTCAAAAAAAGGAGGTGAAGCCCGATGGAAGGTGATGAATATGATAGTCGGAAGGCATATCATTGCAGAGCTCTATGGGGTGGATCCGGAGCTGATAGCTCGCGAGGAGGTAGTTCGCAGTATCGTGGAGGAGGTGGTAGATGAGGCAGGGTTGAACAAAGTAGGGAGCATCTACAAGCAGTTCAACCCACACGGCGTTACGGGAATTGTTTTGATTTCAGAAAGCCACGTTTCGATACACACGTGGCCTGAATACGAGCTGATAAATCTCGACATTTTCACGTGTGGTGATAGAACAAAGGCGGAAAAGGCTTTTAAACTGTTTCTTCAGAAGTTTAAACCAAAGTCCTATCGCCACTACATGTTGGACAGAGGTTAAAACATGAACAGAATCCAGATTCAAATACTTCAAACCCTTTTAGAAGGGGAAAAGAGTGTTTACCAAGTGATCGATAATCAAGACGGATCTCTGCCAGAGTTTCTTGAAGCACTCGAAGAATTGCAGCGTGAGGGAATTGTAAAATTTGATTCAGGGAAAATTTATATTGTGGAAAAAAACTTCGCAGAGAAATTTCGGAGCATTGATGCGAGGTGCGAGTGTTGCGCAGGTACTGGCTACAAGATAAACAGATTTTACGCACTTATCCTTTCCAAATACAAGGAAATATGCAAAAATCGTCCCCCTGCAGTTGAGAAGTTCGACCAAGGCTTCATAAGCGAGGATGGTGTTATAAGGAGATTGGAGTTCATTCACGAAAAGGGTGACATTTACGAGAAATTTTTCATCGTAGGCGACGACGATTTGTTCAGCTTAGCTTTGTCGCTGACAGAGCTACCGAAAGAAGTTGTGGTCGTTGACATCGACGAAAGACTCGTGAACTTCATAAACAGAGTTGCAAAGGAGGAAAAGCTGAACGTCTCCGCTTTTGTTTACGATGTCCAAAAAGAGCTTCCGGAGGAGTTTAGGAAAAGCTTTGACGTTTTTGTGACCGATCCAGTAGAAACCGTTGACGGAATAAAGCTCTTTCTTTCTCGTGGAATTTCTGCGCTTAGGGGAATCGGTAGCTCTGGTTACTTCGGATTGACAACACTCGAGGCTTCGCGGAGAAAGTGGTTTGAAATCGAAAGGATGATCCTGGAGATGGGATTCGTTATAACTGACATCAAGAGAAGGTTCAACGTATATCCAGCGGATGAGAAAAGCTATCGCCAATTCGAGGAAAAGCTTCCGATTTTCAAGATACTCGGCTTTAAGACGGACTACGACTGGTATACGTCGAGTCTTTTCAGAATCGAAGCAGTGAAAGAGCCAAGACCCTTGGTTGAGGGAGAGATGATCATAGACGAGCGAGTTTACAAAGACGAGGAAAGTCTTGCAACGCCTTATTAGATCTATGAAAGCTGTGCTGATACTAAGTGGAGGGATTGACAGCTCTACGCTGCTGTATTACTTGCTTCACCAACGCTACAAAGTGTACGCGCTCACATTCGTCTATGGGCAAAGGCATGCGAAAGAAGTCGAGTTTGCAAAGAAAATAGCCAACGAGGCGAAAAAAGTTGGCTTTGTGGATCACAAGATCGTCGATATTTCAGCGATCCGCGAGTTGATAAGCAAGGGCGCAATAACGGGCAGCGAAGACGTTCCAGATGGTCATTACAGCGAGGAAACGCAGAGGTCGACGATAGTTCCGAATAGAAACATGATACTGCTTTCGATCGCGGTCGGATATGCTGTAAAACTCGGGGCAAGAGAAGTTCACTACGCTGCGCACAAAAGTGATTACAGCGTATATCCGGATTGCAGAAAGGAGTTTGTGAAAGCCTTAGACACCGCGATATACCTTGCGAACATATGGGAGCCAGTAGAGCTGAAGGCACCTTTTGTCGAGATGACGAAGGCTGAGATCGTTAGCCTTGGCTTGAAGCTTGGAATCCCCTACGAGCTAACCTGGAGCTGTTACGTTGGTGGCGAGCGTCCTTGCTTGAAGTGTGGGACTTGCATAGAGAGAACGGAAGCGTTCTTGTTGAACAACACAAAGGACCCCTTGCTGAGCGACGAGGAATGGAAACTCGCAGTTGAAGCTTACGAGAAGTTCAAAATTAAAAATTAAATCCGGTTCTTCAAGATCTTGCCTATAACCACATCCCTTGGTGTCGTCGCAATTCTCGCAACTTTTGAAGGCTCGTGTCCTTGGCAGATTGCTAAAAGTTGGCAATAGTCGAAGACTGGGATCTGGTAGTCTATCATTCCAAGCTTCCTAAGCTCAGCCTGCGCGTTGTCCATGTGCATTAAACAAGTTATGCACGAAACCGCTATGCAGTCAGGATCAACCTCGTCTTTCATCGCATCAAGCTTTTTCTTCAAGAACTCGAGGTTCGAAGTTTTGTCGTGTTTCGCAAATCCTCCCGCGCCGCCACAACACTGCCTCTCTCTCGAGTATCTTGGAACCTCTGCTCCAAGCGCTTTGACGATATTCCTAAACGCCACCGGATTTTCAGGATCGTCGAATCCGACTTTTTTGCTTGGTCTCAATACGTGGCAAGGATTCTGCACAACTACTTTCATCCCCTTCATCGAAAACTTTAACGAGTTTCTGATCCTCTCAACTCCGATCACGTTGTGCATGACATCGATAAGGTGGCGGACATCAGTTTTTCCCTCGTAGCGCAGTCCGACCTTTGAGAGAAACTTCTGGTTGATTTCTTCCAGTTTTCCGTGCATGAGTTTATACCTTCCGAGCTTCAGCGATGAGTAACAGCTTCCGCACTGCACAATTATGTCTGCGCCTTTCCTTTCTGCGTTTGCAAGGTTCCATGCGTTTATTGCAAGCGTTGCTTCTTCATCGACACTCGGAAAAGTTCCGAAAGCAGGACAGCAACTTGCGCCTTCGATATCAAGGACTTCAACGCCAAGCGTTTGCAAGGAAAGCCTTATGCTGAGTTCCACGTCTGGACGAATTGCGGGCATGTTACAGCCTAAAAAGAGGCAGAACTTCATAATCACTCCTCCCTAAATATGTAGCTGTATCTCTTGTAAACGTTCGTCTCCTTCAACATTTCCCTAAATTTTTGCAACGCCTCGCGATTGTTCGCAACTGTAACGATCTCTGGCAATCCAAGCTCTTTTCTCATTGGGTTTAGAACGTTCTGCGTGTGTCCTCGAGCAAATATCTCGCTCAAAGCCAAGGGAACGTATGTGTCGTCTTCCTTGCATTGCCATCTCCTTATCGCGAGCACGATTTCGAAGGGCTCTGCCTCTCTTGGGCATCTCTCCTCACAACCTCCGCAGGTTACGCACATCCACGGCGTCTCTTCTTCTAAGAGCTTCTCCCGTAGTCCAAGCTTTACGAGGTGTATCAACCTCTTTGCGCTCAGCGGAGTTTCAGCAAAACCAGTTGGACAGTCTGCGATGCAAGTCCCGCACTGGTAACACTTAACGAGATCAGCCCCGCCGAGTTCGATCAGCTCCTCCATAAGTTTGGGATCCCTACCTTCTATCATCTTACCACCTCAAACCTTTTCAAGCATAGCGGAAAGTTCCGCATAGTTGAACACTGGACCGTCTTTGCAAACGTAGTAGCTCTCTATTCTGCACTTCCCGCACTTTCCGAGTCCACATTTCATTCTTCGCTCAAGCGTCGTGTAGATCTGCTCTTCTTTAAAACCAAGCTCTTTAAGAACGTTGAGCGTAATCTTGATCATTATCGGCGGCCCGCAGGTTATTGCGATCGTATTCTTTGGATCTGGTTTGATTCTTTTCACGTTGTCCGGAACGAAGCCTACAAAGTACTTCCAGTCCTTCTCTGGGTTATCGATGGAAAGCTGGACGTTGTAACCTTCTTCAATTAACTTGAATAACTCGTCTTTGTAAACCAGATCCCTAGAAGTTCTTGCACCGTAGATAATCGTTAAGTCTCCGTAGTCCTTTTCGTTGTCGATGACGTATTGGTAAATCGCCCTTAAGGGTGTTTGCCCAATCCCACCACCGATTGTTACGATGTTCATTCCTTTCCATTCATCGAGTGGAAAAGCTCTGCCAAGGGGTCCACGGATCCCAACGATGTCCCCGGCCTTCATTTCATGGAGTTTTGCAGTTACTTTTCCAGTTTTAAGAACGCTGAACTCGAGATCTGGTCGAGTTGGTGAATTTGCAATCGTGAACCAGCTTTCCCCACGTCCAAATACCGAAACCAAACAGCCTTGTCCAGATTTATAGTCGAAACGCTCTCTATCGACGAGCTTTATCCGAAAAGTCTTTATGGGTCTCACTCCCTTAACTTCGTCCTTAACTTCGACTATCTGCGCTTTGTAGGGAACGTAGGGATTTTCCATCATCTCACCCCCGAGATAACGTTGACTATATCGATTCCTGCTGGGCAATAATCGATGCAACGACCGCAACCAACGCAGTAGTAGTCACCTTTGCGCAGGGTGTAGTAGAACTTGTCGTAGAATCTATTTCGCAATCTCTGCCACTTCTCTGATCTCGGATTGTGGCTTGAGCTCTCTAAGGTGTGCAGTGGGAACTGACAGCTGTCCCAAGCCCTAATTCTAACTCCACGCCTCTCTCCCTCGTCGTATATGTCGAAGCAGAAGCAAGTGGGACATAGATACGTGCAAAGTCCGCAAGATTTGCAGTTGGTCGCAACTTCTTTCCAGTATGGGCTATCGAAGCTCTTCTTAAGCTTTTCAACGTCAACATCGATTTTTCTCATCTCGATTTTCTCGTTTTCGAACCTCTCTCGAATCATGGACTCTTCTTCACTCTCCCCCCGCAACTTGAATTCCCTAACGAAGGCTTTTCCGGCTTCGCTGTTCGCAGAGACGAAAACTTTCCCGTCTATATTTGAAACCACAACGTCTGCCTCAGGTTTTCTTGGATTTATTCCAAAGCTCTGGCAGAAGCAGTTTATCGATGCGTTGTCGCAAGCGATTGCAATCGTCAACAACTCTTCTCTTCTCGCTTTGTAGTATGGGTCAACAAAACCTTCTAAGAAGTGCTTGTCGAGCAATTTAATTGCTTTTGCATCGCAAGCACGAATTCCCACAACTGCGATTTTCTTTTTATCGATCGGTATCTTTTCAATCCACTCACCATACTCGATTAGAACTTCGTTTTGTGGGAACAAAGCAACTTTTGCAGAATTTCTCGGCAGAATGTAGTTGAAATCTGCTTCGTTTGCGGAGCTTATTTCTCGGAAAATGTGGAAGTCTCCAACCTTTACTGGAGCGAAAACTCTATACCCAGCTGCCAAGAGGTTTGAAATCGCATCCCTGAGAAAGTCGCCCTCGTAGATCATTTTAATCACCCACTATGTCCAATTTCGAGAGGAAAGGAATGTCCTCGTTAAGATCGTAACCAAAGGTTTCGACAACAACCTTCTCAAGCTTTCTTTCGAGCTTTCTCAACGGCAACTCCATTGGACAGGCTCTTTCGCATTCTCCACAACCGGCACACCTTCCGGCGTGGTGAAGAACTCGAAGAATGTGGTAAATCGCATTGTCTTTTGCGTTCACCGTTTTTCCAAGAAGCCTCGGGTAGCTCGCCTTATCCTCTGCTGTGCTCATCGGCGAAATTGCAAGGTTTGAAGGATCGACCATGCACTCTTCACAGTAGCAAAGCGGACAAACGCTTCTGCAAGCGTGGCATCTAATGCATCTCTCAAACTGGGAGATCCAGTAGTCCCAGCGTTCTTCCCTGCTCAGCTTCTCGAACTCCTCAACGTCGCTGAAGTCTCGCTTTCCTTCCCGTGGTTCTCCGATCAGAACATCGTATATCACTGGAGTCGGGTGTTCGCAGTAAACACAGTTCTCGTCAACGACTTCTGCGAATGCAACCCTTTTCTCGCCATTTTTGAGCTTTATAACAAGTTCATCGCCTTCGAGCTCAACAGATGTGACCTCGTTTAGTTTTACAAGCTTTGAAAGCTTTCTGTAATCGGCAACTCCTTTGCAAGAGATACCAACGATGAAAAGATTTTCTCTCTTAAGCTTTCCCTCCTTTATCAGCTGCTTTATTGCCATTGCATCGCAACCCTTCGCAACTACTGCAACCTTACCGTTGAGTTGCATCAGGAGCTTTGCAGGATTGTTGAAGGAAAGTGGAGAGAAGGAAATTCTATCGATCTCATTTGGGCTGAGTATTGCAAGAACTTCTCTTGGTTCGTTTTCCTTTCTAACGAATGCGACGATCTTCTCAGCGCTCGAGCTCCTCAATGCCTCCTTTATCTTCTCTAGCTCGTTCATCGCTCCCACCTCAACTGCTTTTGTTCGCCCAATTGCTCAACAAGCTTTGTAAATGCGCTCATCTCTTCTGCGAACTTCTTTCCCTCAGAAGCGGAAGCCCAGAGCAGTTTTAGGCGCTCATCTTCAAAACCGATGAACTTCATGAGCTCCTTGAGAAGCAAGTATCTCTTCTTTGCATAGTAATTGCCCACCATGTAGTGGCAATCTCCTGGATGGCATCCTGCGATTACGACACCATCCGCACCTTGTCTAAATGCCCTCAGGATCCACGCCGGATTTACCATTCCTGAGCACATGACGCGAACTATTTTGACGTCTTCGGGATACTTCAGCCTACTAACTCCAGCTAAATCAGCTCCAGCGTAGCTACACCAGTTGCATGCAAAAGTTACGATCTTCACGCTACCACCCCAAAAATGCCATCGACCGCAGATTTGATCTGATCGAAAGTGAAGCCTTTCACGACTATCGCACCCTTTGGACAAGAAGCACTGCATATTCCACAACCTAAGCAAAGAGCCTTCTTCACCGACGCCTTCAGCTCGACACCAGTCCTTGTCTTGAACTCCACGATCTCTATAGCACTAACTGGGCAAGCTTTTACGCAGATTCCGCAAGCATCGCAACGTTCTCGAGTTACTTCAGCTTTGCTCGCATCCATCACGAGTTTATCTTTCGAAAGCAACGTCATAGCTCTCGAAACAGTTGCCAACGCCAGGGAAATCGTTTCTGGGATCAGCCTTGGGCTGTGTGCAATTCCTGCCAAGAACACACCCTCTGTTGCGAAGTCCACTGGGCGAAGCTTTGGATGTGCTTCAAGGAAAAATCCATTTGCATCGAGTGGGACTTTTAATAGCTTCGAAATCTCCTCGTTATCTTCGTTTGGCACGGTAGCAGCGCTCAGAACTACGAGTTCTGGCTTTGCAATCAGGTTCTCACCAAGAATCTCGTCGTAGAATTCAACTTCAACTTCTTCGCCATCTACCTTGACTTTTGGCGGATTTTCGGGTGTATAGTGCACGAAAACGACTCCTCGCTTTGCAGCGTTTTCGTAGAACCTTTCAAGGAACCCATAAGTCCTTATATCTCTGAAGAGCACGAGAACGTCTGCGTCTGGGTTCAATTCCTTGATCTTCAACGCATTCTTTATTGCAGTCTGACAGCAAATCCTACTGCAGTATGGGCGCTCTTCATTTCTGCTACCGACGCACTGGATCATCAAAACACTCTTCGGAACTTCTCCTCTTGCAAGTCTTTCTTCGAGTTCAACCTGCGTTATAACTCTTGGATGCCCGTAGTTGAACTCTTTTGGTTTGTATTCCTTTGCCCCAGTTGCGACGATTACAACGCCGTGGCTAATCTCTTCGATTCCGTTTGGAGTCTTGATTCTGCTCCTGTAATTCCCAACGAAGCCTTCAACGCTCTCGACGATCGAACTCTTGAAAACCTTAATCTTTGGGTTCGATTCCACTTCTGCGATAAGCTTTTTGAGAAGTTCTTGTGGATTCTTGCCGTCGATCGTGTAATGTATATGTCTCAGATTTCCTCCGAGCTCGGGTTCTTTTTCCACAAGATAACATTCGATTCCCTGCTTCGCAAGCTCGATGGCTGCGGTCATTCCCGCAAGTCCACCACCTATGATCAGAGCCTTCTTAACCACGTCTACCTCGACGAACTGTAACGGCTCAAGCAATCTTGCTTTTGCAACTCCTGCGCTTAATAGGGCTTTAGCCTTTTCAGTGGCTCTTCTTTTATCCGTATGGACCCAAGAACACTGCTCTCGAATGTTCACGAACTCAAAGAGATATGGATTCAGTCCAGCTTCCATCAGAGTTCTCCTGAACAGTGGTTCATGGGTTCTCGGTGTGCATGCCGCAACGACAATCCTGTTCAGCCCGTAATCCTCTATCGCCTTCTTTATCTTCTCTTGAGTATCCGCAGAACAAGCGAAGAGGACATGGTCTGCGAAGACAACGTTTTCGAGTGTTTTTGCGAATTCTGCAAGCTCTTCGACATCAACAGTTGACGCTATGTTTATCCCGCAGTGGCACACGAATACGCCTACTCTCGGAGCTTCTCCGAGAACGTTTCTCTCAGGCGGAAATTCCTTCTTCGTGACAACTCTTTCCTTTACAAACTCAGAAGCTTTCGCTGCAGATGCACTCGCCATTGCTACGCTCTCTGGAATATCTCTTGGCTCCGAAGCGACACCAGCAACGAATATCCCTGGCTTCGAGGTTTCAATTGGTGCAAATGAGTCTGTGAGTACGAAGCCGAACTCGTTCAAGTCTATGCCGAAGATTTCAGAGTATTTTTGAATATCTTCAGTAGGCTCAAACCCGACCGAGAGGACAACAAGATCAAACTCCTCCTCGCAACTTCGCCCGTCTTTCTCGTATTTGATGATCAAGTTTCCGTCTTTCTTCTCCATTATGTTTGCAACTCTTGCTTTGTGGTAAATAACGCCGTACTCACTCTTAGCTCTGTTTGCATACTCCTCAAAGCCTTTCCCAAAGGTTCGAACGTCCATTGCGAATATGTGAACTTCTGCATCCGGAATGTGTTCTTTGGCAAGGATTGCGTGCTTTGTTGCGTAGGTGCAACATACGGATGAGCAGTATGGATTCGTCTTCTCATCTCTTGAGCCGACACACTGCAGAATTGCGATCTTCTTCGGAACTTTTCCATCGCTCCTGTAAACGTGCCCTTCAAATGGACCTGTTGCCGAAAGTAGACGCTCGAACTGAATGCTCGTTATAACGTTCTTGTAAATCCCGTAGCCGTATTCTCCACGCTTTTTTGCGTCGAAAAGCCTTCCACCTGGAGCAAGAATGATTGAAGAGACGTTCAACTCCGCTATCTCTTCTTTTTGATTGTAGTCCACGGCCTTTGCAACGCAAGCGTTGTAGCAAATCCCGCAACCTATGCACTTGCTCTTGTCGATTGCATAGACCTTTGGAACCGCTTGCGGATAGCGCAAGAAGATTGCGGAGCGAAAGCTCATCCCCTCGTTATACTCATCGATTGCACTAACCGGACAAAGACTTGCACAAACCCCACAGCCCGTGCACTTGTTTCTATCGACGTAAAGTGGCTTCTTTCTTATCTTGACCCTAAAGTTTCCCACAGAACCCTCTACCGCAACGACTTCGGCGTTGTTTATTATCTCGATGTTCTCGTGCCTCGCAACTTCGTTTAGCTTTGGCGATAGTATGCACATCGAGCAGTCGTTCGTTGGGAAAGTTTTGTCGAGCTGGCTCATTCTTCCGCCGATTGCAGGCAGTTTTTCAACAAGGTAAACCTTTAACCCTGACTCAGCTAAGTCTAAGCTTGCCTGAATTCCTGCTATACCTCCCCCAACTACAAGTACGCTCATTTCACCACCTTAATAGCGAGTTCGTCTTCTCCTCTAACTTCAACCAAACCTCGCCTTCTCATTTCGACTACAGTCGTGAGAATATCCTCCTTCCTAATCCCAGTTCTTTCAGCGATCTCGGAAATTTTTGCCTCATCTTTCACAGCCTTCAAGATTTTTGCAACTTTGATCGCAGTTTCGATCGCATTTGCGAGTATTTGTTCGTATTTCTGGGCATCGATCTTCTCACGATAGAGGTTTCCTTCCTCAACGATGCTCCTCATCTTCGCAACAAGCGCGCGAACGTTTCTATCCGTTGCGACTGCCATTAGAATATCGGACAATTCCTTACCAATTGCAGGAAACGCTTTTGCTGACTCGTTCATCGAAATTCTCTCCTTCTCAAGCCCAAGTTTCTCAAGAGCTATCCTCATTGCCTTAACTTTGCTCTCGGCTTCAATTGCTCCCGGAAAGTTTCTGCAATCTGAACCACAACTCATAATCGCAACACTACCGTTTTTTGCAATCGCTTCAGCAATATGGATCATGTCGAGTCTTGAAATGCAGAGTAAAGTTACCCCTTCTTTGCTTTTCCTTCTACAAGCGATAAGGTTGCTGTTTGCAATTTCCGCGATAATTGACTCGTTTCTAAACTTTGTTGCGAACATCGAAATCGCATTGGTTATACAGGTTCCGGCACAGAGTCCACAGACCTTGCAAGTTCCGGTGATTTCTGGGTAGCCGTTGACGATCTCGAGTGCTTTATGGGGACAAATCGATACGCAAACTCCGCAGCTTACGCATTTATTATAATCGATTATTATAGTCTTCTTTTGATCTTCTGGCATAGCTCAGCAGAAACCGAGGGGGTTTATAAAACTTTAGAAATTCGCTTCTGGGTTCCAAACAGCGAAAGGCTAATATCAAACGTTCGCAATGCCCTTCGGGATTAGCATGGTCGAAGTTAAAGATGGCAGATTGGTCGAGCATCCGATACTGAAGTTCAACCGTGGGAGGGAGGTAACGATATACTTCAATGGGAAACCAATAAAAGCCTACGAAGGCGAAACCGTTGCCTCTGCTTTATACGCAGCTGGAATCAGAGTTTTCAGCAGATCCTTCAGATGGCATCGACCAAGGGGATTCTTTTGCGCAATTGGGAAGTGCTCGGCGTGCATGATGGAAGTAGACGGTGTGCCAAATGTAAGGACTTGCAAAGTCTACGTAAGAGATGGAATGCAGATAAAAACTCAAACGGGATTTCCGAATGCTGAGAGAGACTTTTTTGCAATTTCTGACAAAGTAATCGACCGAATCTTTCCGCATGGAAGCCAGTATACGAAGTTCAACAACAAGCTAATTCGCAATTTTGTGCTTTCTCAGCTCAGGAAAATGACCGGTTTTGGAAACGCGCCGAAGAAGGAGTTTCAGGGAAACGCGAGTTATGAAGAAGTTCGCTGTGACATACTTGTAATTGGTGGCGGACCAGCTGGAATGAGTGCTGCGATAAACGCTGGTAAGTATGGGGCTAAAGTCTTGCTAATCGATGAAAATCCATTCCTCGGAGGACAGTTGGTGAAGCAGACTCACCGATTCTTTGGAAGCGCGAAGCACAGAGCAGGAACTCGTGGCATTAGAATTGCAAAGATACTCGAAGAAGAGCTTAGAAAGATTCCCAGCGTTGATATTAGGCTTGAAACTAAGGCATTCGGTGTTTATGGCAGAGAAGTTGGAGCGGTTGAGAAGGAAAAACTGCTTCGAATAATCCCAAAGAAAATAGTTGTTGCAACAGGCGCATACGAAAGAACACTGATTTTCGAGAACAACGATCTTCCCGGAGTTTACGGTGCTGGTGGTGTGCAAACTTTGATGAACGTCTATGGCATAAAGCCTGGAAATCGTGGGCTTATCGTAGGCTCGGGAAACGTTGGGCTCATCCTTAGCTATCAGCTCCTTCAAGCGGGTGTTGATGTTTCTGCAATCGTTGAAGCTATGCCGAGGATTGGCGGTTACTTCGTTCACGCTGCAAAGGTTCGAAGACTTGGAGTTCCGATTTACGTTCGCCACACGATATTGAGAGCCTTGGGCAAGGATCGAGTAGAAGGTGCGATAATTGCGCAGCTTGACGAGAAATGGAAACCAATACCAGGAACTGAGAAGAAATTGGACTGCGATTTCATCTGCGTTGCAGTTGGTTTGTCGCCGACGCATGAGCTACTTTATCAGGCTGGTTGTAGGATGAAGTTTGTTCCCGAACTCGGAGGACTCGTTCCGCTGAGAAGTAAATACAATGAAACGAGCGTCGAAGGTGTTTACGTCGCTGGTGACGTTGCTGGCGTTGAAGAGGCAACTGCTGCGATAATGAACGGCAGAATCGCAGCAATTCACGCGGTTGTGAAACTCGGGCTTGGTGGTGAAGAAGCAAAGAAAGAGCTTGAAGAGGCGCTGAAAGATCTTGAGGAGTTCCGAGCAGGACCTTTTGGAGAGAGAATAGTCTGTGGGATTGAGAAATGCATTCTCGCTTCTGAGGTGGAACTATGAGCTATCTTGAAAAGGGGTATGCTGAACTTAACGAACTTCCACCGTTTCCAAGTGAGGAGAGAATGAAAAAGAAGTCCGTTGCGTACATCGAATGCCCTCAACCAATTCCGTGCAGTCCTTGTTACGAGTCTTGCCCAGTAGATGCGATAAAGATGGACAATATCAACGATCCACCAGTTGTGGATTACGAGAAGTGCACCGGCTGTATGAACTGTATCCGCGTTTGTCCGGGGCTTGCGATCTTTATGCTTCGACTTCGTGAAGACGGGAAGGGAGAAGTAACTTTGCAATACGAATTCCTACCTTGGCTGAAAAAAGGAGATAAAGTAGAGCTTCTGAACAGGAAAGGGGAAGTCGTTGGAATTGGTGTTGTGAACTGGGTTCTTCCTGCAGAGAGAAACGATCAAACCTCACTTGTTCGAGTTGAAATGGATGCAAAGCTGATTTACGAGGTTCGTGCTGTTAGAAAGGTGAGAGAATGAGGAAAGTCGTTTGTAGATGTGAAGATCTGAGCGAAGAAGAGATTGTGCATGCGATAGAGCTTGGCTACGATGACATAGAAAGCCTAAAGCGCTACACAGGCGCAACAACTGGACCCTGCCAAGGAAAAGGCTGTTTAATGCACATTCTCAGAATTTTAAGCCAAAAGACTGGAAAAAGCATAGACGAGATCGGTATAACAACGCAAAGACCCCCTGTAAACCCGGTTCCGCTTTATATTCTTGCAAGTGGTGAGGAGAAATGAACGTCGCCATTATTGGTGCAGGAATCGCAGGACTTGCAACTGCTTACTTCCTCGCAAAAGAAGGAGCAAAGGTGAAAGTTTTTGAGCAGAAATTCTTGCTCCATGGTGCGAGCGGTAGAAATTCCGGCGGTTTGACTGCTCAGTTCAACGATGAGGAGCTGATAAAACTTGCATTGCGAAGCGAAAAGCTTTACGAAAAGCTTCAATCAGAGATTGGTTTTAACTTCTTGCTTCGCCGAAACGGCTATTTGAAGCTTTTTAACAGCGAAGAAGAGCTAAGAGAGGTGAATTTGCAGAGGAAATTTGGGCTTAAAGTAGAAGTTCTTCAGGCGGAAGAAGTTAAGGAGATCTTTCCGGATATAAACGTGAAAGTGTTTAGATTTGCAAGCTATTATCCAAAAGGGGGTGTTGTATTTCCGTGGGCCGTCATTTGGGGACTTGCGAAGGGTTGCAGGGATTTAGGCGTGGAAATTTACGATTTCAAAAAGGCTGAAGTAGTAGTTGAGAACGGGAAAGTCAGGGGTGTGAACACTGGAGAATTCCATGAAGCGGATGTAGTTGTGAACTCTGCTGGAGCATGGAGCAAGGAGATTAACGAGAAGCTGGGGATAAAGGACGACAGAACAATTATAAGAGAAGAGATCTGCGTCACGGAGAGCATAAAGCCGTATCTCGATCCTTACATTCTTCACGTTTCCAGCGGGCTTTTTCTTAGCCAGTCGATGCGTGGAGAAATCGTGGGGGGTATAGTGGGGAAACAGAACGGCGGGATAAACAGCAGTCTTGACTTTCTCATTCGCTATGCGAAGCTCGCGACAAATCTCGTGCCGAAGCTAAAAAGTTTGGCGGTCCTTAGGCAGTGGGTGGGAGTGTACGATGAAGGGATCGACGGAAAGCCGGTGGTTGGATTCTCGAATGTACAAGGTTTCTACCAGCTCAACGGCTTTGGCAGGAAAGGGATGAGCATAGCTTTGGCGTGCGCTGAGAAAGCTGCAGAGGAGATCTTGAATGCCTAACCTAGAATGGGAGTGAGCTAAGCGTTTCATTGGAGAAAATCTCGGAGACTCTATTGACTTGTTTTTGGGGGTTAGAAGAAATGTAAGTAGAACAAAAAAGTTGGAATCTTAAATATCTTACTCGAGCGGAATTATTTTCTTCTCAACTTTCTCCTTTGGAATCTCGACTTCTAAGACGCCGTTTCTGTAGCTTGCTTTGGCAGACTCAATTTTGAGCCCCTCTGGCAACGCTACTTTTCTGTAAACTCTGCCGTATCTTCTCTCCCTTCTTATGAAGTCCTTGCCCTTTTCCTCCTCTTCCTCTTTGCTCTCTGCTCTGATCACGAGATCGTTGCCCCCGAAGAACACCTCTATCTCCTCCTTCTTGAACCCCGGAAGATCTGCTAAGACTTTTATCTTGTCTCCCTCGTCGATCACATCAACCGCAGTTGTTTCTCTGAACTCTCTAAAGGGTTCAAAACCTTCGAAAAGCATTCTGTTCAACCTCTCAACTGTCCTTCTGAGATCCTCGAACGGATCGATCCATCCTCTCCTCCACATAAACTTCACCTCCCTAACTAAAGGTTAGTGTTATACTATATAAAGTTTTCGCTTGATGGATACCTTTATAACTCATTTGATAAAAGATTGGATGTGAGATGGCTCATATTTGCGCTTGCGATAATGCTAATCGCAATGCTCGTAGTTTCAACGCTACCCAACGCTAAATACGGCGCGGTCGTATTAATCGGTCCAATACCCATAGTTTTTGCATCTGAGTTTGCGATGGTCTTGCCAATGTTAATCTTTGCCATTGCCTTGGTTGCTGTTTTCGTCCTTCTCAGCTATCTCAGTACTCGTGAAATCCCTGAATTTGAAAAAGTTCCGCAAATTGAATTTGAAGCTCGAAAGCCAGAGAAGAAGTTTGGTGGAATCGTTCTCATCGGACCTTTGCCAATAATATTCGGCGACGCAAAGATTGCGATCTTTGCGAGCTTGATTGCACTCGTGCTCATGTTGCTTGCAATATTTCTAATGGCAGGGTGGTTTTTATGATTGAAAAGAAGATCGTATACTTCGAAAAGCCCGGGGAGCAGAATACCGAAGCGACGCTCTCACTTGCGTTTGAGAGAGCTAAGGAACTCGGAATTACTCACGTTGTTTTAGCCTCCTCTTACGGCGAGACTGCAAAAAAGGCGTTGAAATATCTTGACAACAAAATAAGGCTCGTCGTTGTAACTTATCACACTGGTTTCTTCGAGGAGGGAAAGAACACGATGCCCTTACACGTGGAGGAGTTTTTGAGGAGCAAAGGAGTCACGATAGTTCGTCAGTCACATATTCTTTCTGGGATCGAGAGAAGCATAAGCAGAAAACTTGGTGGGGTTAGCAGGGTTGAGGCAATCGCAGAAGCGCTCCGCTCTCTATTTGGGCACGGTTTGAAAGTTTGTGTCGAAATTGCGATAATGGCTGCGGACAGTGGAGCAATTCCTATAACCGAAGTCGTAGCGATTGGTGGAAGATCACGTGGCGCTGACACAGCTGTTGTACTTCGACCAGCGCACATGAACAATTTCTTCGATGCGCAAATCAAGGAGATAATCTGCATGCCAAGAGAGAAGAGATGACCAAGTAGTTCGCATCATAGATGAGCAAAATTTCGCATTTAAAATCGATAGATTAAAATATCGACCTTGACTGAGTTAATCATGGTATTTGGGGTGGTGAGATGTGGACCTTTGCTTGTCCAAGGGCTGTGATATACGGCGATGATGCCCTTGAATCTTTGTCTTCAGAGACAGCAGATCGCGTTCTGATAGTAACTGACAGCTCGATAGCGATGCTTAACTACGTGGAAATGGTAAAATCAAGATTGAGGGCTTCGAAGATCGCTATTTTCAACGAAGTCGAGCCTGAGCCAAGTCTTGACACTGCTTTTAAGTGCGCAAAAATCGCTAAAGAACTCGATCCACAGCTGATAATCGCAATCGGTGGCGGTAGCGTTCTCGACGTTGCAAAAATGGCAAGAATTCTCATGGAAATCGACATAGATCCTGTTGGGATCACTCCATTCATAGACTTGTTCGAGCTTGGATATAAGAAAAAAGCCAAGCTCATTGCAATTCCAACAACAAGCGGAACTGGTGCAGACGCGACGTGGGCATGCGTTCTGACCGACAAAGTCGAGAACAGAAAGATGACTCCTGCAAACAAGGAGATAATTCCGGATGTTTCGATATTGGACTACAGAATCGTCGAAAAAATGCCGCAACATCTAATTGCGGGAACGGGAATGGATGCGCTAACGCATGCGGTCGAGGGGTTAGTTTCGATATGGAGAAACGATTTTAGCGATGCGATGTGCGAAAAAGCACTCGAAATAATTCTTGAGAACCTTGAAAAATCATACGCAGGCGATTTGAGCGCAAGAGCAAAGATGCACATCGCAGCAACGATGGCTGGCATCGGTTTTGGGAACTCACAGGTCGGATTGGTTCACGCACTTGGGCACAGCTTTGGAGCAATTTTTAAGCTCCACCATGGCATGAGCGTTGGACTCTTTTTGCCATATGTTCTCCAGTATTATCGAAACTCCGAAGATGCGAAGAGAACTCTTGAAAAAGTTTCGAGAAAAATCGGTCTTGAGAATATGGATGCGCTCATAAAAGAGATCTTCAAGCTTATGAAGAGAATAAACGTTCCGACGAAGCTTTCGGAAGTTGTCAATGAGAAGAACTTCTACGCAAAGCTCGAAGATCTCGTGATGGCAACGCTTAACGATGCAAGCCTCGCAATGAGCCCGAGGATCCCAGACTACGAAGAAACGAAGAAGATCTACGAATACGCATTCTATGCAAGGGAGATTGACTTTTAAGGTGAGAAAATGTTTGGCTATTGTGGAAAAATTCTCTGGGTAGACCTTGAGAGCAAGAGATCTGTGGAAAAGCCTCTGGACAAAAAAGACGCGGAGCAATTCATCGGTGGCGCGGGACTGGCGGTTAAAATACACTATGCACTTAGAAGTTTTGAGCTCGACGCATTTTCGCCAAAAAATCCGCTGGTGATCATGACCGGTCCGTTAACTGCAACCCCAACGCCTGGAACAAGCAGGGTTGCGTTCTGTGCCAAAAGCCCCTTGACGAACCTATGGGGCGAGTCGAATTCAGGAGGTAAGCTTGCCACTTTTCTCAAGTTCGCAGGGTGGGATGGTGTTGTGATCGAAGGAAGGAGCAAAAAACCAGTTTATCTGAAAATCGATGCAAATGGCGCAGAATTTTTTGATGCGACGACTCTTTGGGGAAAGGGTTGTTACGAAACGCAGGAGACGATCGAAAAAGAAGTTGGTGGCCGAGTCTCGACCGCTGTGATTGGACCTGCGGGAGAGAATCTCGTGAAATTCGCTTGCGTTCAAGTGGATAACTCGAGACATGCCGGTAGAACAGGAATCGGCGCAGTGATGGGAGCAAAAAATCTCAAGGGAATTGCAGTTTGCTATGATCCGAAGGAGAAGTTTGAAGTGAAGCTTGCTGACGAAAAGAATTTTGAGGAAATTGTGAACAACTATATAGAAATCATAAAGAACGATTTTACTTGCAATATGTTCAAAGAGCTCGGAACTTCTGGCTATGTTGAAACTGCAGAGGGCTTCGGGGATTTGCCTGTGAAGTATTTCACAAAGGGCACTTTTGAAGGGGCGAGCAAGATCTCCGGTTCAGCAATGGCTGGCTCAATTCTTCGTGGTAACGATGGCTGCCTGGGTTGCATAGTGCGATGCGGGCGCGTGGTTGAGTTCAGGGGAAAGAAAATACACGGTCCAGAATACGAGACAGTTGCATCCTTTGGATCTCTGCTGCTCATCGATGATCTCGAATCGATCGTCGAATTCAACTACCTTCTGAACAACCTCGGTATGGACTCGATTTCTGCAGGAGTTACGATTGCCTTCACAATGTGGATGACGGAAAAAGGGATTGGGAACTTCGACGTGAAGTGGGGCGATGCTGAAAAAGTGAGGGAGCTTCTTTTCGATATCGCAATGCGAAAAGGGCTTGGAAATGAGCTTGCAGAGGGAGTGAGGTATTTAGAGAGTAAATACAACGTTAAAGGCTATGGAGCCCACGTTAAAGGACTCGAAATCCCAATGCACGATCCAAGGGCTTTCTCTTCTCTCGCCTGTGCTTATGCTGTGCACGTTCGTGGAGCTTGCCACTTACCGCACCAGATGTATCTCTACGAGATGGGGAAAGTATTGGAGGAATACGGAATTGTTTCGAACGACAGGTTTGCAAACGATGGTAAGGGAATTCTTACAGCGAAAGTTCAAAACTTCACGGAGCTTTTTAACGCAGTAACGATGTGTGCATTCATGCCCGTAACCCCAAAGATCCTTGCAGATTTGTTGAAATTCGCAACTGGCTTCGAGTTCACTGTAGATAGTATCGCAAAGGCAGGGGAGAGAATGCTGACACTAAAAAGACTCTACGACCTCAAGTGCGGGATAAACTCGACACACGACACTTTGCCAGAAATCGTGCTCCAACCACTCGAAGGCGGAACAATGGGAAACGTTCCAGACGTGAAAAAGCAAGTTGAGGAGTTTTACAACTTTAGAAAATGGGTAAATGGTGTGCCAAGCAAGGAAAAGCTGAAAGAGCTGGACTTGGAGTGGGCATCGTAGCTTAATTTTTTAAACTGCAACAATTTTTTATGCTTCCAAAGCTTGTCGAAGAGATCTGGGACAAGTATGGGCTTGAAAATTCGGTTAGAGAGCACTGCAAGAAAGTTGCAGAACTGGCGATGAAAATTGCAGAAAGAGCGGAGAAAAATGGGGCTAGGATTGACAAAGAAGCAATTTTGCTCGGTGCTTTGTTACACGATATTGGTAGATCTGTAACCCACGATCCGTTTCAGCACTTTTTGAAGTCCGCTGAGATCCTTAGAAAAGAAGGGATCGATGAGAAGATCGTTAGAATTACAGAACGCCACTTCAGTGCTGGAATCACAGCAAAAGAGGCAAAGGAACTCGGTTTACCTGAGAAAGATTATATTCCGCTGACCATAGAGGAAAAGATCGTGAGCTTTGCGGACAACTTAGTTTTTGGTTCTGAGATCAGAGATTTCAAGAGCTTCTTGGAGAGATTGGACAAAATCGACTCCGTGAATCCGGGATTAAGGTGGCTTACCGAGAAAACGAGAGAGAGAGCAAGAAAAATGAAGGAAGAGATCGAAGCTCTGACGGGGATGAAATTCTAAAGGAAAGCCGCACCCCCTTCGTAGACCCTTACCTTGAAGCCCATTGCTTTGAGGATCCTTGATGCAATATAACTTCGAAGCCCAATGGAGCAGATAATCGTTATCTCTGCATCTTTTGGCAACTCTTTTACCCTTTCTCGAAGCTCAAGCAGAGGAATGTTTAACGCCCCGTTGACAGGGAATTTTTTAGCCTCTTCTCTACTCCTAACGTCTAAAATAATCCCCTCGATTTTTCGTGTCGATTCAAGCAATCCTTCTCGCTTGTTCATTGCAACATTCGCAGAAACTATAACGGGATCCAACGCTGGAGCATATGGGGGTGCATAAGCTAAGTCGAGGTTCGAAATCTCATCAATGCTCAGCCCAGCGTAAATTGCAGTTGCGAAAACGTCGATTCTCTTGTCCACGCCACTGTAACCAACTATCTGCGCTCCAAGGATTCTCGAGTTTTCGTTGACAACAAGCTTAATCCGCAAGTTCGAAGCCCTTGGATAGTAGTGCGATTTGTCAAAGGCCGATAAAAGGACGGAGTAAGCTTTAAACCCATTTGAAATCGCTTCTCTTTCGCTTAATCCGGTTTTTGCAACTGTGAGGTCGAAAACCTTGAAGATAGATGTTCCAAGGATTCCTGGGAACCTTACTTTTCTGCCCATGATGTTGTCGGCAATAACTCTACCGTGTTTGTTTGCAACATCTCCAAATGGAGCATAAATCTTCTTCCCCGTTAGGATATGCGTGTTCTCAACGCAATCTCCGCCTGCGAAAATCCTTGCATCGCTCGTTTGCATGAATTCGTTTACCTTTATCGCACCTGTAGTACCAATTTCGAGCCCTGCTTTTACTGCGAGGTCGACGTTTGGTTTGATTCCAACTGCTTGAACAACAAAGTCTGCTTCTATCTCTTCATCTGCGACGATCTTAAGCTTATCCTTTGCCACGATGTCCCTTACTTTTGTCGCTAACCGAACTTTCACGCCCTTTTCACGAATATGCGATTCCACGAGCTTTGCAATTTCAGCGTCGAGCATCGGCGCAACTTGATCGAGCGCTTCGACGAGAGTAACGTCTAGATCCAAAGATCTCAGAGCTTCACAGGCTTCAAGTCCTATGAATCCTGCACCTATCACCGCCGCTTTTTCAGCGCCGTTTTCCCATAGCTTCAGTATTTTTTCAGCGTCTTCTGCAGAGAAAAGTGTCAAAATTCTTTCATCAGAGTTGAAAATCTTTATCGGCTTCGCTCCCGTTGCGATGACAAGGTAGTCGTAGTTTAGCTCGTCTTCCTTTTCACCTTTCGAAACTCTTAGAACTCTTCTTTTCCTATCTATATCAAGGGCTCTTGTTTTTGTCAGGACCTCGATGTTGAAGATCTTTTTAAAGTAGTTTTCATCCCTTACGACATCGTAAGTTGTTTTTCTCAGCTCATCGACTTCATGAATCTGCCCGGAAATGAAGTAAGGCAATCCGCATCTCGCAAGCGAAATTCTTTCACCTTCATCTACAACCGTTATCTTCGCCTCTTCAGACAATCTCCTTAGCCTTGACGCACATTTTAGTCCAGTCGCACCAGCGCCAACGATTATGACTTCCATG
>Ga0105163_1000515_pt1 | contig 22842 bp, 23 predicted proteins | sample JNZ110809AmetaG_FD_81531 | JGI IMG/M metagenome (GOLD analysis project Ga0105163, IMG submission 81531) | Hot spring microbial communities from Jinze hot spring, China to study Microbial Dark Matter (Phase II) - JNZ 110809A | ecosystem: Environmental > Aquatic > Thermal springs > Hot (42-90C) >... | reverse complement strand
TAAGCGGTGTGGATATGTTGATAACTTTTTTTGAAAAATAACGCATAAATGTAAAGATTTGAAAAGTCTTTGTCAATTAATTTGTTTTTTTAAATTTTTGGGGCAGTGTTTTAAAATTTACACAATAACAAGTGTTAATCTGATGTTGATAACTTTGGGTTTATCCACATTTTGAAGTTATCCACAATTTAAATGTTGATAACTATCTGATTTATCAACATACAACCCACACCAATTCACATTTTATCCACATTGTTATCAACATTGTTTGTTATTTTGAATTGAACTCAATTTTTCTTCGCAAAGATTCAATGAGGTTTCTAAATTTTTCGCTTTTTTTCATCTCTTCTTCAACGGATTGGCAGGCGTGAATTACTGTGCTGTGATCTCTTCCGCCAAAGTGTAATCCTATTGTTTTCAAAGATGAGTCAGTAAGTTCTTTACATAGATACATTGCGATTTGTCTTGCAGTTACAACTTCCTGTTTTCTCGTTTTTGCTTTTAACATATCTGGTGGAATTTCAAAGTGCTCGCAGACGATTCTTTGAATTTCTTCAATTGAAACCTTTACAGATGTATCTTTTACGATTGTTTTGACAACTTCTTTTGCAAGTTCAATATCAATTTTTCTGTTTTCAAGTGATGATTTTGCAAGCAAACTTATCAGACATCCTTCAAGTTCTCTTATATTTGATGTTATGTGAACTGCGATATATTCAATTACCTCCTGTGGGAGTTCAACTCCGCTATCTTCTGCTTTTTTCTTTAAAATTGCGATTCTTGTTTCCAAATCTGGCGGTTGAATGTCAGCAATTAATCCCCATTGAAATCTTGAAATTAATCTATCGTCAAGACCTTTTAGTTCTTTTGGCGGTCTATCACATGAGAGAACAATTTGTTTTCTTGCTTGATGAAGTGCGTTGAATGTGTGGAAAAAATTATCCTGCGTTTTTTCTTTCCCCGCAAAGAATTGGATATCATCAACGATTAAAACATCAATGCTTCTATAAAAATTTGAAAAATCACTCACTCTATCCTTTTGAATGGCTTCAACAAAATCAATTGTAAACTTTTCGCTTGATACATAATAAACTCTCGTTGCTTTTTTATTTGCAAGGACATAGTTTCCAATTGCCTGTATTAAATGAGTTTTACCAAGCCCAACTCCTCCATAAATTACAAGCGGATTGAACGATGTTCCACCAGGATTATTTGCAACTGCGAGTGCAGCTGCTCTCGCAAGTTGATTACAATCACCCTTGACAAAATTATCAAATGTATATCTTGGATTTAAATTGCTTTCAAAAGGTTGAGATTCGTAGGAGCTTTTTATCTGAACTTGATAAGATGGCTTAGGTATTGGCTTTGGAGATGAAGGTAAGTTTATCGTTGTTTTTGTTTCATCTGTTGAGGAATTTTCCATCACAACTGAATAAACAAGTTTTGCCCCTTCCCCAAGAACTTTAGTGAGAGTTTTTTTAATTAAACTGTAATAATGTTCTTCAAGCCATTCATAGAAAAACTGGCTTGGCACTTGAATTGTAATTTGCTTCCCTTCAATTTTAAGTGGAACAATTGGCTCAAACCATGTTTTGAAACTCAATGGATTTACATTATCACGGATTATTTCAAGACATTGATTCCATATGGCTTTTACATCTTGGTGATCAGATGTTGGGCTTTTTAAAGAGTCAGAATCTAAATCGTTGAGGTTCAAGGTCTCTTTGTTTTCTAAAAACAATTCAGATTGATTTTGAGATGGGTCTTTTCTTGGATATTTTAAGGATTTGTCCATAAGTTGAAGATAGTTTTTGTTTTTAAACTTATCCACATTTTTATAAAAATTGTGGATAACTTGTGGATAAATCATCAGGTTAATCTGGGACATTATCCACATTTATTCACATAGTTATCCACATGTCAATATCAAAAATTTTATTTGATTTTCAATGAGTTTTTAAAATGATAACGAAAAATTATCCACAGTTTCGTTATAGGGACAGTTAAGCGACCTTTTGGTAAAATTTTTATTGAACAAAAATTTTTGGTTATTCACAAGTTATCCACACACATAAAAGCCTATGCCTAATTATTTATAAGCAAAATTTTTGGCAAACGCAAGGGGGAGTTAGATGATAGGTCTGAAAAATTGGAAAAATGCTTTAAATGGTTATCCGCTTATTAACATCGTCTTGGTGAGAAATTAGTAAAAGGTTGCCTTGTGGCTTTGGGGCTCAGGTTTTCAATTATGATTTTAAAACTTTTGCGACTTCTTTGAGAAGTGTTATAGCGGTATACGGTTTTTGGATAAACCCTGAGATGTTTTGGAGCGATACCTCTAACAAATTTGATGGGCTTTCAAGACCACTCGTTGCTATGATCTTTACAAGGGGGTCTATTTTCTTGATAGTTTTTATCATTTCTGCGCCATCCATTATTGGCATTCCGAGATCAACTATTAAAAGCTTAATGTCGTTTTTGTTCTGAGCATATTTAATTAAGCCTTCTGCACCGTTGTTTGCAACTATAACCTTGTAGTTGTTTTATTCCAGCAACTGTTTTTATCAAGAGCTCGCCATCTTCAAGTATCGCTATTGCTCCTCCGTCGGCTTTAATTACCTCAATTAATCGGGTCAGCAGGGTCTGGAGCAATTCCTCAAGTTCAAGTGTGCTGACCATGTTTTCTGTAATCCGGGTTAAAATATCAAAGTTTTGCTTTAACTTTTCATATTTTTCCCTTAAGGCTTCAAATTCTGATAGACTCATGGTTTTATTTATCTTTATTATTTATCCTTTTATCCCGATGCTCTCAAAAATTTTTTGGGCTATGGTGTTTATTTCCCCAATTCCATTTATTGATTTCAGAATTCCTTTTTTCGCGTAGTAATCAAGGACGATTTGCGTTGATTCCCTGTAGACCTTTAATCTATTTTTAATTACATCAGGGTTGTCGTCATTTCTTTGATATAGTTCTCCACCGCATCTGGGACATTTATTATCTTCGGGTATTTTGTCAATCAGGAGGTTATAAACTGCACCACAGTTTCTGCAAACGCGGCGATTTGTGAGGCGTTTTATTATTTCTTCGTCGTTAACTTCTAAACTTATTACATAGTCAAGCTTTATTTTGAGTTCTTCAAAAATTTCATCAAGTGCTTTGGCTTGTGGAAGTGTTCTCGGAAAACCATCAAGGATAAATCCATTTTTGCATTTTTCGGAGGATAGAACTTCCTTTATTATTCCGATCATAACATCATCTGGGACGAGCTCGCCTCTGTCCATATAGGATTTAGCTTTCAAGCCAAGTTCTGTTTGATTTTTTACCGCTTCCCTTAGCATATCTCCTGTGGAGATGTGAGGGATATTTAACTTTTGAGATAGAATTTGGGCTTGTGTTCCCTTACCAACTCCAGGTGGTCCAAAAAGTATCAGCCTCATGAAAGTTCTCCTTTTTTATTGATTTAAAATTGCCAGTTGTCCGCATGCTGCTTTTATGTCTTCGCCTGCGTTGCTTCTAACGAAGACAGTAAGATTATTTTCGCGAAGTTTTTGTGCAAATTCTTCAAGCCTCCTTGATGGTTTTAAAATTTTTAAAATTGGGTCTTTTCTTATAAAGTCAACAGGATGAAATTTTAGCAAATTTATCTTACATGGGATCATTTTAGCAAGTTCTACAAGATTTTTGACATCTTCATCTCTATCGTTTAAGCCGTCAAACACGATGTATTCGTATGTGATTCTTAAGCCAACTTTTTTGTAGTAATATCTCAATGCCTCAAGCAAAGATGAAATTGGGTATCTGCTTGCGATTGGGATAAGTTTTGAGCGTAAATTTTCATCAAGTGTATGAAGAGATAGGGCGATTTTGACCTTCCTTCCGGCGTCGGCAAGTTCTTTTATTTTATCTGGGATTCCAACGGTTGAGACAGTTATTTTTCTTGCCCCAATTCTTATTCCATTATCGCTTGTTATTATATCAATTGCCTTGATGAGGTTTTTTAAGTTTAGCAGAGGTTCGCCCATTCCCATAAAAACGATATTTGTTATTCTTCGTTCGGAATATTTTTGTGCCTGTATTACTTGGTCAATTATTTCGCCAGCGGTTAAGTTTCTTTTAAAGCCCATTGCCCCAGTTGCGCAGAATTTGCAATCAATCGGGCATCCAACTTGAGTTGAAATACATAACGTGAGGCGTGATTCATCTGGGATTAAAACGCTTTCAATTTTCTCACCATCTTTTAGTTCAAATAGAAATTTTATTGTTCCATCACAATTTGATTTTTCAAAGGTTAAAAGTTTTAGTTCATTTATTTGCGCAATTTGGGATAATTCCTCTCTGTAGTGTTTTGGGATGTCCGTCATCTGGGCGAAATCATCAACTTGCTTGTTATAAATCCATTTAAAAATTTGCTTTGCACGGAACTTTTCCCATCCCAGATCAAGCACAAAATTTTCAAGTTCAGGTAAGGTTAAGCCTTTGAGCGATATGGGTGTTTTATTTAGCATTTTCATTTTTCTGAGTTTGTCCTACCGAGAAAATTTATCAAATTTCAAAATTTTTAACAAAATTGTTGCCTAATATTGTTCAACATCTGCCCAATATTCTTCAATTGGGTCAGTTGTGGGGAGCTTAATTTTTGCAAAATATAAAGTTTTGGGAGTGGCATTTATTTTGCATTTAAATTTTTGTGAAGTAAAAGTTTAAAAAAATTTCAGATGGAATGATGAAAAAGTTGATTTTAATTTTTGGGATTATTGGGGTTTTGGTTTCAATTTTTGCGATTGTAAGGAAGGGTGGAGCAAATGTTGAGTGCGATTTTGAAGACGATGAAATTCACTTTGAACTTTATGCTCAATAAATTGAGGATGTGAAAATGTTAAAAATTTTTCTTTTCAACAGGACGAAAATTCCGCTTCTTGAAAAAGCTCTTGATGCGTATTCGTTAAGACAAAGGGCGATTGCATCAAATATAGCAAATATAACGACAATTGGATACCGGCGGGTTGATGTTAAATTTGAAGATGAGCTTCAAAGGAATTTGGGTGGGGAATTTATAAAGGGAATGAGGACAAATGAGAAACACATTGCAATTGGTGCAAAAGATATTAATGATGTTCAACCAGAAATTGCACGGCAAAGTTCAGATTATAACCCAGATCCACTTGCAAGTGGTGTGAATGATGTTGATATTGATCAAGAGATGGTTGAGCTTGCGAAGAATCAAATAAGATATAGGCTTGCTTCCAGATTAATTGCTGAGTCGTTCAGGGGAATTCAAAAAAGCATAAAAGGAGGGGGCGTATGAAGATTGAAAGGTTATTTGCATCTTTTAACATAAGTGCAATGGGGTTGAGTGCTCAAAGGAAAAGGATGACCGTTATCGCTGAAAATATTGCAAATGTTGAAACAACAAGAACTGAGAATGGAACTCCTTACAGGAGGAAGGTTGTGGTGATGAGGTCTTTCCCTGCGCAAAGTTTTACATCTGTTTTGAAAAATGAAACGATAGGTCTTAAGACGACGAATGAAAACCATTTTTCTTCTGATTTGTTTGAATTTACGCAAGATGAGAACATCATAAGAGGAGTGATGACGGAAATAGTTGAGGATAATTCTCCTGAACGGCTCGTTTACAATCCAGAACATCCTGATGCCGATGAGAATGGTTATGTTCATATGCCTAATGTTAACATCATCGTTGAGATGGTTGATATGATTTCGGCAACACGTTCTTATGAAGCGAATGTGACTGCTTTCAATGCTTCAAAAAATATGGCAAAAGACGCAATGGAGATATGAGCATGAAAGTTGATGGTGTAAATAGTTATTTTCATCATTTTAATTTTCAGAAGTTGAAAATTTCCAGATCTGTTGAAGTTTTGAGTAAGGAAGAGATTGAATTTTTTGAGAAACTTTTCCCAGATGATGTTGAAAGGATAAGGGAATATTATCGTTATGATTTGCGTGACAGTTCTATTTTTGAAGCAGGTAAGATAATTAACAAAAAGGTGTGAATTATGTTGAAGCCCATTAATTTGATTGATTCGGTTGAAGCTTCAAATTCTGATATAAAATGGAGAGCAAAAGAGAGCGTTGAAAGTTTTCAAAATGTTTTAAAGGAGTTTATCAAAGATGTAAATCAACTTCAAAACGAAGCGGGTGAAGCGATAGAGAAAGCAATAACGGGAGAGATAAGTGATATTCACGATGTTATGATTGCTGTTGAAAAGGCGAAGACAAGTTTTGAACTTTTAATGGAAGTTAGGAATAAGATGCTTGAGGCATATAAAGAGCTGATGCGTTTACAGGTTTAAAAAAATTCATAGAGTTTAATGAGTACAATTTCTCAGTTGAAAGAGTTTTGGGACAAATTATCACTTGCGAGGAAAGTTTTACTTATCGGGGTTGCGATTGCTTCAATTGTTGTTTTTGCATTTTTGATCTCGTGGTTTCGTGAGCCTGAATATGGTGTTTTGTTTTCAAATCTTGAGGCTCAGGATGCAAGTAAAATAATTGAAAGGTTAAAGGAGAGAAAAATTGAGTATAAACTGGAGGATAACGGGCGGACGGTACTTGTCCCAAGGCAAAATGTTTATGAGTTACGACTTCAGTTTGCCGGTGAAGGGTTACCTAATTCAAGTATTGTTGGGTATGAGATTTTTGACAAAAACAACATCGGCGTTTCGGATTTTGTTCAGAAGATAAATTATAAACGAGCACTTGAAGGGGAGCTTGCCAGAACGATTTTACAAATTGAGGGTGTTGAAGCAGTAAGAGTTCATATCGTTATGCCTGAGAAAACTCTTTTTAAAGAAGACCAAAAAGAACCAACAGCTTCAGTTATACTTAAGCTAAAGCAAGGGACGAGGATAACGCGTGAAAATGTCCAAAGTATCGCCTATCTTGTTGCAAATAGCGTTGAAGGTCTTGACCCGAAAAATGTCACTATACTTGATTCCAGAGGGAGACTTTTATCGGATAATTCGGAATCTGATCCGCTTGCAAAGGTGAGCGGTAAACAATATGAGCTAAAGAGAAGCGTTGAGCAGTATCTTGCTGATAAGGTTCAAAGTTTGCTTGATGGTGTTCTTGGTCAGGGAAATTCAATTGTAAGGGTTGATGTGGAGCTGAATTTTACGCAGGTTGAGAAAACAATTGAAGAATATGATCCAGATAAAACTGTCGTTCGGAGTGAGCAGACAACTCAAGAAAGAAGTAGTTCAGTTGATTCGTCGTTTGCCAGCACAAATTCTCAGAGGACAAATACGATAACAAATTATGAGGTTAATAGAACACTTCAAAGAATAGTTGAAAGCGTTGGAAATATAAAAAGACTTTCTGTTGCTGTTCTCGTAAATGGAACTTATAAAGTGAGTGAAGTTGATGGGGTTAAGAAGGTTGAATATATCCCACGTGATGAGGAACAAATCCAAAAGTTGACAGAGATAGTTAAAAACGCTGTTGGTTTTAATCCTGATAGAAATGATCAGATTTCAGTTGTGAGCATTCCCTTTGAACCAGCAGGTGAGGGAGTGGAATTTGTGCGAAGGGAGGACAAGAGGGAGAATTGGCGTGATCTTGTTGAGAAAATTGTGATTGGATTTGCTATACTTGGTTCAATCGTAGTGATTTTCTCTCTTCTTGGTAGATTGAAGGTTAAAAGGGAAATTCCAACTGTTGAAGTTAAGGAATTTCCACAGGTTCAGCCTCAACCGACGCTCAAAGAACCTGAGACGGTTACAATTGAAGCAGTTGAGCCAGCGGAGGAGGAGATTGAATTTGAGAGGATGAAGAGGGAGCAGATTAAAGAAAAAGTGATGGAATATATTCGTGAAAATTCGGAGCAGGCGACAAGATTAATCAAAGTTTGGTTGCTTGAGGAGGAAAAAGCGAAATGGCAAAGGCGTTAAACTTAAAATACGAAAATCTTACGGGTAAGCAAAAGGCGGCTATTTTGCTTCTTGCGCTTGATGTTGAAACTGCTTCAAAGGTTTTTCGGCATCTTGAGCCACAGGAAATGGAACAGCTTGCAATAGAAATTTCATCGCTTGATGGAGTTTCTTCATCCGTTGTTCAGGCTGTAATTGAAGAATTTTTTCAAATGATGAAGGCTCAAGAATATATAATCGTTGGTGGTTTTGAATATGCTAAAACATTGCTTGAGAAATCGCTTGGTCCACAAAAAGCTTCTGAAATAGTTGAGAAAGTTCATGGTATGACGCAGATAAAAGGATTTTCTGTTTTGAAAAAAGCGGATGCGACACAACTTGCAAATTTTTTGCAGAAGGAGCATCCTCAAACAATAGCGTTGATTTTATCACATCTCCCGCTTGAGCAAACCGCAAAGGTTATAAATCAATTTCCTGAGGATTTAAGAGTTGAGGTGGTATATAGGATTGCGAAGCTTGGCAAAATTTCCCCGACGATTTTAACGGAGCTTGAGAATGTTGTTGATATGATGGCTGAGGCATCTTTAAGTCAAGAAGTCAGCGCAACGGGTGGAGCAAGAACAGTGGCGTCAATTCTTAATAAGATTGGTTCACAGGAGGCGAGAGAACTTTTGCAAAGGATTGAGGAGCAGGACCCGGACCTTGCAAACGAGATCAAGAGATTGATGTTCCTGTTTGAAGATATAATTTACATTGACGATAGAAGCATACAAAGAATCTTGCGAGAGGTTGACAAAAAAGATCTTGCCCTTGCTTTGAAAGGTGCTGATCAAAAAATCAAGGAGAAGATTTTCAAGAATATGTCAGAAAGGGCAGCTGCTATGTTGCAGGAGGAAATTCAGTATATGGGACCTGTGCGATTGCGTGAGGTTGAAGCAGCGCAGATGAGAATTGTTGAGATTATAAAACGGCTTGAGGAAAATCAAGAGATTGTAATTGCAGGAAGAGGAGGTGAAGAAGACATTGTTTACTAAAAAGGTAATAAAAAATCAATTGTGGAAGGAAAGGTTTCTATTTGAGGAATTGAAGATTGATGATTTGGATTTTAAGAATTTATCGGATGCTGACGCAAAAGATGAATCGGTGGTTGAATCGTTAAGCGATTATGCACAAAATTCGGCTGAAAAGGGAAATGAAGTTGATGTTGAAACAATAATAGCACAAGTAAAGGATGAATATGAGCTGAAGGTAAGGGAAGCATATCAAAGGGGGTTTAGGGATGCGGAAAGAATTTTAAGGGAGAAGATGAATAACGAATTAAATGAACATATTGCTCTTTTTGAGCAGCTTTTAAAAAGTTTTTATAACGAGGTTGAATCGTTTGAGACAAAAGTTGAGATATTCGTTGTCTCACTTGCTATAAAAATTGCCGAAAAAATAGTTAAGCGTGAGATTGAGAAAAATGATGATTTTATTTTAAATCAGGTGAAGGAAGCAATTAAGAGAGTTATCGGAATTGAGAAGATTAAGTTGAGAATAAACCCTGATGATGAAAAACTTATAAGGGAGTTAAAACCAGAACTTTTGCAAATGCTTGGCTCAGCAAGCGAAGTCATCATTGAAGCAGATCCAGGAATTGAAAGGGGAGGCTGTATAATTGAAAGTGAGCTTGGAAATGTTGATGCAAGAATTTCAACACAATTTTCATTAATTGAAAATTCACTCATTGAGGGCATCAGATAATGATAGGTCTTGAATTTAGAATGAGAAAATACTTTGATAAGATTGAACATCTTGATATGGTCAAAGTCAATGGGAGGGTAACGCAAGTCATTGGACTTGTAATTGAATCAGTTGGTCCGTCTGCTTCACTTGGTGAGGTATGTATTATAAGATCCAGAAATGATGAGGCAATTTGTTTTACCGAAGTAGTTGGGTTTAAAAATAATCGTGTTCTTTCAATGGCTCTTGGTGATATAAATAAGATAAGCCCTGGTAGTGAAATTGTTGCAACTGGAAAAGCATTTTCAATTCCAGTTGGAAGGAATCTTCTTGGTAGGGTTATAGATGGGCTTGGTCGTCCGATTGATGGAAAGGGATGGATTGAGGCTGATGAAATAAGGTCAATTTATAATCAACCGCCAGAACCTCTTGAAAGGAAAAGGATAAATCAGCCAATAGCAACTGGGGTAAGAGCTATTGATGCACTTCTTACTTGTGGGAAAGGGCAAAGAATTGGGATTTTCGCTGGCAGTGGTGTGGGTAAAAGCACACTTATGGGCATGATCGCAAGACATACAAATGCTGATGTTAATGTGATTGCTTTGATTGGGGAACGAGGCAGGGAGGTGAGAGATTTTATTGAAAAAGAACTTGGAGAGTTTGGGCTCTCAAAAAGTGTTGTCGTAGTTGCAACAAGTGATAAGCCACCGCTTATAAGGGTTAAAGCGTCGCTTGTTGCAACAACAGTTGCGGAGTATTTCAGGGATCAAGGTTTTGATGTTATGTTTATGATGGACTCTTTAACTCGTGTTGCGATGGCTCAGCGTGAGGTCGGGCTTGCAATTGGTGAGCCACCAACAACGAAAGGTTATACTCCCTCAGTGTTTGCTTTGCTTCCAAGGCTTGTTGAACGTGCTGGAACCTCTTCAAAGGGAAGCATCACAGCGCTTTATACAGTTCTCGTTGAAGGTGACGACCTTAATGAGCCAATTGCTGATTCAGCAAGGTCTATACTTGATGGTCACATTGTCCTTTCAAGAAAACTTGCAAATATGGGACACTATCCTGCAATTGAACCACTTGAAAGTATAAGCAGACTTATGCCAGATATAGTGAGCCCCGAACATAAAAAATCAGCTGAGAAAATAATAGATATACTTGCAACTTATAGAGAAGCGGAAGATTTGATAAACATTGGAGCCTATGCTAAAGGTAGCAATCCAAAAATTGATAAAGCGTTGCAAATGATTGAAAAAATAAGGGAGTTTTTAAAACAGGATATAAAGGAAAAAGCAGAGTTTGAAGATTCGGTTGCTCGTTTAATTGAACTTGCAAAATTAATCTGAGGTGAAAATGGCTCGTTTCAAACTTGACCCCGTTCTAAAGGTTCGTCAAATACAGGAAAAAAAATACAAAAAGGAACTTTCGGAGATTAAAGTAATTCGTGAAAATGCCGAAAAATTATTAGAAGACCTTAAAACGGAGAAAATACGACAAATGGAAAATATGGAGGTTGAAGAAAAAATCAAGGCGGTTGATCTTCAAATTCAATATGCCTATTTAAATGCAATCGCTGTTCAAGTTGAAAGGCAAAAGGATATGCTTGAAAAAATTTCCAAAGAAGAGGAGAAAAAGCGTGATATCTTGGTGAAAACGAATCAAAACAAACGAATGATTGAAAAATTAAAACAAAAGTTTAACGAGCAAATTTTAAAGGATTATCAAAAGAAAGAACAATCACTTCTTGACTCAATTTCACACAGAGCAACATTGAACAGGTAATATATGGGAAAGTCAATTTTTGGTTACATACTTGGTTTCACTTTTTCTTTTGTGACGATTTTTGAGGGTATGTATGTTCTTTCAAAACTTCATCCCGAACTTTTCAGACCGATCCCAAGTTCAGCCCCTGTTTCGGCGATGATTGATTCTATCAAAGTTAAAAATGATTCGCTTGGAATTGTATGGGAAGATACAAGCTCAATTGGGTTTGAATATGTTGAAGCATATAAACTTGATAGTTTAAAAAATTTGCATAACAAGACGCTTGCAGAATTGGGGAGGTATAAAGATAGCGTTAATGTGCTTATCAGTATGATCCGTAACCTTGAAATTGAGATGAAGAGAAAAGATTTTCTTATTGAAAAGTTGCAAAAGCAGGCTTCAAGTCAACAGAGTGAAAAAGTTAAATCTTTAGCGAAAATTTATGAGGCAATGGAGCCAGAAACAGCTGCAAGGATTCTTGAAAATATGTCTGAAGATGAGGCGCTTGCTATCATTTTAAATATGCAAAGACGTCAAGCTGCGAAGATACTTTCCGAACTTAACACGAAAAAGGCAGTTAAACTTTCAAAACTTAACGGGAAATGAACTTAATTTTAAACAACATATTAAACAATTTCGCCTCAGTTCAAGTTGAGGGAGGTTCTAAATCCCGTAACGAAATTGCGGAAAATTTTGGTGATATTTTAGGACTTCTTTTAATTCAGCTTTTTGCAAGCGCTGAGAGAAGTGAAGCGAGCTTACATCTCATAAACGAAAAATCAGCTGAGAGCGGTGGAGATTCTTGTATTCAAGTTGTGGAGTTAAAGCAGGCAGTGAGTTGCGCCTCAGAATTTAAAGAATTAACACAAACCGAAACTCAGAATCATCAAGCCAAGCAAATTGCCAATTTTAAAATTGCAAAAATAGTTCAATTAACAGTTGAGCAAAATAAAATTTCTCAAGTTTCAGAATTGGTAAACAGGCGTGATGATAGCGGAAATCATAATGTTGTTGAGATGTCGGATAGCAAAACTCAAAAAGCAGGAAACAGTGCCTTGAACTATCAGGGGAACGGGCAGATAAACTGTGCTTATGAATCTGTGCCTCTGATCAAGTTTGATATTACGAAATTGAGAAAAGTTAAGATAAATAGTCAGAATGTAGATGAAAAAAGTAAATGCAATTTTCAAGTTACAGGGTCAATGGGTAGCGAACAGGTGATGATGTTTGAAAAGGAAATTTTTGAAGATAGGCTTGATAAAGGTTTAAGTTTTGAATTTAAAATAAGTGAAGAGAAATTCACTCCGAAATTGATGAGGCATCAATCTCAAGGTGAAAATGTGAAAGATAACGAGGGAATTAGCGCAACAATGGAATCTCGGGTTTCGGCTGTTTATAAAAGCGAGCAGATGAATAATAATTTTGAATTTCGGCGCAATTTCAAAGGGAATTATTTAGAGGATTCCAAGTTTGAAAGGATGCTTGAAAAAATTAATACGAGAAATTTTGTTGATGTTGATATCAAAGATTTAGATGAGAGAATAGGCGTAGAGAGACCAGTTTTTCACATAAAGGCTCAAGATATCCCAGAATTTGTTAAAAGTTTTATTTTGAAAAGCAAGGATCTTGAACGAGGGGAGGTTGTTTTGAAGGTTAAACCAAAAGAGATTGGGGAGATAGTGGTTAAAATTTCGCAAGGTGAAGGTGGCGTAAGAATTTTGTTTGAGGTTAAAAATTACGAGACAAAGCAGATGATTGAGTCAAGGTTTGATAGTTTGAGGGCAACGCTTGAGTCAAGCAATGTGAAACCAGAAAAGATTGATGTATTGCTTGTGGCTGAAAACTTTGATAGTAATTATAATTTCTCAAACTCAGAGCGTGAGCAATTTTTAAGGAAAGCAACAAGTAAAAGGAAGGTTTTTGACTCTTTTGAGACAGTTAAAATTTACGGTGGTAGTTTAATAGAGGCAATAATTTAAAGGAGGTGGGAGCTGTGGAAAATATCAATTCAATTCAGAATTTTAAAAACATTCCATCATCGGGAAGCAGTGTTCAAAATCCCGATAAGGTAATTCTTGGGAAAGACGATTTCTTGAAGCTTTTGATAGCGCAGTTGAATTATCAAGATCCGTTGAATCCTATTCAAAGTGCAGAATTTGCTTCTCAGCTTGCGCAGTTTAGTTCTGTTGAGCAACTTTATAACATCAATTCAAATCTTTTGAAAAGCATTGATGCAAGTTATGCGACGAATCGTTCAATTACGAATGCTTTGATTTCAAACTTAATCGGTAAAAAGGTTGTAGTTTATGGAGATGTTTTGAAACTTGAGGCGGGGAATGATATTGAATTTGGATACGAGTTAAAAGGCGATGCAAGTTCAGTTGAGATTAAAATTTTTGATTCCGCTGGAAATTTGGTTAGATCGTTTAAAGTTGGCGAGAGAAAAAGTGGAAGATATGATTTCAAATGGGATGGAAAAGACGAGCGTGGGGATCGTTTGAGAGATGGAAATTACACGGTCAAGGTTGAGGCTTTTGATGAGAATGGGAAACCCGTGGTTGTGAATGTTTACATCAGTGGAACAGTTGAAGGGGTAAGATATAAGCCAGATGGAGCGGTGATTTTAATCGGAGGGGTTGAGTTCGGGATTGCTGACATAATTGAAATAAAAGACGAAAGGGGAAATGTCAATTGAGGTAAATGGTGTAAAAGTCCCGTTTGTTCCTGCTGGTGGAGTTGAAACCCTGAGAAAGGAATCTTCGGGGATAAAGATTCCTGATTTTGGTTCAAGGTTTGATGAAATTTTAAAGGGTGAGATTGAGAGGGTAAAGTTTTCAAATCATGCTTTGAAAAGGATGGAGGAAAGGGATGTCAAGTTAAGCGATGAAGAAATGAAGCTTTTGAACGATGCTGTGGTTCGGGCGGAGCAAAAAAATGCAAAAGATGTTTTGATTTTGTTAAGGGATATTGCGTTTATCGTCAATGTTAAAAACAAAACGGTTATAACTGTGGTTGATGGCGAGAGCATGCGAGAACATGTTTTCACAAATATTGATGGAGCTGTGATAATTTAAAGGGGCTGGACCTCAATTGAGGGGGCCCCGCAATCTCGCTGAACGACTGAAGCGAGATCTAAAAACAAAAATAAAAAAATTAAAGGAGGTAATTAGAAATGTCATTCCTAAGGTCGCTGTTTTCAGGTGTTTCAGGGCTAAGAAATCATCAAGTTATGATGGATGTAATCGGCAACAACATTTCAAATATCAACACAATTGGATTCAAATCGGCTCGTGTTTCATTTAGTGAGACATTTGCGCAGATACTTCGCGGGGCTACTCAACCCTCTGGGGAATCGGGCGGAACAAATCCGATTCAAGTTGGGCTCGGTATGAATATAAGTTCAATTGACACGATTTTCACGCAGGGGAATCTTGAGACAACGGGTCAGGTGACAGATCTTGCAATTCAAGGGAATGGTTTTTTCATTGTTAAAAAAGGAGGGAAAAATTATTTCACAAGAGCTGGCTCTTTTAGATTTGATGCGAATGGTAATTTAGTTGATTCAGCAACTGGTGCGATAGTTCAAGGTAAAATGGCTGATGCATCGGGGCTTGTCCCACCGGGGGCAAAACTTGAAGATATAAAAATTCCCTTCGGTCAAAAATCTCCTGCAAAAGCAACATCTGTTATAAAACTTACGGGCAATCTTAACGCTGGTGGTGTTCCAAAAGGTAATATACTTCGTAGCGCACGGCTTTATGCAGTTGAAGATGGAAATTCAGATGTAAACGATCTCCTTGCAACTGGGAGTGCAAACACAATGATAACCGGGATGATATCTGGCTCAACAACTGTGACGGTTCAAGATGGAACGAAAGTTAAAACTTATACTTATGTTAGCAAAGATGGTGGAGTTGGGGACGGTAACTTTCATACCTTAAACGATTTAATTAAAGAAATTAACAACGATTTCGCAGGTTCATTGTTTGCCTCAATTGATTCACAAGGTAGAGTAGTTTTAACATCAAGTGTTGATCAAACCGTTTTGATATCAAGTAACAATCGCAATTTTGAATCAGCTCTTTCGGGGTTAAATGGAAACTATTCTTCAAATTCAAATAAACTTTCGGATAAATTTTCGCATGTTGCGAGAGCGGATGACCTCTTAATTAATTTAAGAGATGCTCAGGGAAATGACCTTGGGCTTGTCGCAGGTGATACAATTACAATTGATGGTAAAGTTGGCGGTAAAGCAATTTCAACTGTTAATTTTTCCGTTAACGCAACATCAAAGTATAAAGATTTTGCTGATGCGGTGAAAAACGCTTTTAGAATAGGCAATCCCAAAGGAGTTGAAATTGATCCAGATACAGGATCTCTTGTAATAAATGCAGATGGTGGAAAAGCGTATGAAATCACGGAACTTAACATATCTGCCTCTGGCAGAGATAGATTCAACTCAATTTTTGAAAACAAACCTGGCAACTGGCTTGAAGTTCAAAAAGCCGAAGATGTTGAGGTATCAACTACTGTGACAGTTTATGATTCTCTTGGTAATAGGCATAACATAACTTTAAAATTTGTAAAGGACGCGACAGTGCCAAATCAATGGTCCTGGACAGCTTCAGTTGCTGGGAAAGAAGTCATAATTGCTGGTGGAAGTGGTAAAATTGTTTTTAATCAGGACGGCTCAATAAGAAGTTTCTTCTTTGATGATGGGAGTTCAACTTTAAAGATTGATCCCGGTGATAATTCAGCAAAAACGCTTGAAATAGTGATTGACCCGGGGAAAATTGGCGAATTCGCTGGAATAACACAAATGGAGGGAACCTCAAGCTTGATTGCTGATCAGGATGGATATGGGCTTGGGTTTTTGAATACAATTTCTGTGAGTGAAGATGGCAAAATTTTAGGTGTATTTTCAAATGGAACTGTTCGCGTTCTTGCGCAAATTCTTATTGCAACATTTAACAATCCAAGTGGATTGGTAAGAGTTGGGGATAACATGTTTGATATTTCTGCGAATTCTGGAGCACCGATAATTGATGAGCCTGGGTCGGCTATTCAGTCAAAAGTAATGTCGGGAGTTCTTGAGCAATCAAATGTTGACCTTGCTGAGGAGTTCACACGTATGATAATCGCGCAGCGTGGTTTTCAGGCAAACGCTCGGATAATAACTGCAAGTGATGAATTTTTGCAGGAAATAGTAAATTTGAAGCGTTAAATCTAATCCCCGCCCTTTGTGGCGGGGTTTTTGTTAAAAGCAAATTTAAAGATCAATTATGATTAAAGTAACAAGGTTAAACGGTCAAGAAATCGTCGTTAATGCTGAATTGATTGAATATCTTGAGGCTTCCCCTGACACAATTATAGCTTTGACAACCGGAAAAAAAATTATGGTAAAAGAAAGTGTTGATGAAGTTGTTGAAAAAATAATTGAATACCGTCGCAGATGTTTTCCGTCTTCATTAATTCCTCCGGTTCGTAAATCCGAGGAAGAGAAATGACTTCACCTTTTTACTTTATATAAAACAGCGGGTGGATTTTCCGAAACCGCAACAGTTTCAAGGAAAGGTGGTGGGGAAGTGTAATTAAAAAGGGATTCAAAATTTCGGCGGAAATAATATTCAATCCAACTGTAATAGAGATATGATGCGTTTAACTTTACTAACTCGGCATAAAGCTCATCATAATTATTCACAAGTGGGAAAGGTTTGAATTCCATATTTAGGTAATAAGCAATGTTAGGTTTTCTTGCAACTATTATTTTACCTCTCTCTGAATCTCCAAATTTTGCTTTGAACTGTTCTCTTACATAAAGTATATCAAACGGCTGATTATCAATATCTCTTTTTATCATCTGAGAAATTTTAGGGAGGGAGACAAGGTTAAGGGCTGTGAAAATAATTAACCACCCAAATTTTGTGCGTTCTATTTTCTCCCAGCTGATAATGTAATAACAGATTGAAAGGTAGGTTGGTAGAAGGTACATTGAAAACCTTTCGCTATAAAACACAAAGACAAGGACAAGAAAAAATGTTAAGCTCTGGACAAAGTAAGCAATTTTTATATTGTCAATTTTACGGTTTATCATTAAAATCAAGCCGAGTATGAACAAAATTGTAAATTGCCATCCACAAAGTTGTGTTAAATCACGCCAAAAATGGTCAATTAAATTTAAAAAAGCTTTTTCAATGAAAAGGGCTGGGTCACGCAAGAAAACATCAACGAAAGATTTATATTCTTTTGATGCTTCAAACCAAAAATTATCCCAGGGGATTTTCCCCTTTGCGTACATTTCATAAGCAATGTTAAGATAATTTCGGTTATAGAAGAATTCACCACGTTTTATATAAGAGTAGATTGACCAAGGGAGAAGAAAGGCAAGGTATCCTGAAAGAGCAAAAATTGACCTCAAAATTCCATTCTTCAAGTTTTTGTAATTTAGAATCAAAATCATTAATGGCAGACCAACAAGAAGAGAAATTCCATTATACCTTGTCAGATACGCATAGCCCCCGGCAAGACCTGAAAGAAAAAGCAATGTATTTTTATTTTTTGAAACCCCGATGATGGCAAAAAACACGGCAGATGAAACGAGAAAGTTGAAAAACATATCTGTCCCACAAACATAGGAGTATCTTAAAAAAGTCGGGTTTAAAATTAAGGTAAGTGAAACTGCGAAAGCAATTTTATCATCAAAAATTTTTTTCAGCGTTTTAAAAGTTATAAGAATAACAAGAGATGAAGAGATGGCGGAAATGATAAGCCCTGATGTAAATGAATCACCTGTGAAAAGCGAGATCATGGCGACAACTGCAGGATATCCTGGACCTCTAAATTCACCGACATTTACTATACCTTTTAAGATATTCCGTGCCTCAATTGCATAATCCCAGAAGAAATCAGTTTCTATATCATAATTCCCAACCTTTCTATAGCCAACCGAAAAACTCAAAACACCAATAAAATAAATAAATGATATGGCGGATATGATTTTATCAAAGTTCAGCTTTTGAACTTTGATTTCCGCTTTTTGTTTCTTCATCGGTTGTTATTTTGTTTTTCGCTTTTGAATTAATTTAAATTAAATCGGATAGATTCGCAAAATAGTAAGCGCGTTGCAAATAAAATTTACTATGAAGATGTCAATAGGAAGATTTATTCTAAACCTGCTTTTCCCCGTGATTGCCCTCGGTCAGATAAATTTTGTCGGGAACTATACAAGGCACATTATGACAGATAATGGGGTCAGGTTTTATGCGGGGGCATGTGCGGTTGAGTTTAAATTTGTTAGAAGCGATATAGTAAAAGTTATTTTCTTTGAGGATTCAAGCAATGTCGTTGAGGACACAAGTTTTGTAGTAGTTCAATCTCCTGATGTTGTGAAATGGGAAATAAGTGATGATGGGGAAAAGTTTTTCATCAAGACAGATTCAATTTCAATTCGCATTGATAAGTTTCCATTAAGGATTTACTATTACAACATGAGAGGAAAACTTTTACTTAAAGAAAGAAATTTGGGAGGATTCGGGTATAGTGGTAAGGAGAAATATGTCTTTTTTGAAATTCAACCTGATGAACATTTTTATGGACTTGGTCAGAAGGGGATTGATATTGATAGAAAGGGATATGCGTTCAGCACATATAATCAACATATCGGTGGGTATGAAACTCCTTTGAAAACGATGCAGGTAAATGTTCCGTTTGTTCAATCAAATTACAATTACGGTTTATATTTTGACATAACATTTCCGGGTTACTTTGATTTTGGGAGCTCAATTCAATCTGTGTGGTATTATAAAATAGAGGATGGGCAGATGAGTTATTACTTTATTTATGCATCTTCAATGAAAGAGATTCTCAAGAAGTATTTTTGGCTTACAGGATTTCCACCTATTCCGCCGAAATGGGCTTTTGGATTTTTACAGAGTAAATTCGGCTACAGGAATCAATTTGAAGCCGAAAGCATTGTTAATACATTTACGCAAAAAAATATCCCGCTTGATGGGATAATTATTGACCTTTATTGGTTTGGCTGGGGAAAGATGGGAAATATGACTTGGGATAGAAATAATTGGCATGATCCTGTTAAGATGATGTCTGATTTTAAGGCGAAAGGTGTTAAAACAATTGTTATATCTGAACCATATATAAATCTTTCTTCTTTTAATTACCCAATTGCTGAACAAAATAAATTTTTCGCTTTTGATTCAACGGGTAAGACTTACATTTTTCAAAATTTTTGGGCCACTCCTTCATCTTTGCTTGATTTGACAAATCCACAAGCGCAATTTTGGTGGTGGGAGAAGTATAAAAATCTTTTAAATGAAGGTGTGTCTGGGTTTTGGACTGACCTTGGGGAGCCAGAAAATCACCCGAACTTTTTACGACATCACCTTGGCGATGCAAGAAAAATTCACAACATTTACAATTTTCTGTGGGCGAAAACCCTTTATGATGGTTATCGGCGTGATTTTCCTGAAAAAAGAATTTTTAATTTGACGAGGTCAGGATTTGCTGGAATTCAACGATTCGGTGTTATCACTTGGTCTGGGGATGTGAAAAAAAGTTTCAATGGGCTTAAAGTTCAAATACCGATGTTGATCGGAATGGTGATGTCTGGTATACCTTATCATAATTCGGATATCGGTGGATTTACAGGCGGGACAACGACAGGCGAATTGTATATCAGATGGATTCAATTTGGGACATTTTGTCCAGTTATGCGACCTCACGGACATGAGCAACCACTTGAACCATGGGCTTTTGGTGAGGAAGTTGAAAAAATAGTCAGAAAATATATTGAACTTCGCTATCGCTTAATACCGTATATCTACACTTATGCCTACAAAACATGGAGATATGGTGAGACGCTTATAAAACCTGTTCTATATGAATTCCCAAACGATGTGAATGTTTATAATTTGAGTTATGAATATCTCTTTGGAGATTTTATCCTTGTCTCACCTGTTTTTGTTTCTGGTCAAAGGGTAAAGGATGTTTATTTGCCATCTGGGTGTTTGTGGGTTAATTTTTGGACGGGTGAAATTTATAACGGTGGGAGAACAATCCAAGTTGATACACCGCTTGAACAAATACCTTTATTTGTTAAAGTTCCATCAATAATTCCAATGGCAAAGGTCAAAAAATATGTTGATGAATCTCCAGATGATACCCTTTGGGTTGAAATTTATCCTGGCGATGTGGATTTTGAGTTGTATGAAGATGATGGAGAGACAATGAAATATGAAAACGGTGAATTTTCAATCACTCAATTAAGATGCAGAAAGCAGGGAAATAGACTCAATTTTCAAATCGGCAATGCTGTGGGGAAATTTACTGGTCAGATTGAGAATAGATGCTGGATTTTGAGGTTTAATCTCATTGATAGGTTTGATTCTGTTGCGGTAAATGGGATCAGAATTAAAATTGAAGATGACTCGGTGGGATTTTCCATGGGTTTAAATTCGGCGTGGTTTAACTTTGACAAGAAGATATTATATGTGAAGTTGTGCTCCGAAACTTCATCACAGGTTGAGGTGCAAATTTACGGTGTTGATCTCGCTACGGGCTTTGAGGATTACAGGGATGAAAGTTTTAGGTTTGATCTTTATCAAAATTATCCCAATCCATTTAATTTGGAAACGGAGATAGAGTTTGAGTTGTCTTATAATGGTGATGTTCAGATTTTGATTTATGATATGCTTGGTCGTGTTGTAAAAAGTTTTAATTTAGGAGAGATGGGCGCTGGAAGGCATAGATTTAGATTCAATTCCTGTGAAATGCCAAGCGGTGTATATTTTTACATGCTTCGCATGAGGAATCTTTTCAAGATAAAAAAGATGATTGTTTTGAGGTGAGATTTGATATTAAACTTGAGCAAAAAATCCACCGTCAAAATCTAAAAGAAATTTAATTTGAATTTTTGCAAGTTTTGATGGTAAATTGAGTCAGGAACGAAAATTTTTGAAAAATGATTAAACTTTTTAGGAAAAAATCAAAAACCAGGAGGCGTGTTAAAATGAAACGCTTTTTCATCTCCCTTGTTTTTATTTTAACCTTGAGTTCAATGATAGTTGCACAGCAAGGTCCTTTTGGGAAAAACAAGGTTCAGTATAAGGATTTTGCTTGGTATTTTATACGAACTGATCATTTTGACATTTATTTCACCGATGGCGGTTATGAGCTTGCAGAATACACTGCAAAAGTAGCTGAGGATGCTTATGTTAAAATAAGCAAGCTTTTAAGGTATGAGATAATAAACCGCATTCCAATAGTGGTTTATAATTCGCATAACGATTTTCAGCAGACAAATGTTGTAATGGAGTATCTTGAGGAGGGAATTGGTGGGGTGACTGAGCTTTTCAAGAATAGAGTTGTCGTCCCGTTTGAAGGTTCATATAGACAATTTCGTCATGTTATACATCATGAGCTTGTTCATGCTGTTATGAACGATATGTTTTACGGTGGTTCACTTCAATCTGCATTGATAAATAACATTCAACTTCAGCTCCCGATGTGGATAGTTGAGGGTTTGCCAGAGTTTTCCGCTTTAAGATGGGATGTTAATTCTGATATGTTCATGCGTGATGCGGCTGTGAGCGATTATCTTCCGCCGATAGAGTATCTTGATGGTTATTTCGCTTACAGGGGCGGACAATCTGTTTTCTGGTATATTTCAAGAAAATACGGTGATGAAAAGATTGGTGAGCTTATAAACAGGATTAGAGGTTTGAGAAGTGTTGAAGCCGGGATAAGAAGCTCACTTGGGATGTCTTTAAAAGAACTTTCCGACAGATGGATGAGGGAACAAAAGAAGTTATACTGGGCTGACTTTGCAAAAAGGGAAGCCCCAGATGAATTCGCCAAACGATTAACAGATCATACGAAGCGAAATCATTTTTATAACACAAGCCCTGCTATTTCTCCAACGGGTGATAAAATTGCTTTTATCTCCGATAGAGATGACTATTTTGATGTTTTCATCATGTCCGCAATTGACGGGAAAATCATAAAAAAGATTGTAAAGGGTAATAGAACTAAAAATTTTGAGGAGCTTCATCTTCTAACGCCTGGGCTAACATGGTCTCCGGATGGGAATAAAATAGCACTTGCTGTAAAGAGCGGTGAGCGTGATGCAATTTTCGTAATTGATGTTAAAACAGAGAAACAGCAGAAAATAACATTTGATCTTGATGGCATTTTTTCTGTTGATTGGTCAAGGGATGGGACAAAACTTGCTTTCGTTGGTTTGAAACATGGACAATCGGATATTTATGTTTATGATCTTTTAAACAAAACGCTTGTTAATTTAACAGATGATATTTTCAGTGACGCTGATCCAGTTTGGTCGCATGATGGGAAATTGATTTACTTCTCTTCCGACAGGAGGGATTTCATTTCAAAAGATTTCATCCCGCAAGATTTTAGAATGTATAATTTTGATCCAAACCAATATGATAT
>Ga0105163_1000513_pt1 | contig 22888 bp, 21 predicted proteins | sample JNZ110809AmetaG_FD_81531 | JGI IMG/M metagenome (GOLD analysis project Ga0105163, IMG submission 81531) | Hot spring microbial communities from Jinze hot spring, China to study Microbial Dark Matter (Phase II) - JNZ 110809A | ecosystem: Environmental > Aquatic > Thermal springs > Hot (42-90C) >... | reverse complement strand
TGACCGTCTTCTGGTACCTCAACAGCAGCATCGTCTACAAAGACGCCTTCAACCTCACCAAGAGAGGATACTCGGTTGACAAAGTCGCCATAGCCGACGTAACCTTCGTCCTCGCCATATCCGCCAACAAAGACCGACCCGTCAAAGACCTCTACGCTAGAATCTGGTGGCTCAACGTAACAGACGGCACAACAGTCTTCCCAGGAAGAATAACCGTCGACCACGCTAGGAAGACATGGACCTACACCGCGGTACCCGAGACACGTGGAGCAGCCAAATGGACAACAGGACAGCTCACCCTGCCATGGCTACCAACATCGGAGCGCTTCACCAAGAGCGACTGGGACCTCGTATTCGACTCTGACCTCGGCAGATGGGTATACGACGACGTCACACGCACATGGGACATACCTTATCCAAGCGACCGCAACGGAGCACCCATAGCAGGATGGCCGTACAACCCACAGCCAACAGGCTACTACAGAGCACTAACCTTCGATGAAGATGCCGCAATCCAGTACCGCATCAGCGTATGGAGCGACCAGCTACCCATCGACCCATCATCGCAAGACTATAACAACGGAGCATGGCAACGCGACCACTACGAACTCGTCTGGAGAATACCCGCAGAATTCCCATTCGCGTGGATGCTCTTCGGACACCCGCCCTTCGACATCACATTCTACCGAGGAAGCACAGGGGTAGGAGGGTTCACGCCGATACCTGGCTACGCGTTGACACGTACATGGACAGCCACACCAAGTCCGGGCAGCAAAGTCGTCGCCATCAAGCTCAACGCCACAGACGTCGAGATACCTGTCTTCTGGCAGGTAGGCGACTACGAGCTCGGCAGCTACGACTGCGGACCACTCCTAGGCTACATCGTCAAAGGCAGAATAGTGCCACCGGCTGGCGCAACATTCGGACCAAGAACCATCGACGCCGTAACAACAGCGGGAACAATCACAGTCGGCGACAAGACAGTCGACGTCTGCATCGCCGGCAAACCAGTAGGACTCGTAACAGTCACCAGCGGAGACACACCCTCGACAGTCATATGGGGCGGCAGCAGCCTCGTCATCGACGAGGTCTCACCGCCACCGAGCATATGGTACAACGACGGCACAGGACAGGCAGGCGCAGACAACCCCAACAGAGGAACAACCAGCAACTACTGGAGAAACTGGGTCAGCCAAGCCATCGACCCGATAACCGGACAGCCTGTGAACCTACACGTCGGTGACCAGCTACAGGTACCGGGCGTCGACCTCGGCATACAGTACATGGGCTACGGCAGACCATATGAAGGCGTCTCTCGTGTAGCAACGGTAGAAGTATTTAGCAACGACCCCGACAACAGAGCACACAGACCCTTCATCAAGATGTTCGAGTTCCAGAACGTCTCAGCCAGAATCACAGACTTCAACGGCAGACCACTGCCCGGAGCATTCTACCAGCTCATCGACTCGCAGACAGGCAAATCCGCTGCATGGAGCTACGCAGGACCCGACGGCAGAATAGTGCCCATGCCAATACGCAAGCCCGGAGGAGTCTTCATACAGAGAGTCCTCTACCTCGGACAGGGCGCCAACGGAGAACCCACATGGCCAGTCAACAGCTTCGCAAGATGGCCAATAGCCTACGACAGCAGAGACGACGAAACCACACAGGAAACCCAGAAACCCGACATACCTCTCGGCTTTGCATACACAGCCGAAGCAGGACCTTGGCCAACAGGCGACGGATGGGTCCAAGCCGATGTCTGTAGACATGCTGGAGACGGCTCATATAACTACACCACATCAGTCCTCGAGGCTCTCGCGAGCTGCCCGCCGGCAGGATGGGGTAGAAGCTTCGACGTCATCACACGGATCTTCGACCTAAGAGTACGGTTCGTCTACGGAGACGCCCAGAGACCAGCCGACCCAGCCTACGTATTCAGCGCACCCAGCCTAGCCCTATCCGACGACTTCATCATACGTGGACAAGGAGCAATCTTCGAAGCCAAACGCCTAGCAAGAAGCTCCTACGACATCGTAGCCCTCTGGCCCGACGCAAACGGTGAAGAAGTCGGCAGAAGAACCTTCGACATCAGCACAACCAACGTAGGAACAGTAGAAGGCACAGTCGTCCTCGCCCTCAGAGACGTCAGCTTCAACGTCGTCGATAGACAGGGCAGACCACTATCCGGAGCCAGAGTAAGCGTCTCACCCGACCTTGTCAGAGACGAAGACATCCAGCTTAGACCCGACAGCATCTTCACAATACTCCGCATACCCGACGGTAGAACCTACGACTTCACAGTTGAGTGGACAAGCCCATTCGGAACAACAGCCAGAGCAGCCGTAAGAGACACGCCAGCAGGCCTACAGAGCAGAGGCAGCATAACCCTGCCAGTAGACGACGTAACCCTGACAGTCGTCGACTTTGACGGAAGACCTGTAGCAGGTGCAGCCATACGATTCGCCGGACAAGACGTAGGCACAACAGACAGCCAGGGCATCATCATCATTGGACAGGTACCGCTCGACAACGAATACCAGATAGAGGTTGCCAAAGACGGCACAACAATCGGCGGAGACCGCGTCAGATTCACCGCATCCCGGACATCAGCAACCATACAGGCAGGCGTCTACGACATCACAGTCCTCGTCAAAGGCGCAGCTGGGCAGCCGATACAGGGCGCCATCGTTGAGCTGCAGAGAGGTGGAACAACAGTAGCCACAGCAGCCACAGACGCCAGCGGGTCAGCCGTCTTCTCCAAAGTCGTAGGCGCAGACTATTCGGTCAAAGCCAGCTACGAACAATTCAGCAGCTCAGCCAACGTAGCCAGAGGCACTAGAAGCGCGACGCTCGTCCTCGACCTCTACACCGTCATACTCGGCGTACCCATGACACTCGCCACGTTCCTCGCGTTGATCATCGGACTCATACTGCTGGTCATCGTCATCGTCGTCATCGTCAGCGAATACATCCGCTGGAGAGGACGCCGCCTCGGCATCTACCCAGCAGCGCCACCAAAGAAATAAACACCCAACTTTTTTAAACCCCCTCAAATTTTTTATAATCTGTCAAAGCCTCAGGCCAACGTATAGAGGAGGTATTTTCGACACAAATCAAAACGGAAAACGTTTTTAGGAACCGGGGGAAAAACCAGCCGGAATGCGTGAAACAGCAACCATTCTCACAGCTGTTCTCCTATTCGCCGTCTTAACCATTGCATCCGCTCAGACAAGCGACCCCTGTATCACAACAGATAAACGTGTAAACCTGGCCGGGGACACGCTTCCCCTCATAGAAGCCACTTTAGCCGGAAGGCTGAGGGAAGATTTTTACAGGTTCGAGAACCTACGACCCGGTGAACGCCTAGTCCTCAGAGTCACGGTTACCACAAACACCTCCACAGGGTTGAACACGTTGCTGATGTGGGAGATAAGGCCCAACCAGTTCACCCGAATAGGCGGGGAGCAGACCATCCAGGGAGGAGGCCCGCTGGACTACGTCTACAGCTGGGTGCACAGCAACTTCGGCGAAAACACTCCAACCACGCTCTGCTTCAAAATAGGAATATTCTCGGAAGCGAGGCCCGCCAAAGCCGACTACGTAATCACCCTGGGAATCGAGCGATATATGGACACAGGCGGAAGAGAAGCCGCCGACAAACTCGAAAAAGCAACCCCGCTGGGAATGTTGAGAACAGGGGAAACAACCATCATCTCAGGCCATTTAACCAACTCCAGCGAAGGGCTAGACTACATAGACACATATGTCTTCACAGCTGTTCTCGGAAAAGGGAAACAGTTGACCGCGACACTGTCGACACGGCCCGGAAACATCTATGAATTCGCCGTCCTCGACCAGACAGGCTACGGGCTCAGAAGCAACAGAACAAACACCAACGGTGAAGCGGCGGTGAATCTGGAGACACAGGACACAGGTGAGAAAACCTACTACCTAAGGGTGGCTAACCAGGGCGGAGTAGGTGGAGGAGGACCATACACCATAACCCTAACAATCAACGAAGTAACCACGTCAACAACCACGACAGCCACCACAACCCCTATAGAAACAACCACAGAAATCACCACACCCAGCCTATCACGTGAAACAGCCCAGCTCATAGTCTACAGCACCGTAACCGGCATAGCCGTCCTCGCAGTCGCCGCAACAATCATAATGAGAAGAAGAAGCCAAACAGTCGTCGGCGAAGAAGACCAGTGGTACTAAACCTTCAACATGTTTCGCCCAAGTTTCTTGAAATAGTGCTCGGCTTCATCGGGCCTGACGATGTGAAGCTCGAAGGGATGGTAGACGGGAAGCTCCGCGGCCCATTCAACCTCCACCTTCAAGGCACCGCGTTCAAGCATCGACTCTGGAACCCTGTCCGAGACAATCAAGACATCAACATCGCTCGACGCCACAGCCTCGCCAGCGACAACGCTGCCAAACACATACACATCCGCATCCCCCAAAACCTTTCTAGCAGCCTCAGCCAACACCCCGACATATTCTCTCCAGCGCCTAACCATCTCAGCCCGCCTACGAGCTGTCTCAATCATGCCGAGAAACCCGCAACCCTGCCGACCAGAGTAAACAGCTCACGGACAACACCGCATCCATCTCGGAATATTCCTTCGGAAAATATCTCGACATAATGTAGGCATCCTCCAAGCTCGAGAGAACCGCTCTCCTCTCTTCGCCAAACCTCCTTAGCTCATCGTCTTTCGAAGCCTCGGCCAGCTCCCACACGAGACGCCTCAAGCTATGAGTCCTGCCATATTCTCCGACGAGCTTGAGGAGAGCGGACTTGAGGTAGAGCTGAGCGGCTTGCTCCAGCATGAAACACGCCAACCTTCTTGTCTGCCAACGCTTTCTCAGCCACCTCGAGAAACTCCACACCCCTACGCCTCAACACCTCCACCTCATCACGCCGAGCCATCCCAACAATCAATCCGCAGCACCCTAATAAGCAATCCCAACGCATGTAACACTATGAGCATGTCCCGGAAGGGTTTCCACCAGCTCCCCCACATGGCCGACATCTACATCGAGGCATATGGGTCATCTCTGGAGGAGGCGTTTGAGCAGGCTGGTCTAGCCCTCTTCAAAACACTGGTGCTAAACGCGTCAGAGAAAACTGTCTCCGTAACCGTCGAGGCACGTGGACAAGACCTGATGGAGCTTCTCTACGATTGGCTCGAAAAACTTCTCCACAAATTCGAGATAGATAACATCGTCGCCACCGAGATAAAGGTCAACAAAATCACGAAAAACAGTGAATACAGACTCGAGGCCACGTTATGGGGAGAACCCTACAACAGGGAAAAACACCAGACAGGCACAGCCGTGAAATCACCAACCTACGCACTCATGGAAATAGACACGGAGAAAAACACGGTGCGCTTCGTCCTCGACATATAGCGTTAAAGCCAAGGCGCAAAGCAATGCATCAGGGCCCCAGGAGCATGAAAACATTCGCAGTGTTTCTTCCACATTCCTTCACGGCGGAGGTGCCCAGCTTCCGCGAAGCCACGATGAAAATCGGGTTCGTCGGCAGAGTTCTCGCCACATTCAGGGTTGATGAGCTTGTCCTCTACCCCGACGAGCCCGGGGCACCGCGTATAAGAAACGCTCTACTGATAAAAGAGCTTCTCGACTACCTTGTCACAGCACCCTACCTACGCTCCAGAATATATCCCCTCAAGCCAAGCCTCCGCTACGCAGGCCTCCTGCCACCCCTCAACATACCCACCCACCCCGAGGCAGACGCGTTGAAAAAAGAAGGAACACACTACAGACAAGCGCTTGTCACCGCTTCTGGGCAGACATCGCTCCTCGAAGCAGGCATGGGAAAACCGCTGAAAATCCCCCGAAAGCTTCCAAAAAACAAGATAGTCACTCTACGGGTGAGGATTAAGGAGGGCCGTGTCAAATACTCGGTTGTCGGCAAAAAATCAGGCGAAACCTACACAGGGTTCAGGACACGTGTCGTCAAGAGCCTAGAAGAAGCCCTCAAACCATACACATTCAGGCTCGCGACCTCCCGCCTCGGTGAACCAATCAACCAAGTCTACGCAACAGTAGCCCAGCGACTAAGAGAACCCATCCAAACATGCGTCGTCTTCGGAGCCGCCGACAAAGGCCTCCACGAAATAGCGCAGGCCCACGGACTCGACTACAGCAGCCTCTTCACCCTAACAATCAACACAGCACCCAACCAAGGAGTCAAAACAATCAGAACAGAAGAAGCCCTAGCCTACACCCTCGCAATCCTCAACCTCGCAAAAACATCAACCATATAAAAAACAGACAACAACCATAAACATGTGCCGGGGTACCCAAGCCAGGATAAGGGGCGGGCCTTGAGACATGACATGAAAGCCCGTGGCCGCAAGGCCTCGTGGGTTCAAATCCCACCCCCGGCGCGCATTACAACACTTTTTAGCCCGTTGTTACGAGTATGGGAAGGGTTTTGAAGGCCTACCTGCTCAAAGTCGCGGGAAGAGTGCAGCGCGTCGGATATAGACGCCATGTGCTGGAGCTTGGTCAGGAGCTTGAGCTAGCAGGCTACGTGAGGAACGAAAAAGACGGAACCGTAACAATCTTTGCACAAGGCGACGAAGAGACGCTGAACAGATTCATGGAAGCTTTGAAGACCCCGCCTCCCCCAGCCAAGATTAAAAAAATAGAGATAGCCGAGACAAGGCCCAAGCCAAACCTCAAACACTTCCAAATACGCTACAGCAAACTGGCCGACGAGCTCCAGGAAGGCTTCGGAGCCATGCAGGCAATATTCTACACATATTGGGAGGAATTCCGAGACTATAGGGGAGAATTTAGAGACTACAGAAACGAGTTTCGAGATTTCAGAAATGAGTTTCGAGATTTTAGGGGAGAGTTTCGTGACTTCAGGAATGAATTTCGTGACTTTAGGGGTGAGTTTCGTGATTTTAGGGGTGAGTTCAATGATTTCAGGAACGAGTTCAGAGATTTTCGTGATGAGTTCAGGGATTATCGGATGGAGTTTAGAGAGTTCGTTAACAGGATGGATGCTTTTGTTGAGAGGGTTACGAAGGTTCTGGAGGCTTTGACGGAGCAGAGCAAGAGGAGTATGGAGATTCTGGAGGTTGTTGCACGTGATTCGAGGGAGACGCGGGAGATGCTGTTGGAGGCTTTGAAGATGCTGAAAGAAGTTGCCAGCAAAGCGAGTCCGTGAACCTGTTTACAAGGCTGTGGACAAACACATAATATATGATGTGCTTTTCCTTTCTATATGAGGGCCGCTGTTTTACGCGGTGTCCTTGATGTTGCTGTGGAGGATGTGCCGGTTCCCGAATGTGTGTCTGACTCGGTTCTTATTCGTGTAAAGGCTTGTGGTGTCTGCCCTGTTGATGTAAGGGTCTATACTGGGGAGAATGTCTGGGTTTCTCTTCCCTCGGTCGGTGTCTCGGGTCACGAGGTCGCCGGCGTAGTTGAAAAGGTGGGTGAAAATGTTTCTGCGCTAAAGCCCGGTGACAGAGTGGCGGGAACTCTCTCGAAACCATGTGGAACATGCCGCTACTGTCTCAGAGGATATGAAAACCTCTGCATCAACCCGCATAAGCCCAAGGTCTTCGGCTTCGCAGAATACGTTGTCGCATATCCAGGGTATGTTCAACGATTCAGAGACATGGTTGATTTCGAGGAGGCAGTTTTCACAGAGCCCTTGGCCGCATGTATCAACTGCGTCGAGAGGTCGGGTCTACATCCTGGTGACTGGGCTCTTGTCGTCGGCGTGGGCCAAATAGGGTTGATGCAGGTACAGCTGCTCAAGCTTATGGGAGCTATGGTTATAGCTGTTGATTTTTCGGAGGAGCGGCTAAGGCTGGCTGAGATGCTTGGTGCAGACGTGGTGGTTGACGCCGCGGATAGCAACGTTGTTGAGAAAGTGAGGAGCCTGGCTGGAGGCGAGGGTGTCGACTTTGCCACTGTAACGGTGGGTGAAGGGAAGGCGGTTGAGACAGGTTTCAGAAGCTTGGCTAAACGAGGAGTCCTAAACATTTTCGCATCACTTCACGGCGAAGGCATGGTCGATGTAAACCTTAACAAGCTCCACTTCGGCGAGCTAACCCTGACAGGCACCTACAGCGGAACACGTCGCCACATCTACAGAGCCCTTCAGCTCATCGAAAAGGGAATGGTGAAGGTCAAGCCGCTGATAACCCATAGGCTTCCGCTCGAGAAGCTTGTCGACGGATTCGAGATTCACAGAGAGAGAAAAGGAGTCAAGATTGTCGTTTTCCCGTAGACGTTTGAATCATCCAAGGGGTCCATTTACTGCCGAGCGCCCGTGTTTTCTGGATGGCTTTGAGCAGGATTATAGTTGGAATGAGGCTAAACCCCATGTGGAGAACGTTGTAAACTGCTGTGAACACCATTACGAGGAACAAGCCTGCCTGCCCGCTTGAAATATCCACTCCCAGAAAAGCTCCCAACAACGCTGTAGCAAGAGAGAAGAAATCGGGGAAAAGTATGAGAAGAACAACGTAGTTGGCGGCTGTCATTGTCAAGACACGTAGCACGGTTCCCAGAAAAGTTCCGGCGGCGAGCATGGGTTTGAACCCTCTTGCGTAAACCATTCTCGAGCCCAGCCAGAACCCGAGCAGAGAGGAGGCTACCGCCAGAAACTTCATCGTCGGCCCAACGGGGGTGAACTCTCCCACAGCCAGCAGAACAAAGTAGTAAACCATGTTGGTTATGAGGGCTGGCAGCGGGCCGAAGCCGAGGAGAGAGATGAAAACAGGTATCTCCGCGGGGTCTATCCTCAGGTAGGGTATGGGTGGAAAAGGAATGCTCAGAGGCAGGAAAGCAAGGATGAGAGCGAGAGCAGCCATGGACGCTCCAGAAGTTATGGTCCTCGTGCTCAGCATCATTTGCTCTGATACTGTGCCAAAATTTAAGACTTGGGGAAAAATCCAAACGATTGTAACAAGGCCTCCGGCGACTTAGCCACGCGAAGTTGTACAGATGTTATGATGGCTCCACATCTCATAAACATAATTCATAGTCGGGGCTGTGTGGCGGCAATGTTAACTTAAATAACTGTGGGCAAAAAATTTGGATATGGATAAGAAAGCAGGGGACATAATGGCGTCAGAGTTTGTCTCTGTGGGTGATGATGAGCCTTTTACCAAGGTTATTGGCTTGTTCGCCGATAGAAGGCTTGATGTTGTGGTTGTTAAGGACAGCCGCTCCGGCAGGTTGGTGGGTGTTGTGACGAAACGGGCCGCGCTATGGCCCAACGTCAACCCCACAAAAGTGCTGGCCCGGACGCTTGCCGTGAAAACCCCTAAGATAACTCCGGAGGATACTCTTCCACGTGTGGCCGCCGCAATGGTTGAGAAAAACCTCAAAGCCATGCCTGTGACGGAGGCCGGTAAACCTGTCGGCCTCGTGGCCGCCGCAGACCTGATACTAAACTCACGAGAAACTCTCAAAAACCTGACTGTGCAGAAAATCATGACCAGAGACGTCATCACAATAAACGCCGACGACACGATAGGTAAAGCAGTCTCGATAATGCGTGACCAAGGTGTCTCTAGGCTCCCTGTCGTCAACAACGGCTACCTTGTCGGAATCGTCACCGTCACAGATGTTGCGGAGAAGATTATTAAGCCTCGGACAAGGCCCTCGCTGGGAGAGGTCGCGGGCGAGAAGGTGCGGACCCTTAGCAACCCTGTGAAGAGCATCATGACACGGGAGGTGGTGACGGCCCGTGGAAACGAGACAGTCGTTGAAGCGGTGGAGCGAATGAAGCAGTATGGGTTCTCGTCTCTGGTTGTGACGGAGAGAAACCGTGTAGTTGGCATAGTCACTTTGATGGACGCGCTGTCACCCATAGCGAGAGTGGCTAGGGAGCAGCAGAACAACATCGTCGTCGAAGTGAGCTACAAGATGAGCAGAATAGATGTTGAGGATAAGGAGAGAGTCATGGAGGTGGCCAACAGGTTTGTTCAAAGGTTTAGAAAAGCGCTGGGCACAGGAGTTCTCACTCTCTACTTCAAGGAGCATCGGGAGAAACACGGCGACATGAGGTTGATACACTGCAGGGCCCGGCTCAACTCTGACCGTTACCAGTTCGTCGGCGTCGGCGAAGCATGGCGAGCGGACCTCGCAGCCCGCTCCGCGTTGAAGACGATAGAGCGCCAGTTTCTCGTCAAGAAAGAGCTCGCGTCACGATATCCCTTTGGCCCCGAGTTCCTCATGAGCCTCGCCGAATACTACTGACTCTTCAACATCTCGAGATAATCCATCAAAGACATTTCGATAACAAGCGCCCCCACATATCCACACGACCGGCATACATACATCTTCCCCAGATAACCTCCCAGATAGAGGTCGAGACCCGTTTTTTTACAGACCGGACACAGTTGGACCGTTTTTTCCCTCGTCACTTCGCTCCAGCCTTCGCGGCTCCAGCCGCGTGAGCGATTACGCTAATCTTTGCAGCGATTTTTTTGGCGGCTTCGTCGAAGGCCCTGGCTGCTGGAGAAGATGGGGCGGCTAAGACTATTGGGACTCCTTGGTCATGGTTTACCGAGACATCGGGAGACATGGGGATTCTGCCCAAAACCTCGACATCAAGCTCAGCCGCCATTTTGTCGGTGTGGCTTTCGCCGAAGAGGCTCGACTCTTTACCGCATTCGGGGCAGACATAGTAGCTCATGTTCTCGACGATGCCTATGATTGTGACGCCGAGTCTTCTAAACATGCTGAGAGCCTTCGCCGCTATCACCGACGCGGCCTGCTGAGGTGTGGTTACTATGACGACGCCTGTGAGAGGCATGGTTTGGGCGAGAGTCAGAGAAGCGTCGCCTGTGCCCGGTGGCAGGTCGACTATGAGATAATCCAGCTCACCCCACTGTGCCTCTGTCAGCAGCTGCTTCACTGCGCTGGCAACTAGAGGACCTCTCCAGATGACCGCGGTTCCTTCATCGACGAAAAGCCCCAGCGACATAACCTTGATGCCCAGCATCATCCTCGCAGGCTCCACCTTCTTATCAGGTCTTAGACGAGGAGGCTCAACAATCTTGACGATTTTCGGGATGGTGGGGCCGTAGATGTCGGCGTCGACAAGCCCAACACGAGCACCGGACAAAGCGAGACTACATGCAAGATTGATGGCTACAGTCGTCTTCCCCACACCTCCTTTTCCGCTGGCGACAGCAACCACGTTCTTGACATCGGGATAAGTGGAGCCCAGAGGCTTCGCAGACCATACACGCGCCGTAACCCGCATTTCAACAGACCTTACACCGGGAATGCTCTCAACAGCGGCGCGGGCGCTCTCCTCAATAGACTTGTTGTAGGGACACGCCGGAGTAGTGAGCTCCAGAGTGAAGCTCACATCACCGTCTCTGACAACCAGGTTCTTAATCATGCCGAGTGTGACGATGTCAATCTTCAAATCTGGGTCTATCACTCGACGCAATGCATTCAGGACAGTCTGCTCGTCTATCAACAATTGTTAGAATCATCCCGAGTTCTTATACGTTGTCTTTTCACAAAAACTGTTTCAACATCCGCCAAGCGGCGTCGTCTACGTGGTGAAGGTTTTTTACCACTCTTCCTTTGGAGAGCGTCGAGGCTTCTTCGGAGCTCATCAAAGCCTCTCCAACGGCCAGGGGTTTCGAGTGAGTGACGTCGCGTACCAGCACCACATCCCCCGTTTGGAAAACATCCATCTTCACTATGCCGGGCCTCATAACATCGGCTCCAGACGCCACCCGCGGCACGGCACCCATGTCAACCCACACCGAGGCAAGCCTCTCGAGAAGAGACTTGTTACCCTCTACAAGGGCTGGAACAGCCCACTCACCACCCACCACGAAGAAAAACCCGCCCACAGACACCACCATCACATCCCCCAATTCAAAAACATCCACACCACGCTTCAAAACCTTCTTCACATTCACATCACCCAGAAAAACCCTAAGACGAGGCAACAAAGCCTCAAACTCCGAAGAAGACAAACTCCTACGCTTCAAACATACTCACTCTCAACAAACGCCCCATCCAGAATATGCCACTCAATTTCGGCGAAAATGTTTCCTCAAAATTTCCACCACACGATCCACCTGCTCACGATTGTTGAAAAAATGATGAGCAAACCTCACCCCCGGCCCTCTGGCGGAAACTATCACCCGCTTACTCCTCAACCTCCTCTCAACCGTTGAACTGTCTTGTCCGAAAAATAATGAAACAGTTGGACCGATCTTCTCTAAATCTGGCGAAAACATCTGAAAACCAGCGTCCTCAACCTCTTCCACAAAATAGTTACGGGTTTTCATTATTCTGCGCCAGATAGAGTCAACACCAACTCTCATTATCAGCCTCATCCCAGCACGAGCAGCGTACATGCTCACAACACTCCAAGTCCCCATTTCAAACCTCTTTGCATCATCCCTATAATCAAGATCTTCGGGGCCGAATAAGAACGGGTCCCTCTGCGAAAACCAGCTCACCGCTGTAGGCTCCAAATCATCGAAAATATCTTTTCTCGCGTAGAGGAAACCGGCACCGGGAATACCCAAGAGAAACTTTGTCGTCCCTGCTACAAGAAAATCGACACCCATCTTTTTGACGTCTATTGGGACTGCGCCTATGCTTTGGTAAGCGTCCAGTAGCAAGTAAGCGCCCTTAGCTTCGCAGATCTCGGATAGGGCCTTGACATCCTGCATGTATCCATTCAAAGCGCTAACATGAAAAGTAGCCACAAGCAGAGTCTTTTCATCAACTTTCTTCCTAAACTTTTCAACGTCGACCAATCCTTGTTCTGCCCGAATAATCTCCACATCAAAACCGCGTTTCTTGAGGGCGGCCAGAGGTACACCGATAGAGGGATAGTCCAGCTCGGTTGTGACAACTTTGTTACGTCTGCCCGGCGTGAAAGAGCTTATCAGAGAAATTAGGGCGCTGCTGGCGGAGTAATGTGGACAGATCTCCTCCTCATTTGCTTGAACTATTTCCCCAAAACATGCGGCTGCTTCATACACTGTTTTCATCCACTCGTCCCACGGGTTTCCCTCCTCAACAATAGATGACAAATAGCTTTTAACAGCTTCGAGAACGTCGACAGACATCGGCCCCTGCGAACAGCTCGCAAAGTAAAGATTTCTTCTAAGAGAAGGAAACCGCTTCCCCCAATCCATGTTTAAATTCAAACTCCATCGTTTTCACCTAGTTATTAAGTGTAGCTTTCTAGTCGATTATGCAATACGGCCATCAGTCGGAGAATGAGGCAGAAGAAGTCTTCGCCTTGTCCTGAAATTAAAAGTAAAATGGGGTTTTCAGATAATGATTTCTAACGAAATTGGCATTTATTCAAAAGCTCTACTAAAAAATCAGTTTTACAAAAGAAATAGCTCTTCACGTCTTTGCGTTTATGTTATTTAACCTGAAGAGAGAGGATATACGCTCCACCAGATAGTTGAAGACATGCATAACCGAAGAAAAATAGGCGAGGCCTAAGAGTTATTAAAGGGTGATAGGTTAATACTTATATCGTGGTTGTTAAGGAAAATGGCTCGTGACTAAAGGCATATCGAGTTACGCGGTCGCAGCAGTCGCAGTAATAATGTTGTTAGCAGGTTTAGGTCTTGGCGCACTTGTTGGGCCCAGCATTTCGCCACCAATCAATCAAACTGTTACAGTAACAACAGGAGGCCAAGTCGTAACATCCACTGTTACACAGACCTCAATTGTAACAACAACTCTAACAGCACAGGCTCAAACCAAAGAATACACTATAGGCTTTGCATACGAGCTAACAGGCGCTCAGGCCAGCTTTGGAAACGACATGAAGGATGCTGGCTTGTTAGCTGTTGCGGAGGCCAACGCATTGCTTGAAAAATCAGGCTACCCAGTAAGGTTCAAGACTGTAGTTGAAGATACTGCAAGTACACCCGAGGGAACTGTCCGAGCCGTGCAGAGCCTCGTCGAAAACCATAGAGCTAGCATAATCGTCGGTCCCATCAGCAGCCTCGGCGTGGCTGCTGTGAAAGGCTATCTGGATCAGAAGCAAGTTGTGCTCGTGAGCTGCTGCTCCACAGCGGTTACACTAAAACTACCTAATGATTTCATCTTCAGAGTTATAGCATCAGCCGATGTTCAAGGAAAAGCCCTTTCCAGAAGCGTGTTGGCTGAGGGCTTCCGTAAAGCAGTAGTCATATACAGGGCCGAGGCTTTCGGTGAGTCGTTGTTTAGAGAATTTAAGAAAGATTTCGAGAGCGCGGGTGGAACTGTTATTGGTGTACCGTATCAGCCTGACCAGTCAGATTACACTGCAGAGGTGGCTAAACTGAGTGAAGAAGTAAGAAGAAGCGGCCCCGCTGAAACAGCTGTTGTAGCTGTATCCTTCCAGACAGACGGCCTTCTCATTCTAGGTGAAGCCAGACTTGACGAGACATTGTCAAATGTGCGCTGGTTCGGCATCAACACCTTCAGAGTTCCAGCGTTCCTTCCTCCACAAGCCCCTGCTGAGATAGCGGATTTTATGGTTAAGGTTTCGCTGACGTCCTCCTATACAGCCCCACCGAATAATCCACGATACTTCGCATTCCTCGAATCTTTTGAAAAAATGCATGGCAGAAAGGCAGGACCACAAGCCGAGTTAGGATATGACGCGGCATGGGTGGCAATTCTCACCATACTATCAGCTGGAACCGACGCGGGACAGGTTCTACGTGACACAGTAATTCCAACAGCGAGAAAATACATGGGTGCAAGTGGTCATATCTGGATGGATGAAGCAGGAGACAGAGCTATACAAGACTATACAATATCCAGAATAATCAAAGAGGGCGACTCGTATAAATGGATAGACATAGCATTCTACGATGCCTCCGGAAACACTGTAAATCCACTGACTCGATAAAACCATAAAATGATTGAAATTGCGTCGTCGCTCGTCAGAGCTCTGCAATCAGGGGCCCTCTACGCCCTAATGGCGATAGGGTTAACATTGACCCTTGCCATCCTAAAAATTCCTAACATCGCTCACGCCGAATACGTGACAGTTGGTGGATACGTATCCTTTTACTTAATCAATTTTGCCGGTTTTCCACTTTGGCAAACTGTGTTACCAGCTTTTATTTTAGGGAGGAAAGCCTTAGAGATTGCCTTCCTCCCTATAATAATCGCTTTACTAGGAGGCTCGGGAACGCTTGTTGGCCCATTGATCGGCTCAATAATCTTTACCTTAGTCTATCAACTGCTTTTGGTCAACCTGCCCTCGTTGACTAAGCTAATAATGGGTTCGGTGTTGATTGCAGTCGGTATAGGCGCTTCCTCAGGCATTGTTGGGCTAGTCAGGGGATTGTCTAGGCTCCGACGTAAAACTTACGAAGCTTCTCCACCTTACTGAATTCATTCGAGGGGCCCTCATCTCTAACATGTCCCCCCTCCATCAAATACACGTATTTAGATATCTTGAGAGCCCTACCAACATCCTGCTCCACCAAAATAATGCTTAAATCGGTTGTTGATAAAAGCTTCTCTAAAGACGTGAAGAGGTTTTTCACTGCAATAGGTGACAACCCAGTAGACGGCTCGTCTAAAAGTAAAACCTTTGGTTTAACCATCAACGCACGGGCAATAACAAGCATCTGTTTCTCGCCGCCGCTGAGTGTACCCGCCCTCTGGTTCCGTCTCTCATGAAGAGTGGGAAATAACTCGTAAACGAATTTCAGCGTTTCATTAAGTTGGTCGCGTTTCAGATATGCACCTAGAATGAGGTTATCATAAACACTCATTTTCCCGAAAACTCCGCTGGAGTCTGGAACGTATACAATACCCTGTTTGACCCTCTCATGGGCGGGAAGCCCATTTATCTTCTGTCCCATGTAGTTTATTTCACCGCTCAATGGTTTTATGGTTCCTGCTATCGTCTTGAGTAAAGTTGTTTTACCAGCGCCGTTGGGACCAATTATTCCCACTACGTTGTTAGTACTTAAGCTAATGTTGATGTCCCAAAGTACTTGCAAACGTCCATAGGCTACGTTTAATTTTCTAACTTCCAGCAAACTCAATCTGTTCACCTAAATACACCTTTAAAACATCTTGATTAGACACTATCTCAGAGGGACTCCCCTCGGCAAGTTTTGCTCCAAGATGGATGACTAAAATTTTTTTAGCGAGCTTAACTAACGCTGTTACAACATGTTCAACGACAACGAAAGTTAAACCATTTTTATTGAGATTTTTTATGATATCGATAAGCTCGTAAATCTCCTGTTCTGCAAGACCTGCGAAAGGTTCATCTAAAAAGACGAGGTAAGTTTTTCCAACAATGGCTTTCGCTAATTCTACTTTTTTACGGATAAAGAGGTTGCATTCTGAGAGTTTAGTGTCAGCGAGTTTTTCGAGTGCAAAGAACTGCAACGTCTCTGATACTGCGGATGGGTCTGCACCACGCATTTTTGCTGCGACAGCAACATTCTCTTTAACAGACAAGCTTAGGAAAGGTCTCACGTCCTGGAAAGTGCGGCCAATCCCAAGCCTAAATCTTTCAAATGCTTTCATGTTTGTGATGTCAATTTTCCTGAATAAAACGCGACCTTTGTCAACAGGGATAACCCCTGTTAAAACATTGATCAGTGTTGTTTTTCCGGCGCCGTTTGGGCCAATGACACCTAACACATCCCCCTCCCCGATTTGTAGGTTTATCTCGTTTAAGACGGTTAATCTATCAAACTTCTTAGAGAGATTCTCAGCCAATAAAAGCGCCATTTTTCAGCCTGCACGGTTCAAACCTAATAAGTCTATTTAAGCTTACTCATTGAGTGGTATCCGCTATGAATAGCTTTAATTTAACGGATGAAGATGTCTTGGACGCGGGGGTTGCCAAGCCTGGTCAATTTTTCTCAGCAAAAGCTGAGAGAAAACCAGCGGCGCAGGGCTTAGGACCCTGTCCCGAAGGGGTTCGTGGGTTCAAATCCCACCCCCCGCACGCACTTATCATTAGATTGAGATGGTGTATCGTTGTGGTGCTTGTGGGTTGTGCTATGGTTGGTGTGGGTGTTGTTTAAAGCCTTATAAGGGGATTTCCGCTATCTAAGGAAGCTGAGATGAGTGTTCTGGGCGGTATTGGCTATGTTTTGAACATTATTCCGCTGGCCAACGTCGTTGCACCGGTCTTGATTGGTGTTGCATGGTATCGGATGGGGTCGAGGACGGGGCAGAGTCTTTTCCGCGCAACCGGTGTCTTGATGGTTGTTACATTCCTGGCGTCGGTTGGTTTTCTGGTTTTCTTTCTCGGCAGCATCATCGGCGTCATCATGTCCACGCCGTTTGTGTTAGGCGGCGAAAACCTCTCCACCGCTGTTGCGGCAGCTTTACTTCCGCAGATAATGGGTTACTTGGCTGTTTTTCTCGCTGCCGCGGTGGCTCTGGCCGCCCTGGGGCTGGCCACAGTTGTTCTGGAGCTTGGGTCACACTTCCGTGCGGCAAGGGTTCTTAACTCTGTCTGGTTTAGGCGAGCTGCTGTGGCGAGAATAATTGCTCTGGTTCTTGTGCTTGTTTTTGTGGCTGTTGTTCTCGCCCTCGCAGTGGCTGAGCCGGGTGCGTTGATGGGCGCCGCAGTAGTGGGAGGAAACTTCCTACTTTTGCTGCTACCTGTCATAGTTCTCTCGCTTCTCGCCAACATCTTCTCAGCAATAGCGTTCTTCACAGCAAACATTCCTTGAATGGGTTTTTTATCGAGTTGTTCAGCCGATACGGGGGATGACAGAGGCTCTTCACTGGCTTGAGAAAGCTGTTCTCCGTTCACTGTATGAACTTGGCGGAGCCGCGTCTTATGAAGAGTTGGCCACCAAGGCTGCTTCAACCGTTCCTGGATGGGGTAGGGACGGTGTTTCCATGCTTTCTTCTGTCGCCAAGGCGTGTGGATGGCTCCGTGACAAAGGATATGTAACTGTTGAGGAAAAGACGTCGAGGAAGTTTGTCACCTTGGATGCCGAGGGCGAGGAGTATGTTGTCAAAGGCTTGCCCGAGAGAAGGGTTGTCGAGTTTCTACAGCGACGCGGTGGAGAAGCATCCATCGAGGAGGTGAAAGCTCTTGAGAGAGCGGATATAGGGCTTATGTGGGCGAGACGCCGTGGCTGGGTCGAGTTTACGAAAAAGAATGATGCCACGATGGTTGTGTTGAAGGGCCCTGTTCCGCCGTCGACTGATGTGGAGAATTTCCTTAGGGAGTTAAAGAGGGATGGGGAGGTGGAGGTTCCCGATGCAGGGGCGCTTCGTGAAGTGGTGGATGAGCTTCTGCGCAGACAACATGTGGTAAAGCTTGTTGAGAGGCCTGTGAGAAAAGTGGTTTTGACTGAGAAGGGCCGCGAAGCCGCCTCTCTGCTCGAGGAGACGGTTGTGCCTGAGGTGACCCGTTTAACGCCCGAGCTTATAAGAACTGGCCGATGGCGCGAGCTGAAGCTGAGCCGCTACGATGTCAAAGCCCCTACACCACCTGTCTTCGCCGCCAAAAGGCATCCGCTCACCGAGCTGATACGCATGGTGAGACAGGCCTATGTCGAGATGGGGTTTGAGGAGATAGAGGGCCCGATTGTCGAGCTTGCTTTCTGGAACTTTGACGCGTTGTTTCAGCCACAGGACCATCCAGCCAGAGAGATGCAGGACACTTTCTACCTGCTTGAGCCAAGGGCTGGAGAACCTCCTGCTCAACATGTTGAAGCTGTTCGAAGAGTGCATGAAAATGGTGGAGACACGGGTTCGAAGGGCTGGAGATACAAGTGGTCGCTTGAAGAGGCGCGGCGTCTTCTCCTAAGAACACACACCACCGCAACGACGATAAGACATCTCGCCACTGTCAAGCAGCCGCCGGTGAAGGTGTTCTGCGTCGACAGAATTTTCCGCAACGAGAAGGTGGATTGGAAGCATTTGGCGGAGTTTCACCAAATTGAGGGCATCGTCGTCGAGCGGGATGCAAGCCTCCGGATGTTGATGGGTGTTCTCCGGGATTTCTACAGCCGCTTGGGGCTGAGGGAGATACGGTTCAAGCCAAGCTATTTCCCCTACACAGAGCCGTCGATGGAGGTTGAGGTCCGGCTGGGCGGCAGATGGCTGGAGCTCGGCGGTTCAGGCATCTTCAGGCCCGAGACAACCTACCCATTCGGCGTGAAGCATCCTGTTCTGGCGTGGGGCCTCGGCTTAGAGAGGCTCGCGATGGTCATCTATGGGCTGGAGGACATCAGAACCTTCCATCTCAACGACCTCGGATGGCTGAGAAACGTCTCACCTTTCCAAGCGTTTAGAACCATGAGGGGGATGTGACATGCCGGTCGTCAACATAGAGGTGGAGAAGCTGCGGCGTCTCGTGGGTAGAAACCTTACACTCGAGGAAATATCCGACAACTTGGCGGCCCTTGGCATGAGTGTCGAGGAGACCGGCGACATCTTACGTGTGGAATACAACCCCAACAGACCAGATTTCTCAAGCGTCTACGGCGTCGCAGCAGCTCTCCGAAGCTACCTCGGAATAGAGACAGGTCTCAGGAAAAGAAGCTACCCGTTCTCGGGGATAAGCGTCTACGTCGACAAAAGCGTCGAAGACATCCGGCCGCACATCGTCTGCGCAGTAGTCAGAAACGTCGAGCTCTCCGAGGCCGAGCTCATCGAGTTCATTGCGATGCAGGAGGACCTTCACTGGATAATTGGGCGAAACAGGAGGAAAACAGCCATAGGGCTGCATGACATATCAGCAATATCTCCGCCGTTCACATACAAGGCTGTCGGCATGGATGAGGTAAGGTTCGTCCCATTGAAGGATTACAGGGCCATGACGCCGCGTGAGGTGTTGTCTAAGAGCGAGATAGGCCGGAAACATGCTTGGCTGCTCAAAGACGCCTCCAAAGCACCTGTCATCATCGACAGCCGTGGCCAGGTTTTCTCGATGCCACCCATAGTAAACGCCTCGATAACAGAGCTCACACCGGGCAGAAGAGACATCTTCATCGACGTGACCGGCACAGACTGGGAAAAAGTGAACCAAGCCTTGAACATTCTCGCTGACGCTTTCGCAGACGCGGGCGGCGCTGTTCAGCGTGTGAAGGTCGTGTATGGACGTAGAGCCTTCTACACGCCTGACACCAAACCTCTCGAGATGATGCTTGACATGGAGCTGGTGCAGAGGTTGACGGGGCTGCAGCTTTCGCTGAGAGAGGCGTCTAAGCTATTGCGGAGGATGGGTATGCAGCCGCGTGTACAGGGAAAAAGGCTACGAGTTCTCTACCCACGGCATCGTGCAGACATTCTCCATCCCGTGGACTTGGTTGAAGACATCGCCATCGCTTATGGCTACAACAACATGACACCTGTCGTCCCGCAGTCAAACACCTACGGCTCTCTAAGGCCCCAGACAACATTTTACGAAAAAGTAGCGGAAACAATGCTGGGCCTCGGCTTCACAGAGGTCCACAACCTCATGCTAACAAACGAGCAAACACATTATCAAATGTCCGGTTTAGATGAAATAGAGCATGTCACGCTCGCGAACCCAGCCACACGCGAATACACCATGGTCAGAACATCCCTCATCCCATCGCTTTTGACAACGCTCGCAAACAACACAGACAACCTCTACCCCCAGAGAATCTTTGAGCTCGGCGACATCATACAATTAGAGCCAGCGGCCCCGGAGAAAACCGTGAGGATGAAGAGACTGGCCGCAGCCACCGCATACGCAGAAGCAGGCTACAGCGAGGCGAAAAGCGTCCTCGATGAACTCCTCAAACTTCTCCAACTAAAACCCGAATACATCCCAGCAACCATGGGAACATTTATCGAGGGAAGATGCGCAGCCATCACAATCGACGGCTCACAAGTGGGTGTAGTGGGTGAAGTTTCTCCCGCTGTGCTGGAAAACTTTAGCATAGAGATGCCAGTCACCATCTTCGAAATAGAGATAGAGAAACTATACAAGCTGCAACAACTATATCGCGCCGAGTAGAGATATTAAACGCCCCCGTCACACCTTAAGCTCCGCTCGAGACACGGTGCAACGCCCGTCTATGAAGCGGTGAGTTAGTGGCGGGGGACAACTGTTCACCAACGCGTTATCACGACTTTTTTGTCGGTGAAGAAGTCAACGGAGTCTATCTGGCCATGTAGGACGCCGTAGAAGCTGTTTTTTCTTCCGGCGAAGGGGAAGTATGCCGCTGGAGCGGCTACGCCGATGTTTACTCCGATGTTTCCGGCGTTGACGTTTTTGATGAATTTCGCCGCGTTTGAGCCGCTTGAGGTGAAGATGCACGCCATGTTTCCGTAGTCGGTTCTTGTGTTAATTGTTTCGATGGCTTCGTCGAGGCTGGAGGCTGTCATTACGGATGCCACTGGCCCGAAAATCTCCTCCCGGGCGATGGCCATGTCCGGTGTCACTTCGTCGAAGATGTTTGCTCCGAGGTAAAATCCATCAGGAAAATCCTGAATCCTCACCTCTGTGCCGTCCAGCAGAAGCCTCGCGCCCTCTTCAACACCTTTTTCAACATAGTTTTTGACACGTGTCATCGCGGCCTTGTTCACCAATGGCCCCATCTCAACACCCTGCACGAGACCATGCCCTATCACGAGCTCTCTGCTGCGCCGCGAAAACTTATCCAGAAAACTCTTCTTAAACCCGTTGTCTACGACGAGAAGATTGCTTCCAGCGAGGCATCTCTGGCCCGTGTTGCCGAAGAAGCTGGACACGGTGGCCGGTATTGTCACATCCATGTCGGCGTCAGGCATGACTACGATGTAGTTTTTCGCACCACCCTGAGCTATGCAGCGTTTCCCATGCTCACCCGCTAATCTGTAGATGTTCCTCGCCGCAGGTGTTGAACCCACAAAACAGACACCTTTAACATGGGGGTGCTTGACGAGGGCTTCAGCTGTTTCTTTTCCGCCGTGGACCAGGTTTAGAACGCCGGGTGGCAGCTTAACCTCTTGCTGCAGAATCTCCATCACACGTGTCATCGGGACAGGGGTTATGTCGCTGGGCTTTATCACCACCGTGTTGCCCAGGGCGATGGCGTAGGGGAAAAACCAGAACGGAATCATTATCGGGAAGTTGAACGGGCTTATGACCGCAAACACTCCAAGCGGCTCCTTCACAGAATACTCATCTATCCGCGGCGAAACCTCATGCAGCATCTCGCCCTTCGCCAAGGTGTAGGCCGCCGCAATAGCCGCGTCCAAGTTCTCAATAGCTCTCCGCAAGTCGCCACGGCTTTCATCAAGTGTCTTCCCATGGTTAAGAGTGTTAATCGCAGCCAACTCATCCAAGTGATTATCGAGGACATGTTTAATTTCGAAGAGGTATTTTACGCGTTCAAGGAAAGGTGTGCGACTCCATTTCTCGAAAGCTTCTGCAGCAGCTTCAACGGCGGAGTTTACCTCCTCATCTGTTGCATAGGGGACCTCGGCGATAACCCGTCCAGCACCCGGGTCATAAACCGGTCTCCACACATCAGTCCGAGAGTCCATCCACACTCCGTTGACAAAGTTACGCAACCTTCCAAACGAAAGCCCCAAGAAATACTGAGCCTGCATACCGTCTCCAAAAAACACTCTAACCGGTTTAATATTTTTTCTCAAGAAACAGCTCATATACAGGCTTGTATCTGATAGGTCGCCTATGAAGCTGCTGTCTTTTGAGAAATATGGAGACAGGAGGGTTGGGCTGTTAACTGACAAAGGGATTTTAGACCTTCCTTCAGCGTATAAACTGGTTTATGGTGAGGATGCCCCTCGATGGCTCTACTCTATGAGAAGCTTTTTGACGGCTGGCGAAGAATCGACACGGCTTGTGGAGAAGCTTAGTAAAAAGGCGGCGCAATATGGAGAAGGGCCACCTCTATACTAC
>Ga0105163_1000511_pt1 | contig 22891 bp, 19 predicted proteins | sample JNZ110809AmetaG_FD_81531 | JGI IMG/M metagenome (GOLD analysis project Ga0105163, IMG submission 81531) | Hot spring microbial communities from Jinze hot spring, China to study Microbial Dark Matter (Phase II) - JNZ 110809A | ecosystem: Environmental > Aquatic > Thermal springs > Hot (42-90C) >... | reverse complement strand
CTCGCGAAGAGAGTTGAAAGTGGTGAATCGGCCGCCACAAAGACGTCGAGGAGGACGCGCGAATCTCGCGAAGAGAGTTGAAAGGCATATCGTCGGAATCGACGTCGCTCAACCTCACGTCTACAGGAATCTCGCGAAGAGAGTTGAAAGGTTTACAATCACTTAGCAAAACATTACGCGCAATTTGACAGAATCTCGCGAAGAGAGTTGAAAGTTTAAATACCCGGAGTAGGCTCGGCAGGGGCGCCCTCGCGAATCTCGCGAAGAGAGTTGAAAGAACTACGAGGAGATCGAGATGCGACTGCGGGAGATTTTCTTGGAAGAATCTCGCGAAGAGAGTTGAAAGGCGAAAAGCCCGCGAAAAAAGGCCGGCGGGCAATTATGGGAATCTCGCGAAGAGAGTTGAAAGCAGGATGTTTCTTTATCTCCCAAGCGAGAATTTTGCCCACGAATCTCGCGAAGAGAGTTGAAAGTTGTACTCCCAGCGCAATGGTTGGCCTTCAAGCTCTGTGTACGAATCTCGCGAAGAGAGTTGAAAGCTCGTCAACACAAGCAGCTTTTTACAGCGCAACTCACCGAATCTCGCGAAGAGAGTTGAAAGATGAATATCTGAACCTGCGACGGGAGCGGATAAGCGAATCTCGCGAAGAGAGTTGAAAGTGAATCTCTTAACGGCCCTATAACAACGTGAGTTGCGCTTCTGAATCTCGCGAAGAGAGTTGAAAGCTCCACCTCCTCAGCTCTTGGCGCAACCGAGCACTTGTGCGAATCTCGCGAAGAGAGTTGAAAGCAATGAACTGGCTCGAGATAGAGACGAGCGAGGCGGTCCTGAATCTCGCGAAGAGAGTTGAAAGCGCATACACGCGAGCGCGAGCGCGTACGCGAGGTCGTCAGAATCTCGCGAAGAGAGTTGAAAGGTATAGCTGGGCCACATGAATGCCAACGTTCTGTCCCTCCGGAATCTCGCGAAGAGAGTTGAAAGGCTCGATTGAAATTCTGTCTCTGTCTCGCCGCAGATATGAATCTCGCGAAGAGAGTTGAAAGCGTGCCAATTTATGGTGACCGAACGCCCACTCCGCCTCGGAATCTCGCGAAGAGAGTTGAAAGAAGCTCTCCATATCCGCAATCTCAAATCCACATCCCCGAATCTCGCGAAGAGAGTTGAAAGGCGCTGAGGGCAGCCACGTGACGATAGCGCCCGCCGACGCGAATCTCGCGAAGAGAGTTGAAAGCTCTTGAGAGCGGGGGAGGCGACGAGCGCTCGCACTGGCGAATCTCGCGAAGAGAGTTGAAAGCGCATATCTGGATGGGACTGGTGTGGCTCTCGGAACTGGGAATCTCGCGAAGAGAGTTGAAAGTCTACCTCCCGGACTGTAACCTCTGGCGGATTGTTTAAGAATCTCGCGAAGAGAGTTGAAAGAATGTTCAGTATAAGCCGTTTGCCGTGGGCAGTGGGGAGAATCTCGCGAAGAGAGTTGAAAGTTTTCATCCGCTCTAAACTCTCTTGGTCGAGGATCAGCGAATCTCGCGAAGAGAGTTGAAAGTGTCGTCTGTTTTATCGTGCTCCCGTCGCCGGGAGCCGAGCGGGAATCTCGCGAAGAGAGTTGAAAGGTGGAATAGGCGAACCTTTTCTCCCTTAAGGAATTTGGGAATCTCGCGAAGAGAGTTGAAAGCTTCCGGATTGAGTAGCTCCCCATTCGACCCAAATTTATATTGAGGAATCTCGCGAAGAGAGTTGAAAGATGGGTATCCCCCCTCGATCGTGATTGACCATTTGCCCGAATCTCGCGAAGAGAGTTGAAAGTACATGATCCTCACTCCCACCTCTCCGTTGGAGCCTTTGGGAGAATCTCGCGAAGAGAGTTGAAAGCGCCTCCGAACCGCAAGACCTCCTTGACCTCCTGGTCGAATCTCGCGAAGAGAGTTGAAAGCAACCCCAACGGTCGACAAACCGTCCATCGTGACCAAAAGAATCTCGCGAAGAGAGTTGAAAGCCGGGGGAGGAGCTGGACGAGGGCACGCGGCGCTTCCTGGAATCTCGCGAAGAGAGTTGAAAGTGTTAATAAAATGATATTTGTGCACATCCATGTGCATGCTGAATCTCGCGAAGAGAGTTGAAAGCACGTCATCCGCCCCCGGCGGGCGAGGGCCCTCCGCTTCACGCGAATCTCGCGAAGAGAGTTGAAAGTTGAATAAGTTGAATTGGTGTTCGTAATCGATGCCACCAGAATCTCGCGAAGAGAGTTGAAAGCGCGGTTATCCTCGCTATCGCGTTCTTTTTGTATCAGCTCGAGAATCTCGCGAAGAGAGTTGAAAGCCTTGAGCCGCTCGATCTCGTCGCGCGAGACGAGGCGCCTCGAATCTCGCGAAGAGAGTTGAAAGCGGGTTAGCGGGTCTCGGAACGCTGCTGTCGGACACGAATCTCGCGAAGAGAGTTGAAAGAAAGACGTTCTGACTGACTATGCTGATGAGCTTATGAAGAATCTCGCGAAGAATGTTGAAAGTGATGTTGCCCTTCTTCACCTCATCTATGATTCGCCTTCCGAATCTCGCGAAGAGAGTTGAAAGTCACGTTATCGCTCCATTCTACCCCCACGTCATCGCTCGAATCTCGCGAAGAGAGTTGAAAGCAGTAGGGGCAGGTCCAGGACCCCGCCTCGTAAGCGATGAATCTCGAGAAGAGAGTTGAAAGTACGAGGACCAAGCTACAGACCATCACTTTTATTACGTTCAGGTCAGGTGGTCCGGAGGATGTCGAAGGCCGCCAAGAAGGAGGTCCGGGAGAAGACGATCAGGGGGATAGATCTGCCTCCGATGAAGGAGATCGAGGCCTACCTGAAGACGCAGAGCTACGTGACGCCCTCGATGCTCGCGGAGAAGTTCAAGGTGAGGCTCTCGGTTGCGAAGGACGTCCTCTCCCAGCTGGCCTCCCAGGGCCTTCTCAGGCTCGTCGACGGAACCAACCGGCTCCGGATCTACGCCGTCGTGGGCGGCAAGGCTCCCACGGGCATTCAGGTCTCGTCCTCGTCCGCTGCCTCCGAGGCAGAGGTCGCCGAGTCCGCCGAGCCGAAGGCGAAGAAGAAGGGAAGGAAGGCCGCCAAGAAGTGAAGACCCTACTGCTGCTCCCGATGGATCGCTATCCGGTCTCCGGGCCTGACGCGCTCGAGGACCGTGCAGTCGTCCAGCATCACGCCCAGCTTCACCGAGTGCGGAGGTATCGGGCCCTTCCTGATCACCAGGACGATCGCGGGCCCTGAGGCCCAGTAAAGGACGTCTCCGGGGCTTATGGAGTAGATCGTCTTCTCCGCTCCCCTCCTCAGCTCGATGGGGAAGTAGACGGCGTGCTCCCACCTCGCGGCCGGCCCGCTCAGGGGGAGTGACCTGACGACCTCGTCGTAGGTCAGCGGTGCCAAGTACCTCTTCAGCTCGGCCCTCAACGACCCGAGCCGCTCTACCTCGATTTTCACCCTGATCGACTGGGAGGACATCCGTCAGTCGGCGGTGAAGCCCTCCAGCCTCGGCCTCATGAAGCGCGGCATGTTCTCCTCGTACCTCCGTATGGCATCGCCGTACTTGGAGAGCGTGATCTCTATGTCGTCCAGCCCCTTAACCAGCCTCTCCCTCACGTGCGGCTCCATCTCGAACCTGTAGGTCTTCCCGTAGGGAGCCTCCACGACGCCCCTCTCCACGTCAACCCTCAACACCAGTTCTCCCGACTTGGCCCTCTCCCTGATCTCCCTGACCTCCTCGTCGCTGAGCCTGACGCAGACCAGCCCGTTCTTCGAGGCGTTGCCGTAGAAGATGTCGCCGAAGGAGGAGGCGATCACGCACCTGATTCCGAAGTCGAGTAGGGCCCAGACGGCGTTCTCCCTGCTCGAGCCGATGCCGAAGTTCCGACCAGCGACGAGGATCCTCGCGCCGGAGAACTCGGGCCTGTCCAGCACGAAGTTCCCCGTGAGCTTCCCTCCCTCGTACCTCCACCGGTAGAACAGGTACCTGCCGAGGCCCCTCCGCTCGAGCACCTTCAGGAACTCGGCCGGGATGATCTGGTCGGTGTCTACGTCGTCCACCTCCAGCGGCGCCGCCTTGCCCTCGACCACCCTTACAGGCTCCGGCACGGCCCTCCATCCCGCCAGCGGGTTATGAGCGTGTCGCCTCGCCCCACGGGACTCACTCGAGCCTGAAGCTCCCGAGCACGAGCCTTCCCGAGTAGCCGTCCCACGTGGAGGTCCACTCGTCGATCCTCAGCCTCCTCCTGAAGGGAGGGGCCCAGAGGACGAGCGTCTCGTAGTCCCCTCCCTCGCCGTCGGGGTCGAACCCGTATCGCTCCGAGAGGTCCAGGAGCTCCTCCAGCGCCCGAGCGTCGATCCTCCTCCCGATCCACTCCCTCCCGAGCCCAGCGGCCGCCACCGAGGAGACGAGCACCTCGTATCCCCTCCTCACCACCTCCCGCACCACCGATCCCGGAGGTGAACCCCAGTTGGGAGCCATGTGCCTCATCCCCAGCTCCGCCGCCAGCTCGTCCATCCTCGTCTTCTGGTAGCTGCTCCTGATGGTCCCTGTCACGAACCCTCCCACCCCGAGCTTATCCTTCAGCGCGGCGAGGTGCCTCCCGAGCTCCTCGATCTCCCTGACCTTCCCGCCACCGACCCTGAGCATGAGGTGTGGTATTCCCATCGCCTCGGCCTGGAGCGGCGTGACGTCGAGGCAGATCTCGTGGAAGGCCCAGGAGTTCGGCTCAGGAACGACTGTCAGGCACGCTGCTATCGAGTGCCCCTCCTCGATCGCCCTCTCGAGCGCCAGCGTCGAGTCCTTTCCGCCCGTGAAAAGCGCCACCAGCCTCACTCCTGACCTTCCGACCGGTTGGCTTGTGATATTGTTTCGCTCTGCGAGCTCCCTTCCCTGACGAGCTCCGCGAGGACCTTCCTCAGATCCTCCGGCACCGGAACGGACCTCAGGCTAGACGTGGAGACGGAGACGTACGTGATCCTCGCGACCGCCACCACCTCGCCGTCCCTCAGCACCTCGCCTCCGAAGGTGAGCGAGCTGCGGCCCACCCGCTCGACCCAGATCCTGATCAGGAGCCTGTCGTTCAGCCTCAGGGGCTTGAGCATCCTGCACCAGTACTCGCCGGTGACGAGCGTCCAGTCGACCCTGGATCCGTTGACGGTCATGCCTCCCCTCTCGTCGAAGACGAACCCTCGGGAGGCGAGGTAGTCGTCCACGGCCTCGTCGATCCACTCGACGTACCTGGGGAAGAAGACCCTGCCGGTGCAGTCGGTGTCGGAGAACCGCACCTTCCTAAGGCTGACGTGATATCCCTCGGCCGACACCTGTGCCGTTCGAAGGTCGTGGATTTAGCCGCTACCGAGGAACTCCCCCAGCGTCCTCTGGCCCGAGGCCCTCTCAAGGTCGAAGAGCTTCACGCCCGCCCTCCTCAGCCTGATCCCGCCGGTGCCTCCCAGCAGCTCCTCCAGAAGCGCCGAGACGTTCCTCCTGAGCGCCTCCAGGTCCTCCACCGGGCTCCCCAGCTTTCTGGACCTGGTAAGGGTCCTCAGGTCGGTCGTGATCGCTATCACCCCGACGCCCCTGCAGAGGTAACCCTGCCTCCGCGCCTCATCGAGCAGCGCCCTCATGGGCCCCTCCAGCTGCGAGAGTATCTCCTCAGGGTCGGACGTGTCCCTCTTCAGCGTCACGATCCTGCTGAGCTGCGTCCTCCCCTCCCTCGGAGCAACTGGCTCGTCGTACTCGCCCCTGCTCGCCAGGTGGAGGTACCTTCCCATCGCCTCCCCGAACCTGGCCACGAGGACCTGGGGGTCCGCGCTCGCCAGCTGGCCTATTGTGGTGATCCCCATCTCCCTCAGCTTCTCGCCGACCTTCCTGCCCACGTAGGGCATCTCCTCCACCGGAAGATCGCTGAGGAAGGACCTGACCTGCTCCGGGCTCACAACGAGCAGACCGTCTGGCTTGGCGCGATCGCACGCTATCTTCGCGACCACCTTGTTGGGCCCGACGCCGACCGTGCACCTGAGCCCCGTCTCGAGCAGCACCTCCCTCTTGATCGACGCCGCGACCTCGCCGGCCCTCCCGAAGTCGCCGCCGGTGACACGGGTCAGGTCGATGAAGGCCTCGTCCACGCTCACCACCTCGACCGTTACGTCGAAGCGGCCGACGACCTCGAAGACTCTCGCAGAGAGCTCCGAGTAGTACCGCTTGTCCACCGGCAGGAAGACCGCGTCCTTCCCCTCCAGCAGCCTCATCGCCCGAGATATGGGCATGCCCGCCTTGACGCCGTACGACCTGGCTAGGTAGTTGGCGGAGGCGACCGCACCGCTGACCTCCGTTCTTCCCGAGTAGACGCATACGACCACCGGCTTCCCCCTGATCTCAGGTCTCCTGAGCTCCTCCGCCTGCGCGAAGAAGTAGTCCAGGTCGAGGCAGGCGACGACCTTCACCGCTCCGAGGGATGCAACGTTGCGGATTAGCCTATTCCGGCTTCACCGGTCGTACGATGCTCCTCCAAACAGCTCGCGTCCGCGAGTCGGTTTAACCGAGCGAGAACGCTCCAGTAGTTGAGAAGCCTTATAGCATGAACCCAAAGATAGCGGCGAAATGATCAGGGTCAAGGTAGCGCGTTCAGAGTACGGTTACGCTTACTTGGAGGACGGAACGATTGTTCTTATAAGGCCAGTGATTGTTAACGTGATTGAAACCGGTCCTAAATATCCCACTGGACCCAGCTTCATGACTCAAAACCAGATCGTCGTGACAGTTATCACGCCTCCAGAGTTAAAGGAGGTGGTGAAAGACAAACCAAGACCGACAGGTACTAATTTCTGGTTTAACCCTGACATATGGGCTATTATCCCCATAAAGGAATCGACCCCAGGTATCGATAGCGTATATTACGATTGTGAGGATGGACGGAAGTATTTGATAGAGTTGGAAGCTTACCCAGATATTATTAGCAGAACACTCGAATACAAAGATGAGATGGGGTCACCCATATATCACATTAGGTACAGTACGAGATTGAGCGTGAAGCTGGCTGATTAGGTATGAAAGAATCGCTACAGAGCTGCAAAGTTCGCAGAATATCCAATCATTTTATGGACAGATTTAGGGAAAGGGGAATCGAGCAACATATGGGGTTAGAGATGAGCGAATTTGTAAGACTTGTGGAGAAATTATGGTCCGAGGGAAAGTTTGAACCAACTGTCAAAGAATTTCGCTACAAAATAGCTATCGATGTGAGTTCACGTGTGACCGGTGATTCGCGTCGTCAAATCTGGATCATTGTGGACAAGAGTTCCGGTTGCTCGCTCACCTTAGTGACGGTGTACCCTAAGGACGTCTCCTCTCCTTCGTGAACGCGGCGGCCTGCTCGTCGTCCAGCAGGACTTCGATCCCCAGCGGGGCCCCTTCCTCGTCGAGATCGAGGACCACGGTGGTCCCTTCGGCGGCTATCGATCTGGCTGCCCTTCTGCCTAGCGGCTGCAGGTACACGTAGAGTGACCGCGCGACTGGATCGAACTTCACGAATGCGGTGCTCAACGTCACATCGAATTGCGTCGTAACCATCGTGGACAAAAGCGTCGTGTGGCTCAAGCCGCTGCTCACGCTATCTCCTCCCTTTGTCACGCGCAGGTCGGCCGTTGACGACGAGGTGACCGATGTCATTGGCCAAATTAGTTCGTCAATGGTCGCTAAAATGTGTTGCACTCCCCATCGTCCGGAATCGCTATTATAGGTCGCTTGGTGGTGGACGAAGGCTAAATTCGGGTGCGCAACTCTCAGCACATGAGCAAAATCCTCATCGTCCTCCTCGACGGGCTCGGCGACAGGCCCTCCAGGTCCCTGAACGGGATGACGCCGCTTCAGCGCGCCAACAAGCCGGGGCTCGACGAGCTGGCTGCGGAGGGCGTCACGGGCATCATGGATCCCGTGGCTCCGGGAGTTCCGGTGGGGAGCGACACGGGACACCTCTCGATACTCGGTTACGACCCCTACAAGTTCTACACGGGGAGGGGGCCGCTCGAGGCGCTCGGCGCAGGGATGGACCTGAGGCCCGGCGATGTGGCGTTCCGCGTGAACTTCGCCACCGTCGGCGACGACTGGACCGTCATCGACAGGAGGGCCGGAAGGATCTCCACGGAGGAGGCGAGGGCGCTGGGCGAGGCGATAAGGGAGATGGCCGCGGCGTTCGACTCGGAGTTCGCCTTCGACTTCCTCACCACCGTCGAGCACAGGGGCGTCCTGGTGATGAGGGGCGATGGGGTATCGGACGAGGTCACCGACGTCGACCCGCACATGGAGGGGGTCAAGGCGGAGATGCCGAGACCGAGGTCGCCGGGGGCCGAGCGGACCGCTAGGGAGCTGGAGAGGTTCCTGCGCAAGGCGAGGGAGGTCCTCGAGTCCCACCCGCTCAACCGGGAGCGCGTCAGGAAGGGGCTTAGGCCCGCGAACGCTATACTTCCCCGCGGTGCGGGCAAGATGCCTCGCCTTCCCTCATTGAGGGAGAGGTACGGCGTGAGTTGCGTGGTCATCGCAGGCGGCGCGCTCTACAGGGGAGTCTGCAAGGCCGCCGGTATGGACGTCAGGATAGTTCCGACCGCGACGGGGACCCTGAACACGGACCTGAACGCGAAGTTCAACGCGGCCCTCGAGTCGCTGAAGACGTACGACCTGGTCTTCCTCCACATCAAGGGCACCGACACGGCCTCCCACGACCGGAACCCATCGGCCAAGGCGGCCTTCATCGAGCGGATAGATAAGGAGCTGAGGGCCAGGATCGACCAGCTGGGGGACGTGATCGTCTGCGTCACGGGAGACCACACCACGAGCTCCGTCGACGGACGCCATCACGGTGACCCGGTCCCGCTGCTGATATGGGGCGAGGGCGTGAGGAGGGACGAGGTGGTCAGGTTCGATGAGGTGAGCTGCGCCCGAGGCGGCCTCGGAAGGATCAGGGGCCTGGACCTGATGAACACGCTTATGGACCTCACGGGAAGGGTCGAGATGTTCGGCGAGTGATAGAATCTCTCTTATGGAGCTCAGTACTGGATGATGTGGGGATAGACGTACTTATTGAACAGCGCCTTCTTCTCCGAGGGCGAAAGCTCAACGTAACCCGTTGCGGGCGAGATGTAGGCGACGTCGATGCTGTCGCCGCTCCCGATGTCCCTCCTCGTCGCGACGGCCACGGCCTTGTATGCCAGCTCCACCGCCTGGTCTATTGAGAGGTCCTCCCTGTACTCCGACTCGAGGACGCCCAGCGCAACCGGAGAGCCGGAGCCGGTGCTGATCACCTTCTCCTCCGTCACGCCGCCGAGCGGGTCAACGTTGAAGAGGTGCGCACCGGAGTCGTCGACGCCGCCGACCAGCAGCTGGGTCTGATATGGGAAGAACCGGTAGTAGAACATGTAGGTGGAGAGGAGCGTCGCGAGCGCCCTCACCTGCATCCTCCTGCCCTGCGTGACCTCGTAGTGCCTGACGTTAGCCCTCATCAGGTCCACCAGCGCCTGCGCGTCAGCGACCCTCCCCGCGATCGTCATCGCGATGTAGTCCGATACCTTGTGGATCTTCTTGGCCCTCCTGTGGGCCACGAAGAAGCCTGCGGTGGCCCTCGTATCGGTCGCCAGAACGACCACGTTCCCCACGACGAACCCCACCGTGGTGGTCATCCTCGATCAACCCCATGGATCTCTCTGATAAATTGTTGTTGGGCTCCGGGTGCGAGGAGCGTCCGATTCGCGTCGGCAGGCCCTCCGGGTCCGGCGGAACTTTTTTGGCAGGCTCGGTTCGTCGATGGCGGGGCGCCGCGATTTGGGCCTGAACTACCGGGAGCTGGGGCTGAGGGTGGGCCTGGAGATCCACCGGCAGCTGGACACTAGGACGAAGCTCTTCTGCGACTGCCCGACCGAGCCGAGGACGACCGGCAGGACCGTCGAGTTCGTCCGGAGGCTGAGGGAGGCCCAGAGCGAGCTCGGCGAGGTCGATCCTGCGGCGAGGTTCGAGATGAGGCGCGCCAGGACGATCGTCTACAGGGCCGACCTGGGGTCGGTGTGCCTCGTCGAGATGGACGAGGAGCCTCCCCACGAGCTGAACAGGGAGGCGCTGAGGATAGCGCTGACCTTCGCGGCCATGGTCGGCGCAAGGCCCGTCGACGAGATACAGGTTATGAGGAAGATCGTCATCGACGGCTCCAACACCACCGGCTTCCAGAGGACCTGCATCGTCGCGGTGGGAGGGTCCGTCAGGGTGGGGAGCAAGGTGGTGCCGATACAGACGATAACGCTCGAGGAGGACGCGGCCAGGCTCATCGAGCAGCGCGACGGCCAGGTCGTTTACGACCTCTCCCGGCTCGGGATACCGCTGATAGAGGTCTCCACCGCGCCAGTCATCGAGGACCCGAGGGAGGCCTACGAGGTGGCGCTGGCGATAGGGAGGCTCCTGAGAGCGACTGGGAAGGTGAAGAGGGGCATCGGGACGGTGCGTCAGGACCTGAACGTCTCCATCGCCGGAAGCGGGCTGGTGGAGGTGAAGGGCGTCCAGGAGCTCGAGGACCTGCCGAGGGTGATCGAGTACGAGGTCCGGAGGCTGCTGCACCTTGAGCGCGTCAGGAGCGAGCTGAGGTCGAGGGGCGTCAGGGCGGAATCGGTCTCGTCGGAGAAGGTCAGGGACCTGACGCACGTCTTCTCATCGAGCAGGAGCAGGCTCGTCTCGAACGCGCTATCGAAGGGCTGGAGGGTGATGGGCGTCAGGCTCCCGGGCTTCGCGGGCCTTCTGGGCGGAGGCGACGTCAGGCTCGGGAGGGAGCTCTCCGAGTACGCGAGGGCCTGGGGAGGCGTCGAGGGCATCCTCCACTCCGACGAGCTGCCGGGCTACGGGATCACGCAGGAGGAGGTGGCCGCTGTCCGACGCGAGCTCTCATGCGGTGAAGGCGACGCTTTCGTCCTAGTGCTCGGCCCTGAGCGGAGGTGCCTCGACGCCCTCGGTGCTGTCATCGAGAGGGCATCGCTCGCGGTGGAGGTGATACCGGACGAGACGAGGGCCGCCAGGCCCGATGGTACCACCTCCTACCTCAGGCCGAGGCCCGGATCGGCCAGGATGTATCCGGAGACCGATGTGCCCTTCGTGAGGGTGAGCAGGGATCTTCTGGAGGAGGTGATGCGTTCGCTGCCGAGGCCCCTCGAGGAGCGCGCTGAGGAGCTGATGAGGACCTACGGCCTCTCGAGGCAGCTCGCGTGGGAGCTCATCGACGGCGAGGTGGTCGAGGAGTTCCTCTCCCTGGTCCAGACCGGTGTGGCCCCTTCGTTCATAGCGAGCCTCCTCACCGAGGTGATGAAGGACCTGAGGCGCCAGGGCGTTCCGGTCGAGAACGTGGGCGTCGGGGCGGTCCGGAGGTACCTGGAGCTCGTTGCGCAGGGCAGGACGGCAAAGGAGTCGGCAAGGGACGTGCTGGCTTACCTCGCAGGCCATCCGGGGTCCACGGTGGAGGAGGCACTGAAGGCCCTCGGGCTGGAGGCTCCGCCTCTCGATGAGGTCGAGAGGGTCGTCGACGAGCTGGTGAGGGAGGTCCTGCCGAGGCTGTCGGGGCGCGACCCGTTCGGGCCCATCATGGGAGAGCTGATGAAGAGGTACCGGGGAAGGGTCGACGGAGCGGTTCTGAGCCGCGTGCTGCGGGAGAGGCTGGCGAGGGCCGGCACCTCGGGCGGCTCGGCGTAGTCGAACGGCCTCACGGAAAAGTCTAAGCCCGAGGGCGGAGTCTTTCATCCGTGCTTGACGCCTTCACCCAGTCGGTGATAGTGCAGGGAGTCATGCTGGTGATCGGCGTGTTGATAGGCTACGGCGTCGCGAGGGTCCTGAAGGGCATCCTGCTGGTGCTCGTCGGCATCCTGATACTGCTGCTCCTCGGGATCACGATCGCCGGCCTCCCTGGGTTCAGCGAGCTCTTCGGCCTCTTCGGACAGGCCGCAAGGAGCGCGAGGACCTTCCTAGGCGTGATAATGGACCATCCGCCCTTCGCTCTCGGCCTGCTGATTGGATTTGTAATGGGTCTGATCAGGTGAGCGGCCCGTGCCGGAGAACTGCCCAGCGGATCACGCCGGCGGGTTCAGGACCCTGAGGCCCATCTGGGTGGCGGCCTCGTAGATCTCGAGGGCCTTCTTCCTCCCCACCCTGCCGGAGATCCTCACCGCGTGCACCCTCGGGTCAAGCCCCTCCAGCTCTTTCCTGTTGCTCACCAAGACCTCCCTGAAGCCCGATGGGTGGAGGCCCCTGTACTTCCGGGGCGACCGGTAGCCCACCTTCACCAGCGGCGGCCACCCCTTCACCTGGAGCCTCATCTTGCTGTCCTTCCCCCTCGGCCTCCTCCAGTTCGGCTTGAGCCTCACGTACCTCCAGCTCTCCTGCCTCACGAACTCGGGCCTCTCCTTCCTCAACCTGAGCACCCTCTTCGGTATCTTGATGGCTGCCTTCGGCTTCGGCGCCTCCTGCTGCTGTTGCTGCTCCTGCTCCGACATCGCCTCTCCACCCCTTCCACGTCCCACTTATCAATCCATATCCGTCCTCGGATCCCTTGGGCATACCGCCGGTCCTGCGCCGGGACTCGGGCCCTCCTGTCGAGCGGTGCATTCTTTTAGCGGCCGAGCGGACGCAGCCTCCCGGATGGATCACCGGGCCGAGCTCGAAGAGTACTTCCAGCACATCAGGAGCGAGTTCTCTCGTCACCTCGAGGTCGCCAGGAAGCTGAGGGAGAGGGTGCGCTACCCGACGCCGGAGGTCGAGGTGAGGGTCGCGGAGGACATGGCCGAGCGGATCGAGGCGGCGATCGGGAGGAAGGGGATCGCGGGGCTGATCAGGTCCCTCGCGCAGAGCGTCCAGAAGGAGCTCCTGCCCTTCAAGCTGGCCGAGAGCCTGGTTTCGGAGCTCGAACATCCGGACGACTCCTCGCTCACCGACATCGTGAGGACCTGCCTAGCGGTGATGACGCCCCCCGGGACGACCGCAGCACCGACCGAGGGCATCGCGGCCGTGAGGATCAAGACCAACCCCACCGGCACCAGGTACCTCGCCATCTACTACGCCAACCCCATCAGGTCCGCGGGAGGGACCGAGGTCGCAGGCTCCGTTGTGCTGGCGGACTACGTCAGGAACCTGCTGGGGCTCGACCGGTACAGGCCGACCGATGAGGAGGTCATGAGGTTCATCGAGGAGGCCCGGACGTATCGCAGGAAGGTCGGTCGCTTCCAGTACAACGTCTCCGACGAGGTCCTTGAATTCGTGGTGAGGCGGATCCCGATAGAGATCACGGGGGTTCCGACGGATCCAGTCCCAGTCCCGTCCTTCAGGGAGGTTCCGAGGGTGGAGACCCCCTACGTCAGGGGAGGGGCGCTGAGGGTGGTGAACGACGGCGTCGCCGGCAGGGCCAAGAAGGTGCTGAAGCTGGTCCAGATGGTGGGCCTCGAGGGGTGGGAGTGGCTCGAGGAGGTGGCCAGGATGATGAGGGATTCGACCAAGGGCGGTTCCTCGGTGCTGAAGGAGGTCATCGTCGGCAGGCCCGTCTTCTCGATGGCCGATTCCTTCGGCGGCTTCAGGCTCCGGTACGGCAGGGCGCCCCACACGTCGATGTCGGCGGTTGGCGTTCACCCCTACACGATGAGGGTCCTCGAGGACTTCGTCGTCGTCGGCACCCAGCTGAAGCTCGACTACCCGGGAAAGGGAGGGGTCGCGGTTCCGGTGGACTGCATCGAGCCGCCGGTGGTGAAGCTTGAGGACGACTCGGTGATCAGGGTCGACTCGCCGTCGAGGCTGGAGGAGGCCCTCAGGTTCGGGACAAAGGTCCTCTTCGTGGGGGACCTGCTCGTCAGCTTCGGCGACTGCGTCGAGAACAACGTCCAGCTGAAGCCTCCCGGCTACTGCGAGGAGTGGTGGGTGGAGGAGGTGAAGGCCGCCCTCCGGGAGCTGGGAGAGGTGTTGCGCCCCGACGAGCTCGAGTGGGTCAGGCTCGCCGACCAGGACCCCTTCAGGAACGTCCCACCGGTCGAGGTGGCCTGCAGGATCTCGGCCAGAACGCGCGTCCCCCTCCACCCGAGGTACATGCCGTTCTGGGACAGGTCCACGGGCAAGGAGGTCGAATCGATCAGGAGGTGGCTCCGGAGCAACATCAGGTCGTACAGGGCCCTTCCCAACGATCCCGAGGTCAAGAGGGCGCTGGAGGCGATGTTGGTGCCGCACAGGGTCAGGGACGGTCGTCTCGTCCTCGAGCCCGGATGGATCAAGGCGCTGATCTTCCTCTTCAGGCCGTTCAGCCCCGTCGACGTCTCGGAGAAGAGCGTGGCCGACGCTTTGGCTGCCCTCTCGGGTCTGCCCTACAGGCCCCGCATGGGCACCGTCCTCGGCGTGAGGATGGGGAGGCCTGAGAAGGCGAACCAGAGGAGGATGAAGCCTCCCGCGCACGTCCTCTTCCCGGTGGGCCTGCTCGGAGGGATGAGGAGGTCGATCGTCGCCGCTGCGAGGGCGGGGAAGGGGCCAGTGGAGCTGAACGTCAGGGTCTGCATCGACTGCGGATCGAGGACTTGGAGGGAGAGGTGCGAGTCCTGCGGTGGCTCCACCGCGCTGGCCGGGTTCTGCAGCGCCTGCGGCTCCGAGTTCGTCGAGCCCCAGTCGACGTCCTGTCCCTCGTGCGGGTCGCGCCTCTCGCTCAGCTCGAAGTTCGTCGTCGACTTCAGGTCCGAGCTCGAGGAGGTCCTCGGAAAGGTGAGGGTCGAGGTCGAGGAGGTGAAGGGCGTCAGGTCCCTCACGAGCAGACACAAGGTCCCCGAGGAGCTGGTGAAGGGCGTCCTGAGGGCCTCGCTCGGGCTGTACGTGTACAAGGACGGAACCGTCAGGTTCGACGTGACCAACGCGCCGCTCACCCACTTCAGGCCGCGAGAGATAGGGACCGACCTCGAGACCCTGAGGAGGCTCGGCTACAGGACCGACCACAGGGGCGATCCGCTCGTCTCGGATGACCAGATCTGCGAGCTCCTGCCGCAGGACGTGATCATACCGATCAGCCTGGCCGAGCATCTCTTCCGCGTCTCCAGGTTCATCGACAGGTACCTCGAGCTCAAGGGGTTCGAGCCCTTCTACCGGTGGAGGGGGCCGGAGGACTGCATAGGGGCCCTACTCGCGGCGCTCTCGCCCCACACCTACGGCGCGGTCGTCTGCAGGGTGATAGGCGTGATCAGAGCGGACGTTGCCTACGCACACCCGCTGCTCCACGCGGCGAAGAGGAGGGACTGCGACGGCGATGAGGACAGCTTCATGCTGCTGCTGGACCCGCTGATCAACTTCAGCACGCTCTACCTCCCCGACCGGACGGGTGGGCTGATGGACACGCCCTTCCTCATCACGGTGGTGCTGAGGGCCGAGGAGGTGGACGAGCAGTCGCACAACGTCGACGTCTCTTTCCGGTACCCCCTGGAGTTCTATCAGGCCGCCTCGAGGGGCGAGAAGGCCCAGGCCCTCCAGGGCAGGATCGAGCTGGTGGCCGACAGGCTCGGGACGCCCGGCGCCCTCAGGGGCTACGGCTTCACGGTCCCAGCCTTCTCCCTCACCCACGAGGTCACCTCCACCTCTTACCGGAGGCTCGGGACGCTGGTCGAGAAGATCGAGGCCCAGATGAGGACCGCCGAGAGGGTGAGCGCGGTGGACCCGGTGGTGGTTGCGGAGAGGGTGATGGAGTCTCACCTGCTGCCCGACGTGGTCGGAAACCTCAGGGCCTTCTTCATGCAGGGCTTCGTCTGCAGGCGCTGCAACGCGAAGTACAAGAGGCCGCCGCTGAAGGGGAGGTGCGTGGTCTGCGGAGAACCCGTCCACCTGACGGTCTACAGGGGAATGGTGGAGAAGAACGTGGAGCTGGTGCTGAGGCTTCTGGAGAGGTACGTCAGGGACCCGGTGATCAGGGAGGCGACGCACGAGGCCCTCCTGAACATCGGCCAGCTCTTCGGCACAGAACCCTCCGCGAGTGGAGGCAAGGGGAGGCAGACGAGCCTGAGCAGCTTCTTCTGAGTCACGCGAACCGCTCGAACCTCACCGAGAGGTCCCTCAGGTCCAGCACCGCCACCGTCCCCACCGTCGGCTCGAGCCCAACGCCCTTCTGGAGTTTGGTCTGGTCCTGGAAGGTCCCCGAGTTCACGAGCCTCGCGCCCCTGTAGACCCTGAAGGCCGCGACGTGGATGTGTCCAGTTGCGAGCACGTGCGGGACCTCCTCCAGCAGAAGGTGGTCCTCCCTCCAGGGTATCACCGGTGTGACCTCCATCGAGGGAGCCAGGTGCCTCGACCTTAGAAGGACCTCCATCACCTCGCCGGCCGTCCTCCGGAGGTCGCTGTACGAGAACCTCATGCTCGACTGGATCACGTCGTCCATCGTCTGGCCGTGGAAGAGCAGGACCCTCGCGCCTCCGACCTCGATCAGCGCCGGGTTTCCCAGGAAGAGGATCCTCCCCTCTGGGTCGAGGAGTCTCCTGTGGTCCGCGTGGACCGGCGGCTGCGGCAGCGCCCTCCTCACCGGCTCGTGGTTCCCGGGGACGTACGCGATCTCCACCCGCCTCGGCACCCTCGCCAGAAGCCTCCCCGCCTCGGCGAACTGGTCCCTCAGCGTCCTGATCTCCAGCTCCTCCCTCTGGCCCGGGTAGACGAAGACGCCGTCGACGAGGTCGCCGTTGATCAGCAGCAGCCTCACGTTCAGGTCCTCGTGCTCCGACGAGAGCCAGCTGAGGAAGTCCTCGAAGGCCCTCCTGTTGAACCGGGAGCTGCCCACGTGGACGTCGGAGATTACGCAGACCCTGACGTCCGGGCCTTTGAAGGGCCTCTCCGATTGGGGGAGGTCCGGCAGCATGACGTCTTTCACCACCAGCCTCCCACCTTTCGCTGCGACCCTCACCGCGACCACCATGTCGCTGCAGAGGCCCTCGACCTTCTCGGAGAGCGACCTGTCCCTGGCGGAAGCTACGGCGGTCCAGATCCCGTTGGGGTCCTCAAGCCGGAGCCTGTAGTAGCCGTCGCCCTTGGAGACCTCCCTGACCTCGCAGACCGCATATCCCTCGTCGCCCGACTCGAGGATCTCCCTCAGCGACCTCAGCGGCAGCCCCCTCTGGGACGTTATCCTCCAGAGGGCCCCGAACCTCGTGACCCGGTAGACCGTGAACTCCTCCGCCTTCCCCTCCATCCTGATCTCCTCGTAGGTCGGCTTCAGAACCGTCAAGTTGAGCTCCTCGGTTGCAACACCATCGTGCCCTGCGACTGCCTCCTCCTCGTGAGGGATACTCCGCTGTGACCGCTCGCCGAGGAAGCGCTCGATGACCGACGCGTCCACAACAGACCCCCTCACCGCCCGCGACGAGAGCCACTTCACGAGCTCCGCAGCCAGCTCCTCGCCGAGAGCGGTCAGCCGGTCCAGCGCGTCCGGCGTCACCTGGTACCCTGAGCTGAGGATCCTCCGGGCTATCCTGGACTTGGTGGAGAGGTGTGAGCTCAAGCGCCCTTCAGTTCGCTCACGGGCAGCTCCAGCAGGTTCGAGAGGGCCTCGTCGTTCACGAAGACGTTCTCCAGCTCGTCCAGTGGGACGTTCAGCGCTATCCTCCTGGTCCTGCCGTAACGGCCGTAGCTCACCACGTCGCTGCTGAGGACGCCGAGCATGCTCAGCTCAGAGATGATGGAGCTCACCCTCCTGTCGGTCAAGGGCTCGACTCCGAGGGCGGAGCATATGTTCCTGTACTGGTTGTAGACGATGCCGGTCGTGACCTTCTGGATGCCCGCCCTCACGCACTGGTAGACCGCGAGCAGAACGATCCTGCCGTGCAGTGGCAACGTCGACAGGGCCTCGTAGATCCTTCCCTGCTCGATGACGCCGAAGGCCGCCCTCACGTGCCTCTCCTCGACCTTGTCAGAGCCCTCCCTCTCAGCCAGCTCCGCCGCCACCCTCAAGAGGTCGAGGGCCCTCCTGGCATCACCGTGCTCCGCCGCAGCGAGCGCAGCGCAGAGCTGTATCACGCCGTCCGAGACCGCACCCTCGTGGAAGGCCACCTTGGCCCGCTCGCTGAGGATGTCGACCAGCTCGACCGCGGTGTAGGGGTGGAAGACAATCTCCTCCTCGCTGAGGCTGCTCAGGACCCTCGGATCCAGCATCTCCTTGAACATCAGGTCATTTGAGACGCCGACGATCGACATCTGCCCTCCCTGGGAGCCCTCGTTGATCCTCGTGAGCTGGTAGAGGGACTCGTCGCCGCTGGACTTCACCAGGTGGTCTATCTCGTCGAGGCACGTGACCATGAGGACCTCTGACCTGTGGAGGGCGTTCCTGAACCGGTTCATCACCTCAGCCTTCGAGAGGCCGGTGAAGGGGACCTTGACGCCCAGCGACGCGCAGAGCTCCGAGAGAACCCTGTACTCCGTCCCTGCTACCCTGCAGTTGACATAGACGAACTTCAGAGGCAGGTTCATCCGCATCGCCTCCTCCTCGAACCGCTTGAAGACGTGCTTGACGACCGCGGTCTTACCCGTGCCGGTCTTGCCGTAGATGAAGACGTTGCTGGGTCTCGTGCCCCTAAGGCTCGGCGCCAAGATCTCTCCCAGCCTCCTGACGTGCTCCCACCTGTGCGGCAGGTTCCCGGGTATGTAGTCCGCCCTGAGGACGTCCCTGTTCTTGAAGACGGACGATCTGTTTAGGCTCCTCCGGATCAGGTCGGTCAGAGGGTCCTCCTCACCCCCCGTCTTCCGCTGGAGCTCCTCCATGTCCGCGTGTCCTGCTTCCACTGCAGCAGATAAGTTAGCAACCGTTCGAACGGACGAAGTCACTATGCAGTGAATACCTCTGACAGGCCCTCAGGAGTAGGTCAAACGAATCGAATTTCGCAACTATAACTTAACTCTTAACAACTCGAAGGGCCCGGAAAACCAGTGAAGATCAGGTCTCCAGAGGAAAACGAGGGGTGCGGGTCGTTTCACTTCGCTTCACACCCGTGAAGCCCGTGAAAGCGGTCACAGGACCCCTCTGTTTCCGGTGGATCGATTGGAAGGCTCCACTTCCTCCACAGGAAGCGTAGGGGTGTGAAGAGTGGGTGAATAATTGATATGGAGATCCCCGGTCTCAGAACCGCTCAACTATCAACGTTTCGCCCTTCACCGTTCTCAACCCCGGGATGATCGGTGAAGCGCTTCACCCAAAGGCTGTGAACCGTCAAGAGATGAGACTCCAGACCCTCTCCAAAACCTTCCTCACTTCCCTCACAAAGGAAGGCCCGTAATGCGCCAGCGTGTCGGCTGGCACCGTCAGGACCCTTCCCTCCCTAACCGCCCTCAGGTCCGAGAGGCCCCTCGAGACCATCACCTCAAGGCCCTCGCTCTCCCTCGGATGGAAGCTCTTCGACTCGAAGACGATGACGTCGGGGTCCTTCTCCCTCAGCCCGCTCACCACGTCCAGCACCTCATACCCCTTCACCTCCATTCCGTACAGGTAGTCGACCCCGCGGTCTCCGAAGGCGTTCCTGAGGCCTGCGAGGTGTAGCGCGTGGGTTATGTGGTTGAAGTAACCGGGTATGGTGGGGCCTCCCAGGTCGATCTCCACGTAAACGTCCGGCATCACGTCGTCCCTCGCGAGCGAACGGAGCCTGTTGAGCTCTGCGAAGAGCTCAGAGCACAGCTTGAGCGCCGACTCCTTCTCGCCGATGAGCCCTCCGACCTCCGAGACCATCGAGAGTATCGCGTAGAGGTCCCTCGGATAGGGAATTGGATAGGTGGGTATGCCGAGCTGGACGAGGCGCTCGAGGACGCCGCGCTGCGCACCGGTCGTCGTGAAGACGACATCGGGCTTCAGGGAGATCAGCTTCTCCTCGAGGAGGTGCGTGTAGCTACCGACCTTAGGCCTGCTCAGCGCCTCCCTCGGCCTGTGGCACCAGCTGGATACACCGACGACCCTGTCGCCTGCGCCGAGCTCGAAGAGCGTCTCCGTGATGGAGGGGTTGAGCGAGACTATGCGATCAGGAAGGTCCTTGAACTCGACCCAGCCGACGAAGGGGTTGAAGGCCCTCAAACCTTCAGAGGAGCTTGCGCCTCAGCCAGCCCATGATCGCGTCTATCGGGTTGATCGAGGGGGGAGGAGAGGAGAACTTGGGCGCCGCGAGGGCCGTAGGGAAGTAAACCAGGCCCTGCCTTGAAAGCGATGAGAGCTCGAAGTCTGGAGTCATCTCGAGGGCGTAGAAGGGACAGGCGTCCACGCAGTTGGAGGTGGTCACTCCTGCAGGAACGAACGTGTGATCGTCCGCCACAGTCACATCCATCACCTTGTAATTCGCGACGAATTGCCGATCAATGCTTCGTATCGGATAGTAAACGTAGTTCTCTGTTATTTGGAACTTATCGACGAATTTCGTCGGAGCATATACCATGTCTATGCCCATCTTGTTAGCGAGCTCGAGGGCATATTTGCCGAAAACGTTGACCCTATAAACGGTTTTCTTGCCCGCGCAATTTTGACGCTCAACGACTCCCACTACGCCTAATCTTGCCAAGACCAGCTGCGTCTGGTAAGCAAGCGTTTTTGATGTGGTTGTAATATTTAAATATCGTTGACGCGGCTGGTTGACTAAGCAGCCGTCACCGAGCCAGAGCCCTTTGACTAGCTGGACCTGTTTGCTGAAGTCCGCGAAAAACACCCAATCGGGGATTCTCTTATTATGAGCGCCCTGTCCGAACTGTTTGAAGAAATGGAACGCCCTCACACTATGCAAAGCTAGTCTGATCCCTCTTCCGGTGTTCTTCTCCTCTTTCACCTGTTTATTGAAGTATCTCGAAATGAGTGCTTTGCAATCCTCTATAACTTCGGTTTCGTATGCCCCGAACGTAAAGTTCACCTCCCTATCGCCATCGCAAAATCCCTCAGCTAGGTAGTATCCTATCAGTCTGTACAGATCGGGTTCGTTGGGAAGCTTGAGTACTTCCTCAACCCGACCGTTTCTGTAAAGCCTTACAGGTTGAGTATAGAGGGGCGATTCCACGACCTTCTTTGGAATTGGCAGGACGACATAGTCACCGCGCTTCAATTGGTCTGGTAGAACGAACCCGAGTGGTTCTTTAACACGCAGCAACCTTCTGTCTTTTCTCGACGAAAACGGTCTACATACGGCGAGTATCGGATGGTCTGCAGTGCATATCAACGGGTCCGGATGACCATAGACCTCGATCTTGTAGAGATATCCAGTGTAGCTCAATTCCCATATCTTGGTAACAGGTCTGTATTCTCCGGTATGAGTCAAAACCTTATCACCTATTCCGATCTCCGCTATCGGCTTTAACCCTGGATTCACTATAACGGGGGTCATGGGATCGACACAGAAACCGCAAAAAACGCACCTCCCGTAATCGACCGAGGGGAAGTAGGACTTCTTGTTGACGGGGATGTTCATGTTCCGCTTCTCGATCCTGATCCGGACCGCCTTCACGTCCTTGGCAACCTCGTAAACCACCCTGTCGGGCGACTGGTCCTCGACGAGGGAGACCGTGTATCCCGAACGCTGGAGGGCCCCGAAGGCGCCCTCGAGGTAGTTGTAGACGAGGTAGTCGATGCCCCTCGCCCAGACCGGACCGCTGACGAGCCTGATCGAGCTGTAGCCGTCGTGCTTCGTCACGGTCTTCAGGTCCGGGAGCACCGGGACCACGGGATGAGAGAACCCGTACTTGACCTCTCCGAGCTCTGCCACCTCCGCGAGGCCCTCCGCAAGCGCCGCCGCAACCCCTGTCACGGGCGAGGACGGGTCGCCGTACTCCTTGAAGACATCTTCAGGGACGTCTAGGAAGACGTCATAAGCGTAGACCATCGTGATCGCCTCGGCGATGTTCTGGCAGGCTATGTCGCAGAGGCTGCACCCGGTGCACTTGTCCATCCTGAGCAGATGCCTGCCCTTCGTCCCTGGGTAAGCGATGCCCGCCTTGGGGTCGTAGCGGTAGTTCTCCTGCAGCATCCCCGGGACCTTCTCGTAGGGGTACTTGATCGTGTAGGGCTTCATGAAGACGTGCCTCGCCGCGGAGATCAGCGGTCCCAGGACCTCCTTCAGCGTCGGCAACCCGTTTCCCACAAACCACGGCAGCTCATAAAGAAATAACGTGCCCACGGTCCAGCGCCGACCCGGCCGTCGCGAACTGCACTGGAAGGCGGGATCCCCAACGGACGTCACCTTGAAATCCCGTCTCGGCGAGGTAATAGTGCGCGATGATGAGATTGCCGAGTGGTGAGCCAGTGACCGACCCGAGGTTATCTGAGCGCACCGTAGGACGAGGGTGAAAGGATGCCGTCCGACGAGCTGGAGAGGCTGTTGGCTTGGGTCAGGGAGAGGTCACCGCGGAGGGTTCTGCTGCAGGCCCCACCCGGTCTGACGGAGGTCGCACGGGAGGCCGCGAGGGCCCTCGGCGAAATGGGGGTCGAGGTGGTCGTCTCAGGTGGGATGTGCTGGGGAGGGTGCGATCTCGCCCTCCGGGAGGCTGCTGAGTTGGGATGCGACGCGATCGTTCACGTGGGTCACGCCGAGTTCGTCAGGTCACCGTCCATTCCAGTATTCTATTTGGAGCACAGGTATCAGAACTACGAGCCGGTGGCCTCTCTGCTGCCGGAGATGCTGAAAGCACTTGAGGGTTATCGGAGGGTGGGGTTGGGAGCGACGGTCCAGTACCTCGATCTCCTCGGGCGGCTCGCGGAGGACCTGAGGAGAGCAGGGCATGTTGTCATGATCGGCAGGCCATCGAACCACTTGAGGTACAGCGGACAGGTGCTGGGATGCGACTACTCGACGATGACCTCGCTGGACGGGGAGGTGGACGCGCACCTGGTCCTCGGCTCGGTCTTCCACGGGCT
>Ga0105163_1000510_pt1 | contig 22901 bp, 24 predicted proteins | sample JNZ110809AmetaG_FD_81531 | JGI IMG/M metagenome (GOLD analysis project Ga0105163, IMG submission 81531) | Hot spring microbial communities from Jinze hot spring, China to study Microbial Dark Matter (Phase II) - JNZ 110809A | ecosystem: Environmental > Aquatic > Thermal springs > Hot (42-90C) >... | reverse complement strand
TGAAACTAACGCAACGCTTGATTGTGATTTTGAAGATGACTCTTTAATTGAAGTTGATAAAAGTAAAACATTTGTTTGCAGGATTTTAGCAAGAAATGTAGAAAAATTTGAAGATTTCTACATAGATTTTTCTTTAACTTATTACTACCTTGATAAAGCTTCCACAAAAATTGAAGTGGTTTAAGCTTTTTTCTTTCCTAAAAATAAAAATGAATTATGGAGCTGTCAAGAGAAGGAATAGAAAAATTAGTAGAGTATTTGTTTACTAAGATGGGAAAGCACAAACCTAAAATTTATTCAACATTGATCAAACTTTTTCTGGCTTTTTTCATACCTTTAGTAATTTTCTTTCCTACACAAGTCCGTCCAATAATTTTACCATATTTAATCCTTACAATACTATGTGTTGTGGCTATAATTCTTTTGATGATTTTTGTTTCTCCGATGGCTGGTACTTTCTTGGGTGATTTCATCTTAGCTTTAATCGTTGTTGTTGTTTTATTCCTTTCTACTCAATACATAAATTGTGGCGAACAATCTTGCTACTGGATTTTGACAACAAGGTTTGGAACATCAATTGCTCTAATAATTGTTGTTTCAATCCTTCTTATTTTTTTGTTAGTAGCAATATTTTGTAAAGGACCAAGTTATTGGGTTTTGACAATTCTTTTAACTACATTGCTCTTAATTGGTATACCATTCCTTAGTCCTAAAAATTATTATAGCCTCTGCAAGAAAATACCCTTCATTTATGGCACAAGTATATGCAAGCCTAGAGAAGTTTTTGTTGAGCCTATAAAAACTGTGAGAATACCTGTGAGCGGTGGTATAGGAGCAAAGATAGAAACTCCAAGCACACTTTATGGTGGCAATCCTTACGAATTCACTTTCACCATAACCAATTTTTATGAGAGAAACATAAGTTTTGAGGTTAAACCTAGCATAGAAAGCAGTTATGGAAGTGGTATAGAATTCTTCATACCTTTTACACAAAAAGTTTTTACTCTTGTCCCTAGAGCTTCTTATCAAGACATGGTTTTTGTAGATCCAGAACAAATTCATGTGAAAAGTGGTACTTGTCCTTATTCAACAATTCAATTAGCAAAAGCTAAGAATATAGAAGAAGAAGACGTTGTTTGTTCTGCAAGTAGGAACTGCAGCGATCCGAAATTTGCTTGCGTAAAATTAGATGTTTTGGAATGTGGCTGTGCTGACTGGGTTAAAGCAACTTGCTCAAGGAATTATGTAAATGCAAAAATTTACATAACTCATTCTGGATTTTTCTTAGGCAACACAACACTTTATTATTCTGAAGCTATAACTAAACCTTCTCCTGCATTTGAATTAACTCAAGGTCCTCTCAAAGTTATTGTTGAATTCATTCCAAATCCATACATAGCTACAATTCATCAGTATAGAGAAGATGTGAGCGTTTTTATAACTCTGAAGAATTTAGGTGGAGAAATTAGAATAAACAAAATCAACATCATACCAATTGAAACAACAATCCACACAATAGACAAAGAAAAACAATTAGAGCTAATAGAAAAAGTTACAAGCAATGTTAAAGAAATAAGAGATTTGAGTGAATTTTTGCCTGGAGTTTTAGAAAGTGGGATGGAAATAGGTGGAAAGGTTGCTACACTTACCCCTCCTTTTGTTGAAACTAAATTAATTGATCTTGAAACTCAAGAAGTTAAAGAAATCAACAACATTACTTTTTCGTTTATCAAAAATTACTGTGAAAAAACTTCTGTGAATGCTTCAGAGAATGTTTCTGCCTTTTGGAGCACCAACTGGCAGAAAATTTACGATGCTATTTCTGAAAGCGGTTTATGTGAACTTTTGAAGAAAAAAGAGTTGAACGAAAGCCAAATTGTGAAGAATGCTTTATCTCATGTTGATGTTTTAATTGAGCTAGAATACGAAAGAGAGACAGGCTTTACTTCTGGGAATGTTATACCTTATACAAGAACTGAAAAATGTTTAAAGTTGGTTGAAGAATAAATATGATTCTACATTACTGGCCACTTGCTTCTAACAGCTCCACATATTAGATCACAATCATTGGTAGACCTATCTTTACAACGTGTTACAGTCTCTGTAGGTATCTCTATAAACTTACCACACTGATCACTGATTGCTTTGAACATAGAAGTGTCTTTACTATCAGTTCGTCTTTCGTATTCATCGCAAGCCTTCAAAAGTTGTGTCTTACAAGTTGCTTCATCTACTGGAAATAAGAATTGGAGCCATCCCCTTGTCCACGCAATGTATAAAAGTACTAAACCAACTATGATGGCAATTATTAGCCCTATTATCGCCTCATTGCTTAAACCTTTCATAATTTTTGTTTGTTTTTCTTTATATTTAAACTATTACTCCTCCAAAAACTCTCCTTTTTTAACCCTGATTGTAACATTTGGGTTATCAAAAATTTCGAATGAAAGTTCTTCAGAAGCATATTTATACTTCATTAAACCTGAAGAATAAAAGCTCACATTAACTTCTTCATCAGAATAAGCTATATTGATTTTTCCAAATGGTATTAAAACACTTGTTTTTTCTTCTATTTCTTCTCTGTATTCGCTGAAAATCTGAGAAACATTCAACCTGAAATTTTCCAAATCTTGAACTTCGGAAAAAGAAGCATAGCCTCCTCTTTTCAAAGCTTCTTCGAAAGAATAATACAAAGCATAAGGCAAGCCTCTTTTAACAGCTTCCATAAGATTAATGGTTTCTATCACTTTTATTTCCTTGGCTAATTCTTTCTTGGTGATTTGTTTCCCTATCATAACATTTGAGTAAAAACCTACTACAGCTATTATAATTATTGCCACGGCCAATGCTATTTCAACTGCCCCTTTCTTCATAAACCATCACAAGTTTTTCAACAAGACTTTCTTTGTTGTAAGGTTTGAAAATGTAAATCCATCCCTCATTTTTCCAGCTTTTGCAATTTCCCATTTCAAAGATAATTGAAGTCTGGTTGGATATCTTCACACAATCCGAAAATGTTGTGATTTTGATCAATCTTCCCAACTCAGATTTCATATCTTCATCAAATCCATTTAAATCCCTTTCCGAAATTAACCTATACATAGAATAAGTTTCATTGTATTTGTGTGAAATTAGTGAAAGCAAAGCTAATTGTGCGTTATTGTAATCATATTCTTCTTCAACAATTATTTCAAGATGATATTTTACGGTATAAAAAAATACAGCTACAGATGCTACTATAGTCAAAGTTGCAATTAATCCAAGTATTGGTATTGTGATTATAGCGATGCTTTTCATAAGAACTCACTCAAAACAACAAATATCCTACCGACATGCAATGTTCCATCAGGATACCTTATCAAAACAGGTAAGCCTTGGTAAGCAATTTGTTGTTTAGTAAAAAATGCTTTTATGGTTGGTGGTATGTTGTTCGCAACACAATTCGCTAAATCTAGTGGCTGCCAAAAACCAAGCAAACCTGTAAAAGTAAGTCTGAAAATTAAACCCTGATCGATTTTTATATGCTCTTTTAAACAATTCAAATATTTAACTACATGTAAACCTTGAATGGAAATTGGGCCGTATAAATTTGTTACCCAAGATTTACATTTCTCGTTTGAGCACTCTTCTAAATCAACTATTCTTACAATTGCTACAGAATTTGGATAGCCTACATCTATGGTTTCTTGTGTTGGCGAGAAAATGTTTGATAAAAATTCTTCTTCTTTAACAAAAACTTTCTCTATTTTTTCTGAATCTAAAATTCCCCTAATTATTTTTCCTTCATCTTCATAAGCCAACTTTTTATGAGAGATTAAAACATTTGCTAAATTTATGCTATGTCTTTCATTCGTGTATTCAGCAACTGCTACATGAATCTCAAGAATTCTAGAAATGAGTAACCAAAAAATTAAACCTAAAACTCCAACACTAAACAACGCGCCTAAGATAAAACTTAAAGTTATAGCTAAACCTTTACTCTTTTGTTGAATGAAAAACATATTCATCGCCTCTTTTCTCTAAATGAAAATGATTCACATTTTCACTTTCATAGCTTCCCAAATCTATGGGAAAGGTTTGAATACTACTTCCTTTCTCAGCATACCCAACTTTGAATTGCGGTATAATTTTCAAATTCCTACCAAACAAAGAAACTTTGTAAGTTACTTCTCTTGATGGTATGTAATCGATTTCAATCACATAAGGGGAAGAAGCAGAAACCGTTATTAGAGCTGAAAGTTGTCTTGCTACATTTTCAGCTGAAGTTTTAGCGAAAAGCTCTACTATAGTGGATAAATACTTAGGTAAAATTACCGTGAAAAATGTTATGAGTGAAAAAATGACTAAAGCGATTCCAATCATCTCTGAAGCTACAGGCATTTAAACACTCTTTTTACATTCTTCTTGACTAGGTTTAGTTATTCCTAATCTCTCACAACCCTTAGGTGAGATTTCGTCCCAATTTGGATTTTCTCCTTTAATCAAACTTTCACAATAGCTTCTTTGCTTGATTTGACAAGTGAATTCATTCGGCTCTACATTAATTTTTAACCACTTCCAAAAAATTACAAGAGCTGCAGCTAAAAACATTCCTATTACAACCATCACGAAAATTGCAGTGCTGCTTACCGCTTTCTCAACCAATTTTATCCACACCGCCCTGCTAGTGGAGGTATTTTCCACTCCCATCCCTCTTCTCTGCATTTTTTCTTACATTCATCTAGAGTTGGTTCTGTTATACCTATTTCTTCACAATTGTAGGGATAACTGTCTTCCCAGTTAGGATTTCCACCTATAATTCTGCCAACACAATACCCGTAGACCTTCCTACGACATAGTGGCAGAAAAGCTTTTTCTAACATCTCTCTGTAATTTTCGGGGGTGGCAATAAGAGTACTTATAGTATAGACACAACCAAAACTATGAGTTTCGGAAACTATCATCAATTCTCCTTTTTTCATTACTACTTCAGGAAGCGAACCTTTAACTACTATATCATTCGTAGCAGTTGGTCTACATTCTTCTCCCTTTCCAAGAGACTTTATTGCAGTGCTATCAATAAAAAGCCAATTATCTGTAGTTTGGCAATTAATTAAATTATTCCAAAGATTAATCAAACCCATAATAGGGGTAAATGCCAATTCCAATATAACTTTCATTAACAACCATTCTCCTGTCATTGAAGCGATATTGCTATTAACTGATTTTATATCTACACTTAACATACAATTCACATCCCTCATCTCAGGTATTCCTAAAACTAAATGGGATTTTGTGAGTTTTTCTCCTTCTTTCACTTTAATTTTTATCGGATATTCTAAACTCTTCAAGTCACAAATCGCTAAATTGTTCATATTCGAGTAAGCGCTTTTGGGCAACTCTTCTATACCATAAGGCTCTCCTCTACAAAAATCATTACAATTAACTACTTTTCTGTCCTCTTCAACCCATTCTATTTTTTCCAGCTCATGACCAGCACTACACCCAATTAAACATCTATACATAGAGCAAAGAGCTGCTTTCTCGATGTTTGAAAGCTTTATTATCCCTAAAGACATTTCAATTTGTGTCATTAAAGAAGGAAAAATCTTGAAAATCACAAAAATTGCTAAAGCAAAAAATATAACTGCTAAGATGAAAAAAACTATCCTAGTTTCTAAACCTTTCCCCATAAATATAATTTCTCGTTTATGATTTAAATTAACAAAACATTTGTCCTAAAAATCCTAAACTCTCGCAAAAGCTTTTTTTTATAGCTTTCAAAGAATTTGAGACAAAATCGCCAAAAGCTGGTATAAGTTTAGTTATCAATAAACCGAGCAAAACAATAGCTATTACCAAAATCACAAGATTTATGATATTCATCTCCAAGCCCTTCATCCTAGCCCCCTTAAAAACAATCTTTCTAATATTCTTTTAGATATCAAATAAAATAACACTACTGCCAACAAAACCAAGATTATGAAAACTATGGAAAGTAAAGTTCTTGAACTACTTTTTTCTCTCATATCGCTTTCCCTAATTGTATGAAACTTGTTACACCGAAATAAATTGAAAGCACTGTTGCTGAATAAACTAAAATCGCTATAAGCACCATCTTCCCTAAGTTAAAAGTTTTGTTCACTTCATCTTCCCCATAATTCATTTCCCCCAAAAAGTAAGAAATTATCAGAACCATTTCAACCATATAAGTTCCGACTATTATTTGGAAATAGTGGAAAGGAACTTGTTTTCCAATGTTGGATAAAAATTTAAAAGAAGCAGAAATTGCACTCCCTTCTCCAAAAAATTTTTCCATTTCAGAAATGTTCGCACCGAAAAAAGCAAACACATAAATAACTATAGCCATCAATCCCACAACTATACCTGCAGAAAGAGGAGCAAAAATCCATGCTTGAATCTGCATATCAGAAGTTGTTTCTGAAAGGATTTCTTCAGTAGTTTTATTAACTTCATCTGCATCTTTAAAGAATTCTGAAATTGTTTTCAAAGCTAGTGACAAAAAGAGTGTGCCTTGTTTTGCCATATCAACAAGGAGCTTGAAAGAAGCATAAATCATTCTAGACGGATAAAAGTTAATTACACCAACTTTCTCCCCAAAAACAGAATTTTCTAAACTCATCCCAAAATTTTTAATATTCAGCAAAATCTTCTTGAATAGCTCGCTTATCTTAAGATTTCTAATTCTTGGCAACAAATCTTCCATACTTTTTTCAACAGGTTTTCCTATACCAGATGTCATACTTAGTTGGAAGAAAGCTACCGGTAGTTCACTTTCCATTTGAATTATCTCTTCATTTTTCTCCAAATTTCCAAAAATTGTGAGAAAAGAATAAGCTATCACCGAAATTGCTAAAGTCAAAACAAAAAAGTAAGAATACAGAAATTGGTCAAAAGAAAAAATGGTCTCTATTTTTGAGAGCTGAAAGAAAAGGAAAATTGAAGATGTTAGAAAAATTAAGGAAGAAAAGATAAAAGCAATTTTCTTTCGTTTTTTAAAATTCTCCAATTTGTTAAGTTGAATTTGATGGAAAGAATAGGGTTTGGAATAGAAGTTTTGTTTCAAAAAAAGGTAAACTATCACTGGAAGTAGAAATGTGTAGCCAAAAACCAACAACTCGACTTTAGCTATTTCAGGAACAAAGATTATTATCATCGGGAAAAATATTAAACCGAGCATTGGTAAAAGAATTCCAAAGGCATTTAGAATTTTTAATGGACTTCTCATACTCAAAGCATATTTTTTCATTCTAGCTTTAGTGCCTTCTATCATTATTTCTACTGCCTCTTTTATGCTCTTCTCCATTCTCTCAGGAGGTTCATTAACTGCTGTTTTAAAGATGGAAATCGCATCAACAAACTCTTCACTTTCACTTTTCCATTTTTCAGAGAGCTCATCTAAACCTTCAATAACTGAGACAATGCGCCTAGTCTCCAAATCCCACAACAACTTTTTCAAATCTAAGCCTAAAGGACCAGAAAGGTTTGAAGCAGCAAAAGCAACAGCAGCTTCCAAGCTAACATTCAACCTTAAAGAAACTGCCATGTAAACTACAGCTAATGTCATTTCAGAAGCAGCTTTTGACCTAAAGTATCTTGTTAAAAAAGATGTGTAGGTAAAGAGATAGTAACCTAAAACTGCCACAAAAATAACTAAGATTAAAATCATTGAAAGGGAAAAAAGATTTAAAAGGCTTAAAATGATTAGAGATAAAGCTAAAATCAATAAGGGAAAAAAGATTGCAGTTGAAAAAATAGCATTTGGTGTGATTCTCAAATGGCAAAATTCTATTTCTTCTTTAAACTTTTTCTCCAGACTTTTTGGTAATGGTAATTTAATAAAATCAAACTTGCTTGCAATTTTTTCATAAAGCGAAAGCTTTCTGTAAGCGTATTCTGCTTCTAAAAATTTCTTGTAACTTTCGCTGCCTATCATTTTATCTTCTCCTTAAACCAATTCAACCATCTTTCATAAATCATTTTTGAATCTAAGCCACCAACTTCTTGCCTAACTTGCTCAGAGATTAAATGAAAAGCTTCGTTGCTTTCCACGACAGTTTCAGCTTCCAAGATATCATCTCTTCCCAACTCTTTTGCAAAATCTACCATAGTTTGCTTTATTTTTGCTCTTAACAAAATGTTTTCCCAAACAGCATCCCAGTTACCGTGCCATTCTCTAACCCTTTTGGCAATTTCGTTCAAAACTTGACTTTCACCATTTATCAAAACATCTGTAGGCTTAAGCCTATCTTCTTTAGCAGAATATTCCATCAAAGTAACAAAACCTCCTTCATCCAAAGGGTCTTGCTTCCAATGTTTCCTTACTTCTGTTAGCTCTGTAACGCGCCTAAACCTTCTCAGCCCGTCAGGAGTTTTAAGCAGATTGCAAATTGTTATCACATCTATTGCTTTAAAGCTTGTTGCTGGAACTTCCAAATCATTCACAACCCTGTCATAAACTCCATAAGCTGATTCGCCATGAATTGTGCCAGCAACAAGATTTGCCAAAGCTCCAATTCTCATCGCCTCGAACAAGGCTTTAGCTTCCACACTTCTTACTTCACCCACAATCAATACAGAATCCCCAAGCCTTAAAGCAGTTCTCAAAGCTTCTTCTGCCGGCAATTCAGCTTCAACTCTTGTTATAACTGAGCGTGTTTTAAGTCTTTCTATGTTGTAGCCAAGATTCATCAATTGAACTGCAGGAAGCTCCAAAGTATCTTCAACCAAACAAATCCTGAACTTTTTCATGACTTCAAGCATTATTGCTCCTAGCAAACTTGTTTTCCCTGAACCTCTTCCTCCAGCCACAAGCAAGCTTCTCCCCCCATCTATTATGAAACTCATCAGACCTGCGTAAAGAGGATCAAAAAAACCAACTTTTATGAAAAGCGGGAAAGTCCAAGGCTTTTCCCTATGTCTCCTGAAAGCATATCCTAAACCATAAGGGGAAAGGGTTCTTGTTATAGCTGCAACTCTTGCCCTTCCACCAGGAACTATCAGCTCTGTATCTAGCACAGGATTTGCTTCGTCTAAAGGTCTTCCAGAATAAAGCCTAAATCTTGTTGCCCAAGCTTCTGCATCTTCTTTTGCTGGTATCAAATTAGTTTCACATTCTTCAAATTCACTATGGTTGACAAAAATTGGTAAAGTGCCTATTGGTGAATTAACATAAACATCTTGCACGTTTTCGTCAGCAAGCAAAACTTCAAGAACACCGAAGCCTGCTGTGTAGCGAACTAAAATTTCAGCAAGCTCTTCTATCTCTTTTGCAGAAAGTCTTAAGCCCATGCTCAAAGAAACATCTCTTATCAAACCCCTTCCCAGATTCATGAAAACTTCCCTTGTTTTTTCTTGTTCTGTCAATTCTGCTTCAGAAGGGCGATGAGCTGTTAAGTATCTTCTTGCTGCTTCAAGCACAGCATATTTTTCTTCTGTGAGCAAGAATTCGGGCGGAGTAACAAGGTAAAAACATCTTACCTTTCCTGGAATTTTAAAAATTTCAACGGATATGTTGCCGATTTTATATTTCTTAAGAGATTGTGCATTCTTGGGTGGAACAAGCTTATACCTTGTGAACATGAAAGTTGGTCTTATCAACGGAGAAAAAATTTCTCTGTAAAAACTTCTATCTCCAAGCTTGAAAGTAGAAAGTTTTGGTTTAGCCAATTGAATTAACTTGCATCCAGAAAGTATTTTTTCCATAGGCAACAAAACATTTTGAAGGTATTGTGTGTGACAAGGTTTAAATTGAGCTGGAGCTTTTTCTTCCATCAACTTCTCATAAGTTATCATTTTCTTAAGTTTAACGTAAGCTCCAACAGGGTCTTTCCTCAAAACTTCTCTCACTAAAAAATTTAGCTCTCTCAACCTTTTTTGAGAAAGCTTCTCACAAATTTTTGGACCAAACTTATCAACAGAAATCAAATTTTCTTCATTCAAAATTTTGTTGTAAGCTTGTGCGATTTCTCTTAAAAGCTTCACTTGCTCGTATTCATATTCCCTTTCTCTGTTTTCAACCAAAACTATTCTCTCTACCCCTTTTGCTTCAAGCAACACATCTATCACAACAGCCATGCAAGCTTCAGAATCTTCTATACTTGGCTCGATAACCCAATTCATCGCGTTTATTCTTGCAACATTATCTATAACTTCATAATCAACCATACATTTAATTTATCTATTTCACAAAACAAATGTTTATTGATAAGCATGGCTAAAGAAGCTGAAGAAATTCTTACAAGCGAAACAATAAGGAGGTTGAACGAATACAGCAACAGGATTAAAAATTTGGAGCAGAGAATTGAAAGAATGGAAAATAGGATGAATAGTTTGGAAGAGAATGCTTTGATTCAGTTGGGGGAGCTTAAAGTAAGTTTGGAAAGGATTTCTCAAAAATTGTCTTCATTTTCAGACAAGCTTTCTACTTTGGAAAATGAAATCTTAAGGATTGGGAAAGAAATGGGAAAAATGGCATTAAAAAGCGATTTGAAAAAAATAGAAACTTTTATAGATGTTGTTAATCCTGTAACTTCAAAGTTTGTGACAAGAGAAGAACTTGAAAGGATTCTGGAAGAAAGGGAAAAAAGCTCATAAATTTGTATTTAAAAAACGAAATAAAATTAAGGGAAAAATATGGCTTTGCCTTTCTTGCAACAAAAGCCTGAAACTTCTCCAAGGATACCTGTTGATAGGGTAAGAGAGCTTTCTTCAAGAGGTTTTTCCGAAGTGGATATAATTGACATTTTGAGAAAAGAAGGGTATAGTGCTGATGAAATAGACGAAGCCTTAACACAAGCTTTGAAGATGGGTGTTGCTGGAATTTCTCCTCCTGTTGAAACTGAAGTTAGTTTGCCTAAGCTTGAAGAATTGCAACCCAAAAAAACCGTTCCGGAAGTGCCTGAAACTTCTTTACCACCAGAATATTATGCAAGCTCAGCGTATGCTGAAACTGCATATCCAACTGAAGAGTATTTGGAGTTTTTGATAAAAGAAAAAACAGCTGACTTGGATGAAAAAATAAGGGAATTTGTTGTAAGATACTCTGAATTGGAAAAGAGGGTTGCTGAGCTTAACAACCAGCTAAATGAATTGGTTAAAACAAGAACAACAAGCGAGCAATTAATCTTAGCAAAGTTGGAAGAAGTTAAAAATTTGCTTTCAGATTTCGAAACTAGGATTTCTGGGCTAGAAAAAGCTTTTAAAGATGCTTTACCAGCTTTGATTGAAAGTGTGAGGGCTTTGAGTGATTTGGTACATAAAGTCAAAAAGTTTTAGCAAGCTTAAATTTTTTGATTCCAAATTTAAATTGATAGAAATGTTAAAAAAAGTTTTAGCGATGAGCTTAATTTTTTTGCTTTTGCCAACTTTAGCTTCTGCTCAAGGCCTTAGAGAATTAACCGAAGCTTTAAGCAAAAAAGGGTTTTTTGATATTTTGCTCTTTGCGCTCTTCCTCATAATATTCTTTGCTCTACTTCAAAAATCTAAAATCTTGGGAGAGAGCAGTGTTATTAACGGGATAGTTGCAGTTATTGCCGCTTTTCTCATCTCTTATTTCCCTTCAATTACAGGCTTTAGTTTAACTGAACCTATGTCAAGATTTTTCACACAAGCTAGTGCTATATTGCTTTTGTTTTTGGTGGCTTTGTTGGCGGCAAGCTTCTTCTATCCAAACCTTCCAAAAATGCTTGCTGAACACATTAAAGGCCCTACACTCCTTTATGTTTTAATTCCCCTTGCACTTGCCCTTCTTGTAACTTCAAGGATGATTTGGGTTATGTGGGCAGGTTACAGGCCTGGTGGTGAAGCTCCTGGCGTTGATGTAACTATAGTTATAGTTGGTTTGATCATTTTTGTGGTTGTTTTACTTGTTGCTGCTGCTATTGCTGGGGGAGGAGGTAAGAAGTGAATGGTTAGTGTGTTCGAATTGGTGATATTGAGATTGAAGGAATTGGGCTTCTTCACTTTCCTTTTACCATTCATACTAGTGGCTGCAATACTCTATGGCTTGCTCAGAAAATCTCAAATTTTTGGCCCGCCTGAAAAGAATGTTGCGATAAATGCGGTTGTGGCAATAGTGGCAAGCTTCATGGTTTGGGCTTCTCCGATAATTGCAGGTATAAACATTGAGCAAGAGTTGGCAAAGTTTTTCGTTCAAAGCATGATTGTAACTCTTGTTTTAATAATTTCAGTCTTGGCTTTTAGCATGTTTTTCGGTCCAAACTTACCGCAAACGATTCAAGAAAAAGTAGGGAGCAAATATCTTGGGATTTTCTTGATAGTTGGAGCAATAATTGGTATAACATTGCTCATGACAAGTGGTTTGACAAGTGTTTTCTTTCCTGAAGGAATTGGAATTGGTGTTGGAATTTCAGAAGATGTGTTAATAACAATAGCTACGATTTTCTTCCTAATCGTAATAATAGCTTTAATAGTTGTTTATGTGAGCAGAGAAGAAAAGAAAGAGAAGAAGCCTTCTTCATAGACTTTCCAAGAACTCTCTTTCAGTGAAGTGGAGCAGGCCAGGAATAATTATAACTGCTGGCAGTGCTATATCTTTTTTCATCAAATCTTCAATTTTTTCAAAAAGTATCAAGCTTTCTTCACTTCCTGCCTTTGAAAAAACAACAACTTTATCTTGAAGTGAAATCAAACCTTCTTTCCTTGCCTCTTCTAAAGCAAGTAAAATCTCAAACCCTTCTCTAACGCTTAAAAATTCATTTTTTTCAGCATCCAAATCAAGAAGACAAAGTGTGTGAAGACCTCTCTCTTTATTCATTTTTATAACCTCGTAAACTGATTCTGGTAATTTGCCTTTTGTTTTTTCCCTCAAAGGCAAAGTAACACATGGTCCAAACTTGTAAATGTGAAGACCGGTTTCAGCTATAGCTGAAATTATAGAAGAGCCATGAATAACTTTTGTTTCAATACCTTGTTTAATAGCTTCCATCCTTAGTGAAATGTGGGTTGTTGCTATAAAGCAATCGCCCCCAACCAAAAAACCAACTTTTTTTGTTTTTGCTTCATTCAAAATTTCTTGAAAATTTTCTTCAACTCCTTTTCGAGAAAGCAGTTTAATTGGTTTTCCTATAATTTCTTCCAATTTTTCTTTAGTTGTGTTGAGCTTGGTTGTGTAAAATTCAGCAAACAGTAAATCGCAAGATTTAGCAGTTTCAAGAGCTTTGATGCTCATATCTTTTTCGTCGCTTAAACCCAAGCTTATGAAATAAAGCACCATAATTGAGTTTCTTGAGAAAGAATTAAAAAATTTACCGTTTTTAAATATAGTATGGCTTTGGAAAATTTGGTTTTACAACTTATGGAAACTAAATGGCTTAAAAGACTTGAAGGAATTTCGCTCACAGATGTACCTTCTAATCTTTTAAGAAAGAATGTAAGCTCGAGGTTAGAACATTGTTTAGGGATTTATAAACTTGGGAAATTGGTTGTTGAAAAAAATGATTTGCCTGAAGAAATAGCAATAGCTTGTTTATTGCATGATGTTGGCCATGCTCCATTTGGCCATCTTTCTGATCTTTTTGTCAGAATAGATGAGTTCGGAAAAGATCATGAAATTTTTGGCTCACAACTAATAAAAGGCGATGCTCCAGAAATTCAAGAATTGTTAGAAAAATATGGATTGGATAGCCAATTGGTAGCTGAAATAATTGAGAATAAAAGCATGTATTCTCAGTTTCTTCACAATCCAATTGATTTAGATTGTTTGGAAAACATTCATAGACTTTATGTTGAAGCCTTATACCCCATTTTCAAAGCAGAGCCTTACAACCCTTATAAAATTGCCAATTCTTACAGATTTTTGAATGGCAAAATTCATCTTAATGCTGAATGTTTAAAAGAAGTTGAAAAGCATGTTGAATTGAGAGGAATAGTTTACAACTGGTTATGGAAAGATGAAAATCTAAGGTTATGGGGAATGTTGGGTAAAGCTTTGGATATAGCATATGAGTGTGGTAACATACACGAAGAATTCTTTTTGATGGAAAATGGAGAAGCGTTGAAATATTTGAGAAATTTAGAACCTACAAGAGAAATAATGAGAAAAATTGAAAGGGGCGAACTTTTTCACACAGTTTTAAGGAAAATTTTATTTAATTACCCTAATGTGACATTCATACCAAGAAGGAAAAGAATTGAAATTGAAAATGAAATTGGTGATGGTGTGATATGTATAGTGGGGAGCCCTCCCATTCGTAAGAAAATTGATATACCATTTAATTCCAAGCCCAATTTTTCTTTCAACAATGAGAATATTTACCCACTTTATTTTGTGGTTTATTGTGAGAAAAAAAGGTTGATTGAAGAATATAGAAGAAGAGCCATAAAGATTTGTGAAAATTTAAGCGATTTTTAAACTGAAAGATATTTATGAAAATCTCGTTCTTCGGGAAATCTGTTAAAGGCAAAGACCATTTCGAAAATGAAGATAATTTCTTGATAGACGAAAAGCTAAGAATTTTCGCTGTTGCTGATGGTGTAAGCATACCAAAAGGAGGGAAAAAAGCAAGTGAAAAAGTTTTGAAGTATTTGAAAGAATCTTTCAAGGGAAAGCTGAAAGAAGCTGTTGAAATTGCTAACAAAAAATTCTTTGAAGAAAAGACCAAAGAATTTTTTGAAGGTTATACTACTTTGTCAGCAGTGTATGTAAAAGAAAATTCTATAGAAGCTTGCAATGTCGGAGACAGCCCAATTTTCCTATTAAGGAAAGGGAAGCTCGAACTCTTAGCCTTTTTGGATAAAATTCCAGGCACAAGCACTTTAACCCAAGCTATGGGAGAAGAATTCGTTAATGTTCATTCTCTTGAAAAAGAGTTGGAAAGTGGGGATTACATAATTTTGGCCACTGATGGTATAACTGACGCTCTAACTGAATTTGAGATGATTGAAATAATTGAAAAGTTTGAAGATTTGGAAGAGATATGCGAAAAGATGATTGAAGAAGCCGGGAAGAAAGCTGTTTTATATGATGACGATAAAACTTTAATAGTGATAAAGGTTGAGTTATGAGTTACGATATAATTGGGGGTAAAGAAAAAGCTGTAGCCATAGTTGAAATTAAAGAAGGGGAAGATGAGAAAAAAATTGCTGAAGAGATAATGAAAAAGCACAAGAATGTGAAATCTGTGCTGAAAAAAATTTCGGGAAGAGAAGGTGAATTTAGATTAAGAGAATATGAGTTGATTCTTGGCGATGAAAAAACAGAAGTTGTTCATAAAGAATATGGTTACTTTTTAAAACTTGACCCTCAACAAGTTTATTTTTCACCAAGAGAAGCTGAAGAAAGACAAAGAATTGCCAAGCAAGTTGAAAGAGGGGAAGTTGTGCTTGTGATGTTCAGCGGTATTGCTCCTTATGCTATAGCTATAGCGAAAAATCAACCTGAAGTCGGGAAAATTTTTTGCATAGAAAAGAATCCTGTTGCACACAAATATGCAGAAGAAAATGTCAGAATGAACAAGCTTTCCCACAAAATTAGCTTAATATTGGGGGATGTAAAATTTGAAGCTAAAAATTTTTTTGGAAAATGTGATAGGGTTGTTATGCCTTTACCTTTTGGGGCTTATGATTTTTTGGAAGAAGGTATGATGTGTTTGAAAGAGAAAGGTTTTATACATTTTTATTCTGGAGAAGAGGAGGAGAAAGTTTTGGAAAGGATAAGAGAAGTTGCTTCAAAGTTAAAGAAAAAAATTGAAATAAAGGAAATAAGAAAAGTTTTGCAGTATGCTCCTAGAAAGTGGAAAATTTGTGTAGATTTTTGTGTGTGCGGGGGTGCCTGAGCCTGGAAAAAGGGTAGGCTTCAGGAGCCTATGGCTTAGTGCCTTCGTGGGTTCAAATCCCACCCCCCGCATAAGCCATAGAAAAGCTTAAATATTCTACTTTTTTCTCTTATATCAAGGTTGGGGGTAAAAAAATGAAAACAATTGAAAGTTTGGAGGAAGTTAAAAATCTAATAGGCAAGCGCGTTAAACTTTACATCCCTGGGGAAGATGAAATATTGATTGGGAATGTAAGTAATGTAGTAAGGAAAAAGGTGGAAGGTGCAAGCAAAAAATATGCCACAAGAATTATTCTCCATGATTGTTACAGAATTGACAAATATGGGGAAGTTCATGCGCGCAAAAAAGCATCTGTTCCTTATCCTTACAAGGGGAAGCTTCAATACGATATTTGTGCTGACAAAGAAAACGATTAAAGCTTAAGTGTTTACAAGTTGATAATTATTAGAGGTGCGAGGAAATGGGTGAACGCCTTTGCTTCAAAGCTTGAAAGCTTTTCTAACTTACTCGATTTGATAGGCAATACTCCTCTCTTAAAACTTACACATATCTCAAAAATTTCTGGAAACAATATCTTCGCAAAACTTGAGTTGATGAATCCAAGTGGAAGCATAAAAGATAGGATTGTTTTGAAGATAATAGAAAATGCTGAAAAAGAAGGGATTCTGAAGAAAAATTCTTCAATAGTTGAAGCGACAACAGGCAACACAGGAATTTCGCTTGCCATGATAGCATGCTTAAAAGGATACAAAAGCATAATATTCATGCCTGATGGGATTTCAAAAGAAAAAGTAAAAATGATGGAAGCTTTTGGAGCTAAAGTTATTAAAGTTAAGGCTGAAATGAAAAAAGTTTTGGAAAGAGCTAGAGAATTTTCTGAAAAGAGAAAAGCCTTTTTCTTGAATCAATTCGAGAGATATGAAAATGTTGAAGCTAACTTCAAAACAGGAGAAGAAATTTTTAAACAAACAGATGGAAAAATAGATTTTTTTGTTGCTGGGATTGGAACTGGAGGTACTTTGATAGGTGTTGCTAAATTTTTGAAGAAAAAATTGCCGGGAGTTAAAATAATTGCAGTGGAGCCAAAAGAAGTTCCTGCTCTATATTCAAAGTTTTATGATAAAAAATTGAAAATTGAAAAAACCCATTTGATAGAAGGAATAGGAGAAGGCTTTGTCCCAAAAATAATTGAAGAAAATTTAGAGTTGATTGATGAAGTTGTTTTAGTTGAAAGCAAAGAAGCTTTGAAGATGATGAAAATTTTAGCTGAAAAAGAAGGAATTTTTGCTGGAATATCTTCAGGAGCAAATGTCTTTGCTTCTTTAAAAATTTCCAAAAATTTGAAGAACAAAAATATAGTCACTGTTTTGCCTGATAGAGGTGAAAGATATTTTAGCAAAAATGTTTTTAGTTAATATAAAGCTCGGGTGGCCGAATCCGGCAAGGCGTCCGCCTGCAGAGCGGAAGATTGCGGGTTCAAATCCCGCCCCGAGCTTAAAGTGATGGAATGCTCAAAGTGTTCAACACTTTAACAAGAAAAAAAGAAGTATTCAGACCTCTTGAAAATAAAAAAGTTAAGATGTTCGTGTGTGGTCCTACTGTTTACGATTTCTCTCATCTTGGGCATGCAAAAACTTATGTTCAATTTGATGTTATCGTTAGATATCTCAGGTTTAAAGGATACGATGTTTTTTACCTTCAAAACATCACAGACTTAGATGACAAAATAATTGACCGCGCAAAAAAAGAAGGTGTGGACCCGCAAACAATAGCAAGAAGGTTTGAAGAAGAATATCATAAAGACATGGAAGCCTTGAACGTCATTTCTGTAAATAAACATGCTCGTGCTACTGATTATATAAAAGAGATAATAAGCCAAGTTGAAAGGTTGATCGAAAAAGGTTTTGCTTACCAAATAGAAGACGGTATTTACTACGATATAACAAAGTTCAAAGAATATGGAAAACTTTCTGGGAGAACTGCACTAGAAGCTGAAGATGCTGTTTCAAGGATTGATGAAAGTGTGAACAAAAGAAATAAAGGGGATTTTTGCCTATGGAAGAGATCCGAGCCAGATGAACCAAAATGGCCTTCCCCTTGGTTTGAAGGAAGACCTGGATGGCACATAGAAGATACTGCTATAACTGAAGCACATTTTGGACCTCAATACGATATCCATGGTGGTGCAAGAGATTTGATTTTTCCGCATCATGAAGCAGAAATCGCTCAAATGGAAGCAATTTCAGGAAAAAAGCCTTTTGTGAAATATTGGCTTCACACAGGCTTTCTTACAGTTAACGGCAAAAAAATGTCAAAATCGCTTGGAAATTTTGTTACAATAAGGGAAGCTTTAAAGAAATATGATGCTGAAACCCTTAGGTTATTTTTTGTTTCTTCACATTACAGAAGCCCTATAGATTACAGCGAAGAAAAATTGGAGCAGTGTAAGAAAAACCTTGAAAAGTTGTACACTACCTTAAGAAATTTGCAAGAAGCAAAGAAAAGGAAGGAAACAACAGAAAGTGAAAAAGAGTTTGAGGAATTTTTGAAAGATATTGAAAAAGAGTTTGAGGAATACATGGATGATGACTTCAACACACCAAAAGCCCTTCTTTGTTTGTACAAACTCTCAAACGAAACGAACAAATTGCTTGATAAGCAAAAAAATGAAATAAATGAAAGAGTTGCAGAAAAAATAGTCAAAACTTTCAGAAAGCTTGGATACATTTTTGGAATATTGCAAAAAGAAATTGAGAAAGAAGAAATTCCGGAAGAAATTAAGAAGCTCGTTGAAGAAAGGGAAGAATTGAGGAAAAGGGGTGAATTTGAAAAAGCTGATGCTTTAAGAGAAAAAATAAAATCTCTTGGTTACTTAGTTGAAGATACAAAAGAAGGTCCAAGAGTTAAGAAAGCTTAATATTGAATTCCTTTAGTAGTTACGAACTCTTTCGGATATTTGACTTCAATTATTTCATTCACGAAATCTGCTCTTTCTATCAACTCTTTAGGCGCATACCTTCCCGTCAAAACAACTTGAGTTCTTTTTGGAATTTTTTCTAAGAATTGAAGAACTTCTTCTACTTTTAAAAGACCTAAATGAACTGCAAGATTTATTTCATCCAAAACTAAAAGGTGTGGTTTCTCTTTGAGCATTTTTTCTTCTGCAAACTTGAGAGCTTTTCTTGCAAGCTCTTTATCCAGCTCTTCAACCGACCTAACTTTGAATTTCATCCCTCTATACCTTATTTCATTCTTACCATCAACTTTAAGCCAACCTGGTCTTCCGAATTGATAAATCTCGTAATAAGGTTTGAGTTTGTTTCTTATCTTGTATTCACCTATATTTTTCCAGTATTTCATGAATTGGATTATAACAACTTTCTGTTTATGACCAATTGACCTCAAAGCAAGACCAAGAGCATTTGTTGTTTTACCCGCTCCAGTGCCTGTGTAAAGATAAATGTGGCCCATCTTCTTCACTAAGCTACTATGCAAGCACTCCATCCACAATCAATACATTTTATACATCCACTATCCTCAACTATTCTTGAAGACCCACACTCAGGACAAGCATCTCCTTTAAACTCTTTTATCTTCTTAGGCCCTTCTTCTGTGTTATTCCAAAAATCATAAACTTCTATCCCAAAACTCTTCAAAATTTCTAAAGTCTTGTTTTTAATCAATTTCATGACTTCTTTTTGTCTGTTCTTGACTTCTGAAGGCGGAGAATAAAGAACTTGTTTTACTTTTGAACCATCCCTGTAAACAGTTATCCCTTTGCATCCAAGCTTGTAAGCAAACAAGAATGCATTTTTCACATCATCTGGTATTACCCAATTTGGCATGTTTATTGTTTTGCTTGTAGCTGCACAAACCCATTTTGTTATTTCGGCTTGTGCCCTTACATGGTCCCACCAAGGTATGTCTAAAGCTGTTACAAAAACTTTTCTAATTTCTTCTGGTATTTCGCTCAAGCCTTGAACACTTCCTCCATTTTCTTTTATTTTTTTCAAGATGTAATCTTCATACAAACCTGCAAGCCTCAATTGCCTTTCAAATTCTAAATCAGTGTAGTAAAAGCTTCCTATAGTTACAATTTTTTCAAAAACTAAAGCATATTGAGGTTCTATTCCAGAAGAAACATCGCAAAGCATGGATAAACTGCCGGTTGGGGCAATTGTTGTGACTTCAGCATTTCTCATACCATTTTCTTTTATAATTTCAACAAGCTTATTCCAATCTTGAGTCCAAATTTCTTTGTGATAAAAACCTTCTACAGGCATGTCATCGGGATAGCTTGATTGAGGATAAAGCGGGAAAACTCCTCTTTCTTTTGCCAATTCACTTGATCTCAGCATAGCGTTAAAAGTGATGAACTCCATTATTTTCCTCATCATTTCAAAACCTTCTTCTGAATTGTAAGGTATTTTGAGTGCAAACAATGTGTCTGCAAGACCCATTATACCTAAGCCTATTTTCCTGCTAGCTTTAGTCTCTTTTTCTATTTTTTCAAACGGGAATTTATTCACATCAATAACATTATCTAAAAATTGAGTTGCTATCCTTACGCTTCTCTTTAATTCTTCCCAATCAAGAATTTTGTTCCCCTTATCATCATCTCTCAAATGAGCATACAAGTTTATTGAGCCTAAATTGCAAGATTCGTAGCTATACAAAGGCTCTTCCCCGCATGGATTTGTTGAAATTATTGGCCCTTTTGCTTTCAACAAAACATTTCTTTTATTCAAATTATCGAAGAATATTACCCCAGGGTCTCCGGTTTTCCACGCATTCATTGCTATTGCATCCATCAGATATCTTGCTTTAACCCTTTTCCAAACTTTCTTGGTCCTTGGATTAACTAGCTCGTAAGTTCCGTCTTCTTCAAAAGCTTTTATGAAATCTGGATAAATGAGGACTGAAAGGTTGAAATTCTCTAACATACCAGCATTCTCTTTTATTGAAATGAATTTTTCTATGTCTGGGTGATTTATGTCAAGGATTGCCATGCAAGCTCCCCTTCTTTTACCACCTTGTTTTATAACATCTGTAACCGTATCTATAATCCTCATGAAACTAACAGGACCACTAGCAATTCCGCTTGTGGAAGAAACAACATCCCCTTCCGGCCTTAACTTTGACCAATTAACGCCTATCCCTCCTCCTGATTGAAAGATTAGAGCTGCCTCTTTGGCTGTTTCCATTATAGACCTCATATCATCTTCTACATCCAAAACAAAACAAGCTGACAATTGTGAAAGCTTTGCACCAGCGTTGAAAAGAGTAGGTGAATTCGGTAAAAATTTCTTACTCACCATCAATTCATAATAGTTCAAGTAATTTTGGTAATAGCTCTCGAATTCTTTTTTCTCAAGCATTTCAAGAAATTGTGACCAACTTACTTTCATCTTGCCTTCTTCGTTCAACTCATCATACAAACTTTTCATTCTCTCAAGGTGCCATCTGTTCCATGTTATTTCGCCCAAACCAATTTTCCCTTCATAAGCTTGAGGGTAAAAGCCTTCTTTCGGCTTAACTTCTTGTTTACCATTAACATCAAAAATTCTTGGGTCATGCAATATATCTGGGATAACTAAAGCAGCAACTCTTTGGAAAAGTTGCTTAGGCGAGTCTATTAATTTACCTTCTTCATTCTTAAGCAAGTACCTTGAAGCTAAGATTTGAATAGCATTCAAAGAAAAAGCTTTGTCAACTTCGTCAACAAAATCTTTTTGCAAAATTTTCTTCTTCTCTTCCCTTATCAAAGTCTTTTCTTTCCTGTACAAAATGTAAGCTTTAGCTGTTCTGTAATGACCGTATTCCACTAAAACCTTTTCAACCAAATCTTGAACTTGCTCTACAGTTGGAATTTCCCCTGGCTTGAGTTGAGTTTTCAATAAATCAACAACTCTATCAGCAAGGAAATAAGCCCTTTCTTTATCTTTACCTCCAACGGCTTGTGCAGCTTTCCAAATAGCTTCTGCAATTTTCGTCTTGTCAAAATCAACTATCCTTCCATCTCTTTTAATTATCTTAGAAATTTTAACTTCATCGGTTTTTTCCTCGCCCATAAAATCAACTCAAATTTTAAATCATTCGTGCTTCAAATATTTATTTCTATGTTTTAATTTATAGTTTTTATATGGATTTGTATTTTTTGTCTGTAGTTGCTTTCCTCTTGATTTTAGCTTTTCTTGTTTATAGGGATAGGAAAAACATAGAATTCCATTATTTTTTGCTCATGAGAAAAACGAAGCTTGGTTTAAAAATCTTGGATAAACTGTCTAAACCGAAAATTTTTTGGAAAGTTTTCGGCACTTTCAGCATTTTCTTGGCAATTTTCCTCATGTTTGAAGGCTTGTCTTCATTAATTTCTTACTCAAAGCTGATAATAGAAGGTATAGCAAAACTTCCTGGGTTAAGTTTAGTTATACCTTCTTTAAAACCTGAAGCAGAAATTGGCCCAGGATATTTATCTTTACCCTTCTGGCTTTGGTTAACTGTCGTGATTTCTGTGATGTTGCCGCATGAACTGTTGCATGGCATAGTTTGCAGAGCTGAAAATATTAAAGTGAAAAGTGCTGGCTGGCTTTTGCTCGTAGTTTTTCCAGGAGCTTTTGTTGAACCTGATGAAAAAATGCTCAAAAAATCCAAACTTTTAAGCAAATTAAGAGTTTTTGTTGTGGGGAGCGTAGCTAATTTTCTTCTCTCTTTATTAATCTTTCAAATAACTTCAAAATTCATTTACCCTTACCTATTTGTAGGTCCAATAGTTTTGAAAGAAGTTAACGAAACTGCTCCGGCTTTTCAAGCTGGTTTAAAGCCTGGTATGATGATAACAAAGATAAATGAGAAAGAAGTGAAATTGAGTTATGAAGAGTTTTTAAGTGGTTCTCTCCTTCTTGAAGAAATGAAAGATCTTAAACCTGGTGATGAGATTGTTGTAATTGCAAACAATACACCATTCAAACTTAAATTGGCTTCTCGACCAGAAAATGAAAGTATGCCATACATGGGAATAGTTGCATCTCCTTTAACTAGAGTAAACTACAATTTTTCGATTTCTGTAATTCAAGTGTTAACATGGGTTTGGGTGATAAATTA
>Ga0105163_1000507_pt1 | contig 23025 bp, 15 predicted proteins | sample JNZ110809AmetaG_FD_81531 | JGI IMG/M metagenome (GOLD analysis project Ga0105163, IMG submission 81531) | Hot spring microbial communities from Jinze hot spring, China to study Microbial Dark Matter (Phase II) - JNZ 110809A | ecosystem: Environmental > Aquatic > Thermal springs > Hot (42-90C) >... | reverse complement strand
CGTAACCTACTATCACATTGCAAACACCGACTAGCTTCCCTTTTAACTTCCTCTTCAGATGTTTCTTCTTTGATATCTACCCTAGGAAGGTTTGCAAATTCTGGAATTTTTGCAAAAACAAATTTAGGTACCCTTTCTATATCCCTAAAGGGTATTTTTATCCCTAAATACTTGGCTATTGCGTAAGCAGCTTTTCTACCTTGACCGCAAGCATCTGATACACTTCTCATGCCATATACGACATCTCCACACGCAAAGATTCCCTCTTTTGATGTAAGGAAAGTATGAGGATCTATTTCCAATGTGCCATTGTTTTTTATCTTTAACCCAAAACTATCAGGGACTTCTGGCAATTGTCCAATGGCAAAAATAACGGTGTCACAAATAACCTTCACTGTTTCTTTCTGAGGATACAACACCTTTATCTCTCCGTTTTCAAAAAGAAACCCCTCTATTTTTTGGAATATCATTTCCCATTTATGGTTTTTTGCTATGATTTCCTTTAAATACAGTCGCGTATTAATTTTCACCTCTTTTGATTCTAATGCCTCTATTTCTTCCCTTCCCCATGTAAGCTCAGTTTTATCTTCTAAGCAGAATAGACTTACCGCTTTTGCTCCCAATCTTTTGGCAGTGAGGGCACAATCTACAGCTGATAGCCCTCCACCTATTACCACCACGCTATCGCCTATTGTGAATTTTTCGCCTAAATTGAATTTTCTTAGAAAATCAACAGCCGTGTACAGCCCAGCAAGCCCCCGTGGAACACCTTTAGGCCATACGGGTTTGTTTGCCCCTATGGCTATAAGGATTGCTGAGAAGCCCTGTTCTTTTAAAGTTTCTAATTCCAAAACTTCGTGATTCAATTTAACATCTACCCCTGAACGGATTATAGCCTCAATTTCAGAATCAAGTATTTCACGAGGTAACCTAAAATAAGGAATGGCCACCCTCATCATTCCTCCTAGCGATACCTCCTTCTCAAATACGGTTACTTCAAGATTTAACTTAGTTAAAAAGTAAGCTGCAGTAAGTCCTGAAGGTCCTCCTCCTATTATTGCGATCTTTTTCTTTTTATTCCCTACGCGTGGAATTCTCTTCTTGTTTTCATGGTTTACATTTAACGTTTCGTCTAACATCTTAAGGGCGTAAAATTTAAGCCCTTTTATAGCAACTGATTCATTAACGTAGCCTCTTCTGCAACTTTTTTCACATGGACGATGACAAATATAAGAAAGTACTCTTGAAAAAGGGCTTTTATCTTTAAGTACTTTTACAGCTTTATAATAATTACCTTCTTTTATATGCCTTATGAACTCTGGAATATTAATCTCTAAAGGGCACGCTTCTTTACACGGTGTACTTTTTTTCTTTATATTTTGGATTGGCGTTTCTTTTTCTCTTATTGCAGCAGTAGGACATACTTCTACACAAGTACCACAGAAAATGCACCCTTCCTCTTTCAACGTTTTTCCAGAGTTGGTATACACATATTTATACCCATCTGTTTCTTTTACATCAAGTACGCCAATCCCTCTTAGTTCCCTGCATGCACGTACACATCTTTTACAAACTACACACTTTGTAGGTTCAAATAATATCAAAGGGTTCTCATCAATTACAGGAAGAGGCTTTACAGGATAAGTCAGCAGTTCTTCTTGATTAACTCCAATAAACTGTTTTAAAGATTGCAATTCGCAGTTTAGATACTTGGGACAACCTATGCATTCATGAGGGTGACCTTTTAATAATTCTGTGAGTTTCTTTTTACGTATTAAATAAATTTCTTCATCGTTTGTCAAGATGGACATGTTCTCTTGAACTTGGATACTACAGGAATTCTGTAATCCATCTATCCCTTTTATTTTAACTACACAAAGTCCACACTCTTCAATAGTAGAAACAATTGGGTGATAACATAAGTGTGGTATATAAATGCCCGCACTTAGCGCTGCCTCAAGTACTGTTGTTCCCTCATAAGTTTCGATTATATTACCATCAATCAGCAATTTAACTCTTCGCCTGTTGGGCATATCTTATCTTGCCTCCTTTGTGTTCAATGCGGAAACAGAAAAAGGGATTTGCGTTTGGGTCCTTTACTACTTGCCATATCTTAAATAAAGAGGGAAGGAAACGTCCTAGATTTGTCATTTCCTCTCTGCTGTGTTTCATCCACGCTTTTATTGTCTCAGGAGCTTCTGGGATTAAAGAAATAGCATATGAAGTACCTCGAACTCCGAAATCGGTTTTTTCCCATTGATGAATTCTATAGGAAATAGGTGGATTATCTTCTCGGAAATCCGCTTCGGTAAGTGATATACATGCAGCCACAAGGACATGGTCGTACTTAAGGAGCCCTTTAAGATCGTCTGATAAATTTGAAACGTCTTCCCACCTTATGTAAGGGGTTATCTCGTTACCATCCCAAACTTGAGGAGCTACATGAATAGCCCCAATTACGGAATGGCCTACCGGTTTTTTGATCCACTCGAAGCCTTTGTGGTCCTTGGGATGCCAAAGGAGGAAACCTTTATCCAAGTTACAGAACCACCAATCAAGCATTTCAGCTGTAATGCCTTTCAATTTCCAGGAGACTGAAGGCCATTTTCCTTCATCTTTCATGTTTCAACTCCTTTTTACTTTTTGCTTTTAAATCTCGATCACCATAATCCTGTAGGAGGACCTCCCCCTGGAAGCCCTAATCGTTCGGTCCAGGTCATGAGACTTATCTTCCAACGTCCTTTCTCTCGTACGTATTCATTGCGATAGTAACCTTGCACCCAAAATAGCGATTGACCTGTTCTCGGGTACATGTACATCAGGTAAAGAAGCCACCTTCCTTTCGCTTTATCACCACTTACCTCAATTATAGGATGCACTACAAAGTCCCCTTCTTTGCCTGCATGGGTTTTTGAAAGTTCTTCTTTAAACCATCTTCTAATAGCTTCTTTACCATGAACTGGTTCGTGTAGATACACGTTTACTGTTGCATCTTCAGCAAAACATTCAGCACATTCATCCCACTCAGTACATATCAATGCATCAACATACTTATGTTGTAACTCACGTATTTCATCTTTATCTTCTAAAACTTGCAACCTTTGTTCAAGTTTTTTTATTTTTTCTTCAAGTTCAACAATCCTTTTCTCAAGTTCTTCCAATGTGCGTCCCATATTAATTCCTCCTTTTTTTGAAAAATTTATATTTTTCTTGCAGTTTCCCAAGCACTCGCTATAGCATCTACAATTAATGAAGGCTCTTTGCAATCACCTATTACATAAATTTCTTTGGCAAAGTTTTTAAATATCTCCACCAATTCCTCATTAGGCATCATCGGAGCTAACGGTATAACAGTATCGGCTTCTAACAAAAGTCTGTCACCGTTTTTTTCAATAATAACCCCTTTATTTGTTATTTCTAACACCTTCGCATTATTGTATATACTTACGCCCTTTTTGTTAAACCACTCTAAAAGCAATGCAAGACGGAAATCTACTACACCTTGTCCTATTTTTTCTCCTTCTTCTACAATTGTAACCTGCCTTCCTCTTTTTACAAGAAACTCTGCAATCTCACATCCTTGCAAGTTGCCTCCTATTATCACTACCCTTTTGCCGATAGGAATCCATATTTTTGTCAATAAATACAACAAACGTGGCCCAAAAATTTTTAGATATTTCTTGGCCTGCTTATGTAAAATGTCACTTGTTAGCACTATTTTACTATCAATCCCTTTAATTTGTGGTGTAACGATTTTTCCACCAGCAGCAATTATTAGAACATCAGGACTTAATTTTTTGATCAGTTCAATATCGGCTTTTTTGTTGGTTATAACATTAACTTTTAGTCTTTTAAGTTGAGTTTTATAATATTTAACTATGCTAAGTACATCTTCTGGAGTAGGACCTTTGACTAAGAAGGCTAGATCAAGAAGACCTCCTATTTTGGGTTCTTTTTCGATAAGGGTAACTTCATGTCCCCTTAAAGCCGATATCCTCGCTGCTTCCATTCCTGCTGGTCCTGCTCCTATTATTACTACTTTTTTTCTATCTCTTGAGGTCTCTATTGTTGGGTCTTCCTTTCCCATTGCGGCATTTATCCTACATCGTCTTTCCATACCTTTGCTTTGGTCAAGACAAGTACCACAAGCTGTGCAGGGTGCTATTTCATCTTCTCGACCTTCGGCAAGTTTACGGGGCAATTCTGGATCTGCCAAGAGCCGCCTGTTCATAGCTATAAAATCTGCTTTGCCCTCCCTTAGGGCTTTTTCGCCCAAATCAGGGTCCATTTTCCCTACAAGGATGATGGGGATCTTCAAGTATTTCTTTAATTGAGCTGCCAGGAGTATATTCGCCGCTTTACCGTGGAGTTTGGCGTAATAAAGGCTAGGGAAGTCTTTCACTGGGGGTTCAGGATAAAAGAAATAATCTGGTAAAAAACCGCCTACATGATAGCCCAACCAGTGGCTTCTTACATGAAGGGCATCTGCTCCCGCTTCTTCTAACAAAAGGGCGATTTTTTTGGCTTCTTCAAAGGTTAAACATTTGTCATCTTGTACCCCAAAAGCGCGTCCTAATTCAATGGCGTTCATAATAACAGAAACGGCAAAATCCTTTCCTGCTCTGTTTTTAATTTCTTTAATGGTGTTGATTAAAATCCTAGCTCGATTTTCGGTACTACCTCCATAATCATCTTCTCGTCTATTCCAAAAAGGTGACAAGAAGTTGTGAAAAAGATGACTACTAGCGGCATTTATCTCGACTCCATCAAATCCTGCTTTCTTTGCACGAAGAGCCGCCTGTGCAAATTTATCTATAATTTCTTCAATTTCGGATATCGTTAACTTACGAGGCAAATCCCGATGGAAATCCAACGGTGTATCCAACTTTATTGGATATGACCCTACAGGAGGACCTTCATAAAGAGGCGGCACATCAGGAAAAAGAGGATTTTGCCAAGGTCCGTCATGCCAAAGCAACAAGAAAGTAGGACAATCGTGTTTATGGATCACTTCCACGAGTTCCTTTAAACCGTCTATAAACCTGTCATCATCAAGACGATAGCGCTGAGGCCATCTTCCTCCCAAGGGATAATCCACAATAGGCGATTCCACAACTAATAAGCCAACCCCTCCTTTTGCAAAAGCTTCATAAAACGCTTTAACTTTTGGGTTCATTTTCAAGTCGTCCTTATGCCAATAATTCATAGCGGCTCCTGTTTTTATGATCCTATTCCTAGTCTTGACCTTCCCTATGTACCCAGGTTCTAAGAGTTTTTTATATCGTGACATTAACACCTCCTTGACTCACAAGTTCACCTTTAAGGTGTCACAACATTCATGCCAACTGGATTAAAAGTCAAAAAGCCCAAAGGATACAGAAACGAGTGAGGACATTTTGGCAACATTTTGCTGAAACGACCAATATCTGACTTCCTGAAAAGCCCTTTCTAAATGAGGCCTTCTGGAGAGGGACGCTTAATGCCTAACTTCTTCATCTTAAAACGCAAAGTGCTCGGTTTTACCTTAAGGATAGTAGCAGCCCCCTTTGGGCCACTTATCCTCCAACCAGTTAGCTGTAATACTTTTTCTATATGTTCTTTCTCAACATCTGCTAGCGCTTTAAGAGGAGAAGAAACCTCCTCACCCTTGGAGGGCCTCTCTTCTCCAATTGTAAACTTCACACTATACCCATTCGAAAGGATAACCGCCCTTTCAATGGTGTGTTTTAATTCTCTTACGTTACCAGGCCAATGGTAATCCAGTAATTTCTTTAACTCTATCTGAGGAATGTTTTTTATCTTTTTGCCATATTTTTCACAGAACTTTTTCAAAAAGTGATTAACAAGGGGTATTATATCTTCCTTCCTCTCCCTAAGGGGCGGTATGTAAATTGGGAACACATTCAAGCGATAATACAAGTCCTGCCTAAAGGTTCCCTTTTTCACTTCTTCCCAAAGGTTTTTATTTGTAGCAGCTATTATCCTAAAGTTTGACCTTATGGGCTTTGCTCCTCCTAGTCTCGTAAAAGTACCCTCCTCTAATACCCTCAACAATTTAACTTGAATGCTTAAAGGCAAATCACCTATCTCATCGAAGAAAATCGTACCTCCATCAGCTAACTCCAATAAGCCCCTTTGTCTTTCATAAGCACCTGTAAAAGCTCCTTTTTCATGCCCAAAAAGTTCACTTGCAATTAATTCTTGAGGGATAGCTGCAAGATTGACCGCAATAAAAGGACCATTCCTTCTATCGCTGAGGTTATGAATAGTGCGAGCTACTAATTCCTTTCCTACACCAGTTTCTCCTAATATGAGAACAGTGGCATCAGTTAACGCTACTTGTTTAATTTGCTCTATGATCGTTTTTATTGCTTGAGATTCTCCTATAATTGCAATTTTTTCTTTTTGTTCACTATTGTCAACAGTATATTCATTAAACGCAACACATAACATGTTATTAGCAGAGACTTCTTGTAAATACAGGTTTGTAACAGCCAAAGAAACAAAAGCACATAGCATTCTTATGAAAGCTATAGTATCAGTTGAAAATTCTTCTTGGTCAATTTTTCCTTCTAGATATAGACAACCGCTTCGTTTAGCATCTAGCTTTATAGGCATACAAATGATAGGTTCTTTTAAATCGTCACGTGGAGACAATACTAATTCATATTCGTTTCGAATCAAATCTAGGAAATTAATAGAGGATTTATCTTTGTTAAAAGAATAAGGATCTTTATTCCTGCTCACGAGAACTTTAATTTCGCCTTCTTCTTCGCTTAACACTGCCCCACGCATTGCGAGTGATATGTCCATTGCAACGTTTAATGCCTTTTCTAAAAACGAAGGTATTTCTCTTGCTGTTCGCAGTGCTTCGTTTAGTTTGATTATTCTATTCAATGTGACCTCAACCCTTTGATCGTCTGAAACCCATCCGACAAGGTCCTCTGGAAAAAGTCTGGGATCAATAGACGAAAGGACCTCCCAGGCTTTCTTTAAATAACCTTTGGCCTTTTTGATTTCACCTTTTTTCATGAAGTACCGGCCTAGTGATATCCAGGTACGGGACAGTTCAATCTGCGCGCCCGAATACCGCAGGTATCTTTCGCTACTCAAAAAATATTCCAAGGCTTTTTCATCTCCGGCTTCTAAATGTTTCAAACCCCTGTACCTAAGCGCAACGCCCTTCACAAAAAGATCGTCATACGAAAGCGCTTGTTCTATAAGGGATTCCAAATTGAAATCAGGGATTTCATAACCTGCCCTTTCTAAAATATACAAAGTTTCAAACAACCAAGGATAAAAAGTCAAAACTCTTCGTTTTTCACTTTTAAACTGGAAAGCCTTCTTTAGAAGAGCTTGGGCTTCTTTGTAGTTCTCGTATAAAGTTTCTAAATAAGCCTTATGTATTAACACACCCCAGTAAAGGATATCTCCCAGGTCTTCCTGAGCTATGTTTAAAAGGTTTTCTAAGGATTTTTTAGCATCTTCTATTCTGTTAAGCGAAAAATAAGATATTACTTCTGCTTGGTGACAATAATTTACCACTTGACTATAGTTGAGCCTTTTGGCTTTTTCCTTAACTGCTTCAATCATTCCTAATCCTCGCGAGACTCTCCCACACAATACAAGGCTAAAACCGATTAATTGAGTAGCCATCAATGCGTTCTCGTCTTCTTCGAATTCCTCTATTTCATTGAGCAACTTTTCATAACACGCAATAGCTTCCTTAAACTTTCCTTTCCAGACGTAATATTCGCTCAAACAATGAGAGGAAAGCTTGATTTCTTCGTTTTCTTCTAATAAATTAGCTAAATTCAAAAAACGCTCTATGTATTCTGAGGCTTCTGTGTACCATCCTATATCTTGAAAGGCTCTTCCTAACTTAAGGCAAATTAATGCAAGTTTACTTTGGAAATTGTACATTTCTGCTAGTTCTTTTGCCTTTTGCAGTAAATGAATCTGATCTTGAGGTTGCATGCGATGCATCAAAACATAAGCTTTCGCTATAGCACTGTCGACAAATAAAGAAGCTTCTTCTGCAGATTTTGGGTTATGTTTGGCAAAATGTTCTAAAATATAATCGTAATAAGTAATTGATGAAAGTTTATCGTGGCTCTTGAGTAATAGATCAGCTGCCTCTTTTATTATTTTTAAACCTTCAATTGTTGGCAGTACTTTTTTAAATAGATCGGCCAAAGCCAGGGTTTTTCTTTCATAAGGTATCATCGCTTCTTTGTAATGATTTATTAACTTTTCTATAATATCAGCAACGTCTTCCAGGGGTATGGAATCTCTAAGTTCATTTAAACATGAAGGTTGCTTCAGAGAAAAAAGACCCCGTCCCGCTTCTTTGTGTTCTACCACCAACCCCCTTCGCCTTAGTTTTTCCATAAGGTTCAATACTGAAGTAGCCGGAGCCCCTGTTAACAGGCTAAGGCTATCAACAGACACTGGATGCTCAAAATAAAGAAAAGCAGTAAATACTTTCTTTTCAGTTGAATCAAAAAGACCCCATAAACGTTTGAATTTTTCAAACTTCTCCATCGGGCAACATTTTGCCAAAAAGAGAAAATTTCGTCAATATTTAAAGCAGAACCTTAATTTCAAAGGCTAAGCTTAGTGAGTCCTTTCTCCTTGTAGGCGAGATAAGTAAGATATCCACCGCTTAAGTTTTCGGCTTGGTAACCTTTTTGCATGAGAATACGGCACGCTATGTAACTGCGCAGGCCTTGGGAACAATACACTTTTATCAGTCGGTTTTGTGGCAATTTGTCGAGATTAAACCGTAAACTTTCTAAAGGAATGTTAACCGCATAAGGGACATGTCCTTTTTTAAATTCTTCTTCACTCCTTACGTCTAACAAAAAATCCCCTGAGTCCACGCGATCCCAGTGAGTGACATTTACAATATTTTTTATGATATTCTCTGCAATAAAACCAACCATGTTTATAGGATCTTTAGCACTCCCATAAGGTGGACTATAAGCCAAATGTAGATCTTTAAGATCAATTATATTAAGGCCGCCATAAATAGCAGTGGCTATTACATCAATCCTTTTATCCACTCCTATTTGTCCTATCATTTGAGCTCCTAGAATTCTTTTGGATTTTTTAGAAAACAGTATTTTCATATGAATTGGAGAAGCTCCTGGGTAATAAGTTGCATGGTCATAAGGATGAAGGTAAATTTTTTCGTAATCCTCATTGATCAACGGTAAACTACGCTCATTTATACCAGTTGACGCTACTGTGATATTAAAAACTTTCAATATTGATGTTGCAAGTGTCCCTTTGTAACGCTCTTGTCTTCCACATATGTTGTTTGCAACTACCCTTCCTTGTTTATTGGCAGGACCAGCAAGAGGTATGATCATTTTGCGTTTTGAAATGAGTTCTTCTGTTTCAATGGCATCACCAACCGCATAAATATCCGGATCGTTAGTCTGAAGAAACTCATTGACTTTTATCCCCCCATTTTCTCCAATATCTAGACCGGCATCAATCGCAAGTTTGACTTCAGGTTTTATACCAGTGGCCAGAATTACGAAATCGCATTCCTTTTCTTCCCCATCTTCCCAACGTACAGAGATTTTTTCCCCTTTTTTCTCAAAGGTTAAGACAGGTTGTCCTAGTTTCAGGCTTATTCCCTCTTGTTTAAGGTTTTCTTCCACGTAAAAGGACATTTCTTGATCTAGGTAGGGAAGTACTTGATTAAGGACGTCAGTCAGAGTGACTTCAAGCCCTCTTTTGCGAAAGTTTTCAGCAACTTCTAAGCCTATCGCTCCAGCCCCTAGTATAATGGTTTGTTTTGCCTTCCGGTAAGCGATGAACCTGTTTATAGCTTCGGCGTCGGGTATAGTTCGTAAAGTAAAAACCCCTTCTAAGTCTATACCTTTTATAGGTGGGCGGAAAGGTTCAGCTCCTGGTGAAAGTACTAATTTGTCATAACTTTCTCGGTATGTTCTGCCGTTTATCCTATCAAAAACCTCCACTTGTTTTTGGCTTCTGTCGATCTTTATAACTTCGTGTCCTATTCTCACGTCTACTTTAAAACGTTTCTTAAAGATTTCAGGTGTCATTATAATGAGATGCTCCTTTTTGCCGATTACGCCACCCAAATAATAAGGAAGACCACAGTTAGCATAAGATATATATTCACCTCTTTCAAATAAAATGATCTCCGCTTCTTCGTTAAGACGCCTAAGCCTCGCAGCTACAGAAGCTCCTCCTGCCACACCTCCTACAATTAAAACCTTTAAGCCCATGTGCTAACCCTCCTATAATTAAAAAATAAAAAAGGGCCCTTTTAAGGGCCCATTTTTTAAAAACATAAGGCAAACAAAAATGCCATGGAAGAGTAACAATTATAACTTGAAGACCATCAATAAAGCTACAAGAAGTGCATAAATTACTAGAGATTCTATCATTGCAAGGCCTATGATCATAGGGGTAACTATTCTACCTGAGGCAGCAGGATTTCTAGCAATGCCGTCCAAAGCAGCCGCTATTGCCCTTGCCTGGGAAATGGCTCCCCCTATTGCAGCGATAGCGATGCCAAAACCTGCAGCAAAGGCAATAGCCCTTTTCACATCTGGGGTTATCCCCGCTACTTCAGGTTCTGCAGCAAAAGCTAAAACCTCCAACAGAAAAAACACCCCTACTCCCACTAACCATCGCCACTTACCCATGAACCTACCTCCTTACAAAAAAATTTCTAAAAACATGATCAATGAGATTCCTCTTCCATTTCCCCTATTGCACCTGCAAAATATGCCATAGAGAGAAGCACAAACACTAACGTTTGGACAATAGCCACAAATACACCTAATAACATCATAGGTAACGGCACAATGATAGGAATTAAACTTGCGACTACCCCTACAATAAAATGATCTGCAAAAATATTTCCAAAAAGACGAATAGAGAGAGATATAGGACGGACGATGTGACTTATCATTTCTATAGGAAAGAACAAAGGAGCAAGCCAAGGTACAGGCCCCATGAAATGTTTTATATATTTCCATCCGTGCTCTTTTATACCATAGTAATGGGTTAATACGAAAACCGTTAAAGCACATGCTCCTGTGGTGTTTATTGTCTCAGTGGGGGAGTGAAATCCAGGTATTAGTCCCCAAATATTGGAAAAGAATATGAAGAAAGCCAATGCCCCTATTATCATCATGAACTCTGGACCTCTTGGCCCCATGTTCTCCTTTACGAACCGAAGTAGATTGTCTACTGTAAGGTCGAAGAAGTTCCTTAAGGTAAGTCGCCCCTCAGGGACCACGTATTTTTCGGGGTCCTTTAGAAGTTTCCTTCTAGCTATGTAAGCACTTGCTAATAGAACCGAGACTATAAATATGGCATTAGAAACGTGAGGAGGTAAATCCTTTAGCCCAGGTAAAAAACCTAGGATGTCTTTGCTTCCGTGTGTCACTTCTTGTGACATCTTAGCGTCTCGTAAGTTTCTACCTTTTAAATGACTTCAAATTTTTAAAACCATAAAGGCCAATTGTCAAGGGAGTACTTAACATACCCATACCAAGCCCAAGGGGATTAACCCATTTTCGTAAAAAAACCAAGACGAACACAATGGCTGAAATAATCCCCAGGAACTTTATGGAGTACTGTATAACGCTTTTTGCCTTTCTTGCCAAAAAGGCACCTTCGAAGATTTTCCTAGTCAGATGGAGATTTAACGCCATAACGGCTCCCCCCACAGTAACTCCTAATGTTAAGGATAAAGATTGAAATAGAAGGCTTATGCCGATCAATATTACGCATATCAAAAGGTTTAATCGTTCTATGTCTTTTGATTCCAATTTTCTCTCTCCAATTTTTTTAAAGCACGAAAAAGGCCCTTTATTCCCGCTCCCAATCCAAAGAAAAGAAAGGTGATAGTCAAAAAAGGATATGTATTGAACTTTTTATCCAAAAACCATCCAATGGCAATGCCTACGATAACTGAAAGTGCAAATTCTAAACCAATTGAGCTATAAAGGATAATATTTTTGAGAGTCTTATCCCTTTTCAAATCCAATAATTATCCCTTTCAAGTCTCTCTTCTATATTGATACCGTAAAAAAGTTCAAGAGGTTCAAATATCTTGGGATTTCTCTCGTATGCTGTTTTTACTGCTTCTTTAACCTTTTTTAGTCCGTTAGGCCCCATTCTTCCAAGGGGGGGCCTGCATGGCCCAGCTGGTATACCTAAGGCCCGCATAATGGTCTTGATAGGTGTAGGGTTTCTATATTTACACGTAATATTGAATCCCTCAACCTCCTCTGCGACATTGAAAGATACAATTTCAAAAAGCGGTTTAAGAGATTCGTGAATCTCAAAAGCCCGCTGAAGCTCTCCCTTGCGGGCCATTTCGACCAATTCTTTGACCGCTAGTGGTAAAAGGTTAGAAATTACTGAAATTACACCTTGCCCCCTTATATCCGGACGAGTCAAAATTTCCAGTGTTAAACCGTCATCTCCCGATAATATGTCAAAATCGTTACCGAGAATCCTCCTCGTCTTTGCTATCCTTTCAAGATCAGCACTTGCCTCTTTCACAGACCGTATATTTGGGTATTTGCGATTCAGTATGTAAAGATCCTCTACAGAAAGTTGAGTACCTGTTCTTGAAGGTATAATATAAGGTGTTAAATTAACATAAGGGAACGTTTTTGCTATAACTTCATAATAATTAGTCCGTAATTCAAGTGTTGAAGGTGCATTGTAATAACAATCTATAAGAAGAACAGCTCGGACACCTATTTCGACAGCTTCTTTTGTCCCTTTAATAGCCTCAGCCGTGGAATTGCTGCCTGTACCTGCCATTACGAGCGCTTTGCCTTTAGCTAGTTCATATACCTCTTTTATAACACGTATATGTTCATGCCATTCCAAGGTGGGGGATTCACCCGTTGTGCCGGTTGGGACTAAATGGACCCCACATTCGATTTGATACCTCACGTTTTTCCTAAGGCCTTCTATGTCCAAGTTACCTTCGGGGGTAAAAGGTGTAACCAAGGCTGTCCAGCACCCCTCTATTCTCTCGAACCCCATCTGGATACTCCCTTTTGAGTTTTCTTTTGCATTTTAAGGAGCTTTTCCCTGAGGGGTCAAGTGAAAGTCCCATATGGGTACTTCCTTCAAGGGCCTATCGAACTTGACCCTTAAGTTTCTTTTTTGATAGCATCAACTTACTCACTTCCATATCTCAACGGAGGTCCATATGGGAAGGAATCCGTTAAAGATAACGGATACTACCTTCAGAGACGGACACCAATCGGTAATAGCCACCCGTTTGAAAACTGAAGATATGATCCCTATAGCCCCCAAAATGGACCAAATAGGGTTCCATTCCATGGAAGTATGGGGAGGGGCTACTTTTGACGTATGCATCCGCTACCTTAACGAAGATCCATGGGAAAGGTTAAGGACCCTCAAGAAGCTTATGCCTAATACTCCTTTACAAATGCTATTAAGGGGACAGAATTTAGTCGGATATCGTAACTATCCTGATGATGTGGTTAAAGAATTCATATATGAGGCTTCGGAAAGTGGCATTGATATTTTTAGAATATTTGACGCTCTAAATGACGAAAGGAACTTAGAAGTTCCTATAAAGACAGTGAAAGAATGTGGAAAACACGCCCAAGCTGTAATATGTTATTCTCTTACAGAAAAACGAATGGGAGGTGAAATTTTTACTTTAGAATATTACGTACAAAAAGCCAAAAAATTGCAAGAAATGGGAGCAGATAGCCTATGTATAAAAGACATGGCGGGTCTTCTCTCTCCTTATGATGCTTATGATCTTGTTAAAGAGTTAAAGAAACACTTGGATATTCCTGTACAACTTCATACTCATTACACTACAGGAATGGGTTCTATGACTTATCTCAAAGCTTCTGAGGCAGGAGTAGATGTTGTTGATTGTGCTCTTTCGCCTCTTGCCCTTCGTTCCTCACAGCCGGCTGTAGAACCCTTGTTAGTGTCCCTATACGCTACAGAACGGGATCCAGGTCTTGATCTAAAGTCGATAATAGAGGCCGGGAATTATTTAGAAGAGATACTTAGAACTAAGTACAATTCTTTTTTGGATGCGACGAAATTTTCGGTTATAGACGTTCAAGCTTTGGAGCATCAGATACCTGGGGGGATGATCACCAATTTGATTGCCCAGTTAAAGGAGGCTAAGGCTTTAGAAAGGTTACCCCAGGTTTTGGAAGAGATCCCGCGTACAAGGGCTGATATGGGCTATCCACCTTTGGTGACCCCTACAAGCCAAATCGTGGGGGTACAGGCGGTATTGAACGTCCTTTTTGGGCGATACAAGATGATCACTCAACAGACTAAGGATTATTTCTACGGCCTTTACGGAAAACCCCCTGCTCCGGTTAACCCAGAGGTCCAAAAGCTGGCTCTCAAAGGTTACCCCAGGGGAGAGAAACCTATCGACTGTCGCCCTGCTGATATCCTTGAGCCCGAGATGGAAAAAGCCCGTCAAGCAGTAAAAGGCTTGGCCAAAAATCGTGGAGATGTTTTGATCTACGCTTTATACCCACAAGTCGGCTTGGAATTCTTGAAGAAAAAATATGGAATCGAAAAATAACCTTAAGCTCATCTATCTCATATAAAGAGAGAAAATCCATAAACGCAGAAAAACCTTCCGATTTATGCCTTTGAACCCCTTCCATCAGGCAGCTTGAGTCATTTTCTTTAACTTCCGACGAAGCTTCCTAATGGCCTTTGCCCGCTTCATCCTTTCGCGTTCGCTCTTACTGATAAAGTGCGCATGCTTCTTCAGCTCAGGTTGTACATTTTGTTGAAAATCTCTCTTTAGCCGTTTTAACATCCTTTCGAGATCTTCAAATTCAGCTGCCATTCCCCTTTCACCTCCTACAGGTTCACTTTAAACATTTCAAACAGTACGAATAATATATACCACACTTAAATGGACATCAAGCCCAAAAAGGGGAAACCTACCATGGGGTCTTCTTTTTATAGCTGATGTGGTTTTAAAATAAAAAGTTGACATTTTTAAAAATTCCGTTTAAAATTAAAAAAACTACAAAAGGAGGCATGATGAAAGGGCAAACCCGGAAAAGGTGGATAACGGATTGGTGGCCTCAAAGGTTAAACCTTAAGGTGTTGCGTCAAAACTGCATTTGTTCTAATCCTTTCGGTCCTGATTATGACTATGCAGAAGAATTTGAGAGCCTTGATCTGTCGAAAGTAAAGGAAGACCTTCGAGAGATTATGACTAAATCTCAAGATTGGTGGCCAGCAGATTTTGGTCATTACGGCCCATTATTTATACGTCTAGCGTGGCACAGTGCGGGTAGTTATAGGGTTTTTGATGGAAGAGGAGGTGCAAGAAGCGGTGATATAAGGTTCCCTCCGCGCATCAACTGGCCTGACAATATGAATCTCGACAAAGCTCTGAGGTTGTTATGGCCTATTAAACAAAAATATGGGAGAAAGTTGTCTTGGGCAGATTTGATCATCCTTGCAGGTAACGTAGCGTTAGAGTCAATGGGAGTGAAAACCATTGGATTTGCAGGAGGCAGAGAGGATATTTGGGAGCCTGACGAAAGTGCAGATTGGGGGCCTGAACAAGAAATGCTTTCGGGTAAGGAAAGGTTCAAAGAGGGAGAATTGGAAAGGCCGTTTGCTGCTACTGAAATGGGTTTGATATACGTAAACCCAGAAGGCCCAGAGGGAAACCCAGATCCCATGGCCTCCGCCAAACAGATAAGGGAGGCTTTTTCGCGTATGGGTATGAACGATGAAGAAACGGTAGCCCTTATAGCAGGTGGGCATGCCTTTGGTAAATGTCATGGTGCATGTGCGGATACATACGTTGGACCAGATCCAAGTTCTTCACCTATTGAGGAGCAAGGTCTTGGATGGAAAAATACTTACAAAAGTGGAAAAGGTCCCGATACTTTTACCTCTGGATTTGAGCTAACATGGTCACCTACACCTACAAAGTTCGGTTTAAATTACTTGCATATATTGTTTAACTATGAATGGGAATTAACCAAAAGTCCTGCAGGAAAATACCAATGGGTTGCTAAGGACGCTCCAGCTATTATCCCTGATGCATATGACCCACAAAAAAAACATCCTCCTATGATGCTAACTGCTGATTTGGCTTTGCGTTTTGATCCAGTCTATGCTGAAATAGCAAAACGTTATCTCCATAATCCAAAACAGTTCGAGGAAGCTTTCGCTAAAGCGTGGTTTAAACTTACTCACCGTGATCTTGGCCCTAAAGAGTGTTATCTTGGTCCAGAAGTCCCCGAGGAGACCTTTTTATGGCAAGATCCGCTTCCTTTGCGTGATTACGAGCTTATAGACGAAGAAGACATAGAAGAGTTGAAAAAAGTCCTTTCTGAGTCAGGTTTGGGGATCTCGGAGATGGTGTACACTGCGTGGTCTGCTGCCTCTACCTATAGGAATTCGGATAGACGCGGAGGGGCAAACGGAGCCCGTATACGACTTCTTCCCCAAAGGCAATGGGAAGTAAACCATCCTGATGATCTTATACGCATACTTAAGGTCTATGGAACCATCCAGGAGAAGTTCAATTCTGAACAGAAAAAGCGGAATACTGGGAAGAAGGTGTCAATGGCCGACCTTATCGTATTAGCTGGCTGTGTAGCAGTAGAGCTGGCAGCCCAAAAAGCAGGTTTCAATATAAAAATACCCTTTGTGCCTGGTAGAGTAGATGCTGAACAAGAACACATCGATTTGAACTTTTGGTCGTTATTGGAGCCTTTCGCTTGCGGTTTTCGTAATTACATAAAAGATCCTTCAAAAATAAAAGCAGAAGAAGCCCTTATCGATAAAGCACAATTGTTAACACTTAAGGTAACCGAACTTGTAGTGTTAATAGGTGGTCTTAGAGTTTTAGGGGCTACCTATAAATATTCGAATTATGGTGTATTCACCGAAAAAAGAGGAGTTCTTACAAATGACTTTTTTGTAAACCTTTTAGATATGTCTGTTACATGGGAAGCGCTTGACAAGTACCGTTACCTTTTTAAGGGTATTGATAGAAAAACAGGCAGTGCGAAGTGGTTAGCTACTCGAGTAGATTTAATTTTTGGACACCATGATGAATTAAGGGCAATATGCGAGGTTTATGCTTCATCAGATGGGAAAGAAAAATTTATAGAAGATTTTGTAAAAACATGGACCAAGGTGATGCATCTTGATAGGTTTGACTTATGGCGGAACAACAGGAAACTTTATAAACAGCTTGTAGCAGGCATCTAACCATATAGTGGTTTTCGATAGTAATTAGTTATCGGCAAGCGCCATTCCCTGCCTAAGGAACGTAAAGTTATCTTAATCCCTGGTGGTGCTTGCCTTCTCTTGAATTCGTTGGTGGCAACCATTTCCATTACTTTTTCAACTGTTTCTATTTCGTACCCAGCAGCTACTATTTCTTCAAAAGAGGCCCCTTCCTCAACATATAACCTAATAATAGGATCAAGGACTTCATATGGCGGTAAAGTATCTGTATCCTTTTGACCAGGCCTTAATTCTGCAGATGGTTCTTTTTCTAATATGCTTCGCGGTATTAAATCAAACCCGGCCTTGGAATTCCTCCATTTTGAAAGCTCGTAAACTAAACTTTTTGGTATATCCTTTATGACTGCTAGACCTCCTGACAAATCTCCATAAAGTGTTGCATATCCACAGGCCAATTCACTTTTATTGCCTGTAGATAACACAAGCCATCCAAATTTGTTGGACAAGGCCATGAGGATAGTGCTTCTAATCCTAGCCTGGATGTTCTCTTCAGTGACGTCTATCTTTCTATCGACAAAATGGGGTTGAAGGACTTTGATATAAGTTTCAAAGATCGGCTCGATGGATATTTCCTTTAACTCTATTCCCAAATTATGTACTAACTTCAAAACATCTCGTTTGCTTCTTTCAGAAGTAAATTGTGAGGGCATAAATACACCTATCACATTCTCTTTACCAAGGGCGTCTACAGCTATTGAAGCGACTAAACTTGAGTCAATTCCTCCTGACAACCCTATTACTACCTTTCTGAACCCGTTTTTCCTCACATAATCCCTTGTACCAACGACAAGGGCCTCATACACTTCCTCTATTAGGGGTAAGGGGGGGGTGAGGGTATTTTGGGTTGAAGACCTCTTATGCAAAGGAGGGGTATCAGTGACTTTTAAGATCTTGGGGGCTCCTGTGAACACCCCATCGCATACTGTGGGGGGCTTACCACCTTTCAAAAAGAAAGAGGGTAATTCCACTCTTGCTCTAAAGTCCTCCAAATCTGCCACCACCAAATCTTCGTGAAAAGCCTTAGCTCTGCATAATATTTCCCCTTTATGATTTACAATCACACTTGATCCTTCAAACACCAATTCATCCTGACCACCTGCCGAATTGACAAAGACTAAAGGTAAGGAGTGTTCTTTAGCTAAAAAAGAAAGAAACCTTTCTCTCTGTTCTCTTTTACCTATGTAATAAGGAGAGGCATTTAAATTTATCAAAAGCTCAGTCCCCCAAAGTGATAAGGTAGTTATTGGCAGTAAAGGTAGGAAAATTTCCTGGCCAATGGTAATTGCTACTTTTTTCCCTTTTATAAAGAAAAGCATATAACTATTCCCTCGATCAAAATAGCGTTCTTCATCAAAAGTCTCAGAGTTTGTAATATGAATTTTTTTGTATATACCTTTTATTTCTCCTTTATAGATTACAGCTGCAGCATCATATATACCGTCTGAACAATCTACATATCCTACTATCACAACCATTTCTTTGTCTGATGTAAAACTCACTAATTCTTGCAAGGCTAAAGAGTTGTCTCGTAAAAAGGAAGCATTAAACAAAAGGGCTTCTAAAGGGCAACCCGTAAGTGCAAGTTCGGGGAAACAGAGAAGGTCCACCTCCTTTTTTTCAGCTTCTTGGACAAAAAGCTTGATTTTCTCTAGGTTTCCTTTGAGATCGCCTACCGTAGGGTTGATTTGACCTATGCCTATCCTCATAGGTTACCTCCTTTTTCCTTGCAACAAAAGATTATAAATCCCTCCCCTTTTTCTTGTCTATTTTGAAAAACAGTTTAAGGTCTTATCGTCATCGTTCTCCTTTTGGCATTATAATAATGAGTGGAAAGTCAAAAAGGAGGGTGTGCTATGAAAGAAGCACAAAACCTTCGTGAGGGGGAAGTGATAATCCTAAACGGTGAATTATATAAAGTGGTAGGGCTTTCCCGCCATGCGGGAAAGGCTCAGTTTTCTGGTATTATAAAGGCAACTCTTAGGCACATGAAATCGGGAAAAGTAAGCGAATTCAGGTGGACACCTGAAGAAAAGGTGGAGGACGTACAACTAGAGAGGAAAGAGATGGAATTTCTATATCAGGATAAAGATGAAGTTGTGTTAATGGATCCAGAAACATATGATCAAGTTAGCCTTCCTAGATCATCTGTTGAAAATTATCTTCCTTTCCTGAAAGAAGGTACAAAGGTAAAGGTAGAACTTTACAATGGGGTTCCCATAGGGATAGATTTTCCAAGGATGGTTCAACTACGAGTAGAATCTACAGGAAGTGGAATAAAGGGACAAATGGATAATACATGGAAAGAAGCAACCTTAGAAAACGGATTGGTAATCCTTGTTCCTCAGTTTATCGAAACAGGGGACCTCATCATCGTGGACGTTGAAACTAAACGATACGTAGATAGGGCTAAGAAGCTATAAGATGGATTATTTAGAAGAAGCCCGCAATCGACTTCTCAAGCTACTGAGCGGAAAGATCGATATGGACCTTCCTGTAACGGTGAGTCCCCTTCCGATTAATGAAGCCATAGGTGAACCTCATATAGAAGACCTGCCACTCCTCAAGGGCAAAGAAAGGCTTTTGGAGGCTAAAATCAAAGACGCCAAAGGACAGGCCTTCACCGATTCCCCCAAATCCTTTAAAGGTAGTTTAAAAGAGGCATTTTCTTTGGACATTGCTAAATGCGAAAATCGCGCAATTTTCGTTGCTACACTTAATGCTGTATTGAGATATTTAGGATTTATATCCAAAAGCATACATTGCAAAGATAATGCGCCATTAAGATGTGCTTTTGAAATTCTAAATTTAGTGAAACCATTTAGAAAAATTGGAATAATTGGATTCCATCCTGCAATTGCTCAAGTTCTTGCGTCAAACGTTGGTGTAGATAATATAATGATAACAGATCTTGATAAAGAAAACATAGGAAAAGTAAAGTTTGGAATTGAAATTTTGGATGGAGAGCGATATACAGATAAGTTGATATCAGAAGCACAAATTGTATTGCTAACAGGTACAACTTTTATTAATGGGACTTTTAGTTATATTTTTGAAAAGATATCTATGACTCAAAAACCATATTATGTTTACGGAATAACAGCATCAGGAATATGCCGTTTATTGTCGCTTAATCACGTGTGTCCTTATGGCTATTAAGTTAATAATAAGGGGAGGAAAATGTACGATGTAAGATATTTAAAAACGGTCATCCAGCATTGGATTAGGCATAACGAAAGCCATCTCGAGGAGTATAGGAAATGGAAGGAGATAGCCTTTTCCTTAGGGTATCCCGAAGTCAGTGAAAGGTTAAATTCATCTTTAAAACTCATTTCTGAGATAAACGCTCTGTTAGAAGAGGCCCTTAATAAGCTCCCCTCAGACATTTGAGGCTTGTAATAGTCCTATGAATTTGGTTTATTTTTTAGACAAAATTCTCAGATACAAAGTTGGAAGGGGGTAGATGGGATGAAAGACTTAAACGCCATAGAAGAAAGGAACAAACTGCTGAGGGAATCCGTCAGACAAATTGCTAGAACTAAAGTAGCAAAAAGAGCAGCAGAAATCGATCGGGCTGGAGTTTTTCCATGGGATATAGCAGAACTTTTTGCACAACAGGGGTATTTAAGCATCCTCTTCCCCGAAGAATATGGAGGATTTGATGGTAGCATTACAGCTCTTTGCATAGTAGCTGAAGAAATAGCATACGCATGTGCCTCAAGTTCATTAATGATTGTTGCTCACTCCGTAGGCTTAATACCATTGATGATATCGGGTACAAAAGAACAAAAAGAGTATTTTTACAGTCGTGTAGCTAAAGAAGGAGCTTTAGTAGCGTTTGCCTTAACAGAACCAGAAGCTGGCTCAGATGCCTCAGCTTTAAAAACCACTGCAATTCGCAAGGGAGATTATTACGTGGTAAACGGGAGAAAGACATTTGTAACTAATGGAGGAGTAGCTGATATTTATACTGTTTTTGTAACAACAGATCCATCAAAGGGGAAGAAAGGGATTGCAGTTCTAATGATTGAAAAAGATACAAAAGGAATGTATATAGGTAAACCTGAAGACAAAATGGGAATGAGAGGCTCCGATACAACTGATCTTATTTTTGAAGATGCTATAGTACCTGCAGAAAACCTCATCGGAGGTGAGGGCAACGGTTGGGAAATTGCAATGATGACATTGAATTTATCGCGTCCCTCTGTTGGAGCATTAGCTATAGGAATAGCCCAAGGAGCTTTGGACTGTGCACTTGAGTATACCACTCAACGGGTTCAATTTGGACAAAAGCTAGCAGATTTTCAAGGAGTGCAATTTATGTTAGCTGATATGGCGATGAAAATTGAAGCAGCGCGTGCTTTAGTATACAAAGCAGCTGCTTTATTAGATGAAAAAGTTTACGAAAGAGACAAAATGTCAGCCTTAGGTGTGGATACTTTGTCTGCAATGGCAAAATGTTTTGCTTCAGATGTGGCAATGCAAGTTACTACAGATGCCGTACAACTATTAGGTGGGTATGGATATTTAAAAGATTACCCAGTAGAAAGAATGATGCGTGATGCTAAGGTAACTCAAATTTTTGAAGGAACTAACCAAATTCAGAGAATAATAATAGCTCGCAATCTTTTAAAGCCATTTTGGAAAAAAGAACTGAGAAAGGATTAAATAGTACAGTTTTTTTTATCTTAAAGGATTTTTATTTTAAGTCCCCTTTTTCCCCTCTCTGTGCTTCTTTGGTAACAGGGATGTTGCTAGCAAATTGCGAATGGTTGTTTTTTTGTGTCTCCGCATTTATTTCTCTTCTTGGACTTTTTTGCATCAGTAAAAAGGTTGGAGCTAAAGCATGTTTTCTTGCCTTGATTTTTGCAGCTTTAGGTTATTGGAACGCGTCGAAAATATTGAATCCTAAACTAGGTAAGGATCATATTTCTCAGTTATCATTAGAAGAAATAACAAAAGTAGAAGGTTATACTTTTAAACCTTCTGATTTAAGTATGCAAAGAACAACGATATATTTAGAGGTAAAAAGAGCTTTTGTAAATAACAAATGGATAAAAGTAAAAGGAAGATTAAAGTTAAATTACAGAGGGAAATTACAGTTAAATCAAGGAGCATTTATAAGAGTAAAAGTAAAATTGAGAAAACCTACTGGGTATTTTAATCCTGGTTCTTTTCAATATCATAAATATCTCCAAAGACAGGGGATATTAGTAATCGGCAGTGCTTTAAGTCCTCCAGAAATTCTGAATACTTCCAAAAGTACCTTGACGTTAATAAGGGAACACTATTTATATGCTTTATCATTCGCTTCACCAAAAACGAGGGGAATCCTTAAGGCGCTTATATTAGGACAACGTGATGAAATCCTGCAAGATGTAAGAGAGTTGTTTCAAATAACAGGAGTGTCGCATATATTAGCTGTCTCAGGAATTCACGTTAGCGTTTTGTTTCTCTTTTCTACGTATTTTGTGAAAATTATATTAAAATGGCTCCATATAAACATAAGTAAAAACATCCTTACATTCTTATCTTTACCTTTAGTATGGGGATATATATACCTTGTAGGCGGTCCCCCTTCAGCCCTTAGAGCAGGCTTAATGTTTACAACAACAGTTTTCTTGGTCTCATTTTATCGTCCTTTCTCAGCGGTTAACAATTTATTTATTGCAGCATTTTTTATACTTTTAATAAATCCCTCTAGTTTAT
>Ga0105163_1000503_pt1 | contig 23164 bp, 27 predicted proteins | sample JNZ110809AmetaG_FD_81531 | JGI IMG/M metagenome (GOLD analysis project Ga0105163, IMG submission 81531) | Hot spring microbial communities from Jinze hot spring, China to study Microbial Dark Matter (Phase II) - JNZ 110809A | ecosystem: Environmental > Aquatic > Thermal springs > Hot (42-90C) >... | reverse complement strand
GCCTGCCTGGTATATGGAGTCTGGGGCCGTTGATTTGCACATTAAGCCTTCGCAGCCGTTTTCTATGGCTTCTAGGAAGAAGTTTTCGAGTTCTTTTATGTTGCTGGTGATTATGGATTTGGCAAGTTTTACTCTTTCGCCTTCCTGGATTATGCTTTCGAGGGTTTTCCGTCTTACTGGGTAGGGCTCGAGCGTCAAGTCTTTTCCGTCCACGTAGAGGACGTCGAACATGAAAAGTGAGACTGGATATTCTTCCATGGCTTTTTCTATGCCGTATTTGCGTCGACGGTGCATAAGCTCTTGGAAAGGCCTCATCTCGCCTGTGTCCGGGTCTATAGCTACGCATTCAGCCTCCACGATAGCTTCCTTGGCCAGCACGTGTCTCCTCAAGAGTTCTATGGCATCTGGGTACTGGTCAGAAATGTCCTCAAGCCTTCTCGAGAATAAGGTGATTTCATCTCCTCTCTTGTGGGCTTGGATGCGTTCACCATCATATTTGTATTCGGCTATGCATTTTCCGCCGAGCTTTTCGAGGATCTCCTCCGGTGAGGAAAGCCTTTCAGCCAGCATGGGCCTAATTGGGTTGCCCACCACAACCTTGAACTTTTTGACGCTTTCAAGGCCTTCCTCGGCGAGGACCTTGGCGACTTTTCCAAGGTCGGATGAGATGTTGTAGGCGCGTTCCACGAGTTCACGGGTTTCCTTGCCGCCTCCATAGGCTATTGCCAAGGCGTCCAGCACCGTCATGTCTGCGATTCCCAAACGAAGGTTTCCGGTGACCGTTCGCATAATATACTTGGCCTCTTTAGGCTTGGCGTCGGCTAGAAGACCGGCCAAAAGTGTTATTTTTGTGTCGATGGCGCCGGGACCGGAGGCCCTTGCCATCTTGTCAAAGGTTTCGTATACTCTTTGAACGGTTAGGGGCTTTTGGAAGAAGGTTATCTGTTTTTTGCGGGCTATAAAGTTCTGGGCTGTCTCGCCTATGTCGCCGGTCTTCTTTAGGTCCTCTTCAATTTCGCTTTCCGGCCATCCGGAAGCATGGGCAAGCGCTTTTATGGCGAGCCTTTCAGCCACACCTATTTCAAGCTTAACGAATTCTGGATAAATTCTTCCCTGTGTAAGGTAAACGACCTTGTCGATTATCTCTTTGGGTGTTTTTTTGAGCAAGCCCACTAGCAGGTCGGTCATTTCAAGCCTTTTGGTGGTAGCCTCAATCTTCTCGTAAACTTCGGCAATTTCAGAGTATAGCAAAATTATTCCTCAAGAGGTAGGGGGTTGATCGAGATATATTAAGTTTGACCGTCACTAATCTGCGCCTTGCAAGGGAGTTCTACATTTTGTCAAGTTCTGTTAAAAGGTCCGCTAGCCTCTCTATGGCGAGCTGCCATGCTTTCTCGCCTTTTTCTTTGGATGCCTTTGTTGGATCGCCAATGACGCCGGTGTTGCTTATTTCCCTCGTTCTGAAGGCCCATGAAACCTTTGGCCCAGCCTCTTTTAATCCGATTTTTGTATATTTTGACTTTGGCAGTGTCAGCTTCGGCTTTGTGATTCGCTCTTTGACAACGGCATGTTCCCGGTTCGCCAAGCTTGTGGAAGTTTCAAATTCTCCAGCGTGAGCGTCGTAGGGTGTTTCTATGTGTTGTTCTATGAAGTCGGGTATGAGGCTGATCGTGTCTATGGCTATGAAGGCACCTGTTTCGGCTTTTATTCTCTGGGCTGCGGCCTCCAAGGCTGGGATGTTTCCTCCGTGACCGTTTTCGAACAATATTCTTGTGAATCCATGTTTGGTTAGGCATAAGCCTATTTCGTAGGCTGTCTGCTCGAGGGTTTGCGGGCTCAGCGTTATTGTTCCCGGAAAGTCCATGTGATGCAGTGAAACGCTATGATATATTGGTGGAGCGACAAGGGCGCATTGGGCCCTCTCAGCAGCTCTCAACGAAAGCCAGAAGGCGTCATAGGCGTCGGTGTCCAGCGGAAGGTGGGGTCCATGCTGCTCGCAGCTTCCCACAGGAACGATGGCGGTTTTATGTTTTTTGAGAAATTCCTGCACGTCAACCCATGTGAGCTCACCCATGTAGTAGCTTCGCATTTTCAAGGCTAATCCCCTAAAACTTCTCATAGTGGATTATCTGTTTTAGCGGTCTCCTACTACTAGGGGGCGGAGACTCAGCCGGATAGCCGACGGGGATTATGGCAACCGGCCTCACACCCTCCGGAATTTCCAAGATTTTTCTCGCTTCCTCCTCTTTGAAGGCTCCTACCCAGCATGTGCCCAAGCCTAGAGCATAGGCTGCTAGGTGGATGTTTTGTATGGCGGCAGCCGTGTCCTGAATACAGTAGAGGGTTCTGCCCCTTGCCCCGTAGCCGCTTGCTGAACGCCTTTCATCGGCGCATACAACAATGACCACCGGAGCCTCTTCGATGAATGTTTGGCCCAAGGCGGCTTCAGCCAACCTCCTTTTTGTTTCAGGGTTTCGTACAATGACGAACTCCCATGGCTGGATGTTTCCGGCAGACGGTGCCCATCTGGCAGCTTCAATTAGTTTTTCGATGATTTCATCTGGGACATCGGTTTCTTTATAGGCTCTAATGCTGCGGCGTCCTTTAATAGCCTCGAAAACATCCATCCCGTTCACACACCCAACCTAACTATAGGGGAGAGAACACTCCAGATAAAACTTATTAATTGTTCATGGCGGAAAAGTCTCCAAACCAGCGTGTGAGGTGAGCAGTGTTGAATACCGAGGAGATTATGGAACTGGCGCTGGAGCTTTCAGGCTTGAAGGAAATCCCGGAGGACAGCGCCATATACATTAGTGGAGAAAAAATCAGAAGAGCTTTAGTCTGCATAGATGCTGGACCAGCAGAGCTTCTGCTAGCCAAACAGTTAGGCTTCGATGTGGTTGTAGCGCACCACCCAGCGGGCGGGACAGCTATCCTCAATTTCCCAAAAGTTTTCAGGAAACATGTCCAGCAAATGGTTGAAGCCGGCGTCCCTAGGAAGGTTGCGGAAGAAGCCGTGAGCGAAAAACTTGAGCAGCTTGAAGTGGAAGCGCATAGACAGAACTATTTGCATGCCATTGATTTCGCCAAACTTTTAGGAATGCCCTTTATGAACGTGCACAACCCCCTCGATATTATCGGAAGACAGAGAATGATTAAACAGCTTGACAACAAATTGAATAAAGATTCAACGTTGGAGGATGTTGTTTCCGCTTTAATGGAACTCCCGGAATTCAAAAACGCCCAAACAAAAATTAGAATATGCCTTGGAAAACCGGAAAACAAGGCCGGGAGAGTTGTTGTTTCCCACGGGGCGGGCACAAACGGGGGCTACGAGGTTGCAAAAACGTACTTTCAACATGGCATTGACACGGTGATATACATTCACGTAAGTCCGGTGGACCTAGAAAAATTGAAGGCAGAAGGAAAAGGCAATTTAATCGTCACGGGGCATATCGCCAGCGATTCTCTGGGTATAAATCCATTTGTAAGGGAGTTGAAGGGGAGAGGAGTTTCTGTAGCCACAGTCGGGGTTGTTGAAGGCTAAGGGCGTGCACGCTTTAGTCGGGAAATAAAAGCTTAAGTCTTTGGGGAGTGTAATTATTGCGATTGCCATGGCTGAAGATGAGCCAAGAGAGATCGGAGAGAGGGACATACCATGGTTTTATAGGCTGATCTTGAAAATTCCGGGGACTGAATTTCTAGAGAATGCTGGAGGAGTTTTCTGGGCCATCTTAATGCCGATCTTTTTGATGATGGAATTCTTTTTAAGCATCTTCCTCTTGGTGGCGTTTCCATTTCCAATAAACATAGTTCTGGTTTCAATTATTCCCACAATCACCCTCGTCTTATTCGTGAAGGTATCGCTTAAGAGGTTCATAAATTGGTGGAATGCAAATTTTGGCGAATCATGTTTTGAATGGAATGTGGAGAAAACTTTGGATGAATATATCTCCATTTTAGAGAGAAGGAAAGGGAAGAGCGTGGAGGAAAAATCCTAAAAGTGTGTTTCACCTCTTTGTTTTTTGGATGATGAAGTGGAGAGTCAATAGAGCCTTATGGGCTGTGATATGACTCGACGGGCGAACTGACAAGGCTCATAGGAAAGCTTATCAACGAATTCTGCGAATTGGAAAAGAAACACGTTTGGCTGTTTAATTGGGCTTAGGCTGGTGCGTTTGCCGAAAAAACTCGTGGAGCGGCTGGATAGGCTTTCCTCGAAGTCAACGGTTAAATATGGAGTTTATCTGACCGCTGTCGTGCTTTTTTTCGCTTTGATTTTGATCCCGCCCATTCTAGGCATAGTAATCAAGTGGAAAACGATGCAGGAGATCTTTGGCAACCCTGAGCTTTTAACCCGCGCTTTGAATGCTGTGCGGAATTCGTTTGTTATAGCGGTGTTTGTGTCGGCCTTGGATGTGGTGGCGGGAATTCCCATGGCTTGGCTCATTGCCCGGGGCAAGTCGGGGTGGATGAATGTCCTTGATGCGCTTGCCGACGTTCCCTTTATAGTACCGACGGCCGTTCTTGGCTATTCGCTTCTTCTTTTCTGGCATAAGCCCGAGGGAATTTCAGCCCTATTCGGCGGTTCGCTTGTGTCGCCCGGATGGCTTCTTGTGGCTTTGCTCCACTTCACGTTTTCCTATCCCGTTGTTGTAAGGGTTATTGTTGGTGCACTGTTGGACTATAAAATTGAGTATGAGCAGGCTGCGAGAACCTTGGGTGCACCGCCGTTCACAACGGCCAGAACAGTTACGCTTGGAATAATAAAGCCCTCACTGATTGCATCCTTCATTTTGGCTTTTGCAAGATCCATCTCTGAAACTGGAGCCACGATGATGGTGGCTGGAGCTTTCGAAAATGGTCCCATATTTATTCAGAACACGAAGGATGTTTATGTTGGAGCCACGGTGTTTGTAAGCCTAATCCTCATAGTGATTTCATGTCTAATCTTTGCTGCAGTTCGATATTTCGGTGGACGGTTTAGGTTGCCAATGAAGGGGGCTTGGCCAACCATAGAGAGGAAGATTAGCTATTCAACGGCGACGTTTTTCAGAAATGGCGTCACGCTCTCAATCTTCTTTGCCATCGTCTTGGTTCCCTCGCTTTTCGTTGCACTTCCAGCCTTTGAGGCTCTTCCAACAGATGTTTTTTCAAAGGCTTTATCCGGTGTCCCGCCTTGGAATGACTACTGGCAAAGCCTTATCTTATCGTATTCGCTGGGGGCAACGGTGACAATCTTAAATGTCATCATAGGATTACCTATGGCCATAATTGTTGCAAGGAAGCGTCTGGGAAGCGTCTCCTCGGTTTTAAATGTGCTTGTGGACATTCCAATAATTGTTCCCTCAGTGGCGCTCGGCGTGTCTCTGCGGTTTTTCTGGAAGGAAACCGTAGCATTCATACCGGAAATTTTGCTCCTCATCTTTGCACATCTGGCCATAACATACCCCTATTTTGTTAGGTCTATGGCCGCCGCCGTTGAAAGGATAAGCCTAGAACTGGAAGAGGCTTCGAGGACTTTGGGAGCCAAGCCTCTATGCGTTTTTAGGACCATAGTGTTCCCCTTAACCAAGTATTCCATGTTTTCAGGAGCCATAATGGTTTTCACCAGAAGCGTAAGTGAAACAGGCGCCACGTTGGCGGTTACCAAGCTTAAAACCGCTCCGGTGGTTTTGGTCGACTGGGTTAAGGGTAAGGTTGCGGTTTCACCTTTAGAAATTGGCTTGGGATGCGGTTTCTTAATATTAATCTCCTTTATAATCTTACTGGCGTTAAGGCTTGTCATCAGGGGCAAGGGAAGGTACTGAAATGCCGAATGTACGCTTGGTCAATGTTACAAAAAGGTTCGGCAAGGTCATAGCGGTGGATAACGTCAGCCTCCACATCAAGGATAAGGAATACTTTTCTATTCTGGGGCCGAGTGGTTGTGGGAAAACAACATTGCTTAGGCTTATCGCTGGCTTGATCGAGCCGGATGAGGGCGAAATATATATTGGAGATAGGCTTGTAAATGATGTTCCGCCGGAGGACCGGGACATAGGCTTTGTCTTCCAAACCTTCGCTTTGTTTCCCCACATGAACGCTTGGGAAAACGTCACCTACGGCCCCCGGGTTAAGGGCTTTGACATGAAAAAGGCTGAGAGAATAGGCCACGAAGTCCTGGAGATGGTTAGGCTTCATGAGCGGCTGGATGCTTTCCCCCACGAGTTAAGCGGCGGTATGATGCAGAGGGTGGCCGTTGCAAGGGCACTAGCCGCGGGTGCAAAGCTCTTGCTGCTAGATGAGCCTCTTGGACATTTAGATGCCAAAGTAAGAAACGAGCTTAGATATGAGATTAGGCGCATGGTGAAAGACCTGGAGTTGACGGCCATACATGTAACCCACGACCAGTCAGAGGCCATGGCAATATCGGACAGAATAGCCGTAATGAAGAAGGGGAGAATTTTGCAGATTGGCACGCCTCAGGAGCTTTATATGAATCCAAAAACGATTTTTGTAGCCCACTTCATTGGAGGCGCAAACTTTTTCGAAGGCTTCATTGCAGAGGCCACGGATAAAATGGCAACCGTCGAACTTCGAGGAGGGGTAAGGGTTCAGGCGATCAACAAGGGCTTGAATAGGGGTGAAAGGGTGGTTTTGGCTGTTAGGCCGGAAGTTTTCACCATTAGGAGGGGACGAAGCCGCGAGGTGAACTCTCTTTTAGGCGTTGTTGAAAGGGTTGCCTTTGAAGGGACAAACTTGCGATATGAAGTTAGACTTGAAAACCAAGATTTGGTTGTGGTTGTGGTTCCATCCCTCTCATGTGAATGGGTTGGTGTGGGTGAAAAAGTCACTGTGAGTTTTCAGCCGGAAAACGTCCATTTGTTTGCCTATCCGGAGGCTGGACTGCGGGAGGAGATGGCGGTTGAGTGAATTGATAAAGTGGTTTGAAAAGAGACGGGAAACGAGGGCCTTAACCATAATACAGCAGCACCTAGCCCTAACGGAAAGCATTGTTGAAGACTTGGAAAGAGCTTTTGACGCGGTCATGAAAAGTGACACCCGCGAAATGAACGTTTGCATTGAAAGAGTGACCAATAACGAGAGGGAAGCGGACATGCTGCGGAGGAAGGTTATGGACGAAGTTTCCAAAGGCGACCTCCCACCGACGGCTAGAGAGGACATAATGCACCTGGTCAAGAGGGTGGACATGGTGGCGGACTGGAGCAGAGAGGCCACAAGAATTCTAAGCGTATTACCAATTGAGGAACTTCCCAAATCCATTAAAGAGGAAGCTTTGGAAATGGCCAGAGGCGCGAAAGAATGCACAAGCCTATTGAGAGAGTGCATGAACAAGATGATGACAAAGCCCGAAGAGGCTTTGCATGCTGCGGACGCCGTTGAAAGGAAGGAGGAGAAGGTTGACGATTTACATGAAAGGGCGCGGAGACTTCTCGGTAAGGAAAACATGCTGAGGGCGGGAGTAGCCGTTTTGGTTGGACAGCTCTTTGAAGCCCTTGAAATGATCGCAGATTCATGTGAGGACGCATGTGACCAAGTTAGGGTGATAATGGTTAGAAGATAATGATGGAGGCCTAAAAATGGTTGAGACCCGGATAGACGTGTCCGAGTTGAAGGCGGAAGGAGACGATGTAATCAAAGAATTGGCGGATTTCCTCCGCGAAAAAACTGGTGCAGAAATTGAAACCTTAACAAACGAGATAGTTGTAAAGACCGAGGAAAAGGACTTCTCAAAACAGTATTTGCGGGTGCTTTTGCGGAAATACCTACACAAAATGGGGCTCAAAGACTATTACAGAGTTATCGGTGGAAAAGAGAACACTTTAACAATCAAAGGGAGGAAACTATCAACTGAGGAGGAATAAACCCTATTTTCTTCCAACCCCATGTTTCTTCCCGCTTAGACCTTCCTGCACCTTAAACAGGTAATGTCTCGCCAGATAGGTGCTTCTAAGTGCGTTTGAAAGACTACCCACCTTCAAAAAGCCTTGAGCCTCTTCGATCAACTCCCTGACCCTCAACATGATGGCTTCTGTTGGCAGGTTTTTTGGGTCCGGGTTGAGTTTAGACGCTGGCACGCTTCGCCCCTCTCCCAGCATTAGGGAGAAAAGGAAAAGGGCGTATTCAAGTTCCGCGGCAACATGCCAAACGTCATTTGAAAAAGCGTTTTCATCTCCCCTTTTTAGGGCTGAAATGGACTTGTTAAGATGGTTTAAAGCAGAGAGCAATGCCAGCGATATTTTTTCGTTGAAGGTCATTTTCCCAGCTCGCTGTTAGTGGCAGATTTTCGGACCGAATTTTTATTTGTTTCTCTAGATTGCGGCTATTCCTCTTTCGCTATGGAAATTATTCCCAGCAAGACTAGACTTGTTCCCAAAACGAAAAGTGGAGCTGGAAACTCGTTAAACAATATGATGCCTAAGGCTGTTGCACCTATGGGTTCAAGCAGAGCCATGGTGGCGGTTTCAAAGGACTTTAGGTTAGAGAGGGATGAAAAGTAAAGGGTGTGGGCTAGGGCTGTTGGAAAAACACCCAAACCAAGCAGCGGAAGAATCACCGTAGGCTCCGTTGGCAAACATATCTTTCCATCTGCACCAGCGAGGCTTAAAAGGCCGACGGTTATGGCTGCAAAAATGTAGACGGGAAGCATGATAGGCAGTATTGCCTTCTGCCCCCGCACCCTCTTGCCATAATTCAGATAGACAGCCTCCACGAATGCGGCCAATATGGCTTCAACATCGCCCTTAAAGCTTGGGGCAACCCCCACAAAGAACACTTGATTTGAAAATGATTCTGCATATGCAATGATGCATGCGCCAGCCACGGACAAGAGTATTCCCATGGCTGCTAGGCGGGAGGGCTTAATGTTTAGGAGTAGAGCTGAAATGAGCACGGAGAAGATTGGCGTGGTGTTGACGAAGACTGTTGCGTTGAGGATTGTTGTGTCCTTAACGGCTGATATGAAGAAGACGAAATGAAGCCCTAATAGAAAACCGAGGACGAAGAAATCTCTCAAATCCCTAAGCCCATAACCTTTTAGAATGGGGAGTTTGCCGGAGAAAAGCAGTATAACCGCCAATATGCCACAGGCAATCGTCAGGCGCCAGAAAGCGATAGAGAACTGGTCCAAACCATGGAGAAGCCGTATTAAAACGGCGGCAGTTCCAAAAAGGACTCCTGCAGCACCGCCCTCCATTAGGGTGAGCTTCCGTGTCCGCATTTTCAGAGGCATAAACATAGTCACAACCTTCAAACTGAAAAATTTTCCCGAAGCAACTTTTAATCAACTTGAACACTAAAACACTGTTCTTAGATTCCTTCACAGGAAACGTGAAAGCTACGGCATCTTAGTCAATGAGGAAACTGTTGTGCATCTGCCAAGTCTAGCAAAACTCCTAGGCGTGAGGGCGCCCAAAACGTTGGAGGAACTTATAACAGCAGGCGCCTTCGAGGAAGTTGAGAAAATGTTTCTTGATGCTTCACGAAACATCATTGATAAGGCTTCCCTACCGGTGAAGGATGTTAGGCTTTTAGCACCCATAGCGAATCCCCAAAAATTGTTTGCCTCGGACTAAACTATAGGGATCATGCAGCCGAGCAAAACGCTGAGATACCAGATGAGCCAGTGATCTTCTTCAAGCCTCGCACAGCCATAGTTGGGCCAAACGATGGTATTGTTAAACCTCGCTTTGTAAGACAGCTTGACTATGAAGCTGAACTGGCTGTTGTTATTGGAGGGAAGGCGAAGAACATTCCGGTTGAAGAAGCTGAAAAATACATTTTTGGATACACGATTCTAAATGATGTTTCAGCCCGTGACATCCAGTTTAAGGATAAGCAGTGGACGAGGGGCAAAAGCTTTGACACCTTCGCCCCAATGGGTCCTTGTATATTGACCCGAAATCAGATGGGAGACCCATCAAACATTTATATTCGCACTTGAGTGAATGGTGAGCTCCGCCAGAACTCCACGACTAAAAACATGGTTTTCAATGTTTATGAGGTGCTTCACCACCTAAGCAGAGTAATGACTCTAGAGCCATGCGATGTAATCGCAACCGGCACACCCGCTGGTGTCGGTTTCGCCATGAAGCCTCCAAAGTTTCTGCGGGTGGGCGATGTTGTAAAAATAGAGATCGAAAGGATAGGCATTCTGGAAAACGTGGTTGTGAAGGAACAGCCTTAAAAGGGGCTTTTGCTACTTCTCCACCGAAACTGTGCTTTCTCCAGCCTCTTTTTCCACTCGTATTACATGCTCGGCTTTCTCCGCGAAGGCTTCGCTGTGGGTTACGGCTATTATTTGTTCGATAGCTTTGAACCGGGATATGGCTTCAGCCAGTCGGTCTATGGAGCCGTCTTCTCTTCCAAGGCTTTCGGTTGGCTCGTCAAGAAGTAGCAGGCTTAAACCGTGCCCTGTTCTGGATTGCATTATCAACTGTCCAAGCCCAAGCCTATAAGCGAAGGCTATCAGTGTGCGTTCTCCACCGGAGAGATTTGAGACCTCCCTTTCAACCCCACTTTCGCTTATCACGTAGGGCGTGTAGGTTTCGTCGATCATTATGTTTATTGGGGCGCCTTCCTCGCCAGTGAGATTATCCAAGATTTGTTGCACTAGGTTTCTTAGGACTTTTACGAATTCGCTTCTGAGCTTCGGCTGGATGCTTCTATATGCATCTCGAATGCTTCCAATGATACCCACGATCTTGTTTAACCTTTCCATCTGCTCCAATTTCTTCTGCGCTTGGTCTATCCGCTCTTTAATGTCGTCTAAGCGTTTAAGTAGGTCGCCCTTGCGGTTTTCCATTGTTTGTAGCTCAGACTTTAAGAGGTAATAGTTTTGGAAGGCTTGCTCTCTCTGTTTTCTGGCGTTTTCAAGCTCTGAAACGTCGAATCTGGCGATTTCGAAGCGGAGTTTTTCAAGCTGCGCCCGAAGCTCCGCCTCTAACCTCTGCTTTTCCTCAAACTCTTTGGAAAGCTCCTCTAAAGCCTTGGATTCCTCGTTTATGCGGCTTTTAAGCTCTTCAATTCGCGGCATTAAGCCTTGAAGGTTGGCTATGGCTGTGCTTGCCTTCTCCTTTAACTGCTGCAGTTCCTCAATCTCCCTTTGAAGCTGGTTTAGGGTCTTTTGCCGGTCGCTGTTTTCCCTTTGAATCCTCTCAATTAAGCTGTTTTTGTATTCGATGTTTAATGGTTGCAAACATAGGGGACAGCGGTTTTCCGTTGAAAGCGAGGAGAGCCTCCTCTGGTCGGCTTGCATGTTCCGGAGGGTTGTCTCTTGTTCCGCCTTAAGGTCAGCGATTTGACTGTCAAAGGCTAAAAGGTATTGTCTCAAAGCCTCAAGAGGCTCGTTTTCCGGAATCCCGGTTTCCCTTAGCTTGTCCCTATAGGCTTTGGCTTGAGCCTCCATGTTGCTTAGCCTCTGTTTAAGATTTTCGATTATGGCTTTTTTGCCCTCAATTTTTTCAGCAACCGCCGCCAAAGAGTCCTCTAGGCTTGTCAGCTGGGCTTGAAGTTGGGCTTCCTTTCGCCTGCGCTCCTCGATGGAGGCTCTAAGCTCCTCAAGTCTTTTCAACTTCAAGTCGGCTTCTTCAAGGATCTTTTTGGCTTCATTCAACCTTCTGGAAGCGCTTTGTATGTCGATTTCTAGGCGTGTAAACTCCTCAGCTAGGCGGGTGTATTCGGCGTTGAGCTTTTCTATGCCAACCACGTCGGAGTCCTTTTCGTAAACCCTTTTTTCTGCCTCATACTCCTTCTGGTAGGCGGCTATGTTGCTCCATGCTGTCTCGTAGTCTGAAAGCCCAAAAAGCTCGTCTAGGCGTTTTTGCCTGTCCCTCGGTGGAGCGTCTATAAGCTCTTTTAGGTGTTCCTGTCTAACCCAGACTATTTCACGGAAAAGATCCTTATCCAGTCCTGTTATGGCTTTTAGCTGTTCGGCTACGGCTTCGCTTTTCACGCTGGCTATGAGGGTTTCACCGTCAAAAAGCTTCAGCTCGTCAAAGTCTTGGCTAATGCCTTTTCCACGCCTTTTAAGTCCCCGTGTTAAAGTGTAGCTCTTGCCGTTCTGGGTGAACTGGAGGACAACTTTGCCGCTTTCGGCCCCATCCCTCAACAGATACTCGTAGCTTCTCCCCAAGGGGTCTCCGAAAAGAGCGAAATCGATGGCATAGAGGATGCTGGATTTTCCGCATCCCAAGCCGCCCACAAGACAGTTGAAGCCCTTCGCGAAGGGCACAGTTGTCTTCACATGAGAACGAATGTTTTCCAGGTGGACAACCTCTATCCTCATTGCACAAGCTCCTCCAAAATCTGTCGAACACGCTCATCTTGCTTCTTCGTTAAAGGCTCAATGAGGTTGACGGCGGCGTGGGCTATTTTTTCAGCTTGCTCTGGACCATAGCGCTCAGCGAAAATTTGAAGGAAATATTCGAAGCTTTTCGTTTTGAAATCCTTGATTTCGCTTTCGAAAATGGATCGAATAACAGCCTCTGGAACCTCACTTTCACGAAGCAACACAACTGGATGGACAAGCAAGGCTTTTTCAGCTGCGCCTCTAATTTGGGCAACATCAACATCAGCACGGCTCGCTTCAGCCGGCAGAACACCCTTCAACACCGGCACAAGAACAGCGCCCTCTTGATCAGCGCTTTTCACAAGCTGTATGGCAAGCTCGGTGATCTTTGAAGCCGTGAAGCCAGTGAAGTCCTGCTCTAGAACAACGAATTTGCGGGGAGACTCAAGCCTAATAAACTGTGGGGATGCCTCGCCATTCTCGTTCACCTCAACATAGTAGAAGCCCTTCTCGTTTTTTGCCTCATCATAGTTTATGGTTTCCGTGCTTCCCGGATAAACCAGCAAGCCCGTTTTAAACTTGCCGATGTATGGCGCGTGCACGTGTCCAGCAGCGTAATAATTGAAGCCTTCTGGTATAAGCTCCGGTGAGGCTTCAGCCTCCATGTAGGGCAGGTTAAGCTCTGGAATAGCTAAAGCCATGTGAAAAACGAAGATGTTGAACAGGGATGGGTTAGGCGCAGGCTTATTCTTCTCCATGAAGGCTGGAAGCATCTCCTCAGTTTTGCGGCGGGTTCTAAAGTTTGGCACGCCATAAACATAGCAGCAGTCCGGTTTCCGCCAGCAAGCCCCCTCATGTCTTGGGAGGAACCGTATAAGCCCAGCACTGTCCAAGGGGTTCAGAATTGTGCTAGTCACAACGTTTGGCGCCGAGTCGTGGGAGCCATCAACCACCAGCACTGGGATGCCCGCCTCCCGCAGTCTGCTAAAATTTCTGATGGCGTTTTCCAGCGTCACATTTGATGGGCGAGCATTGTGGAATAGGTCTCCGGCAATAACCATGAAAGTTGGCTTCAACTCCAGGGTTTTGTCAACAAGTTCGCTGAAGGCTCTGTCGAAGTCCTCCCTTCTGGCTTCAAGCCCATATTGGGAGTATCCTAAATGCAGATCCGCGGCGTGCACGAAGCTGAAGGCTTTCAATGGCGCCTTTCACCTCGCAAGCCTAACCTACAATAGCGGAGCAAACCCTATTAACGTTTAACCATTAAGGGACAGAAACGTATAAGAGCAAAGCGGCATGCTTGCAGACATCGAAAAGGCTGTCGAAAATGGAGTGCCAGAAGTGCGGAAAAGAAACATTCTTACCCTTTAAATGCCCCTACTGTGGAGGATACTTCTGCACAGAGCACCGCCTGCCAGAAAACCACGAATGCCCGGGGCTTGAGCGCGCCCACATCCCCACAAGGGAATTCATGCTTACATCATCAACGTCACAATTGAAGAGGCAAAGCCCATACGAGTACACCATGACATACTATATTCCAGTTGAACAGGAGAAGAGGTTTCATTTCAGCAGCAAGGAAGTTGCACATCTAGCGGTGGCCGCGCTCCTTGTCGCATGCATAGGACTCTCGTTTGGGCTTTCACCAAGATTTCGCACTAGACTTGGAGGGTTTACTATACTGTTTGTCTTCGCCCTCACGGTAGCCGCCTCATTTCTAGCCCACGAGCTAGCCCACAAGTTCATGGCTCAAAAAGAGGGCTTGTGGGCTGAGTTTAGGCTCGTATTTATCGGTTTAATCTTAACCGTAATATCCATAGTTTCCCCAATCTTTAAGATAATATCACCCGGTGCCGTGGTGATTTTCGGATTCGCCAAAAAAGAGAGTGTTGGAAAAATATCCATGGCTGGACCTGCCACCAACATAGCGTTGTCCCTAATGTTGGCGGGACTAGCCCTTGCAATCGAACAGCCCGTTTTAATGTATGCGTCCGCCATAAACGCTTGGATAGCCCTCTTCAATCTAATCCCCTTTGGAGTTCTGGATGGCTACAAGGTTCTAACGTGGAGCAAAAGCATGTGGGGACTAGCCTTCACAGCAAGCCTTGCCCTAACAATACTAACCTACATGCATTTGCCTTTCTAAATAAGTTCTATTGTGACGTGAACCTCTTCTGGAACGCGGATCCGCATGATCCGCCTCATAACACGCTCTTCAGCGTCAATGTCTATGAGACGCTTGTGGATGCGGAGCTCCCATTTGTCCCATGTGGATGTGCCCTCTCCACAGGGCGACTTCAAAACTGGAACCTTAAGCCTTTTCGTTGGAAGCGGAACGGGCCCAACTATTTTCACCCCTGTCTTTTCGGCTATGGCCTTCAGTTCCTGGCATACCTCTTCCAATTTCTTGTAGTCTGTGCTTGTTAAGCGTATGCGCGCTTTTCTGACCATGCCTTATCATTCACGCCTCAGTCAAACATGTTTTCCCGGTGGAATACCTTTAGACAACAAAGCACAAATAAAAACTTATCGAAGAATAGAACCACATAAAACACAAAACTTCAACATTTACAGGCAAAAAGGGGATTAGTTGTGCACAGGAGCATGCTGCTGAAGGTTAGAGGCATCCTAATGGATCTTGACGGCACAATAGTGGACTCTAGGGAAGCCTATATGGAAGCCCTAAAAAGAACATGGGATGCCCTTGAACTTAAAAACTTCAATCCAGCCATCGCCCTAGAAATTCCGAGGAGACTAGAGCAAAATCAGCCCATAAACGATCTAATAGGAGGAGTTGATGCCGAGAAGTTTCTTGAAGTCTACCTTAAAACTTATTATGCTATAGCTGGAAGCAAGGCGAAGCTTTTGCCAAACGTTCCGAAAACCCTCGAAGCCCTTTCAAAGAAGGTGAAGCTTGCCCTCCTAACAATGCGGCACGCTCCAAAAGATGAGGTTAAAAGGGAGCTTGAGAAACTTGGCATAGCAAAGTACTTCCACTGCATAGTTACAGCATTAGATACGCCGCTCCCAAAACCATCCCCGAAAGCCATAGCAGTATGTGCAAGGAAACTCGACTTGAAAATAGGCGAATGCGCCGTTGTAGGCGACTCCGTCTGCGATATAAGAGCCGGGAAAAACGCCGGAGCCAAAACCGTGGCAGTTTTGTCCGGGATATTTTCGATGGAGGAGCTTGCAAGAGAAAAGCCGGACCTCATCTTAAGGGATGTGAACGAACTTTTAGATGTTTTAGGCTAGCTTCAGACACGCTGAAATATTACAGGACGGGCAATATGGCTGAAAACCACTTAAGAATCTTATAGAAGATACCATAAATAAAGCTTAATTAAAACTTTGAAGCAGTAAATAGTGGGAGAGGGCTTCGAAAGACGATGAATTTCATTGAAATACTGCTATCTGAAAAGCTTAAAAATAAGAATCCGATGCTGGATCTTTTCGGAGCGGACCGCAAGGTTCTCCAAATAGCATGCCAAGACCTTACGAACTACCTTAAAGTGCACTGGAATTTGGTGGGAAAAGAGGCGAGCGAGTGGGAGCTTGTGGATAAGCTCGAGGAGTTTTACCATAAAGAGCCAAAGGAGCTTGAGGAGTTCCTAGACCTTTGGACAAGCATGTGGCTTAAAAAGTGGAGCGAAAGGGTAAAGCTCCTAATAGGCAACGAGGACTCCAAAAAGTGGGACAAAGTGACAAAAATCTTAAGCAATGCTGAACCATTGTGGAGGAGACTGCCAAACCGCAGAGAACTACAGGAGGTCGTGATTTCAACACTTATCAGGAATGGGGAAATCTGCGGTACATCAATTCTCGCCGAAAACCTATTGAAGATGGAGTTGGGTGAAAATAAGAGGAAGTACTCCACGGAAAAGGAGCAAATTCTAAACCTTGTTAACGACGCCCTGCGAAGGGCTAGAGAGTTGACTCGAAGCAAGGGACCATTAATCTTCGTCAGAATTGATAAGGGGTACTACAACAACTTTCTATAACTATCGGATTCTTTCCCTGTTAAGGTTTTTAGTTTGCCATGAATACCGTCTAATCTTTGTTGATTTGCCATAGCCACATGCGGCGCATCTCTTCTTGGAGACGTTGTAGGCGCGTCTTCCACATCGTCTACATCGTATATGCAATGTTTTGCCAGCACGTTTGCCAAATGACGGTGTCCCCTTTCCCAAGATATTTTCACCTTGGCGGTGGGGATATCAGCACAACATTGTCTCCTCGAACTATGATCAAGCCGAGCTTTTTAACGTTTTCAGCGTCGGTTGTATCCTCTGTTTCCTCGAGAACGAGGTTTAGATGCTGATCGAATCCCTTTAATCTTCCTCTGAGGCTTTTTCCACCCTTGAGTTTTACAAGCACAATTTTTCCGAGATTCTGTTCGAGGATTTCCGTTGTCATCTCGCTCATTTGAGCAGACCTCACTCAAACATCACATAACCTCTTTTATACTTAAACTTGTACCATTTAAACCTATCTAAAGGAGACGCTGGAAAACATGTCTAAAAGCCGTAAAAGGTACTTTTTGAAGGGGCGGGAAGCCAAAGCCTTGCTGGAAGAGGCTTCGAGAAGGCTGAAAATAGACTTGAAGGAGATTTTCGGGTCAAATTTCACTGTGGAATTGGCTGAGATAGATTTTGGCGAAATCTTCCTTATAAACGGCAAGCCAGTTCTCTTTAGGGCGGAAGGAAGCCTATACCCCACTCTGCTCTTTGAGGAGGCTCTTGCTCGAATGCCCAAGGTTGTTGTGGATATGGGGGCTATTCGACACTTATGCAATGGCGCCAACGTTATGGCTCCGGGCATTCTCCATTTTGAAGGAAACTTCGAAAAGGGTGATCTGGTGGTTGTGGTTGACGAAAAATATGGTAAGCCCCTAGTGGTTGGCGAAATTTTATACAACGCAGCTGAGGCGGTCAGGGTTAAGCAAGGTGTTGTCGTTAGAAACTTGCATTTTGTCGGCGACAGGCTTTGGAAGGCCGTCAGGGAGATAGTTTAACGAGGCTGAACCCTAATCCATATTTCAGATTCATAAATCCTTTAATAGCTAAACATCTGTATTCTAAATTCAGAAAATGGCTATATAGAAGAGAGGAGTGAATTGCCGGGTTTAAGTGAACTCTTCCGCAGGTATAAGCGTGAGGAAAAAGCGGCGGAAAGCAAAACTGAAGAGGTGAAGGGTGAACCTTGCAGGACTTTTTTGAAGGCTATGCCTCTCCGCGACCTCTCAGATTTGGATACTGTTAAGAATGAGGTGCGTTCCGGAAATATATTGATTCTAAGGATAACGCCCCTTGCAAATAAAAGCATTGAGGATGTTAAGCGGGCTGTTAATGAGTTGTGTGAGTTCGTGGAATCCCTAGGCGGGGATATAGCCCGTCTTGGCGAGGAACGGGTTGTAGTGTGCCCGCCAAACATTAAGATTTGGAGAGAAAAACCGCAAGTGGCAAGCGAGCCTATGCCTACAGCAGCCTAATCGTCTCCATAACCGAGGGTGCTACGGCAGGTATGCCACACTTCTTTTGAATGAAACTGGTTATGCTGGCTATCTTTGCCCTTTCACCGTGGCATACTATAACTCTTTCAGGTCTCGGCTTCAGCTGAGTTATGTAATTTATTATCTGCCGCCTATCAGAGTGCCCCGAAAAGCCCTCAATAGACTCGACGCGCATCTTAACTTTCACAACGGACATTTTGCCTTCGCTGTCCATCATTGCAACCTCGTTTATGCCCTTCTGAACCCGTCTCCCCAATGTGCCCTCGATTTGGTAGCTTACAAAGACTATTACGTTTCTTTCATCCTCGGCTAGCCCCTTGAAGTATTCTATTACTGGGCCGCCTTCAAGCATGCCTGAAGTCGCCATGATGATGCATGACTCGCCCTCGATGATCTCCTGCCTCTTGCTTGGATGGTCAACCACCGTGAAGTATTCTGACTCGAAAGGGTTGACTCCCTCGTGGAGTATGCTGTTGCGCACCTCACGCCCCAAATATTCCGGGTAAGCCGTGTGGATGGCTGTGGCTTCTGAAATCATGCCCTCAATGAAGACCGGAGCCTCCTTCATAAGCCCCCGTTTCATGTACCCGTCTAGAACAAGCATTATCTCCTGCGCTCTGCCCACGGCTGGAACTGGAATCAGAACCTTGCCTTTCCTCTCCAGAGTTTCGTTTACAATTCTTGCGAGGCGCTCTTCAGCCTCAACCCTTGAAGGCATTATGTCCTCTGGTCCACCATAGGTGCTCTCGGTTATAACTGTTTCAACTCTGGGGAATTCGGCTGTTGCTGGCTCCAGAAGCATTGTTCTCGCATACTTGTAGTCGCCAGTGTAAACTATGTTGTGAAGGCCCTCGCCTATATGCAAGTGCACTATTGACGAGCCTAAAATGTGTCCGGCATTATGCAGCGTCAAACGCACATCTGGGGCTATGTCGGTTACAACGCCATACCTTAATGGAATGGTGTGTAATACACATTCCCGCACGTCTTTCTGGTCGTAGGGCGGTATAATGCCCTGTTTACTTGCCACATCCAAGTAGTCGAGTTGAAGCAGCGTCATAAGGCTTGATGTTGGGGCGGAACAGTAGACAGGCCCGTCATAGCCGTACTTGAAGAGGAATGGTACGAGGCCGCAGTGGTCTAGGTGGGCGTGGCTTACGACAACAGCGTCCAAAGAGTCTATTTCAAAGGCAGGATGGTCAAGTCTTGGAAAGGCTTCGAACGGTTTTAGTGAACCCGGGTTTATGCCGCAGTCCAGAAGTATGCTACTTTCTCTAGTCTGCACTAGGAAGGCGGATCTGCCGACTTCTTGCACTCCGCCAAGGGGGGTTATGCGGACATCGCCGATTTCAAAGGCTCTGGGTCTGAAGATTCTCTCGCCGAAAGTGCGCAGTATCCTTTCCCGCTCCTTGCTTTCAGCGTGAAGAAAATGACGCATGTGAGCTATGATTTTTGAGCGAAGCGGGGGGCTTCTCAAAACTTGGGGGCGCCACTTCGTCCTCTTTATGATCTCCTGTAGAATTGCGCCGTTTTTTCCTATGACCAAGCCGGGTTTTTTGGCTTCGATGATTATTTCTCCAAGGCTTGGGTCGAAGTTTATGTCGGTTACCTCGGCTTCCGGCGGTATTAGTTCGCGGGCTATTTTTTCAGCCTCTTTTTCTGGAAGCCTAACGGAGGGATCGGAGCGGACAACAATGCGTTTTCTTATGACGCTGACTATGTCGGCGATTAAGCTGCTTTGTTCAACGAGAATTTCCGGTTTTTTGGCATACACCGCCAGCATTGGACCTTCATATTCTACTCTAGTCACTTCAGCCTCTTTGGGAACATGTTCTAGGATGTATTGGCTTATTTCGATCTTCTCTTTTTCAGCAGAGTTGCGCGCCAACTTTAACTTCCCTACTTTGCCAGAAGCTTCTTTTTCTCTTCATCCGTTAACTCTCTAAAGCCTTTAGCGTCTATTATGGCGACATTGAAGCTGTCTCCGCTGGCGGCATCCCGTTTCATGGCGGAATCCACAGCCCTAACAACTATGGGTAAAGCCTCCTCAACGGTCATGCCCTCCCTAAACTGGTCTTCGAGGACACCGTAGGCTACCGGCGAACCTGAACCTGTGGCAACGCATTTCTCCTCGGTTAGGCTGCCGAAGGGATCCAGCGAGAAAACGTGGGGTCCTGTCTCGTCAACTCCTCCAACGAGGACCTGTGTGACTAGGGGTATGTATCGTGCCGAGAATAGGAGGTTTGCCACAAGCCTTGCGGCTGAGCTTACGGGTATGGGTCTGCCCGTGTTAAGCTTGTATAGTTGGGCATTAGCCGTCAAAATGTCCACTGTTCTCTGGGCGTCCGCCACGGTGCCAGCAATAGTCATGGCCAAGTGGTCGTCTATCTTGTAAATTTTCTTTCCATGTTTATGCGCCACGAAGAAGCCCATGGTTACTCGGGTGTCGGAGGCTAGGATCACGCCGTCCTTGCAGACGACGCCTACCGTTGTCGTCCCCCTTAACGTCAACTTATCAACTGCTCGATTGTGGACCATTATCATTTTCTCCTAAAATCTGGGCGCACGCCGAATTTGCTTCCCGAGGAAGTAGCACTTGTAATCATGCATGGGTGGTTTATTAATATTGCGTTTCGAAATGAAAGGTTTGCTTAAAAGGGGAAGGTTTCCACCGATTTTCAAAAGAGTTTTAAGGGTCTTGAGGGTTGAAGGTTAGGGTGAAACCCTCAACGTAGTGATTTGAGTTGCCATTAAAACATCATTGGATGCAGCTGCCCAGAGAGGTTATAGTTGGAGAAGGTGTGGTAGAACGAGTTGCCGAAATCTTTCATAGGCTTGGATTCACAGAGTCAGCCCTAATAATCACGGGCTCGAAAACCGAGGAGATTGCCGGGAGAATCGTTAGGTCAATTTTGGAGGATGAGGGCTTAAAAGTTGAAACATTAAAAGTGGAGTCAGCCACATTATGGGATGTAAGAGCCGTTGAGGAGAAGATTAAGGCATCAAAGCCGCAAGTGGTTCTTGGGGTCGGCGGCGGAACAAAAATCGACGTTGCAAAGCTGAGCTCAGCCCGCCAGAACGTGCCCTTCATAAGCGTTCCAACAACAGCCTCCCACGATGGCATTGCAAGTCCCCTCTCCTCCATAAAGGGGTTGGAGAAGCCATATTCGATAATGGCTCAGGCGCCCATAGCCATCATAGCGGACACAAACATCATAATGCAGGCGCCCTATAGGCTTGTCGCAAGCGGCTGCGGCGACGTAATCGCAAAATTCACAGCCGTCAGAGACTGGAAGCTGGCACGCGACGAGGTCGGCGAGTATTATGGGGAGTATGCGGCCAGCCTCGCCTTGATGAGCGCTGAGCTGGTGATGCAGAACGCCCAGAAAATTAAGCCCGGAGACAATGAGGGACTGCGGGTGCTCTTGGAGGCGCTGATAAGCTGCGGGGTAGCCATGAGCATTGCTGGAAGCAGCCGTCCATGCAGTGGCTCAGAACACCTCTTCAGCCACGCCGTCGACATGATTAAGCTGAACACCTCCATGCACGGAGAAAAGTGTGGAGTTGGAACTATAATGATGGCTTACCTGCATGGAGCAGACTGGAAAAAGATTAGGGATACGCTGGAAACCATAGGGGCACCCACGAATGCTGAAGGGTTAGGCCTAACCGAAGAGGAGGTTGTTAAGGCATTATATATGGCGCCGTCTGTTAGGCCGGAGCGCTACACCATCCTAAGCAAGTTAAAGTTAAACATGGAGGAATGTAGAAGGGTGGCTAAACAAACAGAAGTCATTTAGACTTGAGCTTGGGCTTAGTTTTCCTTTGTTTCGGCTTCCTCTTTTGCCGCCTTAAAGGTCTCCGTGAACTTCACCGTAGTGATTTCTGGAAAGAATTTTTGGATGTCTAGGGCTATACCCCTCTTCGCCACTTGTATTCCTTCAAGATAGAAGGCTTCTTCAGGCATTTCTATACTGACGGTTTTGCCTTTCACTGTGAACTTGAACTTTTCCACCTCAACCGAGGGTATTCGACGATGGATTAGGGCGGCAATTTTCTCCTCTTGGGTTTCAAGCTTCTTTTTGACTGTAACCTCGTAAACGAGTGTTTTCCCAGCCAACGGTGGGTTAAAATCCAGTAAAACCCTTCCAGCGCCTATAGCCCTCACAATTGCTGTTTTTCCATCATATTCGAGGCGCATGCCAAGGGTTGGCGTTATACCCTTCGAGGTTAACTGCCTCAGTGGGACACGTCTAACCTTTTCGGGGTCTCTGGGGCCGAAGGCTTTTTCCGGCGGAATTTCAACAACAGTCGGTTTTCCAACTTCCATGGATGGGAAGCTTTCGTCTAGGGCTTTCAGAACCCAGCCTTCGCCCACCACAACAAGTTTAGGCTTGTATATTTCGCCCTCCCGATAGAGACGTTCTTTTTTGGCTACCTCCTCGATGGTTGTGTCGAAAACTTCTCCTGTCTCTTTAACCCTTGCCGTATAGTCCACTAGTATGAAGTCGCCCTTTTGCAAGGCCATGGAGACACCATCTTTATGGGATATTTGCCAAACTAAGCCTAAAGCTCCAATAAAAGCTTTATCTCCCCAAGCCTTTTTGGATTACCATTAATGACTTCCCTTAACAAACCTAAAGTGATAAAAGCCATGTTTGACTCGACCGTTTATGACAAGGACGTCCTTTACAAGAAGTGCATTGATAGAATGATGAAAGTCTTCAAGGGGAAAACGCTCACCGAAAAGATGAAGATTGCCTGCAAGATCTTGAAGGATGAAATCCCATACTACTTCTGGGTTGGATTCTACTTTCCAAGGGAAACCTATCTAGAACTGGGACCCTCAGAGGGGCCGCCGGCTTGTGCTCAAATTGCTTATACCGGTGTTTGTGGGAGATGTGCCCGAAGCGGCAAAACGATAATTGTTCCGAATGTTCATGAGTTTCCGGGGCATATTGCCTGTGATCCCCGATCTAAGTCTGAGATTGCTGTTCCAGTGTTTGACGGTGGGGGCAATGTTGTGGCTGTGCTTGACGTTGACAGCGACGAGTATGGAAGTTTTGATGAAAGGGATAGGGAGTGGCTTGAAAGAATAGCGAAAATGTTAATCGCCTCAAAGTGAACATTACAGCCATCCTTGAAGAGAGAAAGGCGGTAAAGTTTGGATCTTCCAAGTTTGAAGGGCGTTTATGTAGCCGTTCTTCTCCTTGGAATTGTGAGTCTATTGGGCGATGTGGTTTATGAGGGCTCGCGGGGGCTTGTGCCAGCCTATTTGGCTTTTCTGGGCGCTTCATCATTCGTCGTAGTTTTTGTCGGCCGCCTTGGAGAGTTTTTAGGCTACTCTTTGAGGCTCG
>Ga0105163_1000500_pt1 | contig 23232 bp, 18 predicted proteins | sample JNZ110809AmetaG_FD_81531 | JGI IMG/M metagenome (GOLD analysis project Ga0105163, IMG submission 81531) | Hot spring microbial communities from Jinze hot spring, China to study Microbial Dark Matter (Phase II) - JNZ 110809A | ecosystem: Environmental > Aquatic > Thermal springs > Hot (42-90C) >... | reverse complement strand
AACCGTCTCGTACTCCGGTCCTCCCCCCTCTCCTGTGAATGGTGGCTTAGTTATCTTAGTGTATCTAGCGCACGCAATCGGACAACCCCAGCAAACCTCTTCCCTCTGCTTCTCCCAGTCCATAATCTCTTTAGCAATAGTTTCACCACTAGTCTTATCTGCCGTCGGGAACACACCGGTCTGGAAGTTCCTAGTTGGGTAGACCCCGTGAGCGTTGATTATGTTGACTAGAACAGCCGTACCGTACTTCGGTAAAGCCTCACTAGTAACTGCCGACCTTTTTATGAGGTCCATAGACTTTACGACAACTTCTCTAAACTTAGCCTCGTCGGCTACGGGGGGCTTCATATGTCCTCTTACTGCTATAGCCTTAAGCTTCTTGCTACCCCATACAGCGCCGTGCCCTCCGCGACCAGCAGCTCTGCTCTTGTCATTGATTATGTTAGCTATCCTAACCAGCCTCTCGCCAGCAGGTCCTATGCAGGCTACTTTGATTCTCGCAGCCTCGTCTTTACCTACTACAGGAGCTAGCTCCTCCTGTATGATGTCAGTAGTATCATGGGTATCTCTACCCCAAAGGTGCTTAGCGTCCCTAATCTCAGCCTTTCCGTCGTAAACCCAGACGTACACCGGCTTCTCGGACATACCCTCAATTATTACTGCGTCATAGCCAGCGAACTTTAGCTCAGGACCGAACTTCCCACCGCTGTGGGCATCATGTAGAGTATTGTTGAGCGGGGACTTCGTTACAGAACACCACCTACCAGATGAAGGTATCCCCACTATACCCGTGAGAGGTCCTGTGGCTACAATAGCCTTGTTTGCCGGGCCAAATGGGTCGACCCTTGGGTCAACCTCCTTAAATATGTAGTAAGCCCCCAGACCTCTACCGCCTATCCACTTCCTCAAGACATCTTCTGGAGGGAGTGGCTCGTCGATAACTTTCTGGTTCGTCAAGTCTACTCTGAGAACTTTACCCATATAACCCCCAAGTGGCAAAGATTCCACCATATCTATAAACTATATTAACAGTTTTAAACTTTCTGTCCTCAGGATTAGCTAGGTAAGCGAAGATGGGTAAGTTCGAGACTACTGACTGGGTCATAGAGCTGAAAAGTGAAGCACGCCCTAGAGAAATCGTTATGGAGATATCTACACTGTGTGAGTTTAGGTGTGTTCACTGCTTTAGGTGGAGTGCGAGAAACTTCACTGAAACCTATATGGATATGGGTAAGTTCTCCAAGATCTTAGAGAACCTAGTTCAGTCAGGCATCGAGAAGGTCACTCTGACTGGCTGGGGTGAGCCTACGACCCATCCGCACTTCGAGCAAGTGCTAATGTCTCTCAAAAGCCGGGGACTTCAGATAGTGCTGAATACTAACGGGTACAGGTTATCTAAGCTCTATAGAGTTGTAGCCGAGAACGTTGACGAGATAGTGGTCAGTATCGATGCGGCTACTCTCGAGCTCTACGGCAGAGTTCGCGTTGGAGGTGTTCTACCGGAGGTAGTCGAAAGCTTGAGGAAAGTCGTAGAGCTAAAGAGGCTTGAGTTAGTTACGAGACCGACCATAAAGGTTATTTTCACTATTACGAAGCTAAACTCTCATGAGGCGGGAGACCTACTCAAGCTAGCTAGAGAACTGGGAGTTAACGAGGTAATGTATAGCTACTACGTACCACTAGAGGGAGAGCATGGACTTGACTGCTTAGGTGATACTTGCTGCGTTAAGAAGTTTGAGGAGTCCATAGAGAAAGCAAAGAGAGAGTATCCAGAGATGGGACTGAGGATTTCAGTACCCCAGCTTCCCCTCGGATCATATAGATCGTGTCCGTTTGCTCAAAACAAAGCTCTCTACATTCGAGTAGATGGTTCGGTTACTCCATGCCTCTACTACTCGCGCACATGGAGGACTAGGCTATTAGGTGTTGAGAGATCTATAAACGAAATCGTGCTAGGTAGCGCAACCGAAGAGCTCCTAGTGGATATCTGGAGAAACGAATACTCCAAGCTCTACTACAAACTATCCTTTAATGAAATGCCATCGTGCTTTACGTGCATACTAGCAGGCTACTGCGCTCTAACTAGGAGTAACGATGGGGACTGCCTAGGCAACGTCCCAACGTGTGCGCACTGCCCATTCTACCACGGGTTAACGTTCTGCCCCCTTTAAGAACTGCCTGAGCACGATCGGGTTCAAAGAGCCGACCCCATATATCATACCGACCTATATCGATTGATGTTGTTACTTATTTTGGGAAAAATCTGTAAAGGTTTCAACCGCTTACTCACGAGAGTCGACGTCTACATCAAAGAACCCGCTGGAGTTCTTCCTGAGGGATAATCGCTATGTGAAATACTTGAAGTACCCCTTAACGTCTTCAAGGTAGTACGAACTCGAAACAGAGGCGGTTTTATGTGGAGAGACGAAATTAACTCAGTCGACCTGTTATAGCCGGAACTCTTAAACTAGCTTTAGCTATCTTAATAACAACGTAATCGGCCTACAGGTTAAAATACTCAAAGTTCTGAGACCTGAATGACTGCGAGATCGGGTCGTAATGCGTTTTCTAGCCTCCTCCTGCTGGAGGAAAAACGTCTATGACATCACCGTCCTTAACTCTAGTGAGTAAGCCTCCAGATAGCCTCGAGTTTACTCCGTTTACTAAAACGATGAACCTCTCCGTAAATCCCTCGTCAAGTAAGCCTCTAAGTTCTTGGATTTTCTCAAGAATTTCTCTAAGGGTGGAAGTTTCGCCATTAACTGGTACATCGCTTTCCCTCCACCCGACCTTATCTGCTAGGTCCATGTAAACCCTTATCTTAACTCTCAACTCAATAACCCATGTAATATATGAAAACAGGTATTAAAGATTCCTATGGACCGGGTCTCATCTCTATCTACAAGAGGAGATGGTTTGTTCGGGACTGAGTTCACTGACGGCTCTAATCTCTACCAGCATATCATAGTTAGCTAGAGCTTGACCAGTAAGGTCTCTACGATACGTAGCTAAAAGTAGAAAGAATATAATGCAATAAGCGCGTCGTTCTCGGGTGATAGCGTGAGTTTAGAAGACTACCTTAAGTTCCTGACTACTCGAAGGAGTATTAGGAAATACAGAAAGGATCCTGTGACACTAGACCAGCTGATTAAAGTTATCGATGCCGCTAGATTCGCTCCCAGTGCGAGAAATAGTCAGCCATGGGAGTTCGTTATAGTAGTAGACCTAAAGACAAAGCACGACCTAGCATCCATCTACCCCTGGAGGCAGGCACTTCACGACGCACCAGCAGGTATAGTTGTTCTCTGCGATGAAACCGCCTCGCCCACGTTCTACATGTTGGACTGCGCTAACGCTGTAACATACCTAATGCTGGCAGCGCACGCGCTCGGGTTGGGGACTGTGTGGCTAGGCGTAGGAGAAAGGGAGAAACCTATAGTTCAAGAAATAGTGAGAGCCCCCAAACACAAGATTCCTATAGCCATAGTTGCCATAGGCTGGCCAGACGAAAGCCCTAAGCCGAGACCTAGAAAGCCGGTTGAGGATATAGTCCACATAAACAAGTATGGAAGCCGGCTCTTAAGCAAGAGTTAGGGTGCGAAATAGCTGGCACTCCAGTTCGAGATAGCCTGCTAACGCAGTAAGCACTCAGTAAAGCGGGGTGTTGTAGCAAGTGATTGAGGACTTAGTGCTGAGGGTTGTAGTCTACGGCCTCATACCAACCATAGCAACTGTTTTTGGTTCTGTCCTCGTTTTTCTACGCGTGAGTCTGGACGAGAGGTTCATTGATGTTGCCCTAGGATTCGGCTCCGGTCTCATGGTCTACGTAGCGTTTGTAGAGCTCCTCATCCCGTCGATTGAAATTGGGGGGCTACGGCTTTCGCTACTGGGGTTTACGCTCGGTTTTATCTTAATTAAGTCCATAGACGTCTTCATCCCACATACTTGGGTCGTTCGCAAGAAGGAGAACCGGAACCTGGTTCTTGTCGCCCTAGCTATAGCAATACACAATATCCCAGAAGGTCTAGCAGTTGGCGCCACATCTATACACAGCCCGGAGGCGGGCCTAGCTACTGCTATAGCAATAGCAGTACAGGACGTTCCTGAGGGTCTAATAGTGTCTCTATCCGTCGTAGCCTCGTCGAGGAAGGCCTCGCTAGGCTTCCTCGCTGGAGTGCTTAGCGCAGTATCAGAGTTCTTCTCCGCAATAGCTTCTCTCATAGGGCTTGTCGATACAGCAGTTACTCTCCCAGTACTCCTAGCTCTATCTGCTAGCGCCATGCTGTACGTAGTAGTACACGAGGTAGCTCCCGAAATCTTCGGACATGAACACGACGAGTACGCTACACTCGGGTTCGTAGCCGGACTCCTGACAGGCATGGTCATATAGAGCTGGTGTACTCACTCTGTGACGCTATAGTACGCAAACTAAGGAGCGAGTCTCAAACCATTGCTCACTAGAGCAACTAAAGCCTCCACAATCTGTCTTGCGGTCCCACCTAACCCGAGACTGAGAATAGATATAATTTTTCTGCTAATTCCTGTAGTGGGTTTAAGCCTTGGTAGAAATTCGTAAGGTAGCTATTGTCGGGTTCGGCACTATGGGTTCAGGTATTGCTCAAGTCTTTGCTCAGGCAGGCTTTACAGTTGTAGCTGTAGATGTCTCTGAGGAAGCGCTAAAGAGGGGGTTAAACCTCGTATGGGAGGGACCGTTCGGCTTAAAGAAAGCCATCGAGAGAGGTAAGCTAACAGAGGAGCAGGCACGCGAAGCTTTGTCTAGGATTAGCAGTACGACAAGCATTCAAGAGGCTGTAAGAGACTCTGACTTAGTTATTGAGGCCGTTTTCGAGGACCTTGATGTTAAGAGGAAAGTCTTTAAGGAAGTAGATGATGCTGCTCCACCTAACGCAATCCTGGCTAGCAATACCTCGACTCTCAGCGTGACGGTTCTCGCAGCAGTAACTAGGAGACCGGATAGAGTAGTGGGTATGCACTTCTTCAACCCTCCGCAGGTTATGAAGCTAGTTGAGGTTGTGAGAGGGGTTCTCACATCTAACGAAACGGTTGAGACAGTGAAGTCCCTAGCTGAGAAACTTGGTAAGGTCCCTGTAGTGTGTAAAGACTCACCGGGCTTTATAGCTAATAGAATCGGTGTGCTACCTATTCTCGAGGCCATAAGGCTATACGAGAGTGGTGTCGCAACTGCTATTGATATCGATCAAGCTATGAAGTTAGGCTATAACTGGCCGATGGGGCCACTAGAGCTAGCAGACTTCATAGGTCTCGACGTCCTCTTAGGGATTGCAGAGATACTATATAGAGAAACTGGAAGCCAAGCTTACCACCCACCCCCTCTATTAAGGAAGCTTGTCGCTGCGGGGTACCTTGGGAGAAAGTCGGGCAGGGGGTTCCATACCTATAGGTAGGGTGATCGGTACGGAGATGAAGTACGTAGCTTACGAGAAGAGGGAAAGGGTAGCCATCATATCCCTAAGCAGGCCTGAAAAGCTTAACGCGCTAAATCGGGAGGTTCTGGCAGATCTGCGAAAGGCATTAGAGGAAGCAGAGAGGGATCCAGAGGTTAGGGCGGTGGTTATTACGGGAACTGGTAAGAGTTTTTGTGCTGGTGCAGACATCACAGAGTTTACTAGAGGTTCTGCAGACATCGGAAGGTTTATTGAGCTAGGTAGAGAGGTCTTCGAGTTCATCGAGAACATGTCTAAGCCTGTTATAGCAGCTGTTAACGGCTATGCTTTAGGAGGTGGATTCGAGCTTGCTCTCTCCTGCGACTTCGTAGTTGCGTCCTCGAACGCGGCATTCGGGTCTACGGAGATTAATCTCGGAATTACGCCTGGGTGGGGTGCTACTCAGAAACTAGCCGCTATAGCTGGTCTAGCTAAAGCGAGAGAGATCGTCATGCTCGGTGAGGTATTTTCAGCAGAGGAGGCCTTAAAGCTGGGAATAGTACATAAAGTTGTTCAACCGGAGAGACTAATGGATGAAGCTATAGCTCTCGCAACAAAGCTCTGCCAGAAGAGCCCGGTAGCCCTCTCTATAGCCAAGTTAGTAATCAATAGGTCCGTAAGGGCTATCCTAGCACCCGGCCTAGAACTCGAGAGGTCGATGTTCTACGTGGCTGTATCATCTGAGGAAGCTAGGGAAGGTGTGTCGGCTTTCTTAGAGAAGAGGAAGCCTAAGTGGCAAAGCTAACTTCCCCAGTAGACTTCCCTTCATCAATTCTTCTTTTTAGAAACAGCTGGGTTAGCGCACGTGCGTGGGCTTTTGAAGCAGGAGTGGTTATCACTGGGAACTCGGGGGCAATCTGGTGCTTCATAGCGAAGAGAGATAAGTAATACTCTAGCTTATATTGAACTCGATAATTCTGTAATGGTGTAGTAGTTGCCGCTAGATTTTGAGTTTACTAAAGAGCAGGAGGACATAAGGTCGACAGTACGAGAATTTGCGGAAAAGTATATTGCTCCGAAGGTTGTGGAGTTTGAGGAAAAGCAGGAAATACCTATAGAAATCACTAGGGAGATGGCAAGACTTGGTTTATTCGGAATTCTCTTTTCTGAGAAATACGATGGCCTGGGGCTAGACCCGGTTACAGCAGGTATAGTTCTAGAGGAGATAGTTAGAGCTGACATAACGTTTTCACTAGCTGTGGCTTATTTGGTTCACACATCGTGGGGTTATGTCGCGTATAAGTACGGCAGCGATGATTTCAGGGAGGACGTTATACGGAAAGCTGCTAGAGGCGACCTCTGGGTCGGTATAGCTACTACAGAACCTGGGGCTGGCTCAGACCTTGTGGGAATAACTACTACAGCTAAGAAGAATGGAGACGGGTATGTAATCTCAGGTGAGAAAGCGTACATTTCCGGAGTTAGAGAAGCTAGAGAGAAGGATGCTTGGTTTGAGCTAGGTGGTGGACATGTTACACTGGCTTATACAGATAAGACTAAGCAGCATAAAGGTATGAGCTTGTTCTTCGTACCGCTAACTGACCCTAACATTACGATTAGGTTAGAGAAAGAGTTCGGGAGGAAGGGTTGGTCGTTCGGTAGCTTCGTACTCAACAACGTTAGAGTACCCGAAACCTATAGAATAGGAGATGAGGGCAGAGGCTTCTACATAGCTATGGAGGGATTCGACCATGCGAGAGCCTATATTGCTTTAGCATGTGCTGTAGGAGGTAAGAGAGCTATAGAGCTTGCGGCTGAATACGCTAAACAGAGGAGGGCGTTTGGAGAGCCTGTGGCCACGTTCCAGGGCATACAGTTCCAGTTAGCCGACAACTGGGCTAGACTTGAGGCAGCTCACGCTCTAGCGTATAAGGCCCTGTGGGCTCTAAAGATGGAGCAGGAAGGTAGAATCGGTAGGTTCGAGGTCACTAAGATAGCTGCTTCAGCAAAGCTCTTCGCTGTGCAGGCCGCTAAGGCAGCTATAGACGACGCTCTCAGATGGTATGGTGCGTACGGCTACACTGAAGAGAACCCAGTGGCACTAGCTCTCAAAGCTGTTAAGAGCTACGACTGGGCTGAAGGTTCTCTCGATATCATGAGGCTTATAGTTGCTCGCGAAGTACTAGGGAAAGAATACATAGCTAGAAGAAGGTAGTTGAGTATAACAGCTTAAAGCTACTAGTACTACGGGTGAGTGCTATTCCAGTAAACATAGTCGTGTTGGTTAAGCCAGTCGTAGATCCAAAAGCAGTAGTAAGATTCAGACCAGACGGAACGATAGATAGGTCGGCTGTAAAGCTCGTAGTGAACCCCTACGATAAGTACGCTGTTGAAGCATCTATTCAGCTCAAGGAGAAACTCGGTGGTAAAGTAGTGGGTGTAGCCATGGCGCCCCCGCACGCAGTAGACGCTCTCAGAGAAGTGCTAGCGATGGGTGTTGACGAAGTAGTTCTTCTCAGTGACCCTCGGTTAGCAGGGTCTGACACTCTAGCTACTTCATACGCTCTCTCATTAGCTGTTAAGAAGATTGAGCAGGAGCTGGGAATAGTAGACCTTGTTCTCTGCGGAATCGAGTCCTCAGACAGCAACACAGGGCACATAGGACCTGAAGTAGGTGAATGGCTCGGTATACCTAGTGTATCATATGTCGACAAAATTTTGGAGATTCACGATGGTTATGCTGTGGTCAAGAGACTGATTGAAGGAGGATACTCTGTTATGAAGGTAAAGCTCCCTGCGGTCTTGAGTGTTGCTGGCACCAGCTATCAGCCCAGGATTCCATCACTGAGGGAAGTACTAGCCGCTAGGCGAAAGCATATAGACGTGTGGAACGCTGATGCGGTCGGTCTAGACCCGTCCTTAGTTGGTTTGGTGGGATCTCCTACTAGAGTAGTAAGAATGTGGAGGATCGAGATCAGGAGGAGAGGTAAAATATTCACCGATTCAGATGTCGATGTCGCTATTGAGAAGCTCATAAGCGAGCTAAAGAAAGATGGAGTCTCGCTAGGGGTGTAGCAGAAATGTCGAAAAAGATACTTGTCTACGTAGAGACCCTGGAGGGACTGCCGGCGGACCACTCCCTCGAGCTTCTAGGTAAAGCTGGAGACCTCGCTAATAAGGCAGGACTTAATATCGGTGCGATACTAGTCGGTCACAAGATTAGAGATGTCGCTGAAGAGCTGATATACATGGGTGCTGACGAAGTACACATAGTTGACGACCCGAGACTTGACTCTTATAAGCTGCTACCGTATACTAGTGCCATAGTAGAAGTAATCAAGAAAGTGGAACCCGAAATCGTGTTGTTCTCAGCTACCGTAATTGGTCGCGAGCTAGCTCCTAGAGTTGCCGCGAGACTTAGAACCGGGATTACTGCTGACTGCACTGATGTAGATATAGGTGACTGGGTAGACCCTGGAACAGGTAGAAAATACGAGAAGATCTTATACCAAATAAGACCTACGTTCGGCGGCGAAATCATGGCCGCCATAGTGACACCTCAGCGTAGACCTCAAATGGCAACAGTTCGCCCAGGCTTGTTTCCAGTCCCTCCAAGGAACGAGTCTAGAACTGGAAAAGTTGTTGAGTGGAACGTGAATATACCGGAAAGCGAGCAAAGCTTAGTTGAAGTACTCGAAGTCAAGAGAGAGAAAAGAAAGGTGGACCTCAAGTCTGCTAGAGTGATAGTATCTGGAGGCAGAGGCTGCGGTGCTAGAGGCTTCGAGCTCTTAAGAGAGCTAGCTAAAGTACTTAACGGTGAGGTTGGAGCATCTAGGGCAGCAGTAGATTCTGGCTGGATACCGTACGACCACCAAGTCGGCCTAACGGGTCAGACAGTCAAACCGGATGTTTACGTAGCTATTGGGATCTCTGGTGCTGTTCAGCACGTTGTCGGAATGAAGGACTCGAAAATAGTGATCGCCATCAATAAGGACCCAGAAGCACCGATATTTAGGATAGCTGACTACGGAATCGTGGGCGACCTCTTCGTTGTCGTACCTAAGCTAATTGAGAGGCTGAAGACGAGGACTTAACCACGTTAGACAGATATAAGTACTTTTTCATGAATCAAAGCACTCTATCCTGCATACATGAGAAACGCAAAAGAAGAGGTCTGAAATTTACTGATGAAGGTTCGTCGTGCTCAAGCTATTATTTTAGTTTTTAGTTGTTTCTGGGAGTGTTGAGTATGGGCGGATTCGCCGGCAAAATCTTAGAAATAGACTTAACTAGGCAGACTTACAGCATACAGTCACTTAGAGAAGACTGGGTAAGGCTGTACTCGATGATGGGCTATGCCGTCAGACTCTTGTACGAAGATGTTAAGCAAAAGGGTAGGATAGACCCGCTAGGAAGTGAGAACCCCCTAATTATAGTCGCTGGACCGTTCGTTGGAACCTACCTATCTGGGTCTAAAACGGCTTTTGTAACCATTTCTCCTCTCTCCGGTTACTTAGGGAAAAGCATGATGGCAGGTTCTTTTGGCACTATGATCAAGAAGTCTGGTTATGACGGTATAGTGCTACGTGGGTTATCTGCTTCACCAGTCTACATCTCGATAGTTAACGGAACAGTTGAGATCAGACCCGCCGACCACCTTTGGGGAAAGAAGACTTCTGAAACCTTTAAATCTATAGAAGAAGAGGTCGGAGTTAAGAACCTAAAGATAGCAGCCATCGGGCCGGCTGGTGAGAACCTTTGTAGGTTCGCTTGCGTAATCTCCAACGAGTACAGAGTTGCGGGGCGGACAGGGGTAGGAGCGGTCATGGGCTCTAAGAAGGTGAAGGCTATAGCAGTATACGGTGAGTCCACTATTTCAGTCACAGATAGGAAATCTCTATCAGAACTTATCAGGAAGCATGGAGAGGCCTGCCTTAAGTCCCCGAGAGCTAGCGCCCTTAAGTCTTACGGCACTGCTGGAGGTTTAGTTACCTACGTTCTAGACGGTAACGTCCCTATAAAGAATTGGTCTAAGGGGGTCTTCGAAGACCAGGACCCTGCTAGAATTAAAATAACTGGCCAAGTAATGCAGCAGATCTATAAGTCTAGAGGAAAGCCCTGTGGTACAGAAGTTCCCTGCATCATTCAATGCCACAGGGAGGTTTACTTGGATAATGCTTGGTTTAAGCATCCCGAGTTTGAGACTTTAGCATTATTGGGAACAAACATACTAATCAACGACCCGAGTGCTCTCATAACTATCAATAGAGCTTGCGATGAACTAGGTCTCGACACTATATCCACTGGTGCCGTAATAGGTTGGGCTATGGAGTGCTATGAAAGAGGGTACATAAAGAAATACGATGCAGGTTTTGAACTAAAGTGGGGTGATGTAGAGTCTGCGCTAAAGTTAGTTAACATGATTGCTTACAGAGAAGGTATAGGCAATATTCTAGCCGACGGTGTGGCTAGAGCCTGCAAGAATATACACCCAGATACATGCGACTTCGCACCACATGTCAAGGGTCTCGAAGTACCAGCTCACCACCCAAGGAGGTACCACACTATAGGACTAGTTTATGCTACGTCCAATATCGGGGCAAGCCACCTACAGGGCATGACGTTTCTTTTAGAGAGAGGTGTAGCACTACTACCTGAGTACGGCATAGGAGAGCCCCCGAAGGGCCTTGAAGATAAGGTTAAGTCGGTTGTAATAACACAGAACCTCTGTAACTTCTTAGACTCTGTGGGTATGTGCAAGTTCCCGGTGTTTGGTGTTATAGACTTCGACCATGTGGCTAAGGTCTACTTCACCATAACTGGGTACAGCGCCAATAAGGATGAAGTAATAAGGTTAGGGGAGAGAATATGGTATCTGGAGAGATTACTCAACTTAAACCTGGGGCTTAAGGTACTTGAGGATATATTGCCTAGTAGGTTCTCAAGAGAGCCGCTCAACGAGGGACCGGTCAGGGGCTCGGTATGCCCCATAGAGGACATGGTTAAGCTTTTCTATAAATATAGAAAACTTGATGTGGAAAGCGGCTATCCGGATCCCGCTAAGCTGAGGGAGTTGGGACTAGATGTGGGATTATAATGACTAACGGAGAGGATAGTTACGAACTAGAGGTGTTAGTATACCCTGATGGAAGGTTGCTTAAGGTGAAGACGAACTCTCCGTTAATTAGCGTCCGCGACCTCCTTAAGGTCCTTGAAGAAACTGGAATCCCGCGCGACCACTACGTAATAGCGGCGGAAGGCAGAATCCTCTCTATGGAGGAAAAAGTTCAAGCGGGAGCACGTGTCCTACTCTTGCCTCTCGTTATGGGGGGTTAGGTCGCTTCTACCTCTTTAGTGACGAAAGGATTATATTTCGAAGTCCGATAGGCTTTTCATAGAATAACTCCTTATTCATCTCCCTAACGTTCCTGCTGATTTTAGGTTTGAACTCCATTTTAGAGAGAATGTGCTTATCTATATCTATCCCTGGTGCTACTTCAACTAGCTCTAGACCGCCCTCGGTAAGCCTGAAGACGGCTCTCTCGGTTATATATAGCACGTTCTGCCCTCTAAGTACTCCATGAGAACCGCTGTAGACTACTTTGTACACTCTCTTTACAAACTTAATTACGTCACCATCATCGATTATCTCGAGACCACCGCTCGAGGTTTTCACTTGCCTGCTACCCGCAGTAAACTCTCCAGCAAATAATAGGTTTGGTGCTCCAAAGGCTATGACTGGAAATCCGCCAGCTCCCGGCATTCTACCTGGGAGGAAAGCCGGGTTCACGTTTCCTTGAGGATCTACCTGTAAGAACCCTAAGGAGGCTGCATCGATTATCCCTCCTTCGTATAGAGAGAACATGTCCGCCATAGGTACTAAAGCAAAGAACCCTCTTGACGCTCCAAAGTCCGGTCCTGTTAATGCTATGCCGCCGAACGGGCCCGATTCGACTGTTGTAAAGACGAAGTCTCCAATACCTTCCTCGGCAAGGACCGACGCTACTTCGGCAGGAATCCCTATCCCTAGGTTTACAAGGATAGGTCTACCTACCTCTATTACGAGTGTTACCAGCTCAATGGCAACCCTTCTAGCGATAATCTTTCTGACGCTCAGTGGGAGCATGGAAGCTCTCGTTGCTTCCTCTGGGGGCATAAGTTCCCCAGAGAGTGCTGGGTCGTACAAAACTGAGTACGTCTGCCCGTGGTACTCCAAGAGCTCTGGAGATGTGACTACGTAGTTTACTAAAGGCCCAGGAACGTGGACCTCTCTAGGTTTTATGGACCTCAACTTAGCAAGCCTCTTCACTTGAGCAATAACGATCCCTCTATCTGGTGAAGACCTTGCTGCTTGGGCTATACTTAATACGTTAAGAACAGCACTCTCGTGTTCCATCGATAGGTTTCCTTCTTCATCAGCTGTTGTAGCACGAATTAGAGCTACTGTAGGCTTCGGGCAAGAGTATAGTAGCATCTCCTCATCTGCTATCGTGACTACGTCAACCCTACATGTGCGCTTCTTAGCTGCGAGCTCGTTGAGAAACCCTCCCTCTAATCTTGGGTCAAACATAGTGTTAAGCCCGACCTTAGTGATTAGACCAGGTCTCCCGGCAGCTACTTCTCTGAACCAGTGGGAAACTACACCGATCGGCCAGTTATATCCTTCAATTAAGTTTTCCTCAACTAGCTTTGAGATGCTTGGAACCCATCCATAGTACGGAATTAAAACTCCACGTAAAAAGGCATAATCCATGTTTTCGATCATCTTTCTCCCTATAGCGTCGAGTCCTCTACCCGGAGTGCCAGGACAGGTTTCAGCTATAATGAAGAGGTTCCTTGGGTGCCCTGTCTGCTCGTATAGCTCATATAGCTTAAGCAGTAGGTAAGCCGGAGTAGCGATCATGTTGAACCCGGAAATCGCTACGATAGAACCGTCCTTAATAGTACTTAGTGCTTCATAGGGATCGACCACCTTACGCAACTCCCTCACGCCAACACCCACTACCACTAGTAGCTAGGGAAAAAGAAGTACTGCTATATAACAAAGCCTTACGCAAAGTTGCCTAGGAAGCCACCTAACTCAAAGAAACTGGCACTGTAACCACATCAGGCTAAATAATGCTGTCTTACTGTGCTATTGAAGATACGGACAAAGTGTTTTGGTCGATCTCTTTGTCTTTTTTTCTTTCGGTGTAGAAGCGGTTTTCGGGGGGAGTTTGCTGCCGTACGAGCTAGTTAGTGAGCTAGTTATTCCGGTGTTTAGGGGGATCTTAGCTCATAAACTGAGCGATAAAGGTCTGAGTCAGATGAGGATCTCCAGATTGTTGGGTATTTCACAACCTATGGTAAGTAGGTATTTAAGCGTTCCCATACCTAAACTCTTAGAAGACCTCCGGGAGTTAGGTCTAGACGTAGATGATGTTGTCAGAATTACTGACGCTTTAGTAGAGAAGCTAGTTAATGGTAACTACCTTGAGTATCTAAAGCTATTAGGTAACTACATTAACTCGATATTGAAAAGAGGTCTCATGTGCTGTATCCATAGGAAGACTACTCCCACTATACCTCTGGATTGCGGTGTGTGCCGCGTGCTTTTTGAAGAAATTGCGGATCCCTACGTCGAGGAAGTTAAGACTGCTTATGAGGTCTTAAGTCTTCATCCCAGAGGCCACGAGCTTGTCCCAGAGGTGGGAATGAACATTGCCTCAGCCCCACCAGAAGCAGTTGATTTTAGAGATGTTGTCGGATTTGCGGGTAGGATAGTCCGGGTGTATAACAAAGTTGTAGCAGCAGGTGATCCAACTAGAGGAGGTAGTAGACACACGGCCAGCGTACTGCTAAACGTAATGAAGAGGTTCCCCAGCATAAAGTCTGTCATAGTTATTAAGTACAATAATGAGTGTATTCAAAGACTTGTCACTAAGGGGTATAGTGTAGTTAAAGTTGGTCCCCACACTTCTGAGCGAGAGCTTTTTAGTGAGCTCGAGAAGGCAATGGAGATTCTAGATAAAGCTCCTGATGCCATAGCTGATACAGGTGGTATAGGAATTGAACCGGTAATGTACGTCTTCGCCTCAAGTGCCGTTAAGGCTGTGAAAAAAGCGTTGATGTGCGTTGAAAGCTGAGTAACTGCTTTCCTTCACTGGTGAGTCTGAACTCGATTAGCTCAGTACACTACTGCGCCAAGCAGGCTCTATCTTATAGACTACCTTAAAATATGGCAAACGATTTATTCGAATTACTAGGATAGAGGTTCTAAGGTGTGGTTAGAGTGTTTACGTATTAAGCACTCCTATTAGGTTTTCTGCTACAGACTAAGTGATGAGGTATGGTGATAGAAGTAAGAGGCCCGCATCTCTACATCGGAGGTATGAGAGCTATCGATCTAGCGGAAAAATTCGGGACCCCCCTTTACGCATACGACAAAGGAGTTGTTATAGATAACTTTAATAAAATCGCTAAAAGCTTTACCTATAAAAACGTTGAGGTACTTTATTCTTGCAAAGCAAACAATAACCCCGGAATACTGACTACCCTCAGAGACCTCGGGGCTGGACTGGATTCTTCATCACCGTGGGAAGTAATGCTGGGCCTCATGCTTGGTTTCCAAAAAGAGAAGATCATGTTTACTGGAAGTGGTGTTACCGATGAAGAAATGAAGTATGTTCGCGGAGAGCTAGGTGTTCTAGTAAATATAGATTCCATATCCCAGTTGAGAAAGTACGGCAGGCTGTTCCCGGAGACAGAGGTATCGATAAGGATAAACCCTGGTTTTGGTTGCGGATATCACGAGTTCACTACTACGGGAGGTCTCACCAAGTTCGGCATAAACTTAGATTCATTGAGTAAAGCTTTAGAGATAGCTAAAGAGCATAGACTTAGGATTGTAGGTCTTCACACACATATAGGGTCCGGAGTCTTCGCTGTAGAGCCGTACCTCAAAGTAATAAAACTGCTTTTAGATATTGCAGTAAACCTCCGCGACCTAGAGTTTATTGACGTAGGTGGTGGGATGGGGGTTCCATACAAGCTTGGAGAAACTGAGTTCGACTACGTCGCGTTTGGACGCATGGTTTCAGAACTAGTGGAGGGTTACTCTAAGAGGGCTGGCGAGGTCAAGCTGAGAGTCGAGCCTGGAAGGTTCATTGTCGGTAATGCAGGTATTTTATTAACTAGGGTAGTAGAAATCAAAGTCGTAGAGTTCGGTGGCTTGAGAAAAGCGTTCGCTATAGTAGATACCAGCATTAACCATCTCGTTAGGTCAGTAATGATGGACACGTACTACGAAGTGGTGGCCGTATCTAAGGCGAGTACTCAGCACAAAGTCGAAGTCGACGTAGTCGGCAATCTCTGCATGGCTGGAGACATAATAGCTAGGGCAAGAGATCTACCCCCATTAGAGGAGGGAGACGTGCTGGCATTTTTGAATGCTGGAGCGTATACCTACAGCATGAGTATGAACTATAACATGAGGCCTAGACCTGCTGAAGTATTGGTGTACGATGGTGTGGTAAGGCTTACACGTAGGAGAGAAAGCTTTGCGGATCTTATATCTACATTCATGATGTAAAACGTGGGACTAGCTTAACGAGTCTCGTGACTATAAATAGCGTTTTCAGCATCTTATCTTCAGCTGGTCTCTATTCGCTTTTAAAGAGCTTGGGGAAACGACATGATAATGAAACCAGACTGTGAACGTAACTATGTCCAATACTGCCCATTTTTTCTAGTTGCGTAACGAGTTGCCGAGTCCGTAGTACTCACCAAGGAGCTTATGCCCTCGAGTAGTATTGAAGAAGCTAGGCTTCCTCTGAACTATCCAGAAGCATGCAACGAGCTAGATCTAGAGGAAGAACTAATCAAGCTTGTATCAGGCTCTCTTAACTATCGGGAGAGATATTAATTGGGGTAGGGAGAAGTAGCATGGAAAGGCTAAGAGCTTGGGCCCAGATAATACATCGGTTATGTTATGATGGTCGCAGTCTATATTGGAGAGATCGATGCCTAATAGCTCGTCCTTAAGGCAAGAAAAAGGTCAAAATATACAAACATGCTTTATATACCCTTTGCCCATATTATTCTTGGGTAAAGGTTTGAATAATTACACTTTTGGTGTCGACGGTCTCGACTCCCTTCTAAGAGGTGCTTTAAGCAGTGGGACCCTGGTTGTAGTTGCTGGTCACCCTGGTTCCGGTAAGACCACTCTGGCGTCTACCATTTGTTACCATAACGCGTTAAAAGGGTATAAGTGCCTGTATACATCAGTCCAGGAAGATAGAGAAAAACTCTTTAAAAACATGAAGAGCTTAGGGCTTGACCTAGAGAGTGCCGAGAGAAAAGGGTACTTAAAGTTTCTACATCTCCCTCTCACAGCATCCGAGAATACTGTAAGCAGCGTCATTATTGAAGTACTAAATAAGAGTATAGAAGAATTCAGCCCTAACGTAATAATCGTAGACTCCGTAACTCCTATCCTAAAGTCTCTGGGCTCCGAGATCAAAGCTAGAGCGGTCCTTCAGAACTATTTCACTGGGTTATCTAGATTAATTAGTGGAGTAGTGGTTCTCATAGCGGAAATACCCCTATCAGAAGAGAGAATAGAGCTAGGTGATATAGAGTTTGTTTCTGACGTAATCATAGTCCTTAGACACTCGGTAGTGAGGCGGCTTTTACTTCGCGAGCTCGAAGTCCGTAAGGCAAGGGGTGCCCCCGTGTCTGTAGCTAAGGTGGTATTCACAATTACAGAAGGTTTCGGATTCAAAGTATTTACTCCACCAGCTCTCAGCGAAATACCGGCACCTGCCCTAGAGAGACCTCTCGAGACCATGGGGTGCAGAACTATAGACAGGAGGATAGGTCCCTTATATAGAGGTGAGCTGGTTTACGTTAAGAGTCCAGGACTTCACTTTCACTACTACGTTCTAGCATACGCACTACTTAGTGCGCTTCATAATAAGGGGAAACTCTTGATCGTAAGCTACGAGAGCTCGCCAGCATACATTTGGTATCAGCTCTCAGAAATGATGAAAGATATGTTTAGGATCGAGATCAAGCCTTCGAAGCTTGAGAGCGTGCTTGGTGAGTTTATTAAAATAGAGGCCTACAATCCAGCAGCTTACCTGCCGGAAGACCTCTACCAAAAGGCTATAGTACTAGCCGACCACTACAAGCCGATGGTCATGCTGTTCTTGGGGAATCCGATAGGTGACGTCACCCCTGGAGATCTGCGGTTGAGGGAGTACAAAGATATACTGATCAACCTGCTTCTACATTTAAAGAGCCGTAAGCTTATTGGGATAGTTATTGAGACAGGAACGAGCGAGTTCTCAAGCGTTATGAGTTCTATAGCAGACATAATAGTAACGATCAACCCGAAGGATACTGCTGGACCACTCTCGGTCGAGTTCACTATATCTAGGAGGATTAGGTCCCCATACACGATAGGCGAGAAAGAGCTGAGATCGTGTCTTGACGAGATATCGGACTTCCTACTAAAGCTATCCCTTACGTAAATATAGTGAAGCACTATTAGCTTGGCAATAAGTGGGATTAAGAGCAGTCATTGAATACTCGCGCTTTCTTCGATCTGAGACCTATACATATCATAAAACATCCCGTGCTTCCCCATTAGCTCCTCGAATGTACCATACTCGACTACCCGACCGTCGGATAGAACTAGTATTCTATCACAGTCTCTAGCTATAGACAACCTATGAGCTATCACAATTCCCGTCCTACCTCTAAGCAACTCGCGGAGTGCGCTCTTGATGATGTTCTCAGTTTCAGCGTCAACGCTTGAGAGAGCCTCATCGAATATCACGATCTTGGAGTCTTTCAGCATAGCCCTAGCTATAGCTATTAGCTGCTTCTCCCCTAGGGACAGCCTCTTACCTATTTCACCGACATCGGTGTAGTACCCGTTGGGAAGTCTCTCGATAAATTTATGTATACCTAGCTTCTCACAGACTTCCACGACCTCCTCGTCAGTTGCGCTAGGCTTTACAACCTTGATGTTCTCTATAACTGTACCCGTAAATAGATAGGTCTCTTGAGGTATGTAGCTGACAAACTTCCTGAGACTACTCCGCTTGACCTTCTTGATGTCGATTCCATCAATCTTTATTTTACCCCCAGACGGTTCGTAGAACTTCACCAAGAGGTTAGCCATAGTCGTCTTACCAGCACCCGTGTGCCCTACTACAGCAACGATCTCGCCAGGCTTAATGTTGAATGTCACATCCTTTAGTACCGGGACACCCGGCTCGTACTCGAACCATACGTGGTCAAACATTACATCACCTCTCACATTCTCAAGCTCTAGCCCTTCATCAACTTCCACCTTCTCAGTTCTAAGAACCTCAAATATTCGGTCTAGAGAAGCGAGAGCTGACTGAAGGGCATCATAAACGAATACGAGCTCATTAATTGGAGCCATCAGCCTACTTACGTACTGCGTAAAGGCCACTAGTAGCCCAACAGTGAGCATGCCAGTCAGGCACAAGTAACCTCCATACGCTATAACTATAGCTAGTGAGAGAGATGACGAGACGTTCATGAGTGGGAAGAACAGTCCCGCCAATACTGAAGCCCTAATCGAAAACCTGTAAACTTCTCGGGAAACTCTATCAAACCTCGTGAGAGCACTCTCTTCCAGTCCAAAAGACTTTATTACCTCGATACCGGAAATGTTTTCTTCAACTACTGTAGTCATCTTAGATACTCTTTCTCTTACTTCTCGCCAGGTTCTCCTTAATCTAACTCCGAGCCTCTTAGCTATAAACACCATTAAGGGAACCGTTGTTAAAGATACGAGAGTTAGCTGAGGACTTAAGTATACCATGACCACTAAAGAGCCCGTCATCGACACTATATCCCCTAGGACGTTCAGTAATCCAGTGACGATCGCTTCGTTAACTACTGACGTATCATTGACCACTCTAGACACTAAGTCCCCTAATTGGTTTTCTTTGTGAAAGTCCAGTGTTGCCCCAATATATTTTCTAAATAGAGATCGGCGAAGGTCTCTAAGAACCCTCTGACCTATAGTTTCGATTTTAATCGTTCTAACTACCATAGCAGCCCACTGCACAAGCACTGTAACAACTAGGAGGGACACTAGCTGCGGGAGTAAGTCTAGCCTTCCCTTCGCTATACTCTCATCGATTACAAGACCCAGTAGGTAAGGAGAAACGAGTAGAGCTATACTGCTTGATACTATCGCTATAGCAACAACTACTACATCTCTCTTGCTTGCTAGAACCAGCTCGACTATTTCACGTATTGATACCGTCCTTGACTTAAGTTCACTAGTTTGCTGACTCATTGCTTTCACCCATCATAGATATGTACATCCTGTAGTACATCCCTCTTTTCCTCATAAGCTCCTCGTGCGTTCCCTCCTCCACTATCTCCCCGTCATTCATAACTACGATCCTATCTGCGAGAGGTACTAGAGAAAGCCTTTGAGTAACTATTATAGCCGTCCTATTCTTCAGGATTTCCTTAAGGTCCTCGACAAGAGCTTTCTCTGTCTCGGCATCGAGGTTGGCAACTGGGTCGTCTAGTAGGAGAATCTTTGGGTTTCTCACTAGAGCTCTCGCTATAGCTATTCTCTGCCTCTGACCACCGGATAGGTCTATACCTCTCTCACCAACGATCATGTTAAACCCTCTGGGAAGGCTCTCTATGAATTTACGTATCTTAGCGACTTCTGTCGCTCTAACTACATCTTCGAATGTCGCACTAGGGTTCCCTAATACGACGTTATCATATATTGTGCCGTTAAATATGAATGGCTCCTGCGGAACGTACCCAACATTATTTCTTATTGTGGAGAGCTTTAGGTTCCTTACGTCAACGCCGTCTAGCAGTATAGCACCCTCATCTGGGTCGTAGAACCTCATAACCAGCTTCATTAAGGTTGACTTTCCGGAGCCCGGGGGTCCTAGTACGAGAAGCACTTCTCCAGGTCTTACTCTCAGGTTGACGTTCTTGAGGGCTTTTTTACCTGAGGGGTACGTAAACGACGCATTAACGAACTCTAGAGAGCCCTCTACCTTGTTTAGGGTCAACGCGTCAGGTCTCTCTTGGACCACGTCTTCAGACTCTATGAGCTCGAAAAGCCTTCTAGCAGATGCGAAAGCTCTCTGGATATCAGTAATCGAGAAGCCCAACATATTTAGTGGTCTTGATAGTGTAGCTATGTAGGTCAAAAACATGGCGAGCCCTCCTACCGTGAGCACTCCTCCCTCAATAGCATACGCACCGTAGAGTATCACTAGGGCAGTGGCGATACCGAATATAAGGATAGTTGAGTTACCGTATATCGCTCTAACCTTTGCGGCCTTTATGTTGAGTTCGGCAAACTTGATATTCTCTTCATCAAATCTTTCCAGCTCGCTATCAACTATGTTAAGCCCTTTTACAGTCTTTATACCGACTAAATTGTTGGTTGCCACCGAGGCAATCACACCTAGCTGCTGTCTTATCGAGTCATAGAGAGGTCTTATGACCATAGAGTAGCGCGCGTAAACGATCACTACTAAAACCATCGAAGATACTGCGACAGCGGTAAGAATTAGGTGTAAGCTGAACATATTGTACGCCGAGAATGCGAGAAGGCTTGTAGCGTAAATGATCATCCTAAGCCTATCTGATAAAAAGTTAGCTACTCTTTCACTGTCATTAGTTATCCTAGAGATTAGCTGTCCAACAGAGGCTCTATCAAAGAATCCGAGGTACTTTCGTAAAACAGACTCAAACGCCTCTAATCTAATCGTGTGAGTTATTTCTTGAGCATACCTAGCTGAGGCGTACCTAACTAAGAAGTTAATGAATCCTCCAGCGGCTGTTGCCGCGACAAGTAGAGCTGCGTAAGTAATAACGTCGCTTAAAGACCCAGATGCGGCACCTCTGTCTATAGCATATCTGACAAAGACTGGTGGCAGGCTTCCAGCGTATCCAGAAATTAAAACTAGAGAAATAAGTAGTAGAAATAGCGAAGCCTTCTTAGACATATAGTGCCACAACCACAGGGCTGTATACACTCTCCTACCACTCAAACTCGCCAATTCTTCATCCAAGTGAAGAGATAGCGAAACGAATTAAAAATTAAACTAGCACATTCTCAAGCTACGGAAAAGCTTATAAACCTTTCTTGCGATTTTATAATGGTGTGACACGTGTCAACTCAAGATCATGTCAAAAAGCTGGAGCTCGTAAAGACGATACTGAAGGACCTTCACAGAGGAGTTGGAGTCGACGAACTTAAGGAGAGGTTTAAACAGGTGCTAGAAACAGTATCGCCCTTCGAGATACCTCTAATAGAGCAAGAACTAGTGAAGGAGGGGATCCCGATAACCGATATACTCAAGTTGTGCGATCTGCATGTAGAACTCTTCAGGGAGTTCCTACAGACCCGAGAGTTAGGAAACGTGCCAATCGGACACCTCGTTTACTTCTTGATTAAGGAAAACGAGCTCTTACTCAAGGAGAGTGAGATACTAGAGATGCTCTCGATGGTCTTATCGGGCAGTGTGGAGAGAGGTGAGGCTGTCAAGTACTTAAGTGAGCTTGCCGCAGTACTTAGAGAATTAAGAAAAGTTAAATACCATTACAGAAAAATACAGATGCTACTGTTTCCATATCTAGAGAGGAGGGGTATCGTAGCTGTTCCAAGAGTTCTGTGGGGTAGAGAAGATCAGGTGGTCGTTAAGCTCAGAGAGCTTGAGGAAGTCGTAGATTCATTATTAAATGAGCAGAACGTTGAAGGCACTGTAAAAGACTTAGCTAGGAGAGCTCAGGAGCTAGCTCGAGAGATTTCGGAACTGGTGTTTAGAGAAAACAAAATACTCTACCCTGCGGCATTAACGCTATTGAGCGAGGGTGAATGGGTAGCTATAGCTGAAGAAGCGGGGAAGTTTCCGTGGTTAGTCCAAATAGATAGCAGAGTATGGAATCCTGCAGAGAAACCCGTAATGCCGTACGAGTTTGCGACCACCGTGTCAGAAGAGCAAATAGAGAAACTGCCTCCGGAGTTTAAGTTTATGGCTATTTCTAGGGGAGTAGAGCCGGATAACTACGAAATCAGAAGAGGTGGAGACCTAGACCTAGGTACAGGTTTTCTAGACACAGAAGAGCTGAGGGGGCTTTTTAGGGCTCTACCGATTGAGATAACGTTTGCTAATAGAGACGATAGAGTCAAGTTCTACAGCGAAAGCATGCTGTCTCGAGGGTTCGACAGAGCGAGGACTATCATCGGAAGGAGAGTTGAGTTCTGCCACCCGCCTAGACTTGAGTTAACCGTTAGAAAGGTCATAGACAGTCTTAAGAGAGGTGAAGCCCCTTACAGGGAGTTCTGGACGAAGAGTGGTGACAGAATACTGAGGGTCATTATAGTACCGATAAAGAACGATACTGGAGAGATCATAGGTACTGCTGAGGTAGTTGAGGACCTAACTGAAGTAATAAATAAGGCAGAGGAAATAAAGGAAAAGGTAGTGGTACTCTAAAATGAGCACGGTATTTGAAATAGCCTTTAGATACGTAGTTCCATCAATTAGGAGGGAGGCAGTACTTGAGCTTCTGCGTAAAGGGTTTTCTAAGGTTGAGGTATCTAGAGCTTTAGGGATATCTAAGTCCCTAGTGAGTAGATACGCAAAAGGAGAAAGAGGTAAGCTACTGGAGGTAGGACACCACCCCGTGGTTAGAAATGCCGTAGACAAAATAGCGTACTTAGTGGAGTCTGGAGAAGCCTCTGAACATAAGATAGAGGAAGAAATAGTTAAGGCAGTCGTGAAGCTCTTATCGGCGAAGGCTTTATGCGGTT
>Ga0105163_1000496_pt1 | contig 23297 bp, 29 predicted proteins | sample JNZ110809AmetaG_FD_81531 | JGI IMG/M metagenome (GOLD analysis project Ga0105163, IMG submission 81531) | Hot spring microbial communities from Jinze hot spring, China to study Microbial Dark Matter (Phase II) - JNZ 110809A | ecosystem: Environmental > Aquatic > Thermal springs > Hot (42-90C) >... | reverse complement strand
CGTGATCCAGTTGCTGTGGAACGACCCCGACGAGTCGATTGAGTGGTTCGGTCCCAGCTGGAGGGGCCCTGGGATCTACAGGTACGGTCGCTCCGCTACGCGGCAGTTCCTCAGCAGCTCCGGCCTCAGGTGCCTGATCAGGGCCCATGAACCCGTGGAGAACGGGGTGGCCGAGCACTTCGGAGGGCTTGCGTACACGGTCTTCTCCTGCAGGCACTACGGCATATCGCCCGCCGGGCTCGAGTTGGAGGGTGATGTCAGACGGGTTGTCGACCTGACGTAGGTATCGGCCTGACGAGCTCCGTCCTGACCATCTCCTCCAGCACCCTCCTCGCACGTCCGATGATGTTCTTGGCCCTCTCGACCTCATCCTCGTAAGTCGTCGGTTTCCTGGCGAGGCCGTTACGGGAGAGCCAGTCCGCCACCGCCGCTGCCACCCTCGGATAGACCTCCCACTCCTCCATCGTGGGTATGATGTAGTCCGGCGATAACCCCCTCTCCTCCGCGAACTTCGCCAGCTCGACGGCCGCCGCTATGGCGGACTCGTAGGTGATCCCCTTCGACCTGACGTCCAGCGCGCCCCTGAAGACCGCCGGGAAGACGAGGCTGTTGTTGACCTGGTTGGGGAAGTCGCTCCTCCCCGTAGCTACCACCGCAGCTCCCGCCTGCTTGGCCTCCCAGGGCCATATCTCCGGAACCGGGTTGGCGAGGGCGAATACGATCGGGTCCCGGGCCATCAGCTTGACGTGCTCGGGCTTGATCACGCCGGGTCCTGGGCGAGAGGCGGCTATCAGAACGTCCGCATCGACCAGAGCTTCCTCCAGCCCTCCCTTAACTCTGGACCGGTTGGTCCTGATGGCGAGCTCGTACTTCCACCTGTGCCTCAGCATCAGCGAGTCCATGTCCTCCCTCTCCGGATGGAGGACGCCCTTGGTGTCGATCAGTATCATGTCACCGGGGTCGAACCCGTACTTCTCCAGCATTATGGCGGTGGCTATGTTCGCGGCCCCCGCTCCCAGCAGCACCACCTTCGTTCCCCTGACCGACCTGCCGGTGACCTTGAGGGCGTTGATCAGGGCCGCGAGCGTCGAGGCCGCGGTGCCCAGCTGATCGTCGTGCCAGACAGGGACCTCCAGCCTCCTCGAGAGCTCCTCCAGTATGTAGAAGCACTCGGGCGAGCTGATGTCCTCCAGGTTGAAACCCCCGAACGCAGGCTCGAGGGCCTCAGCGATCTCCACGAACCTCTCCGGCGTGCTGGCCCTTATCGGTAGCGGTATCGCGTCCACCCCTCCCAGGTACTTGAAGATCAGCGCCTTCCCCTCCATGACCGGGAGCGAGGCCTCCGGCCCGATGTCGCCGAGCCCCAGAACCCTGCTGCCGTTGGTGATGACGGCGATCGTGTTCCACCTGTTGGTCAGGCTGAAGGACTCGTCCTTGTCCCGTGCGATCGCCCTCGAGACGGCCGCCACACCCGGCGTGTACCAGATCGCGAAGTCCCTGAGCGACCTGACCGGAACCTTCGGGACCGTCTCGATCTTGCCTCCGTAAAACCGCGAAAGCTGGACTGCCAGCTCGTAATAGTCCTCGGCCGACTCCAATTCCGGTGATGCTTCGCTCCAGCGCTTGAAATAATTTTGTCAGCGGGGTCCGAGCCGTGGCGGAGGGCGCGTAGTCCGTCGCGATGACGCCAGACCTCGCGGCGTCGTACCGGCGTATTGCAGCGCAGCGCAGGGCCTTCACCGGTATTATGTCACGCGGCATCCGTCCGTTCCGGATGGGGATCAGGCTCAGGAGGAGCAGGGAGGAGAAGATAGAGCGGGTCACCGTGGGCCTCTCGATCGTCAAGGAGAGGATGGAGAGGCGCGTGAGGGAGATGACGAACCGGTCCAGGCAGCTCTTCGAGCAGGTGGTGGCTGCGAAGCTCGAGGGCGACGAGGAGAGGGCCGTGATCTACGCGAACGAGCTACGGCAGCTCAGGTCGATGCTGAACGCAGCCATCAGGAACCAGCTGATGATCGAGGCGGTGGTGAACAAGCTGGAGACGATCAGGGACATAGACGAGTTCAGGAAGTTCATCGGTCCCATCAGGTCCCTGATATCGTCGGTTGCTCCGTCGATCAGGGGCGTAGCTCCCGAGATAGGGCATCAGCTCCAGTCGGTCCAGGAGCAGCTGGAGGACCTCTCCTTCGAGATCGGCACCGTCCCGAGCATGTACATGCCTCCGATAGAGCCTGACGAGGAGGAGGTGAGGAAGATCCTGAAGGAGGCCGCGGAGGTGGCTGCCAGGAGGCTCAGGGAATCGACGCCGGAACCTCCCTGAAGGGCGGACTGAACCCTTGAAAAGGGTGATGGGGTCGATTGGGTTGAGGGTCACGGGATCTGCGCCAGAACCCTCCTTATCTCCTCGTAGTCCGGCTCCTTCAGCGGGTCTTCTGAGACCCACGCGTAGCGGACCACCTGGTCCCTGTCGAGGACGAAGACGGCCCTCTTGGCGACCGAGTACCCCTTCATGCCGATGAAGTCCTCGTGGACGCCGCCGTACTTCCGGGAGACCTCCCTGTTGTAGTCTGACAGCAGGAGGAAGTTCAGCTTGTTCTGCTCAGCGAAGGCCTTCAGCGTGAAGGGGTCGTTGACGGATATCCCGATAACCGTGGCGTCGAGCCTGTTGAACTCGGCCATCCCGTCCCTGAAGGTGCACATCTCCTTGGTGCAGACGGAGGTGAAGGCTCCTGGGAAGAACGCCAGCACGACCTTCTTCCCCTTGAACTCGCTCAACCGCCTCGGCTTCCTGTCCTGGTCCAGGAGCTCGAAGTCAGGGGCCTTATCTCCGACCTTGACGGTCACGGCTCTTCCGCGAGGAGACGGGATATGAACCTGTCACGACCACGCGGTTCAGGACCTGAGGCCGAGGTAAAGCCTGCCGAGCTCCCTGTTCTCCAGGAGGTCACGGGCTGGGCCGTCGTAGACCAGCTGGCCGCTGACGAGGAGCTGGGCCCTGTCGCCGTGCTCAAGAGCCCTGAGGGCGTTCTGCTCCACCAAGAGCACCGTGATCCTGAGGTCGTCCCTCAGCCTGACTATCTGCTCGAGCACGAGCTTCGCGAACTTCGGCGAGAGGTTCGCCGTCGGCTCATCGAAGAGAATCACCTTCGGCCTTCTGATCAGAGCCATCCCCATCGCGACCATCTGGCGCTCGCCGCCGCTGAGGGAACCGGCCTTCCTGTTCCAGTACCGTTCGATCACCGGCAGGAAGGACTTCACCTCCTCGATCCTCTCCGAGGCCTCCTCCTTCCGCATGCCGTACGTGGCCATGGCGATGTTCTCCCTGACCGTGAGGTTCGCGAAGACGTTGTCTGTCTGGGGGAGGTAGGCGATGCCGAGCCTCGAGATCTGGTGGGGGGGCCTGCCGGTGATGTCCCTTCCGTCGAAGGTGATCTGGCCCCTGAAGACCCTCGTCAGCCCGAAGATCGTCTTCAGCAGCGTGGATTTCCCCGAGCCGTTGGGCCCCACGATCGCCGTTATGGCCTCCTTCTGGTAAGAGGTCGTGATCCCGAAGAGGACGTGGAGGGGGCCGTACCCGGCCTCGAGGTCCCTGATGGCCAACACGTCAACCACCCAGGTAAGCCTCGATCACCTTCGAGTTCTCCAGGACCTCAACCGGCCTCCCCTCCGCGATCACCTTTCCGTTGAACATGGCGTAGCAGTGCTCGGTGTACCTCATCGCCAGCTCGAGCCTGTGCTCCACGATCAGGAAGGTCACGCCCAACCTGTCCCTGATCCTGACCAGATTCGCGAATAGCTGCTCCGCGAGGGCTGGGTTGACCCCGGCCGCTGGCTCGTCGAGCAGGAGAACCCTCGCACCGCTCATCAGGGCCCGGGCGACCTCGAGCAGCTTCATCTGACCTCCGCTGAGCTTGTACGCCTCCGAGTCCCATAGGTGGTCCAGCCTCACGAGCTCCAGTATCTTGAAGGCCCTCTCGACCAACTCCTCCTCGTAACCTGCCCACCTCCGTCTCGAGAAGACCGACGCGATGAAACCCTCGCCGGGGTTGGTGCCGTCGGCGACCATCACGTTCTCCAGGACGCTGAGCCTGAGGAAGGGTTGAGGGATCTGCCAGGTCCTGAGGACCCCAAGCCGGTAGATCTCGTGCGGAGGCCTTCCGGTGATGTCCTTGCCGTCGAGCAAAACCTTCCCGGCATCCGGCTTCAGCACGCCCGAGATGACGTTGATCAGCGTCGTCTTGCCGGAACCGTTGGGTCCTATCAGCAGCGACATCGAGGACGGCTTCACCTCCATGTCCACCCCGTCCAGCGCCCTAAGCCCGCCGAAGGTCTTGACGACCCCCCTCACCGTTATCCCGAGGCCGGCCATCGCTATCTCCCCTCTGAGTTCTGGCTACTGATAAAAGGTGAAAGGAACGGGATAAAAACGTCAACCGTTGTGCTTCCCTACAGCGAGAAGCCGGCCGCCCAGCTGAAGGTCCCCGTCGTGAAGCTGTAAACCCCTGCCTTCGTCCACTCGTACTTGTCGCCGACCTTCTGGACCACCCACAGGTCGTAGTCGGCACCTGCGAGGTCTCCGGCCTTGTTGAGCACGACGCGCCCTATCGCACCGTAGTAGCTCATGGCTACCTCGGGCATCGCCTTCCTGATCAGATCGGCATCGACCTTCTGAACCTGCAAGAGCGTCAGCGCGTACACCCACAGTATGTCATATGCGGCATAGGCGTAGGCGTCCGGCTCCCTTCCGAGCTGCTGCTTGACGTAGTTCATCACCCTCTGCTTCTTCTCGTTCTCGGCAGGTGCGAAGAGCGGGTTGACCCACTTGACATTCGTTACGAACGCCGCGGCCTTCGGGTCCTGAAGGATCTCCGCGAGCTGTGCGGTTCCGTCGCTCCCGAACCACCTGACCTGGGCCAGCTCAGGGTAGTCAGCGGCGGCGCTCATGAAGGCAACAGCCTCCCCGAAAGCCACATACTCGATGAAGATCTTCTTCGGGTCGACTCCCTGGTTGATCAGATTCCTCACTGTGTCGGCGAGCGTGGCAGCCTCCGCGGAGAACTCCTTCTTCTCGGGCGCATATCTGATCTCGCCGGCGATGGTCAACCCGAGCTTCTTGGCCTCATCGCTGGAGGTCCTGTAGAGACCGTCTCCCCAGGCGTCTCCCCTCCACACGTAGATGATGTGCGTCGCTCCGATCTCCTTAGCCAGCCTCGGCCCGATCGGTCCCTGTATGGTGTCGTCCGGGCAGAACCTCAGCACGAAGTCGTCGGGTATTGCAAGGTCAGGGGCCGTGGAGGACTGGCTCACCAGCAATATCTTGTTCGCGTCGGCGTAGCTCTTGATCCTCCTGATCTCGGCGCTCGTCTGGGGACCGACTATCAGGGTAACGCCCCTCGCGTGGAGGCTCTTCAGCTTCGCGTCGGCGGTCTCGGGCTTCGTCTCGGTGTCCTCGATCGCGAGCTTGATGGTGAACCCCGCACCGATCCTATTCAGGTAGTCGTTGATCTCGGAGAGGGCCAGCTCCAGAGCTGCCCTGCTGTTCTCGCCGTAGGAGGCCAGGTCACCGGTCAAGGGCAGGAGGGCGCCTATCGTCACCTCACCGGTCAAGCCGGCGGCAACGGTCCTCGTCACGGTGACCGTCGGTCCTGGTGCTGTGACGGTAACCGTTGCGCCACCAACCGTCACCCTCTCGGTCACCCTGACGGTCTCGACCCGCGCTGGCGAGACGGCCGGCCCGATGGCGAAGGCGCCCACCGCCAAACCGATCACCAGGAGGACCACCGCGAGCCCCGCGGCAGCAGCCGTCGAGATTCCGAGTCCACTCTCCTTGGTCCTCATAGCAAGTTAGGCTTGCAGAAGCCGGTATAAAAGGAGTTCGCGTGACGTTTTCTCCGGCCGTAGACAAACCTGTTTCGATCAGGTTTATAACAGGTGCAGGAGCTGAAGGCGCGTGGTCGTCGACCCGCTCGTGAGGGACGCGTTGATCTACGCGAGCACCCTATCGATGCTGAGCCTGGGGCTGACGCTCACGTACCTGACGACGAAGGTGCCCAACTTCGCCCACGGAAGCCTCGCCACAATAGGGTCCTACACGCTTCTGACCTTCGCAGCGGTGCTGAAGTTGAACGCCTACTACTCGATCCCCGCGGCGTTCCTTATCTCCGGCTGCACCTCCGCCGCCTTCTACCTGCTGGCGCTCAGACCGCTCATCAACAGGGGCGCGGGGCTCCTGCACCAGATGATAGCGACGATCGCGTTCGAGCTGGTCCTGATAGCGTCGCTCAACATCTACGCCGATTTCCTGACGCGCACCTACAGGATCCAGTCGAGGGACGTGCTGATGAGGAGGTTCGACGTCCAGATAGAGGGCGTCGGCCCCGGCGTCCTCCCGGCCTCGGTGATCTTCGTCGCGGTGACGCTGACCGCGCTGGTGCTTCTCCTCCACAAGACCCGCTTCGGCGTGGCGATGAGGGCCGCGATAGAGAACCCCATGCTGGCGGGCACGCTCGGCGTGAACGTGAAGCTCGTTTACCTCTTCTCCTGGTTCCTGGCGGGCGGTCTGGCAGGGGTATCGGGCGTCCTACTCGGGCTCCACTACCAGCAGGACCCCGCCTTCGGATCGAGGATGCTGGTCAGCATCTTCGCCTCGAGCATCCTCGGAGGCCTCTCGAGCATCTACGGCGCCGTCCTAGGCGGCTACACCATCGGCCTTTTAGAGATCTACGGGATCTTCCAGCTCTCCAGGGCCGTCGGCGGCTGGATCCTCCCGTACAGGATAATCTTCCCGCTCCTCATTATGGCCGTCACGCTGCTCGTCTTCCCCAAGGGCCTCTCGGGCCTTCAACTCTCCGCGATAACCTCACGGCTCAGGAGGGGAGGTGGATAGGTGCGTGATAGAGGCTGAGGCGCTCAGGTCGGCGTACATCTTCCTCGTCAACTTGCTCGCGTTGATGGCGATCTACCTCATCGTCAACCTCTCCCTCGAGCTCGAGTACGGCAAGTCGGGGATACCGAACTTCGGAAAGGTTCTGAGCGTCGCCGCAGGGGCCTTCGTCGCCGGCTCGATCCCTGGCAGGATCCTGGGGAGCCTGTTCAACGTGTACGGAGGCATCTCCGGCATAACAGACCCCGTGGTGGCCGAGTGCATCCGGGGCCTATCTCCTCAGAAGCCGACCATCCTCGAGCGGATGGACTACATCGAGGACAACGTTGTGATCGTCACCTGCGTCAACCGCGTCCTTTACGCCAACCCAGTTCTCTCGGTCGGGATCCTTCTCATGACGCTGCTGGTAGCGGCGGCCGTCGGCGCTGCCCTCGGTCTCGTGGCCTCTTACCCTGCGCTTCGCCTGAAGGAGGACTACCTGGCCATGACGCTCCTGGCCTTCGGCGAGTTCCTCACCGCGATCGGGTACTACAGCAGGGACATCGTTGGCGGGACGCTCGGCGTCAGCGTGGTGGACCCCTTCGGCTGGGTCGGAGGGGAGCTGAGGTTCCTCGCTGCAACGCTGATAATTGCCGCCGTCGCGGGCCTCATCGTCCTCTACGTCAGGCTCGTCTCGAGGTCTCCCCTGGGCAGGGCTCTCAGGGCGATGAGGGACCAGGAGGTTGCGGCCGAGGTGCTGGGGAAGGACACCGTGGCGCTCAGGAGGAACGTCCTGATGGTGAGCTCCGCGATAGCAGCAATTGGGGGCTCCCTCTGGGCCTTCTACGCGGGAGGCGTGATCGCAACTGCCTACGACAGGGTCACCTGGACCTTCCTGCCGTGGGTGATGGTGATCCTCGGGGGCGCCGGAAACGAGATCGGCGTCCTGCTGGGAACCTCGGTCTACGTCACCGCGCGGATGCTGATCGACCAGTACAAGGGCCTCCTCGAGCCGGTGCTGCCGTTCAGCGTCGTATGGCTCGACAGGCTGCTGATGGGGGTCGTGCTGATCCTGATACTGCTCGCGAGGCCCCAGGGGATCCTTCCTGAGAGGCCCGTTTACCCGCTGGGGAGGGCAAGGATCAGGAAGATCGTCGAGGCGATGAGGTCCAGATCGAGCTCCTGAAAGTGCGGTTCAACCGATAAGAGCGGGCACGCTCGGAGGTATCCCGATGGTTGAGCGCGTGCGATTCCTCGTCGTGGGCGGCGGCTCGACCGGAACTGCGATCGCCTACTACCTCTCGCGCGAAGCGGGGAGGGACGTCCTCCTCCTCGAGGCTAACAGGGTGGGCTCGGGCCAGACGGGGTACTCGACCGCAATCATAAGGCTGCACTACAGCACGCCCGAAGTGGCGAGGATGGCGCTGACCAGCTACAGGGTCTTCGAGCGCTTCGAGGACCTGGTGGGAGGGAGCTGCGGCTTCAGGCGCGTCGGGTTCGTCCTCGCGGTTCCCGAGCGGCTGAGGGAAGGGCTCGAGCGGAACGTGGCCATGCTCAGGTCGCTCGGCGTCGAGACCTGGACGATCTCCCCTGACGAGGTGAAGGACCTGATCCCACAGGCTGACGTGGAGGGGATAGCCTCTGCCGCCTACGAGCCGGGTTCAGGGTTCGCCGAACCCACCGAGACTGCCCTCTCGTTCGCGAGGGCTGCCGCTGAAAACGGAGCCAGGATAATCGAAGGCGAGCGGGTCACCAAGGTGGTGGTGGAGGGGAACGAGGTGACCAGGGTCGTCACGGAGAGGGGAGAGTACGCGCCGGAGACGCTCGTCCTCGCCACCGGCGTCTGGACCCAGCAGATCGCCTCGACCTTCGGGAGGGACGTCCCGATGAAGGTGCTGAGGGAGGAGATAGGTGTCTTCACCAGGCCCGGGGACTTCAGGGGCGAGCACCCGGTCTTCGCGGACCTCGGGCTTGACTTCTACATGAGGCCCCACGGAGACGCCGAGACCTACGTCGGATCGATCGAACCTCCTCCGACCGCCATCGCCTCGCCCGATGAGGGAGGGAGGCCCGTCTCGAGGGAGACCTACCTCAGCTACCACGAGCGGATATCGAGGAGGTTCCCGGCCTTCGAGAGGTCGCCTCATCTGGTCAAGGGCTGGACCGGGCTCTACGACGTAACGCCCGACTGGCATCCCGTCATCTGCAGGGACCCGGAGGTCCGCAACCTGATCTGGGCCTTCGGCCTCAGCGGCCACGGCTTCAAGCTCGCACCGGCGATCGGCATGTCGGTCAGGGACCTCGCCCTCGGGAGAAGACCGGAGCTCTTCGAACCGGATCACTTCTCGATCGACCGCTTCAGAAGGGGCAGGCCGATCACCACAACGTACGGAATCGGCGTGGTCTCCTGAGGAAGGTGGGGCTTGAGGGTCAACGTCCACCTTCTGGAGGGAGCCCTCGCGGGGACCTTCTTCGGGACGTCAGCGGTCTTCATCCGGCTCATGCCCGAGCTCTCGGCGACCTCGATCTCTCTCTACCGACTAGGACTCTCAGCTCTCTTCCTGACCTTAGGTCACCTGCTTCTCCGGCGTGACTTGCCCTCCCCCTCCAGGGTAGGGTGGCCGAGGCTCGTCGCGATGGGCGCCCTCCTCGGGCTTCATGTCCTCCTCTTCACCACAGCGGTCAAGCTCACCTCGGTGCTGAACGCGGCCGTCCTGGTCAACACCACACCGATCTGGGCCCTAGCGCTCTCGTACGTCCTGTGGAGGCACGTCCCCGACGGGACCGCGATGATCGGGACGGTCCTGGCCGTCTCGGGCGTAGTGGTGATCTCCGGATCCCAGCTCGCCTTCTCTCCCGGAAACCTGCTGGGCGACGCAGTGGCCCTGCTCTCTGCTCTCACCTGGGCCGTCTACCTCATCGTCGCGAGACCCGTCAGGAGAACAGGCAGCCCGCTCTCCCTCCTCCCCTTCGTGTACGGCGCCGCGGCCCTGACCATCGCCGCGTCCTCGCCCGCCACCGGGGAGTTGATCAGGCTCCCGAACAGCGCCGAGCTCGCGCCCCTGCTGGGGCAGGCGCTGCTTCCTACTACTCTGGGCCACACGCTGCAGTTCTCCTCCCTGAAGGGCTTGACGCCCCATCAGGCCGCGACGCTTGCGCTCCTCGAGCCCGTCGTGGCACCCACCCTCGCGGCCCTCTTCCTGAACGAGGTCCCCAGGCCCGAGCTGGTGGCCGGTGCTGCCCTCGTGATAACAGGGATCTACTTCGTCGCCTCCCGGGCCGGCGCCGGCTCCACCTGAAGCGCCCTCGCCTCCAATTTATAAGGTGAGGCATAATTCGTTATACCAATGGAGTCTCAGGGTCTTGCGGAGGTAATCCAGATCGACAAGAACGTTCGGAAGTACTGGCGGGTGAAGGTGCCGAAGCGGATCGCGGAGGGTGCGGTGGAGGCGGTGATCGAGCTCGGCGGCGAGCGGTGGGTGGTCCCCATCGACAGGTACGGCCGGGTCTACGTCCCGTCGCAGCTGAGGGAGAACGTCGGGAAGCACAAGACCATAACCCTCAGGCGTGAGGGCAAGCAGGTGGTCCTGAGGCCGAGGCCCTTCTGAGGCCCCTCACCTCGGGAACCTCCCCTTCAACGCCAGCGCTATCAGCAGGGCGTTCCAGAGGAGCGTCAGACCAGCCAGATCGGCACCCAGGTCCTTCCAACGCCCTGTCCGTAATGGTGGAGGACGACGAGGACCAGCACCGGAAGTGCCAGCGCGATCGCCAGTTGCGTGGCCTTGACGAGGACCGCCGCGGCGCTCAAGGGGCAGACCTGCAGAGGGGCATGACGCGGGGCCTGCTGCCTCAGAAGGCCTTCCTCCTGATGGTCGGAAGGATCTCGTTCACTCCCCAAACGATCGCGTCCAGGCGTCGGTGCTCGGACTCTCGAATCCTCTTGCTGGTGGATCCCAGCTCCGAGAGGACCCTTGCGGCCCTCTCCTTCTCCTCCTCCCTCAGCGACCTGCTGACGGCCACCGCCTCGCTGATCAAAGGCGACCTGACCGCCTCGTACCTGAACCCTCGGGCCCTGAGCCTCGTGTCGATCGAGAGCAAGGTCACCACCTAGACCGGGAAGAACTTGGAGAGGACCACAACGCCAGCGATCAGCGCGATGCCAGCGATCAGGACGATCTCAGGCCTCAGCTTGAGCCCCCTCCCCTCCTCCTCGAAGAACCTCAGGAGTCCCGCGCCGGTAGCCGGCATCGGTGCCTCCCTCCTACGCCTCCTGCCAGCAGACATCCGAAACGGTAGCGCGTTCGGCCTAATTAGAACTTAACCCCGAGAACGACGGACGGGACGTATCCGTGCCATCTCAGCCTACCCCCTCCCTGGACCGATGCACCCCCACTCTCCTCTTCCTCCTCGCTCCGACGTCGTTGGGCATCCAGAACGGCCTGTCCTCCACCGAGACGGTCCTCGCGTAGAAGAACTTCATGTCCGTCACCCGGTCGGTGAACTCGGCGTCCTCGACGCCCTCCGAGGCGATGTACCTGATGAAGCCCGTTTGTGGCGCGGCCTCGAGCTCGACGTAGACGAAGACGGGCAGCGCGTTGGCCTCGTAGTAGTCGAAGAACGGCAGTAGCACGCCGAGGACCGACCTGCCGTCGGCGTCGAACCTCAGTATCGGAGGCTGCTGGCCGTCGTAGGAGGCCACCACGAGCAGCCTCAGCAACGAGGACAAGTTGGAGGTCCTCGTCAGTACCGGCATCTCGACCTGGGGTCTGGACTTGCCGCTCACGGCGTCCACGAGGAAACCGGGTGGCTGGTCCAGCTCCACCACGGGCGCGTACAGGAACTTAGGGTCGTCGTTGTCCCTGGTGAAGAAGACCTCCTCCCGGTCGATGTAGCGGTAAGCCACGTAGGCGTCCGGCACCACGCCCTCCGGGAGCTTCGTGTAGAAGAAGATCGGGAGGCTACGCCTCCAGTATGGTATCGAGTACAGCGACCCCAGTATCCTGGAGTTACCGTGGCTGAAGTGCCAGAAGAAGGTCTGCTGCTCCGTTCCGACCAGCGTAAGCCTCGCGAGGTTCAGCAGGTCTTTCACCCGCATCGCTACCGGCGGCTTGAGCCTCAACGCCGAGCTCAGCACCCCCATCAGTCCGGAGTCCGCGTTCTGCATATAACTCATCTCCCGTCTCAACGACATCGCCCGACTGTTCGCTCCCCTTCCCGGTTAAGGGGGGCCTCTCCACAGGAAGGAGCACTACGATGGGAATTCTCAGGCCCTGCAGGAGGCCTCATCCCCTCACCTGACCAAGATCACGGACCTCAGGGCCGCCTCCGCTGCCGAGAGGAAGGGCGCCGGGTAGACGCCGATCACGATCGCAGCTATGGCCAGAATCACCATCGGGACCAGCATCGAGTAGCCCGGCTCACGGGCAGGGTTCACCTTCTGCGACGAGGGCTTCAGGAATATCGTCTGAATTACCCTGAGGTGGTACATGGCGCCGATCAGCACGTTCAGTATCATCACGACCGCGAAGGGCCAAAAGGGGGAGGCGAGGGCTCCAGCGATGATGACGTACTCGCTGACGAAGGCGTTAAGTCCGGGAACGCCCGCGAGGCTCAGGGCACCGACGCTGTAGGTTATGCCGGTGACGGGAAGGACTTTGCCGGCGCCGGAGAGCTCCTCGAGGCTGCGGGTGTGGAATGTGTGGATGAAGGACCCCGCGGAGAGGAAGAGGAGGGCCTTGGCCACCGCGTGGTTGAGGACGTGCAGCACGCTCCCTACCAGGCCCAGCTGGTTGCCGAGCGAGATCCCGAAGACGATGTAGCCTATGTTGGCGATGCTGCTGAAGGCCAAGAGCCTCTTGATGTCGTCCTGGAGGGCGGCCATCAGGTTCCCCACCGTCATCGTCACGAGCCCAAGCATCAGCAGCCCTAGCTGCCAGCCGTACTGCTCAAGCGGGAAGACGTTGAGCAGCAGCCTCAGCATGCCGTAGACGCCAGTCTTGATCACGACGCCGGAAAGGAGAGCGCTGACCGGGGAAGGTGCGGCCGGATGGGCGTCCGGAAGCCAGAAGTGGAAGGGCGCGACCGCGGCGTTCACCGCAAGCCCTCCTACGACGAAGGCGAAGGCTGCTATCGACCACGTCTCCCTGGCGAGAGCTTCGGAGGCCAGAACGCTTCTCATCCCCGCGAAGGTCAGGTCCCCCGTCAGGCCGTAAAGCAGCGAGATCCCGAAGAGGAGCGCCGCGGATCCGGTGGAGCTCATGATCAGGTACTTCAGCGACGCCTCGACGGCCTCCCACTCCCGGTAGTTGAACGCCACTAGAAGGTAGGAGCTGAGGCTCATCACCTCCCAGTAGATGAAGAAGGAGACCGCATCGCCGGCGTAGAAGACACCTAGCATCCCGATCGCGAGGACCAGCAGGAGCGAGAAGAACTCGGTGTGCCTCTCCTCGATGTACCCAACCGAGTAGATCGAGGAGAAGACGAAGATCGCCAGGACGACCAGCGAGAGGAAGTTCGAGAGCTGGTCGACGACGATGACAGACCCCGGTATTCCCTGACCCGGTCCTAACGTGACCCTGTAACCGTTCAGGAACTGGACGAGGGTGATGTAAAGGGAGGCCGTGAAGGAAACCGTGGCCGTGACGGAGGACGCGAGCCTGCCCCACTCCCTGCCGGAGAGGGAACCGACGGCGAGCGTCACGAGAGCGCCGACGATCAGTACCTCCAGCTGATCAGGCACCGGAAGCAGCCACATTTTCCGCCCGGAGCTTGAAGGCTCTCCAAAAAAACCTGTATCCGATGCCGATCGCGACGCTCCGGATGGGGAGGCTCATATTCGCGGGCATACTGACGGATGCGGGTTGCTGGCCGAGGCGGCCTTCAGGTTGCTGCGGAAGATGCCTCCGGAGACCTCCCACGTCCTGGGGCTGAGGGCGCTCGCGCTCTTCCCTGACGTCTCGCTCGAGGACCCAGCTCTCAGGGTCAGGACCGCACTTGGAACCCTCAGGAACCCTGTGGGGCTCGCGGCCGGGTTCGACAAGACGGGATCGTACGCCATGCGACTGGCCAAGCTGGGGTTCGGATACGTGACCGCAGGGACCTTCACCGCCTCACCGAGGCCCGGAAACCCGAGGCCGAGGCTCGTGAGGTTGAGGGAGCAGGAGGCTCTGCTGAACGCCATGGGTTTCCCGAACCCGGGGATCGAGGAGGCGGTACGCCGTCTCTCCGGGAGGAGAGGTGGGAAGGTACCGCTGATGGTGAGCATCGGTGCCGTCGAGATCGAGGAGATGGTCCGGTGCTACCGGCTAGCCCAGCAGGTGGGTGACGGGATCGAGGTGAACATCTCCTCCCCTAACACTCCGGAGCTGAGGAGCTACCTCTCCGGGACGAAGTTCAGGGACCAGGTCGAGGCCTTGCGCCCCATCAAGTCGAGGCCAACATACCTGAAGGTCCATCCGCCGATCGAGGGCCTCTGGGAGGCCGTCCTGCCGGCGATCAGGGTCTGGCTCGACGCGGGGTTCGAGGGCGTGACAGCGGTCAACGCGCTCCCCACCGAGGACCGCCGCCTCTCCACGGGAAGGGGGGGTCTCAGCGGAAGGCCCCTGTTCCCGCTGATGATGAGGGCCGTCACCGAGTTGAGGAGGAGGTTCGGGCGGGAGTTCGAGCTGAACGCTGTCGGCGGGGTGTTCACCGGTCGAGATGCAGTTGAGGCCCTCTCTTTCGGAGCCAATACGGTCCAGCTCTACACGGTGCTGGCCTATCGCGGTCCCTATGCCGTGCGGAGGATCCTCGAGGAGATTCTCGCGGAGCTGAGGGCGAGGGGTCTCAACAGCGTCGAGGAGCTCATGCGCTGGGTTCCCTGATCACGGGAATCCTCCGCGTGGGAAAAATATTTATGATATGCGTTTCGGGATTGAACAGATTGAGCCCGCTCGGCGGAGGGAGAAAGCAGGAGGAGCTCGTCAACGCTCTCCTAGAACTCAGGTCCAGGATCGACGCGCTACAGCAGGACCTCTCCCGGGAGCTCGAGAGGCTCTCCCAGACGGTCGATAGCGTCTCCGCGAGGCTGGGATCGATCGGCGTGGAGGTGAGGCGGGCGATGTCGGAGGGGACGAGGCAGGTGATCGAGGAGAGCATGGAGGCGGCCTTCAAGGCGCACACCGAGACCGTGGCCGAGCGGCTGCTGGAGGCCCTCGACACCCTCACCAAGATAAGGGGGATACTCGAGGCGTACAAGGCGGACCAGGACCGGTTCGTGGAGTACCTGAAGCTCCAGTACGACACGGTCGAGGACCTGATGAAGGCCAGGGATCTTCTGGAGGAGGAGCGGTCGAAGCTGATCGAGGAGAGGAGGAAGCTGGAGGAGCTCAAGGAGGAGACGATGAGGCTGAGGGCGGAGCTGGAGGAGAAGGAACGGGAGATACAGGGGGTATACGGACGGATCGAGGAGCTCGAGGAGCGGAAGGCGCTGCTGGAGCGTCAGATCAGGGACCTGGAGGAGCGCTACCTCAGGAAGCTGGACGAGGCCTCGAGGAAGGTGGAGGTCGCCTTCAACGACCTCGACAGGCGTTTCAGGGTCAGGGAGGCGAGGCTGCTCCGGCTCGCCAGGCTCGAGGAGCGGAAGAGGGAGGAGGTCAAACGGCTGGAGGAGGAGAAGGCGGTGCTGGAGTCGTACAGGAAGCAGTTCGAGGAGCTGATGGAGGACATCAGGAGGCTCGAGCGGAGGAAGGAGCAGCTGGAGTCCGAGATCCGGAGGCTCGAGTCGGAGCGGAAGGTCCTCGGATACGGCAGGACGGACATCGATGAGGGCGAGCTGAAGCAGGGTTAGCGCCGATCACGACTTTCTCTCGGACCGCTCGAGCCGCTCTGCGATCTCAAATAGGAGCTGGACCGCCTCGCTCACCTCGGTCAGCTCCTCCTCTATCCTCTCAAGGCGCCTCTTCATCTCGTCGATGGCCTTCAGGATTTGCTCCCTGAACTCCTCGTCTTCGCCCGCCGCTCCCGTGCTCCTCGCCGACATCTGGAGGTCCTCAACCCTGCGCCGGAGCTCCTCTATCCGCCTGTCGTCCTCCTGCAGGTACTGCTCCGCGCTCTCGAACCACTCCCTGACCCTCTCGAAGGCCTTCTGCACCGATTCGAAGGTCGGCACGCGCAGGCCCGTGGGAGTTTCCACGTAGTCCAGCGGTATCTCGTCGCCCCCAGTCTCTGACATGAGGCCTCACCGACCGAAACCCCGCCGTTCTGATAAGAGTTTCCTCGGCCCATTCCGGAAGGGGCTCAGCGCGAGTCCTCGGTTGTACGTCGGAGGGCCAGCGACCTTCAAGGGAGCCGTTGAGGACATTCACCGAGAGGCGCATTGACCGACGACATGGAAATGTCACCGAGCCCGAAAACTACGCCAGATCCATCTTGCACTTGGGGCACTTGCCCTTGCTGGCGAGGAGGGCGTTATAGCAGAACGAGTGGAAGACGGCACCGCAGTGGGGGCACCTGGTCACCTCGTGGGCCGCATCGATCTCGACCAGGCAGGCGTCGCACGTGACCCCCCAGAACCACTCGCCGACCTTCCTGCCCTCCACCACCACCGGCGTCCTGAAGAGCCTGACCATCCCGTTCCCCTGAAATCCCCCCGCGCTCTCAGCTTATAAGTCAACGGGTCAACGCGCTTTAATAGCTGGACGCACCTTTCCGTTCCAGGTGAGGGTAAGGCGGTGGGCGAAGGTCCGCAGGGGAAAGCCCACATCACCCGTCTGGTACTGGACGTGTTGAAGCCTCACCAGCCGAGCGTCGTCGAGTTCGCCCTGGAGCTGACGAGGGTGAGGGGCGTCGAGCGGGTGGACTCCTCTGTGGTAGAGGTGGACGCCGAGACGGAGACGATCAAGGTCACCGTCGAGGGTAGGGACCTGGACCTGGAGGAGATCTCACAGGCCATCCGCGATCTGGGAGGCGTGGTCCACTCGGTGGACGCCGTAGTGGCCGAGGTTAGGAGGCCGGAGCGGAAGTGATGGAGCTGATCCGCAGGGCGAGGGAGGTCCTGAGCATCGCGAAGGCGGCCGATGTGGCCCGCCGGGTCGCAGTGATGAACTTCTTCGACGGTATCATGGTCGGCTCGGGCCTCGTGCTGGGCATGTTCCTCTCGGGGACCTTCTCTTACCAGGCGGCGCTGATGACGGTCCTCTCCGTGGCCGTCGGATCTGCCATCTCGGGCTTCACGGGCGCCTGGATAGCGGAGAGGATCGAGCAGGAGCACAGGCTCAGGAAGCTGGAGGAGGCCATCCTGGCAGACCTCAAGGGGACGCTCTACCAGAGGGTCGCGCGGAGCGCACCGGTCCTCGTGGGGACCGTAAACGGCCTTTCTGCGGCATTCGGCGTCGGAATCGTCGCGATGCCCTTTTTGCTCTCGCTCCTGCTGAACGCGGACCCCCTGATCGGTACCTACGCCTCGGTGACCGTCTCGCTCGGATTGCTGGTCACGGTAGGCCTTGCTCTGGAGCGTGCCCTCCACCTCAGGACCGTGTTCGCCGTGAAGAGGCTTCTGACCGCCGGGCTTGCGACGATGCTCTTGGTGCTGGCGATGGACCTGCTGGTCCGGGCCCTCTGAGGGGCAAGGTTTTTCCCGGCCGCGCACGGCAAGGCAACGCGTGAAGGTCGCCGTCCTCTCGGACACCCACGACAACCTCGTCAAGCTGAGGTCGGCCCTCTCGCTCGCCAGGGAGAGGGGCGTTGAGGCCGTTGTCCACCTCGGAGACTTCACTAGCCCGTTCACGTTGCGCGAGCTCTCCGGTGCTGCCCCGAGGGTCGTGGCCGTCCTCGGCAACAACGACGGAGACCCGCTGATGCTTCATTCGGTCGCGTCGAGGTCCGGGATCGAGCTGGCGCACTGGCCCCACGAGCTGGAGCTGGGAGGGAGGAGGCTGCTGCTGGTCCACGGGCTTCGGCTCGGCGGACACGCTCGTCAGGGTAGTGGAGGCCCTCGCGGTCTCGGACAGGTGGGACGCGGTTCTCTACGGCCACACGCACAGAATTGACCTCCGGCGCGTCGGGCAGACGCTCGTTCTGAACCCGGGAGAGGTCTACGGAGCCCTGACCGGCAGGTCGACCTTCGCGGTCCTGGACCTCGATAGGATGGAGGCTGAGGTAGTCGAGGTCTGAGGGGCCTGGCGGGATAGGGTCTATTAGCGTGGACCGGGGCGTGTCGGTGTGCGGGTAGCACTCGCCTACAGCGGCGGCCTTGACACCACGGTCTCGATCAAGTGGCTCCAGGAGAAGTACAACGCCGAGGTCATCACCGTGACGGTCGACGTCGGCCAGCCCGAGGACTTCGAGGAGGTCGAGCGGAGGGCCTACGATGCCGGTGCGGTCAAGCACTACCTCATCGACGGGAAGTCCAGGTTCGCGGAGGAGTTCGTGAAGCCTGCCATCAAGGCGAACGCGCTCTACGAGGGTGAGTACCCGGTCTCGACCGCCCTCAGCAGGTACCTGATCGCGGAGGAGGTTGCCAGGGTCGCCAAGAAGGAGGGGTGCGATGCGGTGGCACACGGTTGCACCGGGAAGGGGAACGACCAGCTGAGGTTCGACGCTACCTTCTCCGTCCTCGTGCCGGAGATGAGGGTGATAGCGCCGGTGAGGGAGTGGGGTATGAGCAGGGACCAGGAGATCGAGTACGCCAGGTCGAGGGGGCTCAAGCTGGACCTCAAGAAGAGCAAGTACAGCATCGACGAGAACCTCTGGGGTAGGTCCATCGAGGCGGGCGACCTCGAGGACCCGTGGCACCCCGTCGACTGGGACGCCTTCAAGTTCCTGAGGCCTCCGTCCGAGTGGCCCGAGGGCGAGGAGATCACGGTGGAGTTCGAAAGAGGTGCGCCTGTCTCCGTCAACGGCGAGAGGATGCCCCTGGAGGCGATGATCACCCACCTGAACTTCCGCGCTGGGAGACACGGCATCGGCCTGATTGACCACATCGAGGACAGGGTGATCGGGCTTAAGTCGAGGGAGGTCTACGAGGCGCCCGCGGCGACCGTCCTGATCCGGGCCCACAGGGACCTCGAGAAGCTGGTGCTGGGGAGGAGGACCCTGGCCTTCAAGAGGGCGGTCGAGGAGGAGTGGACCTGGCTCGCCTACGCGGGCCTCTGGCACGACCCGCTCAGGAGGGCGCTCGACGCCTTCATCGAGGAGACGCAGAAGGTGGTCACGGGAGAGGTCAGGCTCAGGCTCGAGAAGGGGTCTCTCAGGGTGATGGGGAGGAGGAGCGGGTTCTCGGCCTACTCGGAGGAGCTGATCACCTACTCCGGCATGAGCACCTTCGACCAGCGCGCCGGCGAGGCCTTCTCCAGGCTCTGGTCCCTCGAGACGAGGATCCTGAACAGGGCCAGGAGGGGCGTCAGGTGAGGGGGTTCCAGCGCTCGCGATCGAAGAGCCGAACCCACTTTAGGTGCGATCCTCAGATCGTGGTGTGCTGGTGATCTGGGTTCCGGGGGAGAAGCACGACAAGGTCCTTTCGAGGATACTCTCCGACGACCTAGCTTCGAGGGCGAGCGTGATCTCTCGGGACGCCAAGCTGCTTACCGGAAGGGAGGGCTACTACATACGGGTGATGGGGACCGAGGAGCAGGAGACCAGGGCCAAGGAGCTGGTCGGCGAGGACGGCCGCGTGGTGACAGGGGCCGAGCTCGAGGAGGTCGTCAAAGCCCTGAAGGAGGAGGACGAGCGCTCCCTCTCGGGGATGGGGCTCCTCTTCGGCGGCGGCTAACGCTTTACAAATTTGCGCACATTTGGTTACAATTTTCTGCACCGGTGATAACTAAATACGGGGATGGCATATCAAATGGTGCGGGTGATGGGTATGTCCGGTCGCGTCTCCACCTGGGCTAACCGGTTCATCGCTGCGGCGATCGTGCAGGGGGCGCTGGCGCTGATCCTCACGGCCTACTTCGTCCTAGGTCAGTTCGCGTGGCTGAAGCCAGAGGTCTCGAGGGTCATCGCGGGTGGCAGCGCAGGGACCTGGTTCACGGTCGGGTACGTCACCTACCTGATCGTCGGCGTCATCGGCGTTGCGGTGACCGCGCTGTTCTACCACCACATCGAGGTGACCCTGGGTAAGCCCTACTCCGGCTCGCTCAACCTGCTGGCATGGATACACCTGATCTTCATGAACGTAGGCGTCATAGGAGCTACCTGGCTGATGATGATCGGAGGGTACCTGGCAGGGGCCGCCATGCTGCCGCCCGCGGTCGGAGGCAAGGGGTGGACGGTTCAGGAGGTCCACGAGAAAGTCTTCTACTCCATCCCCGGAGGCTACCCGCTCTGGATAGCGGTGTTCATCATCATACTGGGGATCGGCGTGCTGGCCGGCGGACTCGGGTACGTCCTCGCCTGGCGCAGGAAGACCTGACGACCGTCAGCATCCTGGGACCACCATACCTTTTTTGGGCTATCTTTTCCACCCCAGTCCCCTTTCCTGTGCTATCCTCCTTGCGGCCTCAAGCTCCTCCTCGGTGTCTACGTCCAGCAGCTCCACCGGGTCCACATCGACACCAACCGCCCTGCTGGGGTTCCGCCTGATCACGTCCTTGGCGCCCGCGTCACCCCTCAGCCGGAGGAGATCTCCGAAGAACTCGGACCTGAACGCGGATGGGCTCCTCACCTCTTCGCCCGACCTGCAGTAGGCTATCCCGTGCTCGGCTGCGGCCGAAGCCAGTCGATCGATGGTCCCCGGCGTGACGAAGGGCATGTCACCGAGGCAAATCACGACCCCACCGGTTCCAGGAGGCAGCGATCCCACGCCGGCCCTGATGCTGCTGGACATCCCCTCACGCCAGGCCTCGTTCACCACGACCTCGACCGTTTCAGGAAGCACCCTCCTCACCTCCTCCGCCCTGGCTCCGAGCACGACCATCACGGGCCTGCAGCCTGAACCCATCGCCGCCTCCACTGCCCACCTGACCACCGGCCTGCCCCCGAGGTCCTCCAGCAGCTTGAACCTGCCCCTCATCCTGGTGGATCCCCCAGCTGCCAGCACCAGCACACCGAACCTCATTCCACATTCACCGCGCGTTGCAGAAGATTCTTATACCAATGTTTTACAATAAATCGTGAGTGGTGAACGATGCCCGCCAAGAAGTCTGCGAAGAAGGGTGGGAAGAAGATGGGAAGGGCTGCTAAGAAGGGAGCCAAGAAGGCTGCGAAGGGCGCCAAGAGAGCGGTGAAGAAGGCTGCCAAGAAGGTCGCCAAGGCAGAGAAGCCGCCAGCGGAGAAGGCACCTGCCGAGAAGCCGCCGACGCCGACCGGCTGAGCTGAGGATAACGGCCAAAACACCCGTTCGGATTTTTTCCTTTCAGGCCCCTTTAGAGCTGGACCTGAGCCTCCTCTCCACTTCCTCGAGGATCTCCCCTCTTTCCTTGCCCTCCGTCTCGATCCCCAGCTCCCTTGCGACCCGGATGAGGTCGTCCTCCTCCTGGCCCCTCCTCACCTCACCCGCTAGCCTCCCCAGACCGCGGGCCCACTTCACGATGACGTCTGGCTTCAGCAGCACCCAAAGGAACGCGATGACGGCCACGATGAACACTAGCTCGAGCGGAGAGAGCATGGCCTACGTTGCCTTCTTCAGCTTGGCAGCGATCTCGTCGGCTATCTGCTCCCTGGTCTTCCCCTCGGTCTCGATCCCGAGGGACCTCGCGATCTGGATTATATCGTTGGAACCACCGGCCCGAGAGGTTTCAGCGGACGGTCTCGTCAGCTCCTCCTGGACCTCCCTGCTCGCCTTCTCGAACTCCCTCTTGGCCTGCCCCACGGCCCTAGCCAGTTTGGGCAGCTTCTCGGGACCCCAGAGGAACAGCACCAGTACCACGACGAGGACGATGACCCACTCGAGACCCTGTATCATGATCCCAACTCACGAGGTGAGTTGTGGGCTATAAAGTTTGGTTGAAGGGCGTCGCTGTGGCTTCCCAGGAACCGGTGTGCCTCCTCGGTCAAGATTTATAGAAACCGCAGGAGGGCTGTGAACCGGATGATCCGGATCCCGAGACGCCTCCTCGACGAGATGCTGAACCACCTGATCAGGGCATACCCAGAGGAGGGGTGCGGGCTGCTGGTGGGGAGGGTCGTCGACGGCGTGAGGGTGGTGGAGCGGGTGGTGCCCATGAGGAACGCCTTCAACGGAACCCGCCGGACGAGGTACTCGATAGACCCCCTTGAGTACATGGCGGTGGAGAGGGAGGAGGCCCAGAGGGGCCGGATCGTCATCGGCGTCTTCCACAGCCACCCGGACTACCCGGCGATACCGAGCGCCTACGACCTGGAGCACGCTTTCCCTGGGTTCACCTACGTGATCGCCTCCGTCTCGGGGAATGAGGTGAGGGGTATTGCCGCCTGGAGGCTGGACGGAGTCCTGCGGAGGTTCGAGCAGGAGCCGATGGAGATAGTGGAGGAGGGCACCGGTCTCAGCTCCCGGTCCTGAGAGCCGGCGGGCTCACGACGCAGAGCTCCTCGAACCCCTGCGAGAGGACCACGGCCCCCAGCCTGAGGTGCCGGATCGGTCCCTGGTGGTTGGTGAGCAGCCTCACCAGGTTCCTCTCCCTGGAGAACCCCACCAGCAGCGCCAGCCCCAGGACCTTCCCCTCCTCGTCGGTCACGTACGAAAGCAGGCCCGCACCTGCTCTGCCGAGGTCAGGCTCGGTTCCGTAATCCTCCGGCAGGTCCAGACCGATGTCCAGGCTCCTCGTCTCGATGTCCTTCATCACCTCAAGCAGGTACAGCTCGGGATCGCGGATGGGGTCGTCCGAGTTGACCGGGTAGTAAGTCACCCAGGACTTGACCGTCTGGCGCAGCGAGGCACCCCTCAACGCCGACGCGTAGCCCATCTCCCTTGCCCGCTTCCTCTCCTCCTTGTCCCTCCTGGGGACCGTTGGGGGACGCTCGACCCGGTGGACCTCCGCGCCGACCTCGTCGCAGGCCTCCCGCAGCTCCCCGGACACCTCTGCCTCGATCGCGACCACGTCGGTCGGCCTCAGGGCCCTGACGATGGAGGCCTTGTGGTGTAGGGCCTCCTCACCGTCCACCCACCCGTCCAGGTTCAGCAGGACCCTTTCCGACTCCGCGAGGCGGCCCATGTGCCTCCTGATCAGCTCCACGGACCGCGAGATCGCGTAGGAGGGCGAGGTGAACCCGAAGGGGTACACGGCAGCCGCGTTCACGGAGGAGAGCCTGTAGGTGGGTGCGCGCGCCTCTGCCACGGCGAAGGTCGTGGGAGGGCAGAGCTCCGGCTGGCCGACGTCCAGATCTACCACCGTCACCGGACCCTCTCCAACCCTGCTGTTCAGGGAGAGCAGGAGGAACGAGGTCTTGCCCGAGTCGACCCGGCCGAGGAACGCGACCCTGAACTCTTTACCGAGTTTCTCCGGCAGCTCCCTCCACTCCCTGGGGATCGCGTCGAAGT